>Ga0207684_10001098_pt1 | contig 30303 bp, 28 predicted proteins | sample KBSK5501metaG_FD_184342 | JGI IMG/M metagenome (GOLD analysis project Ga0207684, IMG submission 184342) | Corn, switchgrass and miscanthus rhizosphere microbial communities from Kellogg Biological Station, Michigan, USA - KBS K5-50-1 metaG... | ecosystem: Host-associated > Plants > Roots >...
GCATCGCCCACGTCTCCGCACTCGTGACCAACTCGCCAACCCCCAGTCCCGTACGCTCTGCTGGCCGACTCCGCCAGTCACCCGTCCGGACCATCCTCAACCGGGACACCCATCCGCAGCCAACACTTGATGCGGATGAGTGCACAGCCCGCACAGGTAGCCCGGATCGCGGCGGCCGCGGCTCTCGCGCGAGAATTGCCGGTCGGGCGACAGAAAGATGGTGCGGATGTCAGGGCGACCGGCCAACTGGGCGGGCAACGTGGTGTATCAGGCCGACCGGGTGCACCGGCCGCGCTCGCTGGAGGAACTCCAGGAACTGGTGTCCAGGAGCGGCAAGGTCCGCGCCCTGGGCACCGGGCACTCGTTCAACCGGATCGCGGACTCCGCCGGGGTACTCGTCTCGACCGCCGGTCTCCCCCCGGTCATCGACATCAGCCCGGACCGGGCGACCGTCACCGTCAGCTCCGGAATCCGGTACGGGGAACTGGCCCAGCGCCTGCACGCCGAGGGCCTCGCGCTGCACAACCTGGCGTCGCTGCCGCACATCTCCACCGCCGGCGCGTGCGCGACAGCGACCCACGGCTCCGGGGACGCCAACGGCAACCTGGCGACGGCCGTGGCGGCGATCGAGACGGTCACGGCCGACGGCGAGGTGACGGTCCTGCGCCGGGACGCCAGCGGTGACCACTTCCGGGCCGCCGTGGCCGGCCTGGGCGCGTTCGGCATCGTCACGAGGATGAGCGTGGACATCATGCCGACATTTGACGTTCGGCAGGATGTTTTTGAGGATTTGCCCAGTGAGCAGCTGAAGGCTCACTTCGAGGAGATCTTCTCCAGCGCCTACAGCGTGAGCGTGTTCACCACCTGGCTGGGCTCGCGGCACAGCATGGTGTGGCTCAAGCGCCGGATCGGCGAGCACGATTCGTGGAGACCGGAGCCGCGATGGATGGGCGCGAGGCTGGCGGACCGGCCACGGCACCCCATTCCCAGCGAGCCAGCCGGCTACGCCACGCAGCAGCTGGGCGTGCCCGGTCCGTGGCATGAGCGGCTCCCGCATTTCCGGCTCGACTTCACGCCGAGCAGTGGTGAGGAGATCCAGACCGAGTACCTGCTGCCGCGGCACCTGGCGCCCGACGCCCTGGACGCGATGGCCGGCCTGGGCGAGCGCATGGCCCCTGTCCTGCAGATCTCAGAGATCCGCACCGTCGCCGCGGACGACCTGTGGATGAGCCCGAGCTATCAGCGGGACACCGTCGCGCTGCACTTCACCTGGATCAAGGACACCGCAGCCGTCCTCCCGGTGATCGCGGCGATGGAGGACCGGCTCGCGCCGCTCGCGGCCAGGCCGCACTGGGGGAAACTGTTCACGATGCCGCCACCGGCCGTGAGCGCGCTGTACGAGCGCTCCTCGGATTTCGCGGCCCTGCTCAGCCGGGCCGACCCGGCCGGCAAGTTCCGCAACGACTTCATCGACCACTACTTCCCCCTCGTGCCCTGACACGGCCGGGCCGAGCTTGCCCAACGGAATTGACTGTGGTCTGTCCACGTTGTTTGATGGTGCTGATCCCCCCACTCGCTTCGGTGGGTGGGCGCGGGCCCCGTCCTTGTGGCGGGGCCTTTGCTTTGAGCCCGGTTCACCACTTGGAGGGACGGCGGATCTCACCGTGGGCGTCGCCGAGGATGGCCGGGAACTGACTGGCCTTCAGCGCGTTCGGTCTTATCTGCTTGAAGAACACCGGGTTCAAGCTGAGCAGGCCCCGGAGACGTTGACGTTAACGGTAGGCGTCACACGAAGAAGGTTAGTACCGAAACTGGCTCTCCGTGTCCAGTTGGTGACAACACGTCTTCACTGGAGGCCCATCGGCTGGATCCGCCCCAAAGCACCCTTCCCCGCGGTCTGCCTCGCCACCCCGAGCCTTCGCCGGAAAGGGTGCGGTCAGGGGCGGGTGGGGAGGACGAGGAGTTGCAGGAGGTGCTCGGCCTCCGCGTCTGGGTCGCTGGTCAGCCCGGTGTGTACCGGTCCGGGCTGGACCACGGTGCTCCTGGGGGCGGTGAGCCACCGGAACCGGCGGCCGATGTCCTCCAGGCCGGCCGGCCCGGCTGGTGCCTGCGGCCCGCATGTCTGCGCGGCCGCGTGCAGGGCGCGCTCGATCCCGGCGACGTCGGCCGAGGGATCCAGGGCATGCAGCCGGTCGACATCGAGGTAGACGCGTGCGCCCAGGTACTTCAGCGGTCGGCAGTAGAGCAGGACGCCGGCGTTCATGGCCTCCCCGCGGTCCACCCGGGGCACGACCCGCAGCACCGCGTACTCGAAGGCGTGCCGTTCGCCGGTCATGACCGCGGCCCGGCCCCGGAGTGGTCCCGCGGGCCGGTGAGCCAGGCCGGCCGGCCCTGGCCGGCCGGCGCCCGGTGAACGCGGGGGGTCCCGCTGGCCGCCGCGCGCAGGCCAGGCAGCCACGCCTGCCGGGCGCGCAGCCGGCTGGCGATCTGGGTGACATAGGCGTCGCGGACCTGATCAGGCCGGTCGAAACCAGGCTCACCCACCAGCCACTCCTCGGGGATATCCGCGGCCGCCTCGCCCGCGAGGCGCTCCGTTATCAGAACGGAAAGTTCCTGGTCAGCCTCGTCGACCCGGGCGCCGAGCCCGACCAGTGCATGATCGGCCGCATCGTAGGGGCGCGTCACGGCCGCCGCCGCGGTCTCCCACCGGTGATGGAAGGTCAGCGTCGCCCCGTGATCGATGAGATACAGCTTTCCGTGCCAGAGCAGCATGTTCGGGTTCCGCCAGGACCGGTCGGCGTTGCCGACCAGCGCGTCGAACCACATGACCCGGCCGGCCAGCAGCCCGTCGACCCCGCCCATGGCGGCGTCGAAGTCCAGCGCACCCGGCAGGTAGTCGATGCCCAGGTTGAGCCCAGCGCTGGCCCGCAGCAGATCCTGGACCTCCTGATCGGGCTCCCCCGGGGCAAGCGCCGGATCCAGGTCCACGGTCACCTGGTCCGGGACCGCGAGGCCACAGGCGCGAGCCAGCCGCACGCTGACCACCTCGGCGATCAGCGCCTTCCGGCCCTGCCCGGCACCGCGGAACTTCACCACGTAGGTGCCCAGGTCATCGGCTTCCATCAGGCCCGGCAGGGATCCGCCCTCGCGCAGTGGCGTGACATAGCGGATCGCGGTGACGTGAGGGAGCACAACGTCGCAGCGTACGCGCTACCGGGCGGCGAGGACGATCCAGACCGGGCCGAGGGCGAACGTCATCGGCTGGCCCGAGGCGGTGGTGAACGTGGTGCCCACATTGGCGTTCGGGCGGGACCACTGCGCGTGCCACTCCTTCCCGTCCCGCAGCACCAGCGCGGTGCCGGAACCCGTCGTCTCCGCGTACGGCGGCCGCACCCCCTCTTCGAGGAATCGGGAGGTACGCACCGTCGTGTACTGGATGACGACGGTGGGGGCGCTGAGCTGGCCATCCTCGGTCGTGCCCGCGGGCGCGCCGTCCATCCAGACCAGCCACCGCGCCTTGGCCGCCGACCACCGGAACATGAACGAGGCGGCCGGGTAGCCAGCGGACGCGGCAGCCGCGACCGTGCCGCCCGGGGGGGCCGGCCCGAACCGGAAGCCGATGTCGTGGGCGGTGCTCGCGCCGTGCGCCTCGGCCAGCAGTTGCCGGGTGTGCGCGTACAGGTTGTGCGGCGCCAGCCGGTTCGGGTCACGGTAATAGCCGCCGGCGATGCCGGCGTACAGGTCCACGATCCGGGCGTTGTGCACCACCGGCACCAGCTGCGGCTGGGCACCGGAGTAGGCGAAGGCCGGCCGGCCGAACTGGCGCAGCAGCTCAAGGTCGTCTTCCCGGCTGCTGCGCACCGGCCCGATGACGGGCGGGAAGCGTGACGAGAAGACCGCGAGTATCCGGCTCAGCCCACCCTCGACCGGCAGGAGGTACACGATGTCGGCATCGGTCAGGCCGGTCGGCGGCCGCGCATCCACAATGTTGTCGATCTTCACGGCCAGCACCGGGCCGAGCGATTTCACCGGCTCGCCGGTGAACGGCGACCGCAGCTGCACCGCGGAGCGGGTCGGGGTCGGAGTGGGAGTCGGGCGCGGGCGGGGCTTCGGCGGGCTGTCGCCGCCTCCCAGCAAGACGATCCCGGTGGCAACGAGCGCGGCGACGACAATGACGACCGACGCGATGGCGATGGCGCGGCCGCGCGGCGTCGCGGTAGCGAGACGCCAGATCCTTCCCACCAACGACAGCACTCCCGAGCGAGGCGGCGGATCACAGCACCAGTCGTGCCGCAGCCACATTCTCTACCGGAGAGTTACCCTCCAGCAACTACGGGCTACCCCCGGGGCCAGGTATGCACGGGCTCATTGCTGTGCATGTGCTCAATGTAGCGCTGTGTCATCTCCCGGAGCGCCGCGTTCCGGGACATCCGACCGCCCCGCTCCAACGCGTGCACGGTCTCCGCCTGCCAGGTAGCCCCGGTCCGCCCGGCCAGGCAGCGCTGTTCGATGATGCCCAGGCACCGCTCCGCGTGCCGGGAGTCCACTCCCCACCGGCGCAGCCCCTCGCGGGCCAGCGGCAGCAGGCAGCGCAGGGTGAGTTCGGTCGCCGGGACCACGCCCAGGCCCGGCCAGTACAGGCTCGCGTCGATCCCGTGCCTGGCCGCCTCCAGCAGATTGTCCCCGGCCGCCGCGAAGGACATCCTGGTCCAGATCGGCCGTTCCGCCTCAGCCAGCGCCCGGACAAGACCGTAGTAGAAGGCCGCGTTGGCCACGACGTCCGCGACCGTCGGGCCGGCCGGCAGCACCCGGTTCTCGACCCGCAGGTGTGGCTGGCCGTCCGCCACCGCGTAGACAGGACGGTTCCAGCGGTACACGGTGCCGTTGTGCAGGGTCAGCTCGGCCAGTTCCGGGGTGCGGCCCTCCTCAAGCTGGATAACCGGATCCTCGTCCTCACACAGCGGCAGCAGCGCCGGGAAGTAGCGGATGTTCTCCTCGAACAGGTCGAACACCGAGGTGATCCACCGCTCCCCGAACCACACCCGGGGCCGCACCCCCTGCGCCTGAAGCTCCTCCGGGCGGGTGTCGGTGGCCTGCTGGAACAGCGTGATCCGGGTCTCCCGCCACAGTTCCCGGCCGAACAGGAACGGCGAGTTCGCTCCCACGGCGACCTGCACACCGGCCACGGCCTGGGCGGCGTTCCAGTAGATGCCGAATGACTCCGGGCTGACCTGGAGGTGACACTGGACACTGGTGCAGGCGGCCTCCGGCACGATGTTGTCCACATGAGTGAGCAGATGCTCCGGACCCTCGATCAGGATCCGGGCATCCTCACCGCGCGCCGCGAAGATCTGCTCGTTCAGCAGCCAGTAGCGCGGGTGGGCGGACATCGACTCCTCCCCCACGTCGCCCTCGCGCAGGGTGGGCAGGATACCGATCATCGCCATCCGGCAGCCCACGTCGCGCGCCCGGTGGTCGGCGCGCTCCAGGCTGTCCCGCACATGATTCTCCAGCTCGGCCAGGGCATCGCCGGACAGCGGCCGCGGCGGCACGTTGATCTCCAGGTTGAACTGGCCCAGCTCGGCCGCCCAGTCCGGATCATCGATCGCCTTCAGCGCCGCGGCGCTCTTCATCGACGGCGACCCGGCCTCATCCACCAGGTTGAATTCGATCTCAAGCCCCACTTGCTGAGGCGCGGCCTCGAACCTGGACTCGCGGAGCATCCGGGCCAGGACATCCAGGCAACGACGCACCTTCTCGCGGTAGCGGCGCCTGTCTTGCTGGCTCACCGTGATGGCGGGAACTTCTCTGCCCATAGGCCCTCCGCACGCCCTGACCATGGAAAATGGCCTCACATCACCCTGACATGCTAGGAGCCTGGTGACCAGATGGGACATTTGGCGCAATCACCGGTTTAGGGACTAAACCTTCTTCTGCGCGCGAAGCAGCACCGTTAGGTGGAGGCACTCAGTGACGTCGCGGGCGCGAATCGGCGCCGCGCCGGGTAGTCTCACCGGCCGGTCACGCCTGGCTGAGCGCGCCCTCGACCCAGTCCCGCAGCATGGGCAGCGGCATGGCCCCCGCCTTCCGCGCGATCACCTCGCCCTTCCGCAGCACCATCAGGGTCGGGATGGCCTGCACGGTGAATCGCTGTTGCAGCTTCGGCGCCTCATCCACGTTGACCTTGACCAGCTTCACCCGGCCCGCCATATCGCGGGCGAGTTGCTCCAGGGCGGGACTCACCATGCGGCACGGGCCGCACCAGGGCGCCCACATGTCGACCACGACGGGGATAGCCGCCGCCTCGGCGATCTCGGCGAACGTGTCCTCACCCGCGGTGGCGATCCACGGCAGCGGCTGATGGCAGTTACCGCACCGGGGGGTTCCCCGCGCGGCGGCCGGCACGCGGTTCATCTTGCCGCAGTTCTCGCATCGGATCAGCTCAGCTGGCTGTGGCGCTGCTGGTTGTGGCCCTGCTTGTTGTGGCATGAGTGCTCACCCGGGGTTCTCGTAGCTGACGATGATCTCGCCCTCGGCCGCGTCCACCCGGATCGCGGCGCCATCCTGGACGTCGCCGGCCAGTAGCGCGCGCCCGATGCGGGTCTCCACGTCGCGGGCGATGAAGCGGCGTAGCGGGCGGGCCCCGTACACCGGGTCGAAGCCCTGATTGGCGATGAACCGCCGGGCCTCCTCGGTGAGTTCCAGCGTCAGCGACCGGGCGGCCAGCCGCTCCCGCAGACGAGCGAACATCAGGTCGACGATGCGCTCGATCTCCGGCTGGGTCAGCGGCTTGAACAGCACGACGTCGTCGAGGCGGTTGAGGAACTCCGGCCGGAACTGGCTGCGCAGGGCACCCATCACCAGACTGCGGGCGTCTGGCTTAATCTCCCCGTAGGACGTCACGCCGTCGAGGAGGTACTCCGAGCCGATATTGGAGGTCATGATGATGACCGTGTTACGGAAGTCGACCGTGCGGCCCTGGGCGTCGGTGAGCCGACCGTCGTCGAGCACCTGCAGCAGCGCGTTGAAGACGTCCGGGTGCGCCTTCTCGATCTCGTCGAAGAGCACCACCGAGTAGGGCTTGCGCCGCACCGCCTCGGTCAGCTGGCCGCCCTCCTCGTAGCCGACATAGCCCGGTGGCGCCCCCACCAGGCGGCTCACCGTGTGCCGCTCCTGGTATTCGCTCATGTCGAGGCGAACCATGTTGTCCTCGGTGTCGAAGAGCGCCGCGGCGAGTGTCTTGGCGAGTTCGGTCTTGCCGACCCCGGTCGGCCCGAGGAACAGGAACGAGCCGATCGGCTGGCGCGGGTCCTTGATGCCCGAGCGGGCCCGGATGATGGCGTCCGCCACCGCCTGGACCGCTTCGTCCTGGCCGACGATCCGCTCGTGCAGGATCTCGTCCAGCCGGAGCAGCTTCTCCCGCTCCCCCTCTTGCAGCCGGCTCACCGGGATGCCGGTCCACCGGGAGACGATCTGGGCGATCTCCTCATCGGTGACGACCTCGCGCAGCAGCCGCGCGCTGCCTTGCTTGCTGGCCAGTTGCTCTTCTTCGGCGCGCAGCCGCCGCTCGAGTTCCGGCAGCCTGCCCAGGCGCAGTTCCGCCGCCCGGTTGAGGTCGTAGGCCTGCTCGGCCCGTTCGGCCTCCAGGCGCAGCTGCTCCATCTCCTCCCGCAGCGCCTGTACCTTGCGCAGCGCCTGGCGTTCCGATTCCCACTGCGCCCGCATCGCGTCGGCTTCGGCCCGCAGGTCGGCCAGTTCCTTGCGCAGATCGGCGAGGCGGGACTGGGACGCCTGGTCCTTCTCCTTGGACAGCGCCGCCTCCTCGATCTCCAGCCGCATCACCCGGCGGGTGAGCTCGTCCAGCTCGGCCGGCATGGAGTCGATCTCGGTGCGGAGCATCGCGCACGCCTCGTCCACGAGGTCGATCGCCTTGTCGGGCAGGAACCGGTCGGAGATATAACGATGGCTCAGGGTGACCGCGGCGATAATGGCGACGTCGGAGATCTTGACCCCGTGGAACACCTCTAGCCGCTCCCGCAGGCCGCGCAGGATCGAGATGGCATCCTCGACCGACGGCTCGTCCACCATGACCGGCTGGAACCGCCGCTCCAGGGCCGCGTCCTTCTCGATGTGCTTGCGGTACTCGTCGAGCGTGGTCGCGCCGATCATGTGCAGCTCGCCGCGGGCCAGCATCGGCTTGAGCATGTTGCCCGCGTCCATCGCCCCCTCGGCCGCGCCGGCGCCGACGACCGTGTGCAGCTCGTCGACGAACAGCAGGATGCGCCCAGCCGCCGCGGTGACCTCGCTGAGCACCGCCTTGAGCCGCTCCTCGAACTCGCCTCGGTACTTCGCGCCCGCCACCAGCGATCCCATGTCCAGCGCGAAAATGACCTTGTCCCGGAGCCCCTCGGGCACATCCCCCCGGTGGATCCGCTGGGCGAGGCCCTCGACGATCGCGGTCTTGCCGACACCAGGGTCGCCGACGAGAACCGGGTTGTTCTTGGTCTTGCGGGAAAGAATCTGCACCACCCGCCGGATCTCAGAGTCCCGGCCGATGACCGGATCGAGCCGGCCCGCGGCCGCATCCGCGACCAGGTCGCGCCCGTACTTCTCCAGCGCCTCATAAGCAGCCTCCGGCAGCCGTGAGGTAACTCGCTGATTGCCGCGGATCTTCGTGAGGTATTCAAGGAACTTGCCTTCGCTGAGGCCTTGTTGCTGCAGCAGTCGGCCGGCCGCCGAGGTGGACCCCTCGTCGATCATCGCCATGACGAGGTGCTCGACGGACACGTACTCGTCCTTGAGCCGGCGGGCCTCGCGCTCCGCGGCGTCCAGCAGGCGGGACAGCCGCTGGGTCACCGCGATCTGGCCGGGGGCCACGCCCGGGCCGCTGACCCGCGGGCGGCGGCCAAGCTCCGCCTCGACGTCCGCCCGCAACCGGTCGGTGTCCACCCCCGCCTGCCCGAGCAGCCGCGGCGCCAGGCCGTCAGGCTGATCGAGCAGCGCGAGGAGCAGATGCTCCCCGTCCACCTCGGTGTGCCCGAAGCGGAACGCCTTGGTCTGCGCGTCGTGCAGCGCTTCCTGCGACTTCTGTGTGAGTCGGTTCGGGTCCACTGCTGACCTCCAGAGCCTAAGACTTACGGCGAGCTGCCGCCTCAAGGGCCTCGATCCGGTCGAGCAGGTCCGCGACGAGGCCGAGAGCCGCGTAGTTGAGGGCGAACCCGGCGCGCAGGCGCTCGGCCCGGGCCATAGCCGCGAGTTGCGACGGAGCGAACCACAGCCGCCCCGCCCGGTCGGTTTCCGCTTCCAGCACGCCCAGGGTGACCAGCCGGCGGACCAGGTCAGGGTGGGTTCCGGTGGCACGGGCGAACGATTCGAGGTCAAGGCGCGCGGGCCGGGCCAGTGCGTAGGTCACCGTTGCCTGCACGCTCATTGTCACCTTCGGACTCACTGGCGCCTCCCGGCTCGCGGGCGCCTCCCGGCTGGCGGGCGCCTCCCGGTTCGCGGGCGTGTCCCGGTTCGCGGGCGTGTCCCGGTTCGCGGGCGTGTCCGAGTTCACTGGCGCCTCCTCGGATCAAACGTGGACTTGGCGGCGAGTTCCTCGAACAGGCGCCGCTCCTCCGCCGAAAGCTCCTTGGGCACCACGACCCGGACCTCGGCGAACAAGTCACCAGGCTTTCCCCGGGGGTTCGGCAGGCCACGGCCACGCAGGCGCAAGCGGCGGCCGCTTGAGGTGCCGGCGGGGACCTTCACCTTGGCCTCGCCGTCTGGGGTGTCCACGGCGGCGGTCGTGCCGAGGACGGCCTCCCACGGCGCGAGCGGCAGCTCGACATACAGATCGCGGCCTTCGACGCGATACTTCGGGTGCGGGGCGATGCGGACGATCAGGTACAGGTCACCGGCTCTGGCGCCCTCGGTGCCCCGGCCGCCCTGGCCGGCCAGCCGGATCCGCTGACCGTTGGTGACCCCGGCCGGGATGGTGACCTCCAGGGTCCGCGTCTCCCCGCCGCCTTCGAGGGTGACAGAACGCCGGGTACCGCGGTACGCCTCCTCCACGGCCAGCTCGATGACCGCTTCCTGGTCCGCGCCGGGGATGGGCCCCCAGCCCCGGCCCGCCCGGCCGCCGAACATTCCGCCGAACAGGTCGTCGAGGTTGATGTCCTCCCCGAACCCCGCGGTGAAACCGGTGTCCGCCGTGGGCCCGCGCCCGGCCCGGCGTCCGCCGCCAGCCCGGCTTCCCCGCCCGCCCGCACCAGCGGCGGCCCGGCTCCAGGCATCCGGGTCAACGTCGTCCGGAATCCGGCGAAAATCCGCCCCGAACGCGTCGTAGCGGCGTCGTGTCTCCGGATCGGAGAGAACGTCGTAGGCCTCGGAGATCTCCTTGAACCGCTCCTCGGCGCCGGGGTCCTTGTTCACGTCGGGGTGATTGGCGCGAGCCAGTGTGCGGTAGGCCCGCTGGATCTCGTCCTGGGTAGCGGTCCTGCTCACCCCCAGGATCTCGTAGAAGTCACGCGCCGGTGCCATCAGCCGTCCTTCGCCACTACCACCAGCGCGGGCCGCAGCTGATGGTCACCCTCGCCGTAGGCCGGCCGCAGGACCTCGACCACGGTTCCGGCCTCAGCGTCGGTGCCAGCCCTGGACCCGATCGCGTCGTGACGGGACGGGTCGAAGACCGTGCCCAGGTCGTCGCGGCGGGGGAAGCCCAGCCGCTGCAGGACGCCGGCCGCCTGATCCCGGACCGCCCGGACCCCATCGATGATCACGGCCGGATCGGCATCTGCGTGCGCCAGCGCCAGTTCCAGGTTGTCCAGGATCGGCAGCCACTCGGCCGCGACCCGGGCCCGCTCCTCCGAACGCGTCCGCTCGACGTCCCTGGCGCAGCGCTTGCGCACATTGTCCATTTCCGCCAGGGCCCGCAGCCGCTGGTCCTCCAGTTCGGCGATCCGGGCCTGCAAGGCGCCGAGGGAGGGCCCGGAGTCTGCGCGGCCGCCATCCGCGGAGGTTCCCTGCGACAGACCATTGCCCGGTGGCTGACCGCCTGGACCGGCCGGGGGTGGCTGGCCCCCTGGGGGTGGCTGACCGCCGGGTGGTGGCGGGCCTGGGTCAGTCATGAGTCGTGAATTCGGCGTCGATGACGTCGTCGTCGCCCGGGGGCTGGCCGGGGGAACCGGGGCCTGATGGGCCTCCGCCGGAGGGGCCCTGGCCGGATGACCCGGACCCCGCGGCGCCGAGGCTCTGGTAGATCTGCTGGAGTTCGCTGGTCAGGGACCGGAGCCGGTCGAGTGGTGCCTGCTCGTTGATGGCTTGCCGGGCGTCGGCGACCAGCGTTTCGGCGCGGGCTTTCTCGTGCACGGGCACTGCGGCTCCGAGTTCGCTGAGGCGGCGTTCGACTTGGTAGGCGGTGGAGTCGAGTTCGTTGCGGGCGTCGGTCAGCTCGCGCAGCCGCCGGTCGTCGTCGCGGTGCTGCTGCGCGTCGGCGACCATCCGCTCGACTTCGGCCTGGTCCAGGTTGGAGCTTTCGCTGATAGTGATGCGCTGCTCAGCACCGGTGTCCTTGTCCCGCGCGGAGACGTTCAGGATCCCGTTGGCGTCGATGTCGAAGGTGACCTCGATCTGCGGTTCACCACGCGGCGCGGGCCGGATGTTCTCCAGCCGGAACCGGCCCAGGACCCGGTTATCAGCCGCCCGCTCCCGCTCCCCCTGCAACACCACCACGTCCACCGCGGGCTGGTTGCCCTCGGCGGTGCTGAAGGTCTCGGTGCGCCGGGCCGGGATGGTGGTGTTGCGCTCGATCACCTTGGTCATCACCCCGCCGAGGGTCTCGATGCCCAGCGACAGCGGCGTGACATCCAGCAGCAGCACATCGGAGACCTCGCCCTTGATGACCGCGGCCTGGACCGCGGCGCCCAGGGCGACCACCTCGTCCGGGTTGACCGTCATGTTCGGGTCCTTGCCGCCGGTCAGCCGGCGGACCAGGTTCTGCACGGCCGGGATCCGGGTCGACCCGCCGACCAGGATCACCTCGTCAATATCGGCCGCGGTCAGCTTCGCGTCCGCCATCGCCTGCTCCACCGGCTGGGTGGTGCGTTCCACCAGGTCGGCGGTGAGCTGGTCGAACTTCGACCGCATGAGCGTCGTGTTCAGGTGCTTGGGCCCGGCCGCATCCGCGGTGATGAACGGCAAGCTGATCGACGTCTGGGTCACCGAGGACAGCTCCACCTTGGCCTTCTCCGCCGCCTCGAACAGCCGCTGCAGCGCCTGCGGATCGTTGCGCAGGTCGATCCCGTTATCACGCTGGAACTCATCCGCCAGGAAGTCGACGATGCGGCGGTCGAAGTCGTCACCGCCCAGGTGCGTGTCGCCGGAGGTCGCCCGCACCTCGATGACCCCATCGCCGATGTCCAGGATGCTGACGTCGAAGGTGCCCCCACCCAGGTCGAACACGAGCACGGTCTCGTTCTTCCTCTTGTCGAGCCCGTAGGCGAGAGCGGCGGCCGTGGGCTCGTTGATGATCCTCAGCACCTCCAGGCCCGCGATCCGCCCGGCGTCCTTGGTGGCCTGCCGCTGCGCGTCGTTGAAATACGCGGGCACCGTGATCACCGCCTCGGTGACCTTCTCGCCGAGGAACTTCGAGGCGTCCTCGGCAAGCTTGCGCAACACCAGCGCCGAGATCTCCTCTGGCGCGTACTGCTTGCCCTGGATCTGGAACCTCGCCGCGCCGTCAGGGCCGGGCACCACGTCGAAGGACACCGCGTTCAGCTCGCTGGTGACCTCGTCGTATCGTCGCCCGATGAATCGCTTGGCCGAGTAGATCGTGCCCTTGGGATTCAATATCGCCTGGCGCCTCGCCAGTTGGCCCACGAGGCGCTCACCCTGCGGGGTGAAGGCCACCACCGAGGGAGTGGTGCGCGCCCCCTCCGCATTGGGGACTACCGTCGGCTTCCCGCCTTCCATAGCCGCGATGACCGAGTTGGTGGTACCGAGATCAATGCCGACTGCTACTGCCATCACTACCTCCTACTGCGGTCTCCACCGGCTATTGCTAGTCCGCGAGCGTGGTTCATGACCCGGTGCCGCCGGCATCGTCGCACCCCGTACTGGACACGGGGACACCAGGTCAGCCTCTGGTCTCGGCGCGAGGGGTTCGCCTCCTCAGGACACCCGCGGCGATCTGTAGAGCCATAGGCAAGCGCCACACCCACCGCAGCCGGCTCGATGTCCCGGGCGGACATGCGTGGTGACCCGCCGGACCAGCGGCACGACTCCGGGGTGCCGCCAGCTATGTCCGGCTCGATAATCTCGCCGTTGATGATCTTGCTCGGGCAGCTGTGCATCAACTCGGTCCTGGATACCCCGGGTAGCTCGGCCTGAATCACAGATTCCGCCGATCCTTCCATGGTGCACGCGACGGACAGATCCTGGCCTCATGCTCGCCGCCCGAGCGTGGCACGCGCATCCTTAATCTGGGTCGTCCACTGTCGCCGGGCGACGAGAGAAGCGCTAACCGCCTAGCCGGCTCGTGGCCGGCGTCGGCTTGGGCGATTCCTGCCTGGGAAAGACGAGCCAGTGGAGCACGGCCGCGGCTGCCCGCCGGGGCTTCGGCCCCTAAACCGCCGCGGCCATCCGGCGTACCGCCTCTTCCAGCAGCGCGGGTGAGGTTCCCATGTTGAGACGGGCGAATCCTCGGCCTTCGGCGCCGAAATCGGGTCCCGGGCTGACCGCCACCCGGCCCTTGTCCAGGAATACCGAGGCTGGATCGTCGCCGAGGCCCAGGGCGCGGCAATCCAGCCAGGCGAGGAAGCTGGCCTGCGGCGGCTGGTAGCCGACGTGCGGCAGGTGCTCGCGGAGCAGGCGCCCGAGCAGCCGCCGGTTCTCATCGAGCTGGGCCAGCGCGGCATCCAGCCACCCCGGCGCCTCCCGGTAGGCGGCGACCGACCCGAGCACGCCCAGGTGGGACGGAAGCAATGCCTCCCAGCGCTCTTCCATGAGCGCGAAGCCGCGGCCCGATCCGGCTACGGCGATCCCGCATTTGAGCCCGGGGATGTTCCAGCCCTTGGACGCCGACGTGAAAGTGAACGTCCGGGCGTCGATCTCGTGGCCCAGAGACAGGAACGGCACGAACTGCGCGCCGGCCAGCACCAGCGGCGCGTGGATCTCATCCACCAGCAGGACTACGCCGTGGCTGTGGCAGAGGCCGCCGATCGCCTCCAGCTGAGCCCGTGACCAGACGCTGCCGGTGGGGTTGTGCGGGCTGCACAGCAAGTAGGCCGCCACGCCCGGTTCGCCCAGCGCGGCATCGAGTGCCGCGAGATCGAGGTCATAGCGGCCCTGGTCGTCCCGGGCCAGCGGAGATGCCACGATCCGGCGGCCGGAGAAACCGAGCCGGAACAGGAACGGCGGATAGACGGGAGGGTTGATGACGATGCCCGAACCCGGGGGCGTGACCGCCTGGACCACCTCGGCGATCCCGGTCATCACATCCGGGATTACGAAGACCCGGGCCGGATCGGGTGACCAGCCCAGCCGGGCCGCCGCGAAGTCCCGGAACGCCTCACCGAGAACACCCTGGTGGGCGTAGCCGCAGTCACCGAGGGCAAGGGCCGCGGTCACGGCATCAGTGATCTGCTCAGCCAGATCGAAGTCCATTTCGGCCACGAAGGCCGGCAACACATCTGCGGGGTAGGTCCGCCACTTGAAGCTCTTCCGCTGCCTGAGAGCCTCCAGCGAGCAGCGGCCAAGCAGATCATCCACGTGACCGATGTTAGCTGCGGTCCTCAGCCCAGGCGGCGCCGCGCCCTTCCGGCCCGCTCGCCGCCAGCATCCCGCAGCCCGGTCCCCATGCGGGCACCCCCTGGCGGCATGGGGACATGCTGCCCGCCACCAGACCTCGCGATATACCAGAGCTGCTAGTTGTGTGCCGTCGGTAGCATGGCCCTGGCAGCGATGGGGGCGATACGGATGGCCATTCTTATCCGCACCAGCGACGTCCCTGCTGCGTACCGCTATGACGCCTGGCGGAGCATCGTGTGCGACACGCTCGGCCCGCTCGATTTTCGAAGCGATCCGGATGTGCCGCTGTCGGGTGAGATCGAGGCCGGGCAGCTCGGGCCGGTGAATGTCGGCCGGGTGCAGACGTCCACGCCGCACAGCGTGCACCGCACCCCCGGCCTGATCCGCCGCGGCAGCTCTGAGCTTTACCGGGTGGTGCTGGCCATGTCGGGAAACCCTCGCCTCCGCCAAGATGGCCGGGCCGCGCAGCTCCAACGGGGCGAGTTCGCGATCTACGACTTCGCCCGGCCTTACGAGCTGGCGTATGACTCGGCGGTGCAGCTGGCGGTGTTCGGCTTCCCGCGCGATCTGCTGGCCCTCCCGCCGGATTCCGTCGGCGGGCTGACCGCGGTTCCCATTGCTGCCGACCGGGGCACCGGCGCCCTGGCTGCGCCTCTGCTTCGCCGCGTGGTCCTGGACCTGGAGACCTATCAGCCGGCCAGCGCAGCCCGGCTGGGCACGGTGGTAATGGACCTGGTGACCGCGGCGATCGCCGAGCGTGCCGATCAGGCCGCGTCGCTACCCGTCGAGTCGCGGGAACGAACTCTGCTGCTGCGCATCCACGCATTCATCGAGGAACACCTGGGCGAGACGGACCTTTCTCCTGGCCTCGTCGCGGCCGCACATCACGTCTCCTTGCGTTATCTGCACCGGCTGTTCGAGGCCCAGGACACGACCGTGGCGGCGTGGATCCGGCGGCGGCGTCTTGAACGCTGCCGCCGGGACCTGGCCGATCCGGCTTTCCATGCCGCATCCGTCGCCGCTGTGGCAGCCAGGTGGGGCCTCCCGGACTCGGCGCACTTCAGCCGGCTGTTCCGGCGTACTTACGGGCTGCCGCCCGTCGAATACCGCCGTAACTCCCTCACTTCCCGAGCCTGAGACGTCACTCTGGCGTCGGTCAGCAGATCAGGCAGGCGTGCGGGTCAGGCTTGAGCGATTCCACGTCCGTGCACGGACAGTCAACTAGCTGGCGCCAGTATCCAAGACCGGTCAGTCCTGTGCTTTGCAGACTGAAGGCGTCCGCACCGCCCAGGTGAGGGCGACGACGAGGGAAAGGAACCCGCAGATGGCTACCAAGCTGTTCGTGAATCTTCCGGTCAAGGACCTGAGCCGGTCGGAGGCGTTCTTCACCGACCTGGGCTTTCAGTTCTTTGGCATGACAGATGACATGGCATCCGTGATCATCAGTGAGCACACCCAGGTCATGCTGCTGGCCGAGCCGACGTTCGCCTCGTTCACAGCCAAGGGCGTCGCCGACGCGACCGCGAACACCGAGGTGATCCTGGTTCTTGGCGTCGAGCGCCGGGATCAGGTGGATGAGCTGATTGACAAGGCCCTCGCGGCGGGGGCCAGCCCGGCAGGCACTCCGCAGCAGGGCGGCGGCCGGTACCAGCGTGGTTTCGCCGACCTCGACGGCCACCACTGGGAGGCACTGTGCCTGGAGGAGCCAGCTGGCTGATCGCCGGCCGCCAGCGCGGGGCTGACCCGAGCCGACATGATGGGATGCGTGCGATGAGCGGGACGGCAACAGGCCGGGTGAGCTCGGCCGATGGCACCACGATCGTCTTCGACCGGTCCGGCGCCGGACCGGCGATAATCCTGGTGCATGGCGCGTTCACGGGCCGGGCGCATCCCATCCTGTCGGATGTGGCGGCGGCCCTGGCACCCTGGTTCACGGTGTTCAACTATGACCGTCGTGGCCGGGGCGACAGCGGGGACACACAGCCCTATGCCGTCGAGCGTGAGATCGAGGACCTGGCTGCCCTCGTTGAGGAGGCCGGCGGTTCGGCCATGGTGTTCGGTGGTTCTTCCGGTTCCGGCCTAGCGCTTGAGACCGCGGCACGGAACCCGGCCATATCGAAGCTGGCCGTGTGGGAGCCGCCGTACCACGTCGACGAGAGCGCGCCCACGCTGCCGCACGATTTCGCGGCGCAGCTCGACGCCCTGGTCAAGGAGGGCCGGCGCGCGGACGCGGTCGAGCTGTTCATGGTCCAGGCGGCCGAGGCTCCCGTCGAGGCGGTGGCCGCGATGCGGCTGCTGCCGTCCTGGCCAGACTCCGAGGCTGCCGCGCACACCCTGGCCTACGAGGCCGCTGTCATGGGGCCCGGGAACGCCCTACCCGCCCAGCGACTAGCGGCCATTACCCAGCCCACGCTGGTGCTCACCGGCGGGAACAGCCCGGCGTGGATGACCAACGCGGGGAAGGCGGTCGCCGAAACCATCGACGGCGCGGTTTACCGCGTCCTACGAGGCCAGACACACAACGTGTCTCCCGAAGCGCTCGCTCCAGAACTACTCGAATTCTTCACGGCCTGACAGCGCAAGAATCTCCTCAAGGATGTTCACAGCACGGCCCAGAGAGCGACCTCGGCGCCAGCCACCAGGGTAAGCGTGGGACAATCGCCTCATAACGTCTCGATGTAAGGTGCTGGCGTGACAGGCGAATGGTTTCGCGGCATTACCCCAAGGGCGAAGCCGGTCGAGATCGACACGACCGTGGCGAACCCGGCGCGGGTGTACGACTACTGGCTGGGCGGCAAGGACAATTTCGCCGCCGACCGGGAGGCCGCCGAGCGGGTGCTGGCCGTCTCGCCGGGCCTGCGCTTCCGGGTCCGGGCCAACCGGGCCTTCCTGGCCCGCGTGGTGCGCTATCTGGTGGCCGACGCGGGCATCCGCCAGTTCCTCGACATCGGCACCGGCATCCCCTCGGCCAACAACACCCACGAGGTGGCCCAGGCGGCCGTCTCGTCCTGCCGCGTCGTCTACGTGGACAACGACCCCATCGTGCTTGCCCATGCGCGCGCGCTGCTGGCCAGCGGCGCCGCGGGCGCCACCGCCTACGTTGACGCCGATCTGCGCGACACCGACGAGGTCCTCGCTGCCGCCCGGCGAACGCTGGATTTCAGCCAGCCGATTGGCCTCATGCTGCTGGGGGTCCTACATCTCGTGTCGGACGCGGAAGATCCCTACGCGATCGTGGCGCGACTGCTCGCGGCCATGCCGTCCGGGAGCTACCTGGCGATCTCACACCCGGCCAGCGATATCAACGCCGGGCAGGCCGAGGTGCAGAGGCGCTACAACGAGCGCGTATCCACGCCGCAGACCCTGCGCCCGCACGCCGATGTCTGCCGTTTCTTCGAGGGGCTCAGCCTGGTGCCGCCGGGTGTCGTGTACGTGCATACCTGGCGGCCCGATCCGGGAGACGACGCCCCCGAGGACGTGACCTCGGCGCATGGCGGGGTCGGCAGGAAACCTTAAGGATCTGGGCCACTAGCGGATCTGGCCGGTGAGGTAGCGCTCCAGTGTCGGGCCAATCGCCGCCGCCAGATCGTCCTGGCTGGCCGCGGCCAGCGGCTCTAGCCCCAGCACGTACCTGGTCAGGGCCAGGCCGAGCACCTGGCTGGCGACCAGAGCGGCTCTGAAGTCCGCCTCGCCCAACCCGTCCGCGCCAGCCGCACCAGTCGCTCCAGTCGCTTTTACCCCACCAGACGCTCCAGCCGCACCGGGCGTCCGGGCCGCACCGGCCACCTCGGCGAGCCTGCCCAGGATCGAGTCGGTGGCGAACTCCCTCAGCATCGCCGCTGCCTGCTCGCTCGTCACCGCCGAACGCATCAAGCCGAGGAAGGTCTCGCGGACCTCGTCGACCGCCCAGGCGCTGAGCACCGTGCGCAGCAGGTGCTCCCCCAGGCCCCGGCCCGGATCGCGGGCCCCCGGAGCGAGCGCCGCACTGATCAGTTCGCCGGGGATCACCGGCAGCCTCATGGCCGCGGCGAACAGGCGCTCCTTCGTCCCGAAGAAGTGATGCACCAGGGCGGGATCGACGCCAGCATCGGCGGCGATGGCGCGGATCGTGGCACCCGCGTACCCGTGATCGCCGAACCGTGTCCTGGCCGCAGCCAGGATTGCCTCCCGCGTCCCACTGTCGCCGGTGCGCCGCCCCGTTCGGCGCGCATCCTCACCTAGGTGAGTCAACCCACTTCCTCCGTTCGGCTGATGCTGGATGTTATCTGGAAGAAGCGCTCTTCCAGCGTCGTTGGCGCCTCGCTCACCCGCGCATCCATGCCGCCCAGTACGCGGCGCACCACGTCGGGAGGTGCGCCGGGAACCCGGAGCGTCCGGCCGACCAGGGCCGGGCGCAGGCCGGCTGCCTCCAGCGCGCCGAACGTACGAGCCCATGCATCAGTTTCCACCACCGTCACCCGGGCGTTGCCGGTGATCTCGGCGGCCGTGCCGCGGGAGACCACGCGCCCGTCCGCCATGATCACCAGACGGCCGCACTCCCCCGCCTCGTCCATGTAATGCGTCGTGACCAGCACCCCGGCACCGTCCGCCGCGGCCTCGGCGATCGTCTCCCAGAGCCGGGCGCGGGCCAGCGGATCCACGCCCGAGGTCGGCTCATCGAGGATGAGCAGATCGGGCCGGTGCGCCAGGGCCTCGGCGAACGCGACCCGCCGCTGGACGCCGAGCGGCAGGTCACCGACGAGCCTGCGCCCATAGGGACGCAGCGCCGCCGGCAAGTCCGGGCTCGTGTCGCTGCCGAACACGGCGGCCGAGAAGGCCAGGTTCTCGGCCGCGGTGAGGTCGTCGTAGAGCCCGAGGGTCTGCGGAAGGTAACCGATGCGCTGGCGTGTCCGGCGGGATGGCGGCTCGCCGAACAGCCGCACCTCGCCCTCGGAGACCTGGAGCAGCCCGAGCAGCATCCGGATCAGGGTGGTCTTCCCGGCCCCGTTCGCGCCCAGCAGGCCGACCACCTCGCCGCTGTCCACCCGCAGGTCCACGCCATCGACCGCGATGGACCGCCCGAATCTCCTGGTCACGCCGACGCACTCGGCCAGCGCGCCGCGCCCCTCCGGCTCGCTCACCGTGTCTCCCGCTCGCCTGCGGGACGCTTTGAGGCGCCGCCTTCCCTCGTCGCTCGTACCTCGCTCCTCAGTCCAGGCACCGCCGCGCCCCTCCGGCTCGCTCACTGTGTCTCCCGGGCCAGGGCTGCCACTGTCACCGCATCCTCCAGGTCGGGCTGGACCGGCTCGCCATCCGCCGTGGCCCGGCCGTCCGGAGCCCAGACCTGCCAGCGGGCGTTGCGCCGCCACGCCCGCCGTGCTTCGTCACCCGCGGGCCGCGTATCCATGACCCGCACGGTGCCTGGCATCGATGCCACGATCTGCTGCGGTGTCCCGGCGGCCAACTCCCGGCCAGCGTCCAGGGCGAGCACGTGGGCGGCACGTTCTGCTTCATCGAGATAGCTCGTGGCCAGCACGACAGCCGCGCCGTCGGCGGCGGCGCGCGCGATCAGCGACCACAACTCGACCCGGCTCACCGGGTCCACGCCGGTCGTCGGCTCGTCCAGCACGAGCAGGGCGGGCTGGTGGAGCATCGCGGCGATGACGCCCAGCTTCTGGCGCATTCCGCCGGACAGCCGCCCGGCGAGCCGGTCCCGGGCGGCGCCGAGCCCCGCCCGCTGGAGGTATTCGGCCCCGCGCCCGGCCGCGCTGACCCCGTAGACAGCGGCGCGGAAGTCGAGGTTCTGCGTCACGGTGAGGTCCGGATAGGTGCCCGAGCCGGCCGGCTGGTACCCGATCCGCCGCGCGGCCGGCCGGCGGATCTCGCCTTCGCTAGGCGCCAGCGCACCGGCGAGGCAGCGCAGCAAGGTGGTCCGGCCCGCACCGTCACCGCCCACCACCGCGCTGACCTGCCCAGCTGCCGCGCGGAACGTTACCCGATCAAGAGCAAGAACCTTTCCGTACCAAACGGAAACCGCATCAGTTCCCCACCAGTCTCCGGTCACTCCCTGGTCGCTGCTGATCGGGTCGCCGACACCCGGCCCGGTCCTATCCGGCTCGTGGCCGCCCCAGCCGGGCCGGACGCCGCGGCGTGGGCCGCTCACCGGGCCTCCCCCGAATTTGCGGCACGCTGCGGCGCGGTGCCCGCGGCGGCGGGGGCCAGCCCCGCGGGGGGCGCCGGGATGCGCCTTCCCCGGCCCGCGGAGGCCGGGGCCAGGTAGGCGCGGAAGCGCAGCGTTGCCAGGGTGACCACGACCAGGCCGAGGAGGGCCAGGAACACGAACGGTGGCCAGAGCGGCCCGATGGGTTCCGCCCGCAGCATCACCCCTCGTGAAATCTGGTTGAAGTAAGTGAGCGGCAGCAGGTAGGAGATCCAGCGCACGCCGACCGCGATCGAGGAGAGCGGGAAGATCAGCCCGGAGAGCAGCACCTGCGGCAACATGATCATCACGGATAGCTGAATGGCCTGGCCCTGATTCTCCGACACACTGGAAATCAGGACCCCGAGGCCGAGCGTGACGAACAGGAACAGCAGTGCCCCGAGGGCGAATACGCCGAGCGAGCCCCGGAACGGGACACCGAAGATCGCGACGCCGACGGCGATCACGATGGCCAGGTCGAGGGCGGCCACCGCGAAGTACGGCGCAATCTTGCCCAGGAACACGTCCCGGGGCCGAAGCGGCATGACCGCGAGTTGCTCAAGCGTCCCGGACTGCCGTTCACGCACCACGCCGAGGCTCGTGATGATGGTGCCGACGAAGACCAGGACGACTCCAGCCAGGCCGGGGATCATGACGGCCGCCGTCTTGAGCCCCGGGTTGTACAGCACCGTGACCACCGGCGCCCCCGCGCCCGCCGCGCCCGCCGCGCCTGCCGCGCCTGCCGACGCGGGCGCGCCCGCGGTGCCCGCGGATGCCAGCGGGCCCGCCTGCCGCTGCGCACTGGCCAGGGCGGTCAGAGCGGCCCGCGCGGTGAACAACTGGCTGCCGTCGATGAACACCTCGGCCGGCGTCCCGGTCACGACCGCGACCGCGGCCTTGCCGTCACGCAACTGCGTCCGCGCCCATGATGCGCCCTCCGCAGGCTCCCGCTGCACCACATCGAAGGGTGCCCGCAAGACCGCCGCCCGGGCTTGGGGACCGGCGACCACGGTCGAAATCGTGGACACGTCGAAGCTCGCCGCGTAGCCAAACACGATGAGCAGGATGACCGGCATCACGATCATCATGGCCAGGGTGCGCCGGTCGCGCCGCAGCTGCCGGAATTCCTTAACGATCATCGCCCACATCGGGTCTCTCCCGTCCGGCGCTGCTCCGCTGGCCTAGTATTTCAACGCATGTTGAATTCTACGCACGATGAATTCCATGTCAACCGCCCCGCACGCTCACCGGGCGGGCCGGGATGGCCCGGCGACGGTGAATCTGGTTCGGTGGGAGTATGGGCACCACCGCGCGGCACGCCGGCACGTGGACTCTGGAGGATCGGTTCGCATCGCCCTGGCACTGCCTCCCGGTGGAGGTTCCGCCCGGCTCCTTCGCGTTGCGGGTCGAGCTGGAGTATGACCGGTCGGCCGCCGTGCTGGACCTGGGCTGCGCCGGCCCCGCGGGGTTCCGTGGCTGGTCCGGCGGCGCACGGCAATCCTTCGTCATCACCGCCGAGGACGCCACGCCCGGCTACCTGCCGGGCGAACTGGAGCCCGGTCCGTGGGAGGTGGTGATCGGCATCTACCGGCTGCCGCCGGAGGGGATCAAGTACCAGCTGACCGCCGAAGTGACCGACGGGCGCGGCCGCCTGATGCCCGAGCCCCGGCCCGATCCGCCGCCTCCGCCGAGCGACCGGCCCGCCCGCCGCGGGTTGCCCGCCCGGGCCGGGCATCACTGGCTCGCCGGGGACCTGCACACGCACACGGTGCACTCCGACGGCGCGCAGACCGTTCCCGAACTGGCCAGCTTCGCGAGCCTGCGGGGGCTCGACTTCATCGCGATCACCGATCACAACACAGTCAGCCATCACCCAGAACTCCCCGGCGCGGCGGCCAGGTACGGAATCACCCTTATCCCGGGCCAGGAGATCACGACGGAGGAAGGCCACGCCGGGGCGCTCGGCGATGTCGGCTGGATCGATTTCCGCGAGCCAGCGGATTCCTGGCTGGAGGCAACGGAGCAGGGCGGAGGGCTGCTATCGGTCAACCACCCGATGGGCGGCCAGCTCAGCTGGACCATCCCGATGCGCCGCCGGCCACCGCTGGTCGAGGTGTGGCACTGGAGCTGGCTCGACCTGCGCTGGACGGCACCGCTGGCCTGGTGGCTGGCGTGGGACCCTACGGCGGTGCCGGTCGGCGGGAGCGACTGGCACCGGCCGGGCTCCGATGCGCCCCCGGGATCCCCCACGACCTGGGTCGAGTGCGCCGACGACGGGCCGGAGGAGGTGCTCGATGGCCTGCGGGCGGGGCGCGTCTCGATCTCTGCCCAGCGGGACGGGCCGGTGCTGTTCCGGATGAACGGCGAGTTCGTCGCCGTCGACGCCGAGGGAGCCACGCTGGCCGGACCGGGCGGGCCACGCGCGCGGGTGACCGGCCCGCTCGCCACCTTCCCTGAGGCCGACGGCTACCACCGCCTGCTCGACGCCTCCGGCGCGACCCTCGCCCTCACCCGCTAGCGCAGGATTCCCGGCCACGACGGTTGCTACGTTTCGCTGTTGTTATAACGACGGTTGATGCGTTTTGCCGTTGTTGCGGTACCCAGCCGGGAGCCTCAGCGGACCCGGAAGACCGGGAATCCGGGTGCGATGGCCATCAGCTGCTCGTCGGTGGCGTCGGCCGTGATGTTCTCGAAGAACATGCCGACCTCCCACTTCCAGCGCTTGAGGTACGCGCGCAGCACCGGGGGCTTGTCCTCATCGGCGAGCTCCGTGGCGGTGAACCGTTCGGCCCGGCGGCCGACCCGGAGCTCACCACCCCCGGCGACGCGCAGGTTACGCACCCACTGCGTCTGGCCGCGCGGGGCGACGAGGAACCTGTCCCCGTCCAGGGTCAGCAGATTCACCGGCGTGCTCCGCCACTCGCCGCTGGTGCGCCCTCGCACGTACAGGACGCGGGATCCCATGACGCTGATCCCGGCGCGGGTCATGGCCTGGACCGTTCGGTTGAAGACATTCACGGTAAAGCTGCCCGGCTTGACATAACGGGGCGCTGGGTCGGTGCTCATCATCTTCGCTCCTTAGCGAGAGCATTGCTCTTGTCTAAGAGCAGTGTCACACATGAGGGCAAGCACAGTCAAGAGCAGTGCTCTCGTTCTCGACTAGCGCACGCTACGAGCGAGGAAGCGGCTACGGGCGGAAAGCAGCTTACTCGCGGGGCAGCAGGGCGACCCGGGCCCGCAGGATGGCCCGGGAGGACGAGACATTGCCGATCTCGTCCGGCTGGCTGGGACACTCGCCGGCGGCGAGTGCCCGCAGCACCCTGGTCCGCGCGTCACCTGGGCTGATCATCTCGAAGACCATCGTGGGATCGTGGTCAGCCATCGCCCTGGTCCGCGCGAGCACGTCGCCCGCGCCGCCGACCCAGACATCCTTGATGCCGCCGCCGAAGCCGTGATCAACGAGCAGCGACACCACGTGGTGGTCCGCTCCGTAACTGAAGCTCATGGTCACGGCCTCTTGAAGGCCCCGGTCGTCGCCATAACGCCAGCACTCCCCGACTGCGGGCGTGCCGATCCGGGCCCCCCACGACGGCTCGTCAAGGCCCCGGGCGGCCAGCCGGTCGGCGGCCTGCGTGGCCGCCGAGCGCAAATCCGACCAGCCGACCGCGGCGAGCACGCGCAGAATGGCGAGTGCTTCCGCGGTCCCCGTCGCCTCCGCGGCAGGCACGATCGCCGTCGCGGAGTTGCTCCTGGACCCGCCGAGCGCGGCGAGAATGTCCGAGCCCCACAACTCGGCGTCCAGCGGGCCGCTGATCTCACCGAGTACCATCCGTGCCTCGGTGAGCACGGCAGCGAATGCCTCACCAGGCGAGGAGCCGCCAAAGACGGCATCCAGATCAAGATCACCGGACATGAACGCAAGCCGGCTCGTCAGCGGATTCTGGACCCATGCCGGGCATCCTGCCACGGCCGCCGGTCCTGCTGCGGCCGTCTCCGCGAATCTCATTGTGCGTGCTACGGGCCGGCATGCGCCATGATGAGCGGAAACCGCGGGAGGAGACGTCATGGGATCAACGGCCAGATGGGGCATAACGCTCCCGCTGCGCGGCATGCCGCTGCCCGGCCAGCGGGACATCGTCGCGGCCCTTCCCGACCTCGGGTACACCGACGCCTGGTCGGCCGAGATGAACGGGTCGGACGCGTTCACGCCGCTCGCCCTCGTCGCCCTGTGGAGCAACCGGCTGCGTCTCGGCACCGCCATCGCCGGGATCTACACCCGGGGACCGGCCCTGCTCGCGATGAACGCGGCCACCCTGGCCGCTCTCGCCCCCGGCCGGTTCGTGCTCGGCATCGGCGTGTCATCGGCCGTGATCGTGGAGCAGTGGAACGGCATCCCGCTGGCCCAGCCCTACCAGCGCTCCCGCGACACGCTCCGGTTCCTGCGCGCGGCCCTGGCCGGGGAGAAGGTGACCGAGGAGTACGAAACGTTCAGTGTGCAAGGTTTCCGGCTGGAGCAGGCCCCTGAGCCGCCGCCGGCACTCGCCCTCGCCGCGCTGCGTCCTGGCATGATCGCCCTCGCGGCGTCGCACGCCGACGGCGCGATCACGAACTGGCTCGCCCCAGGCGACGTGCCCGCCGTGCGGGCGGTGGCCGGGCCGGACTGCGAACTGATCGCCCGCGTGTTCGTCTGCCCGACCGCCGACGTGGATGCCGCCCGGACCATTGGCCGGCGCCTCATCGCGGCCTACCTCACGGTTCCCGCCTACGCCGCCTTCCAGGACTGGCTGGGGCGCGGCGAGGCGCTGCGGCCCATGCAGGACGCGTGGGCCGCCGGTGACCGCCGGGGCGCCCTCGCCGCCATCCCCGACCAGGTGGTCGATGACCTGTTCGTGCACGGAACGCTGGAATACTGCCGGGAGCGCGTCGCCGAGTACCGGGCCAAGGGCCTCGACACGCCGGTCATCGCGATCATGCCCGGTCCCGGCGTGGACGAGGCCGACGCGGTCCGCGCCCTCGCTCCCGCGTGAGACCTGGCAGGCTCACCAGGCGCCGGGAAGCTCCTCGCCGTACCAGGATTCGATGATCCGGTGCGCGATCGACACCGGCGGCGGCAGCAGCACGTCACCCGCGTCCAGCGCGCGGCGCAGGTCGTCCCGGCTGAACCAGCGCGCCTCGGCGATCTCGTCTTTGTCCACGTGGATGTCGAGACGGCCCGAGGCCAGCGCGCGGAACCCGAGCATCAGGCTCTGCGGCATGGGCCAGGGCTGGCTGCCCAGATAGCGGACCTGGCCGACCGTGATGCCGGTCTCCTCGCCGACTTCGCGGACCACGGCCTGTTCCGCGGCTTCGCCCGGCTCGACGAAACCGGCCAGGATCGACACCCGGCGCTGCGGCCACTGCCGGTTGCGGGCCAGCAGGCACCGGTCATCGGGATCGGTCACCAGCATGATCACCGCGGGGTCGATCCGGGGGAAATGCTCGCTGCCGTCGACCGGACAGTGCCGTGCGTGGCCCGCCGCGACCGGCTCCGTCAGCGAGCCGCAGCGCGGGCAGTGGGTATGGGTCGCATGCCAATTGGCTAGGGCGATGGCGTGCGTGAACAAACCGGCATCGCGGTCGTCCAGGAGTACCGCCGCTTGCCGCAGGCCGGCGGGCCGGACGCCCGGCTCGGCCGGAGGCCCGGACATTGACCCGCGCGCGGGCAGCGCATCCGGATCGGCGCCGAGCCCGCCCGGCGGCCCGATGACGCCGAAGTACGCGACACCCGAGGCGTCCACCCCGAGCAGGAACCTCAGTCCCTCTGGCGCGTCGGCCGGGGACACCTGGACAAGTTCGGCCCGCTGCGCTCCGAACCGGACCAGCGCCTGGCTGCCGTCCAGCACCAGCGCCCGGGTGCGCGGATCGGCCCACGCGGCGGCCAGCCACTCGGCGTCATCGCGACGCTCGCCCGCGCGGTCCACATTGCTGCGGGCCAGCACGAACCCGCCCAATTCCGATGCGATCCGCTGCGCCTCGTCCGCGTTCCCCGTGCTCACGTTCCCCGTGCTCACGTTCCCCGCGCTCGAGCTCCCTGTGCTCGAGCTCATTGCGCCGCCGCGATCTCGCCGCTGGCCGCCGCCAGTTCCTCCCACAGGTAGGCGGCCGCCTCCGCCCCCTTGAGCAGCAGCGCCATCTCGGCTTTCTCGTTCGGCGCGTGAATACGGTCCTCATCGAGACCGACCGCGACGAACACCAGCGGCGCCTCCAGGATGTCGGCGAGGTCCGCCTCCGGCCCGCTGCCCCCTTCACGGGTAAAAAGAACCTCCTGGCCGAACGCGCGCTCCATGGCCCGCCGGGCCATCCGCACCGGGGCCGAGTCAAAAGCTGAGAAGGCCGGGCGCACACCCGGCCCGCCGAAGGTGACCGCGGCGGCGATACCCGGTGGCGTGCTGGATGCCACGTAATCACTGAGCGCGGCGGCGACGTCGGCTGGCTCCTGACGGGCGACAAGCCGGAAGGAGACCTTGGCGTGCGCCTGGCTCGGCACGATGGTCTTCGGCCCCGGCCCGGTGTGCCCGCCCCACATCCCGTTGATCTCGGCCGTCGGCCGCGCCCAGATCCGCTCTAGGGTGGTGTAGCCGGCCTCGCCGCTGGCCGCCTGGCTGTGCCCGGCGTCGGCAAGCCACGCCTTCTCGTTGAACGGCAGCCGGGCGAAGATCTCGCGCTCCGCCGCGGTCAGCGGCAGCACGCGGTCGTAGAAGCCCGGCAGGGTGACCCGGCCGTCGTCGTCATGCAGGCCGGCCAGCAACGCGGCCAGCGCGTGCAGCGGGTTCGGAACGCCGCCGCCGAACGAACCTGAGTGCACGTCGGTATCGGGGCCGGTCATATCGATCTGGGCGTCAATGAGGCCACGCATGCCGACGCACATGGACGGCACATCCGCGGCCCACATCGTCGTGTCGGATATGACGATCAAGTCGCAGCCGAGCGCCTCCCGGCGGGCCCGCAGCAGGCTGGCGAAGTGCGGCGACCCGATCTCCTCCTCGCCCTCGATCAGGAACTTCAGCGAAACGGGAGGCGCGGCGCGACTGCCGGCGGCGAGGCAGGCGCGCAGGCCCAGGGTATGGAAGAGCACCTGCCCCTTGTCGTCAGAGGCGCCGCGGGCGTGCAGCCGACCGTCGCGCTCGACAGGCTCGAAGGGCGGCGAGTGCCACTCGCTGAGCGGCTCGACCGGCTGCACGTCGTGGTGCCCGTACACCAGGACCGTCGGCGCTCCGGGGTCATCGGACGGCCAGTGCGCGAACACGGCCGGCCGGCCTGGCTCGCCGGGCTCGCCGTGCTGACTGGGCTCGCCGGGGCCGCCGGTCTCCCAGGTCTCCACGACCGGAAAGCCCGTGCCGCGCAGGTGCTCCGCGAGCCAGTCAGCCGAGGCGAGGACGTCGTCACGATGCGCCGGATCCGCGGAGATCGAGGGGATGGAAAGCCACTGTTTCAGCCCATCGAAAAATCTCCGGGCGTTGTCCTCGATGTAGTCACGGACGTCCATGAACGCCGACCGCCTCCTCGCCTGGCCCTGCCCGGCACTCTAGACCCAGCGGCTACCGCCGCCCGACGCCGGACATGGCCGATCAGATACGCCGTGACGGCTCAGGGAGTGCCGCATACGGGTTGCCCGGTTAACCGCTCGGGACCCCGATATCGTGAGCTGGTGGCTCAACGACTGATTACCGAGCGCCTTGTCCTCCGGCCGTGGAACGTCGATGATGCGGAGGCGGGCCTGGGGGTCTACGGCGATGCTGAGGTCGCGCGGTGGCTGGCTCCGATGATGGACAGCGTTCATGACGCCGCGGCCATGCGCCTGGTTCTGCAGCAGTGGGTCGCCGAGAACGCGCGCATGATGACGCCGGCTGGCCGTTGGGCCGTCGAGCTACGCCAGGACGGGCGCCTGATCGGCGGGGCCACCCTGCTGCCGCTGCAACCCGACGAGGAGTTCGAGGTCGGCTGGCAGCTTCACCCGCAGGAGTGGGGTCATGGTTACGCCACCGAGACCGGGCTGGCGCTGGCCCGGTGGGCATTCGAGCAGGGAATAGAACAGGTCATCGCGGTCGTCCGGCCGGCCAACAGGCGTGCCTTGGCGATGGTGCGCCGTATCGGCATGGAGTGGGTCGGCGAGACGGAGAAATATCACGACCTGCGCCTGCAGGTATTCCGCCTCCGCCCCGGAGACCTGCCTGCCCCGCCTCGCTAGCCCCGGACACGCGGTCGAAGGAAGAGGCGATCGAACTCTCGAAACGCTTCTGGAAGATCGTCGGGGATGGCGAGGCTGACATCCGCCAGGTGTTCGGCCCGTAGTACTGGGCAGCGGCGCCACGTCCGTGCGGCGGCACCCAGCCGGAGCGCCGCCGCACGGCGGCTACAGCGGCTTTTTCATCTGCTGTTCCATCACCTCATAGCCCAGGCTGGTGTACAGAGACCGCGCGACCGTGTTGTGGCCGTACACGTTCAGGCCCACCGAGCGCATGCCCTGGGAGCGGGCTTCTGCCTCGGCGAGCAGCATGGCCTCCCGCCCATAGCCACGGCCACGGAACGCCTTGTCCACCTCAACGAGGTAAACCCAGGCCATATCCGGATCACTGTCCGGGCCGGGAACGGCCAGCCACAGCCACCCCACCCCCTGGCCGTCGGCCATAAGCCTGAAGATCAGGTGGCCGGGAGTGTCGAGCCCGTCAGGCAGGGCCCGCTCGTGGTCGCGGCGCGGCTTCTCGGCGGCGGCCTCAGCCGGCAGGGCACCGGATTCGGCGATCCTGGCGGCGTAACCAGCCACAACAGCCGAACTCCAGGCCTCGTACTCAGCGGCGGTCGCCCGCCGCAGCGCCAAGCTCATCCGCCCATGTTCGCAGACCCGCGCGGACGGCCGGGTCAGGAGAGACGGCGGCGGCCGATCCACCAGAAGCAGAACCCGGCCAGGGCGACGGCGAGGGCGACGAAGATCGCCGTCTCGGTCCACTCGAGGGCCCAGTAGCGGCTGGTGGGCTGGTAAGTGACGGCGATCCGGATGCCGTGGCTGGTCAGGCAGGTGGGCCAGGCGGGACTGCCGGCAAGTGCAAGCGACCTGCAGGCAGCCGGGCTGGTGCTGACCGGCTGCCCGGCGGCGTTGACGGCTCCGGAGGAGAGGATCCAGGCGCCGGGCTGGCTGGGGAGGAAGTCGACGCTAAATGCGAAGGTGCCGTTGTGACCTACGTAAGTCGGTAGTTGGGTGAAGGACATGATTGCGGCGGTCGTGTGGTCGGGCGGGAAGAGGTGCGGGCGGATCCCCAGCGGCATGGCAACCTGGACGGCGGCGAAGATGACCAGGGTGA
>Ga0207684_10001099_pt1 | contig 30273 bp, 32 predicted proteins | sample KBSK5501metaG_FD_184342 | JGI IMG/M metagenome (GOLD analysis project Ga0207684, IMG submission 184342) | Corn, switchgrass and miscanthus rhizosphere microbial communities from Kellogg Biological Station, Michigan, USA - KBS K5-50-1 metaG... | ecosystem: Host-associated > Plants > Roots >...
CCGCGGTGCGGGCGCGCTTGGACATCTCGCCCAGCTCGAGATCGCCGATCTGGATGACCGGTTGATTCGGCGAGCGCTCGCTCGAGCGCAGGAACCGAGGCGCGAACTTCTTGAACGGCTCGGCGAGATAGCGCTCCCAGAGACCGTCGGGCTCCATCGTGTGCAGGTCCGAGTCCATCACCTTGAAGCCGTTCTTCATCGCGGGCCTCCTCGTGGCGGGCGGGGTCGCTCGATGCGACCGAGGATCTGCCCGGAGAGGCCGCGGCGTCAAGGGGCATGCTACTCTGCGGGCCCATGAAGCTCGGCACCTCGGTTCGCTTCCTCTTCCCGACCTCGCCGGCCACCCACGACCGGTTCCGCAGCCTCGTCGCGGCCATGCCGAAGGGGGCCTTCATCGAGCGGCCGATGGGGGCCTATACGCCGGCGGAGCAGGCGCGCAACCTGATGGAGGTCGCCGCCGCCGCCCGCGCGGCCGGGCTGGACGGGCTCCTGACCGGCGACAGCCATGGCGGAAACCCCGCCTACGCCGCCTCGTTCTCCCCGCTGCCCACCGTCGCCCGGCTGATGAGCGTGACCGGGGATATGCCCATCGGGGTGGTCCTGCTCGCCCCGTTCTACCACCCCGTCCTGCTGGCCGAGCAGATCGGCACGCTGGCCGCGTTCGCCGAGGGACCGCTGATCGTGACCTTCGTGCTGGGGGGCCGCCCGCCCCAGTTCCAGGCGTTCGGCATGGAGGAGCGGAGCCGCGTGGGGCGCCTCGAGGAAGTGGTGACGATCACGCGGGCCCTCCTGGCCGGCGAGCGCGTCACCCACCGTGGCCGATACTTCATGCTGGAGGGTGCCACCATCAGCCCGCTGCCGCGCGTTCCGGTCGAGATCTGGCTTGGCGGAACGGTGGCGGCCTCGGCCGAGCGAGCCGGGCGGCTCGGCGACGCGTGGCTGACCGGCCAGAACGCGACGGACGACGACCTGCGGCGCCAGCTCGAGTTGTACCGCGCGGCGGCAGCCCGCGCCGGGCGTCCGCCGCGGCCGGTCCTGCGCCGCGACGTCTACGTGGGCGAGTCGGATGAAGAAGCGCGCTCGGTGGTCGGCGCCATCCTCGCCGAGGGCTATCGCGGCACCGGCCTCGACCAGCTACTGGTCGGCGGCGCGGACACCGTCGTCGAGAGCCTGCGCCGCTACCACGCCATGGGCTTCGACCACGTGATGGTGCGGCACATCGTCGGCGACCACCGGCTCATGCTGCGCTCGTTCGAGCGCATCGGCCGCGACGTGATGCCCCGCATCCGCGCCTTCTAGCCGGCTCAGTCGCCCAGGCCCTTGGCCTGGTAGACGGGCGCGGCCGCCGGGCCGGACAGGAACCGGATGAGGGCCTGCGCCGCGTCGGCTTCCTTCGCCTCGGCGGCGAGGCCGACCGAGAAGACGGTGACGGTCTGGAGCTCCGCCGGGAGCGGGCCGACCACGTCGACGCCGGGCACCGCCATCAGCTCGGGGACCTGCGCGGCGCCCAGCTCGATGTCGCCCGAGACCAGCATCTCGCCGGCCTTGATCCCGGTGTCCTTGTACTTGGCGCGGACCTGCTCGGCGATGCCGAGGCGCTCGAGCACCTTGGCGAACGCGACGCCCGAGGCGCCTTCCTTCGAGAACCCGACCGACTTCGCGGCCAGCACCGCGCGCTTGAGCGCGTCGGGCGTGTTGATGTCGGGCCTCGGCGCCCCCGCCTTCACCCCGATGCCGACGCCGGACCGGGCGACGTCGACCTTGCTGCCCGGCACGACCTTGCCCTGCTTGGCCAGGTCCTCGACGATCGGGCCCGTCAGGATGAGGACGTCCGCCGGTGCGCCCTCCACGAACTTGGTCTTCAGAACTGCGGCGAGGCCGTAGGTCACGAGGATCTTGTGGCCGCTCTCGCGCTCGAACTGCGCGATCAGCTCGGTGGTGGCCGGCTGCATGCCGACGGTGCTGAGCACCTTGATCTCGGCAGCCTCGGCGCGGCTCCACGCGGTGAGCGCCAGCAGCGCGAGTGCGGTTGCCATGCCACGTGTCTCACGCCTGTTCATGGGCTCCTCCCGTGATCGGTTGAGATTGTGCCGCCGCTCCCCAGGTTGGCCCCGATCATAACCCGGGGTCGGGTGCGCCTTTGACACCGTGCCCGTGTCCGCCTAGACTCCCGGCAACTCACCATCAAGGAGACGCCGATGCTCTTTACCTGTCCCGCCAACGCGGCCCGGGGCGGCGGCCCGCGCTCCCGCGCCGGCGGCCGCCGACCGCTCTGCGTCGACATCCACTGCCACGTACACCATCCCGCCGCGGACGAGATGGTCAAGCACCTGCTGTCGCCGGACCGCGAGCCGTCGGCCCGGTTCTCGAACGAGCTGTCCCGGGCGACCAACCGCAAGCAGATGGAGAACGTGTGGTCCTGCCTCACGTCGGTCGAGCAGCGGCTGCGCGACATGGACAAGATGGGGGTGGACGTCCAGGCCATCTCGCCGTCGCCGTTCCATTTCATGTACTGGCTCGAGCCCGAGCTCGCGCGGAAGGTGAGCCGCTCGGTGAACGAGCACCTGGCGTCGATCGTGAAGGCGCATCCCGACCGGTTCGTCGCGCTGGCGCACGTGCCGCTGCAGGCGCCGGATCTCGCGGCCGAGGAGCTCCAGTACTGCGTCAGGCAGCTCGGGTTCCGGGGCGCCGAGATCGGCACGAACGTGGTCGGCGCGGAAGTCGCGCGGGGCCGAGACCAGTTCTGGAGGAGGGCCCAGGAGCTGGATGCCGTCCTCTTCATGCATCCGAACGGCTTCACCCAGGGCGACCGCCTGGCGGATCACTACTTCACCAACGTCATCGGCAACCCGCTCGACACCACCGTCGCCCTCGGCCACCTCGTCTTCGACGGGGTCCTGGAGCGGTTCCCGAAGCTGAAGCTGGTCGCCGCCCACGGGGGCGGGTACATTTCGCACTACCCGGCGCGGATGGATCACGTGTGGGGAGCGCGGACCGATGCCCGGACCGTGCTGAAGAGCGCGCCGCGGCGCTCGCTGGCCCGGGTCTACTTCGACACGATCGTCTTCGACCGGACCCAGCTCGAGCACCTGGTGAACCTGTGGGGCGCCGACCACGTGCTCGTCGGGACCGACTATCCCTACGACATGGGGATGTACGATCCCCGGGGCTTCGTGGAGGGCGCCGTCTCCCTCACGGCCGCGGACAAGGCGAAGATCATGGGGCTCAACGCGGCCCGGCTGCTCAAGATCAAGGCGCCCCGACCCCCGAAAGTGCGACGGGCGCGGGGCCGTCGGTAGGGGTATTCTTCGGGCGAACCTGCGGAGGGGACAATGGCGCGAGTGCTGGGGCTGGGCCACGTCGGGATCTACGTGCGCGATCTGGAGCGGATGGTCGCGTTCTACCGGGACGTCATGGGCATGCGGGTGACCAAGCAGAACTGGCGCGCGGGCGTGGTCTTCCTGAGCGCGGATCCCGAGTCGGTGGACCACGAGATCGCGCTCATGGACGGCCGGCCCGATCCGGCGGATCCCCACTTGATCAACCAGATCTCGATGCGCGTCGGGAGCCTCGACGACCTGCGGGTGATGCGCCGGCGGCTGGTCGCGGACGGCTACCGCATCGAGGCCGTCGTCAACCACGCCAGCGCGATCGGCTGCTACTTCTTCGACCCCGAGGGTAATCGTACCGAGGTGTTCTGGGTCACCGGCCGGCCGTGCTGGGTGCCGACCGCCACCCCCATCGATATCGAACAGCCGGACGGGACGGTGCTCGCCGCGGTCGACCGGGTCTGGAACGAGCTCCGCCACGTCCCGGTGGGTGGGCGGATGACCGAGGAGAGCGCGACCGTCGAGGTGACCCGCGAGCCCTAGCCCACTGCTCGACAGGAGGCCGCCATGTCGTCGACATTCACCCGCCGTTCCTTCCTTGCCGGTAGCACCATTCTTGTCGCGGGCGCCGCGGGCCTGCCCACCCGGGCTCGGGCGCAGAGCAAGCCGATTCGCATCGGCCTGCTCACCGTGAAGACCGGACCGCTCGCCGCGGGCGGCATCCAGATGGAGCAGGGGACCCTGCGCTTCTTCAAGGACCGCAACTACACGCTCGCCGGCCGCAAGGTCGACCTCGTGGTGGCCGACACCGGCGGCAATCCGGCCGGCACCAAGACCAAGACCCAGGAGCTGGTCGAGCGCGAGAACGTGGACATGATCTTCGGGCCCCTCGCGGCGTTCGAGCTGCTCGCCATCACCGACTACACCGCGCAGGCGAAGGTACCGGTGCTGAGCCTAGCCGCGGCGGAGGACATGACGCAGCGGCGGCCCAACCCTTACTTCATACGCGCGTCCGCCACCTCGTCGCAGAACATGCACCCCCTCGCCGACTACGCGGCCAAGGAGCTGAAGTTCAAGACCGTCATCACCCTCGCCGACGACTTCGCGTTCGGCCACGAGCAGATGGCCGGTTTCCAGCGCGTCTTCGAGGACGCGGGCGGGCGGGTGGTGAAGAAGCTCTGGCCGCCGCTGTCCACTCCCGACTACACGCCCTACCTGGCCCAGATCAGCGGCGTGGACGCGGTCGTGCAGGGCTTCGCCGGCTCGAACCCGCTCAAGTTCATGAAGCAGTACCGGGACCAGGGCCTCAAGCTCCCGGTCCTGGGCGGCGGCACCGCCTGCGACGACGCGCTGCTCAAGAGCCTGGGCGACGAGTCGGTCGGGCTGATCTCCTGCTCGGCCTACACCGGGGATCTCGATACTCCGAGCAACAAGCGGTTGATCGACGGGATGGTCCGCGACTACGGCAACATTCCCGGTCTGTACGCGGCCGGCCTCTACATCAACGGTCAGGTCGCGGAGGCCGCGCTGGAGAAGACGGGCGGCAAGACCGAAGATCGGGAAGCGGTGAACCGGGCGCTCCGCGCGGTGTCCCTCACCGACACCCCCCGCGGGCCGTTCTCCTTCGACCATCTGGGCAACGTGGTGGGCACCTTCTACATCCGGCGCTGCGAGCGCAAGGGCGACAAGCTCGTCAACACCACGATCAAGACGTACCCGAAGGTGAGCCAGTTCTGGACCTACGATGAGAAGTGGTTCCTGGCCCAGCCGGTCTACTCGCGCGACTATCCGCCCCTGAAGGGCTGACCGACGTCCGATCCGCCATGAGCCTCTGGCTCGTGCTGGCCGTCAACAGCGTCACGTTCGGCGGCCTGCTCTTCCTGCTGTCCGCCGGCTTCTCGCTGATCTTCGGTCTGATGCGGATCCCGAACCTGACGCATGGCTCCTTCTTCATGCTGGGCGGCTACTTCGCGGCGAGCCTGATCGAGTGGGGCCTGGGCTTCTGGCCGGCCGCGATGGTCAGCGGGCTGCTGGTGGCCGCGCTGGGGGGCCTGGTGGAGCGGCTCATCCTGCGCCGGCTGGCGGGGGCGGAGCTCGCGCAGGTCCTGGTGACCCTCGGGCTCTCCTTCATGATCGCGGACGTGTGTCTCAAGGTCTGGACCGGCGATCCGGTCCGGATCGGCACGCCGCCCGCGCTGCAGGGCGTGACCTCGGTCGGCCGCTTCGCGTTTCCGACCTACCGGCTCGCCATCAGCCTGGTCGCGGTGGCCTTCGCGGTGGCGCTGTGGGCGCTGCTCGATCGGACCCGCCTCGGCGCGATGATCCGGGCCGGCGTCGACGATCCGGACATGGCGCGCGTCGCGGGCATCCGCGTCTCGCGCCTCTTCACGATCGTCTTCTGCCTGGGCGCTTGGCTGGCCGGCTTTGCCGGCGTCATCGGCGGGCCCATCCTCTCCGTCTATCCGGGTCTCGACCAGGAGATGCTCCCGCTGGCCCTCGTCGTGGTCATCCTCGGGGGCAGCGGGAGCCTCCTGGGCTCGCTGGTCGGCAGCTTCATCGTCGGCTTCCTCTACAACTTCGGCCAGGCGATGTTCCCCGAGCTGGCCTACGTGGTGCTATTCCTTCCGATGCTCGTCGTCCTGGTGGTGCGGCCTCAGGGTCTCTTCGGGCGGCCGGCGGTGTGAAGCGCCTCGCCCTGGCCGCCGCGCTCGTGGTCCTGGCCACGCTGCCCTTCTGGGCCGGCGGCACCTTCTACATCAACATCGGGAGCCAGATCCTCCTCTACGCCGTCTTCGCGCTCGGCATCAACATCCTGGTGGGCTACGCCGGCCTCGTCACGCTGGGCCACGCCGGGCTCCTCGGCATCGCGGCCTACACCGCGGCCCGCCTCCTGAACGGCGGGCACGGCCACACCGCCGCGGTCCTGGCGGCGCTCGCCCTCACCCTCGCGGCGGCTGCCCTCTTCGCGACCCTCGCGCTGCGCGGCAGCGGCAGCGGCATCGGCTTCGTCATGATCACCCTGGCGATCGGCCAGATCGTCTGGGGCGTCGCGTATCGCTGGATCAGCATCACGAACGGGGACAACGGCATCTCGGTGAGCTCGCGGCCGAGCCCGCTCGGCCTGTCACTGACCGCGCCGGCCCACTTCTACTGGGCGACCCTCGTGGTCTTCCTCGCCGCCCTGGGCTCCATCGCGATGCTGGTGGCCTCGCCGTTCGGCGCGAGCCTCCGGGGCACCCGCGATCAGCCACGGCGCATGACCGCGCTCGGCTACCACGTCTGGATGATCCGGTTCCTCGCGTTCCTCCTCTCCGGTCTCTGGAGCGGTGTGGCCGGGCTGCTCTTCCTCTACTACAACCAGTTCGTGAGCCCGCAGGCGGTGGCGCTCACCGCCTCCGCCGAGGCGCTCCTGATGGTGATCGCGGGCGGGAGCGGGACGCTGCTGGGCCCGGTGGTCGGCGCCGGTCTCGTGGTGGTCATGAAGAACGTCGCGAGCGCATACATCGAGCGCTGGAACTTCGTCCTCGGCGCCATCTTCGTGGCGATCGTGGTCTTCATGCCGGAAGGCCTGGTGCCCGGAGCGGCCCGGCTATGGCGGCGGGCGACGGCGCGGCCCGCGGCCCCGGCGGTGGTGGCGGCGGCGCCCGCGCCGGGCGAGGGGCCGGCCCAATGATCGAGCCCGCGACCGCCCTGGCGGTACGGGGGCTGACGAAGTCCTTCGGCGGCCTGCTCGTCACCGCCTCGGTGGATCTGACCGTCGAGGCGGGGGAGCGGCGCCTGATCATCGGCCCGAACGGCGCGGGCAAGACCACGCTCTTCAACCTGGTGACCGGCGAGCTCCGCCCAGACGGCGGGACGGTCACGCTCTTCGGCCGGGACATCACCCGGGTCCCGGGATGGCACCGGGCGCATTTCGGGATCTCCCGCACCTACCAGATCATCACGCTGTTCCCGCGCGAGACGTTGCTGCGCAACGTCACCCTCTCGCTCCTCGGGCGCTCGCCGCTCCGCTGGAATCCGGTCGCCCGGCTGGAGCGCCAGACGGCGCTGATCGGCGGGGCGCGCGAGGCGCTGGCCCGCGTCGGGCTCGAGCACCTGGCGGAGCGCCCGCTCTCGCAGACGTCCTACGGGGAGCGGCGGCGCGTGGAGATCGCCATGGCCCTGGCCCAGGCCCCCCGGATCCTGCTACTGGACGAGCCCTTCGCCGGGCTCTCCATCGAGGAGCGCCGCGACGTCCTGCAGCTGGTGACACGCATACCCCGAGAGGTCACGATCGTGATGATCGAGCACGACATGGACGTGGCGCTGGACTTCGCCGAGCGGATCACCGTGCTGCACTTCGGCCACGTGGTGGTCGAGGGCACGCGCAGCGAGGTGGTGGCGCACCCCCGGACCCGAGAGATCTATCTTGGCGAGTGACGCGCTGGAGCTCCACGACATCGAGGCGTTCTACGGTGACAGCCACGTGCTGCATCGGATGTCGCTCCGCCTCGGCGAGGGCCGGCTCCTCGGGTTGCTCGGTCGCAACGGCGCCGGCAAGTCCACCTCCATGAGCGTGACCGTCGGGTTGTTGCCCCCCCGCCACGGCCGCGTCGCGGTCTTCGGTCGGGCGGTGACCGGCCGCGCGCCCGAGGCCATCGCGGCGCAGGGCGTGGCGCTGGTGCCGCAGGGGCGCCGGATCTTCCGGAGCCTCACCGTGCGCGAGAACCTCGCGGTGGCGGGCCGCCGGCCCCGGGGCGGCGCCGCGACGAACTGGACGCTCGACGCGGTCTACGCCCTCTTCCCGCGCATCGGGGAGCGCCGGCGGCAGGTCGCGGGCTCGCTCTCGGGTGGCGAGCAGCAGATGCTCGCCATCGGCCGGGCCCTGATGTCCAATCCCCGGGTGCTGCTGATGGACGAGCCTTCGGAGGGGCTGGCGCCGCAGCTCGTCGCCGAGGTCATGACGACGATTCGCCGGCTCAAGGAGCAGGGGCTGTCGATCGTGCTGGTCGAGCAGAATCCCAAGCTGGTGTTCCAGGTCGCCGACGACATCGTCATCCTCAACGGCGGCCGCGTCGTGGCCGAGGGGGCCGCCGCGGAGTTCCGGCACCGGGACGTGGACCTGCGCCAGCACCTTGGAATCTTCTGATGGGGATCTTCTGATGGGGAGCTCCGAGCGCCTCGACCTGGGCGGCATCCCGCTCGACGTCCTGCGGCGCGGGGCGGGGCGGCCACTCCTCGTGCTCCACGGCGAGGCGCCGCTCGATCCGGGCGCGCCAGTGGTCGATCTGCTCGCCGCCCACGGCGAGGTCGTCGCACCCACGCACCCGGGGTTCGGACACTCGGCGCGCCCCGACGACTTCGACACGGTCTACGACCTCGTGCACCTCTATCTCGACCTGCTCGAGCACCTGCCCCCGGGTCCGGTGACCCTGATGGGCCTGTCGTTCGGCGGCTGGCTGGCCGCCGAGATCGCCGCGACGCGCTCGCGTCGCGTGGAGCGGCTGATTCTCGTCGACGCCGTCGGCATCAAAGTCGGCGATCGCGAGACGCCGGACATCCTCGACGTGTTCAACACCGCGCCCGCCGAGGTGCAGCGCCGGCGCTGGCACGAGCCCGCGAAGTGGGCGCCGGACCCCGACGCCATGTCGAACGAGGCCCTGGTCGCCCACGCGCGCAATCGCGAGGCGCTCTGCCTCTACGCGTGGAAGCCGTACCTGTACAACCCCCGGCTCGCCCGGTGGCTCCACCGCATCACGGTGCCCACGCTCGTGCTGTGGGGGGCCAGCGATGGGATCGTGACGCCGGCCTACGGGCGCGCCTACGCCGCGCGCATCCCCGGCGCGCGCTTCGAGCTCGTCGAGGCCGCCGGACACCATCCCGAGATCGAGCAGCCCGGCGCGTTCGTGGAGCGCGTGCGGGCGTTCCTGTCGTCGTGATCCTGGAGGCACCATGCAAACCTGGTATCTGAACGAGAACCCGTATCCCTTTGTGCCCCCGCACGTTCTCGACGACGCCGAATCGGTCCGCGGCAGCCTGCCGAACAAGTACTGCGATCCCAAGGTCGCCGCGGACCTGTTCCAGGAGGCGCTGGACGAGTACCTGCTCTGCGACGACGTCGGGATCAACGTGGTGTCGAACGAGCACCACGCGGGCATCAACTGCCTGTTCGGGGCGAGCCCGCTCATCCTCGGCATCCTGGCGCGCCAGACCCGGAACGTGCGGATCCTGAGCCTGGGGACGCTGATCACCGTGCGCACGGACCCGGTGCGCGTCGCCGAGGAGTACGCGGCGGCCGACGTGATCTCGCGCGGGCGGCTCGAGATCGGCTTCGTGAAGTCGGGCGGCAGCGAGATGGCCTCCGGCAACGCGAACCCGATCGGCATCGTCGACCGGTTCTGGGAGGCGATCGATCTCATCCTGAAGACCCTCGCCCACCGCGACGGCCCCTTCAGCTGGGAGGGAAAGCACTTCACGCACCGGCACGTCAACATCTGGCCCGGGCCCTGGCAGCAGCCGCATCCGCCGCTGTGGGCGGCGACGGGAGATCCCACCACGTCGGCCGAGCTCGGCCGGCGGGGCATCGTCAACGTGATGGTGTTCCGCACCGTCGAGGAGACGGCGCGGGCGTGGGGCGCGTACCGGAAGGCGCGCGCGGACGCCGGCTTGCCCGCGCCCGGCCCCGATCGCTTCGGCCACACCGCGTTCGTCTACACCGGGGACACCGACGAGGAAGGCGTGCGGGTCGGCAGCAAGCTGCTCTGGTTCCTCAACACCGGGTTGCGCTCCGCGCCCCAGTACTCGAAGTTCCTCCCCGGGGCCGTCCCGGCCGCGCTCGCGCCCGCGCTCTACACGACGAAGCCGCGGCCCGGGGTGCCCGCCGCCGCGCGCCCGGCCGCCGGCCTCATCGGCATCACCGCGGAGCAGGCGATGGCCAAGGGCTTGATGTTCGCCGGGAACCCGGACAGCGTGTTCCGGCAGATCCGGGAGCATCGCGAGCGGGTCGGGCCGTTCGAGCATCTCGTGCTGGCGGGCCGCTCTGGCTTCATGACGCACGGCGAGGCGACGAAGGGTCTGAAGCTCTTCGCGAAGGAAGTGCTGCCTCGGCTCCGGGAGCTGTAGCGAGGGCCTCGCCCAGAGGTCACCGCGATCCGGTGGCCGGTCGCGCGCTCGAACTGCGCACGTGGTGAGGCGTTGAGATGGCGCCGCCGCGCCCGCGACGGGGTGGCGATGCCGCCGCCCTACCCCGCCGGCGCGCATAGTAGGACCGGGCCTTGGCCCGGCTGCCGCAGGCCTCCATGGCGCACCAGCGCCGGGTCCCGCTCCGGGTGACGTCCAGGAAGATCCAGCCGCATCGCGCGGAGGGGCAGGTCTTGAGCCGTCGCGGATCGGCCGAGGTCAGCACCTCGGCGGCCGAGCGCGCGGCCGCCCAGAGGGGCAGGGCGAACGGCGGTCCGTCGTCGAGCGGCCACGCCAGGGTGAACCCCGAGCGCGCCGGGCTCAGGTGGAGAGCCCGGAACGCCTCGTGGAGCTCGCGATCGAGCAGCGCGAGGTCCTCGGACGCCGGCGTTCGACCGGCGGCCAGCCCGGCGAAGACCCGGTAGATCGCCTCCCGCAGCGCCCGCGCCCGCGCGAGGATCCGGGCGGCCGCCGCCGGCCGCCGGCCGGCCGCCCGCTCGAGGGCGCGGGCCGCCGGCGTGGTCACGACGCCGCTCTGCCGGGCCCACTCGACCAGGTCGCGGTACGTCGGCAGCCGCTCGATGGGCTCGGGGCTCCGGCGCCAGCTCACCGTGTTCGCCAGGTCCAGGCTCAGGCGGCCGCCCGACCGGTGAAAGATCCATCGCTTGGTCACGCGTCCGGGTTCTCCCTTGACAGCCTTATAGCACCTGCGCTACCCATCTGTGTATTATCACCATCATGATGGAATAAGACGGTAACAGGCCAGAGGCCTCGAGAAGGAGGACCGACCATGGCTCGGCGCATCCGCACGGTGGCATTCCTGCTGGCCTTCCTGCTCGCGGCGTGGAGCGGGCCCGCGTCCGCGCAGCTCCAGGGGCAGGTGATCCGGATCGGAATCGGCGCGCCGCTCACCGGCGGCGCCGCGACCTTCGGGGTCGAGATGAAGAACGCGGTCGAGATGGCCATCGAGGAGCAGAACGGCGCCGGCGGCGTGCTCGGCGCCCGGCTCGAGGCGGCCGGCTTCGACGACGAGGCCAGCGACGCGAAGGGCCAGGCGGGCGCCGCGGCGCTCTGCCAGGACCCGGCGGTGCTCGCGGTGGTCGGTCACGTGAACAGCAACGTGAGCATCACCGCGTCGAGCGTGTACGCCGGGTGCGGGCTCGCGATGCTGACGCCGATGTCCTCGAACCCCGGGGTCACCGACCGCGGGCTCCCGAACGTGTTCCGGCTGACCAACCGGGACGATCACAAGGGCCCGGGCCTCGCCGCGTACCTCTACCGGCGCGCGGGCAAGCGGCGGGCGGTCGTGGTCGACGACCAGACCGCCTATGGCAAGGGCCTGGCCGATCTCTTCGCGGGCGCGTTCGCCAGGCTCGGCGGGACCGTGGTGGCGCGGCCCACGGTGAAGGTGGGGGATCGCGACTTCCAGCCGCTCCTCGCCGGCCTGCCGGCCGACTTCGACGTGGTGTTCTTCGGCGGCATCGCCGAGGCACCGTACCTCCTCCAGCAGATGCGGGAGCGCGGCCTGAACCAGCTCTTCGCGTGCGGCGACGGCTGCTGGAACGTGAAGGGGTTCATCCAGCCGGCGGGCGCCGCCGCCACCAAGGGCGAGGGGGTGCTCATCCTCTCGGCCGCGCCGGCCATCGGCCGCGTTCCGGGCTCCGCGGCCTTCGCGGAGCGCTACACCAAGCGCTTCGGACCGATCGCCAACTACGCGCTGAACTCGTACGACTCGGCCCGCCTCGTCATCTCCGCCATCCAGCAGGCCGCGAGCGCCACGGGCGGGCGGCCGACCCGGGCCGACGTCGTCGCCGCGCTCCGCAAGGCCCAGTACCAGGGCGTCGCGTATGCGCGCCCCGTCACCTGGGACGCCAAGGGCGATAACACCGCCGCGGTGATCTTCGTCAACGTCGTCGAGGGCGACCGGTTCAAGGAGGTCGGCGAGATCACGCGGAGCGACACGCCGAACTGAAAGCGTGGCCCTCTCGTCCGGGGTGTGCTACCACGGTCCCACGGAGGGCACGGCGGTGGGGCCTGGCAGCTGGCGCAGCGCGCTCCTGGTGGGGATCATCGTGGCCGCGGCAGCGGACGAGCAGTTCGTCATCTGGCGCAGCTCGGCCGTCAACGGCTTCACCTGGGAGCCGGCGAGCGGGGCCTACGTCTCGAAGAATGCGTGCGACGAGGCCATCGAGGGACGGAAGCGGCGGATCGCCCGGGCTCTCGCCTTCCTGCGGCGGATCGGCGTGGACGACACCCTGCAGCACGCGGTCGGCGACCGGATCTACGAGTGCCGGCCGACCCTCACCGGCCCGCCGGCCGACCCGTACCGAAGCCGCGACACCCAGTCACCCTGAAGGGGTCAGGCGCCTCGCCCGACGCGAGCCGTCGACCAGCTCGCGCGCCTCCGGGGCCATGTAGACGGCCTCGCTCCCCAGATCGCCCAGGGCCCGCGCGAGGGCGCGGAGGCGATCCACCAGGGGCGCCCGCTGGTCGATCAGCACGAGGTGCGCGCCCCGCACGACGCAGAGCCCGCCGCCCGCCGCCGCCGGCGTCTCGAAGGGCTCCGACCGGACCTCGACGCCCAGCCGCTGCGCGGCGTGGACCAGCTCGTCGAGGAGCTGCTGCGGGCTCACGGACTCGTGTTCCGGTAGAAGTAGCCGGGGAATCGCCGGACCGCCGCGATGTCCACGTCGGCGTAGAGGATGCCCTCCTCCTCCCCCAGACTCTGGATGAAACCCTGCGCCGAGTTGGTGCCGCCGGCCTTGGTGCGGAACCACGCGGCCAGCTCCGGCAGCGAGGCGATGGGCGGCGCCACGCACACCGTGCTGTAGCCGCCGGCGCGGGGGAACCGCTCCACCGGCCGGCCCTCCGCGTCGCGGAGCCGGAGCGCGCACGCCGCGATGTCGACGCCGATCACCGGCTTGCCGTACTGCATGTGGCGCCCGACGACGGTGGCGGGGTAGGCCTCGCCGAGGGCGAACCACCACGACGGATTGAAGATGATGTCGACGCCCTGCTCGACGAGGGACTCGACCCCCTCGGAGAAGAAGGCGAAGTCGGCGCAGATCACGATACCCAGCCGGCCGATGTCGGTCTCGACGACGCGGTAGCCCTTGCCGGCCACCACGCCGTTGTCGATCTCGTTCTGGGTGGGGAAGCACTTCGGCTGTCGCGCGAGGATCCGGCCGTCGGGCCCGATCACCGTCCCCGTGTTGTGCCAGCTGGCCCGGGTGCCCTCGATCAGGCCGGCGACCACGAACACGCCGAGGCGCCGCGCCGCCGCGCAGATCTCGGCCTCGCCGACGCGCGGGTACAGCTCGGGGAAGCAGACGCAGGCGGCGCCGGCCCGGGCCGCCGCCTCGAGCAGCTCGACCGCGTGCGCCACGTCGCCCCCGTTCCACATGTCGTCGAAGAGGTCGGACCGAGGCCGCGCCTGCACGGCCGCGATGCGCACGGATGGGCTCATGGACTCCTCCTCGCTCCCGCCCGGCGCGGGTCCAGGAGATCGCGCTGGGCGTCACCGAGCAGATTGAAGCCGAGCACCGCGAGCATGATGGCCAGCCCCGGCGCCAGCACCAGCCACGGGGCGATGGTCATGTACTGGCGGCCGCGGCTCAGCATGCCGCCCCAGCTCGGCGCCGGCGGCTGGGTGCCGAGCCCGAGAAAGCTGAGCGCCGCCTCCACCAGGATGACGATCGAGAGGCTCAGGCTCGTCTGCACCGCGAGGGTGGGCGTCAGGTTGGGCAGGACGTGGGAGCCGAGGATGCGTCCGTGCGAGGCCCCGAGGGCGCGGGCGGCCTGGACGAACTCCTGCGGCTTGAGGGCGAGGGTGGCGCTGCGGGCGAGCACCGCGAACTGCGGCAGGGTCAGCACCGCGATGGTGAGCACGAGATTGACCGTGCTCGGGCCGAGGGCCGCGACCAGGGCGATGGCCAGGAGGATCGGGGGAAAGGCGAAGAGCACGTCGAAGACCCGCATGGCGAGCAGGTCCGCGGCGCCGCCCCCGTAGCCGAGGCCCACGCCGAGCGTCGTCCCGGCCAGCACCGCCAGCGCCACCGACGGGATCGCGACCCCGAGCGACACGCGGCTGCCGTAGAGGACGCGGCTCAGGATGTCGCGGCCCACCTCGTCCGTGCCGAGCAGGAAGCGCGGTCCGGGAGCCTGGATCTCCGCGCCCGGGAAGATCGTGGTGGGCGCGTAGGGGGCGAGCCACGGCGCGGCGAGCGCCGCCACCAGGAGGCCGGCGACGATGAGCACGCCGGCCAGCAGCGATCCGCTTCGCAGCGCCCGTCGCACGAGCCGGGGCCCGGCCACGCCGGCGGCCTCATCACTCATGCGTACAGGATCCGGCGGTCGATCAGGTGGTAGAGGAGATCGAGGGCGAGGTTGACGAGCACGGCCGCCGACGTCAGCAGGAGGACCGCGCCCTGGATCATCGTGTAGTCCCGCTGGTAGATGGCGTTGACGGCCAGGCGTCCCATGCCGGGCAGCGCGAAGACCTCCTCGATGATGACCGCGCCGCCGATGAGGTAGACGAACTGGGTGCCGGCCATGGCGACCACCGGGATCAGCGCGTTCCGGAGGGCGTGCTTGTAGACCACCGCGCGGTCGGCGACGCCCTTGGCGCGCGCGGTGCGGACGAAGTCCTGCCCCAGCACCTCGAGCATGCTGCTCCGCGTGAAGCGGGCGATGATCGCCGAGATGGCCAGGCCCAGGGAGGCCGCCGCGGGCAGCATGGCCCCGACGCTCCGGGCCGGGCTCTCGCTGAACGGCACGTGGCCGAGGGTGGGCAGCCACGGCGCGTAGCGCGCCCCGCCGATGATCACCACGGTCCCGATGAAGAACGCGGGGGCCGAGATGAAGAGCAGCGAGAACACCCGCGTGGAGGCGTCGAGGGCGCGCCCGGCCCGGGTCGCGGCGAGGACTCCCAGCGGGACGCCGACCGCCAGCGCGATGGACATGGCCATCAGCGCGAGCTGGAGCGTCACCGGATAGCTGCGGGCCAGCTCGTCGCGCACCGAGAACCCGGTGACCAGGGAGTGTCCGAGGTCGCCCCGCAGCACCTCGCCGAGCCACAGGAGGTACTGCACCGCGAGCGGGCGGTCCAGGTGGAGCGCGTGGATCAGCGCCTGGCGGGTCTGCTCGTTCTGGCTCGCGGTGATCCCGAGGAGGATGGTGACCAGGTCGCCCGGGATCAGGTGGATGAGCAGGAAGGTGAGCACCGACACCCCGAGCAGCGTCGGGACCAGCAGCAGCAGCCGCTTGCCGATGTAGGCGGTCAGCGGTCGAGCCACGCCTGCTTGAAGAAGTGCCGGCTCCGGCTTCCCGGCTGAGCGCCGGGAATGGAGACGTAGTCCTTCACGGTATCGCGGAGCGCTTCGGTCGCGCCCGACGCGTACGGGAAGATCAGGTAGGCCTGGTCGGCCATGTGGCGCTGGAGGTCCCGGTAGATCGCGATCCGCTTGTCCCGATCGAGCGTGGTGCGCCCCTGCTCGAGGAGCTCATCGACGCGGGCGTCCTTGAACTTGCCCAGGTTGATGGCCGACCCGCTGTGGAAGATGTCGTAGACGTGGGCGTCGGGGTCGGGCTGCCAGACGAGCGGGATCATGCTCATGCCCTCGTACTCGGTGCGGACGAAGTTCTTGAGCGCCGCGCCCCACTCCGTCTGCTTGAGGGTCACGCGGATGCCGGCTCCCGCGAGCTGCTCCTTCATGACCTCGCCCGTCCGCACGGTCTGGGGGAAGCGGGGCGACACCTCGAGGGTCGTGTCGAGGCCGTTGGGGAAGCCCGCCTCGGCGAGCAGGCGCCGCGCCAGGGCCGCGTCGGGAGCGTAGTAGGGGAGGCCCTTCTCGTCGCCGCGGTAGCCGAAGGGCGCGTCGCACGGCGGGATCTTCGTGCTGATCGCGCCGTGGCCCCGCAGGACACTCGCGATGATCTCGCGCCGGTTGATGCCCACGCTGACCGCCCGCCGGACCGCCACCTCGGTGAACGGCGGCTTCGTCTGGTTGAAGGCCATGCCGTGCTGGGCGCAGTAGCCGTCCGGCTCGCGGAGCGCGACGCCGGCGGCGCCCTGGAGCTGCCGGTCGATCAGCGGGTCGACGGACCAGAGGTAGTGGACGGTACCGGCCCGCAGCGCGGCCAGGCGCGCCGCCTCGTCCGGGATGATCCGGTACTCGATCCCGTCGAGGTAGGGGAGCCCCGGCTCGTAGTAGCCCGGGTTCCGCCTGAGGACGACCGTGTTGTCCGGGACGAACCGCTCGAGCACGAAGGGCCCGGTTCCGGACGCGACCTTCTGGAGGTCGCCGTTCTTCTCCACGATGTCGCGCGGGACGATGGCCCCGTAGTGGGGCGTGGCCAGGTACGAGAAGAAGGGGGCGAACGGCCGCTTGATCACGAAGCGCACGGTGGCCCGATCGGGCGCCTCGAGGCGGTCGATGATCGACCAGTTGGAGCGCCAGGGCGACGCGGTCTTCTCGTCGAGCATCCGCTCGAACGAGTACTTCACGTCGTCGGCCACGAGGTCGCGCCCGTGGTGCCACGCGACGCCCTTCCGGAGCTTGAAGACGAACGTGGTGTCGCTGACCACCTGCCAGGACTCCGCGAGGTCCCCGACGATGTTCATCTTGGGGTCGCGCCGCAGCAGGGTCGAGTAGACGTGCTCCGCGATCATCCAGCTGTGGGCCGCGGCGGATTTCTGCGGGTCGAGGCCGGGCGGGCTGACGTCCGCCGCGACGACCAGGGTGCCGCCACGCTTCGGGGTCTGGGCCACGGCGGGTCGGACGGTCGGCGCCGCGAGCCCCAGCAGGGTGAGCGCTCCCGCGCCGAGGAACGCGCGCCGGGTGGGGTCGAGCTGAAGCTGGATCGAATCCTCGATGCGGTCGGTCATGCCGCCCTCCGGTCTCTCGGGTGCCGGTGAACTGCCGAGGGCCATACTCGCCCGCGGCAATGGACCCGTCAAGGGTTGACTGCCCGGCGCGTCTGGCGAATAATCGCGCCACCCCCGTACCCCGAGAGGACCCGCGATCATGACCGCGCTCCGAGCGACCGTGCTGATGTGCCTGCTCTCCGTCGGCCTCGTCCGGCCCGCCGCCGCCGACGAGCTGGTGGTGGCGACGTTCGGCGGCACCTTCGTCGACAACTCGAAGAAGTGCCACGCCAGCGCCTTCGAGAAGGCGACCGGCTCTACCGTCAAGTACGTGCTCGGCAGCTCGGTCCAGACCATGGCCAAGCTGCGCGCGGCCGGGTCCCGGGCCGAGTTCGACGTCGCCTACATGGACAGCCAGATCGTCAAGCAGGCGAAGGCGGAGGGGCTGCTCCAGCCTCTCGAGCCGGCCCGGATCGAGCACTGGAACGATCTCTACGACGCCTCCCGCGACAAGGACGCCTACTGGGTCTCGATGATGTTCGCGGGCACCATCATCACCTACAACACGAACCTCGTGAAGACCCCGCCCACCTCGTGGGCCGACCTCTGGAAGCCGGAATGGAAGGGCAAGCTCGCCATCCCGGACATCTCGGGCACCTCGGGCCAGCAGTTCCTGATGGCGGCCGCGCGGCTCAACGGCGGCTCGGTCGAGAACATCGATCCGGGCTTCGAGGCGATCAAGAAGCTCAAGCCCAACATCCAGATGATGTACACGCAGCCGGACCAGATCATCCCGCTCTTCGAGCGCGGCGACATCGCGCTCGCGGTGTGGTACACGGACCGGACCGGCGCGGCCGCCCTGAAGGGCGTGCCGGTGGCGGCGGCCTACCCGAGCGAGGGCGCGATCGGCATCGTGCCCACCGTCTCGGTGCCCAAGGGGAGCCAGAAGCGCGAGCTCGCCCAGAAGTACATCGCGGTCCTCCTGTCGCCGGAGGGCCAGCTCTGCTTCGGTCAGAGCCAGTTCGCGGGGCCCACCAACAAGAAGGTCCAGCTCCCGGCCGACCTGGCCAAGCTCGTGCCCTACGGCCCGCTCGTCCAGCGCATGTTCTTCCCCGACACGGATCTGGTGGCGAAGAAGTTCCCGGAGTGGTCGGAGCGCTGGGGGCGCGAGATCGCGCGTTGATCCCGGGGTGGCCGCGAGCGCGTCCCCGGCGGTGAGCGTCGCCGCGCCGGCGCTCAGCGTCCGCCGGCTCCGCAAGGCGTTCGGCCCGGTGGTCGCGGTCGACGGCGTGTCGCTCGACGCCGCGCCGGGCGAGTTCCTCGCGCTCCTGGGGCCCTCGGGGTGCGGCAAGAGCACGCTGCTCCGCATCGTGGCGGGCCTCGTGGAGCCCGACGGCGGGGAGATCGTTCTCGCGGGCGAGGACATCACCCGGGTGGCGGTCCATCGCCGCAACCTCGGCCTCGTCTTCCAGTCCTACGCCCTCTTCCCCCACATGACCGTGTTCGAGAACGTCGCCTTCGGCCTCCGCCGGCGCTCGGTGCCGCCGGCCGAGCTGGGCCCTCGCGTCGAGCGCATGCTGGAGCTGGTGCGCCTCGGCCCGCTCGGGAGCCGGCATCCGCGCGAGCTGTCCGGCGGCCAGCAGCAGCGCGTGGCGCTCGCCCGCGCGCTCGTCACCGAGCCCAGGGTACTGCTCCTCGACGAGCCGCTCTCGAACCTGGACGCGCTCCTGCGGGACGAGATGCGCGTGGAGCTGAAGCGGCTGCAGGAGCGCCTCGGGACGACGATGATCTTCGTCACCCACGATCAGGCGGAGGCGCTCATCCTGTCGGACCGGGTGGTGGTGATGGAGGCCGGACGCGTGGAGCAGATCGGCCGGCCGGAGGAGGTCTATCGCCGCCCGGCCACCGCCTTCGTCGCGCGCTTCCTCGGGCGCGCGAACTTCCTCGCGGGCACCGTGGCGGAGGCCGGACCGGCCGCCACCGTCGTCACGCTCGACGGCGGCGGGTTCTCGGTGGTGGCGGCGCCGCGCCCGGGGCTGGTGGCGGGTCAGCGGGTGCACGCGGTGGTCCGCCAGGAGGCGATTCGCCTCGAGCGCGCGGAGGACGCGGCGGGGCGCCCGAACCACTTCGCGGCGACGGTGGTCTTCCACGCCTTCGCGGGGCAGGCGCATCACTACGTGATCAAGCTCGCGGACGGGCGCGAGCTCGAGGTGGCCACCCCCGGCGCGGCGCCGCCGCTGGCGCGCGGATCCGGCACGCACGTGACGTGGAGCCCCGACGACGTGATCCTGCTCCCGGCCGGCGCCGCCGGCCCGGGGGGCGCGCGGTGAGGTCCGGATCCGGTTGGCGGCTCCTCGCGCCGGCGCTGGTGCTCCTCGCGGTCGCCTTCGTGGCGCCGGTGGGCATGATGGTGCCGACCAGCGTGCGCCCGTACGTCCCGCTGGTCGGCATCACCGGCGGGTTCACCGCCCGCCACTACATCCGGCTCCTGACCGATTCCTACTACCTCGAGATCATCGGCCGGACCCTCGCGCTCGGCCTCACCGTGACGTGCGCCACGCTGGTCATCGGCTACCCGGTGGCCTTCTTCCTCGCCCGCACCCGCTCGCGCGGGCGGAACTGGCTGACCATCCTGGTCGTGTTCCCGCTCATGCTGAACCTGGTGGTGCGCACCTTCGGCTGGATCGCCCTGCTCGCCCAGAACGGTCTCGTGAACCAGGCGCTCCAGGCGCTGGGGGTGGTGGACGGGCCGGTGAAGCTGCTCTTCAACTTCGCCGGCCTGCTGATCGGCCTGACCCACATCTTCCTGCCGTTCATGGTGCTGGTGCTCATCGGCGCCATCCAGAACATCCCGCGCGACGTGGAGGACGCCGCGCGGGTGCTGGGCGCCTCCTGGGGCGGCGCGTTCCTCCGGGTGACGCTGCCCCTGTCCGCGCCCGGGATCCTGTCGGGCTCGATCCTCGTCTTCGTGCTGACCATCAGCGCGCTGGTGACTCCTCGTCTGCTCGGCGGGCCCACCTACCAGGTGATGTCGACCCTCATCTACGACGAGTTCCTCGCGCGCCTCAACTGGCCGGCGGGCTCGGCGCAGTCGCTGCTCCTCACCGCCATGGTGCTGGCGCTGGTCTACCTCTCGAGCCGCCTGGCCCGGCGCACGGGGGCGCGCGCGTGACCGCGGCCCGCGTGCGCACGTGGCTCCTGCGGGCGTGGGTCGCCCTCGTGATGGGCTTCCTGATGCTGCCGGTCGTCGTGATCGCGCTCGCCTCCTTGAGCCGCACGTCGTACCTGACCGTGCCGCCGCGCGGCCTGACCCTCCACTGGTTCACCCAGGTGCTCGGCGACCCCGAGTACCTGCACGCCATCGGCTTCAGCGTGCTGCTCGCGCTGGTGGCGACCGTCGGGTCGCTCGGGGCCGGGGTGGCCGCGTCCTTCGCGCTGCTCCGACGCCGGGTGGCCGGCGGCGCCGGCGTCGCCGCGCTGCTCAACGCGCCGCTCGTCTTCCCCGGCGTGGTGGTGGGAGTGGCCCTGCTGCAGTTCTACGCGATGGTCCACCTGAACGGCAGCCTCGTGGGGCTGGCCCTGGCCCACATGGTGATCACGGTGCCCTACGTGGTGCGGGCGGTGACCGCGAGCCTCCAGGGGATCGATCCGGAGCTCGAGCACGCCGCGCGCGTGCTGGGCGCGAGCGGACCGGTCGCGTTCTTCACGGTCACGCTGCCCCTCATCCGGCCCGGCGTGGCGGCCGGGGCGCTCTTCTCCTTCATCGTGTCGTTCGACAACGTCCCGGTGTCGATCTTCCTCCTCGGAGCGGGACAGATGACGCTCCCGGTGAAGATCTTCACCGCGATCGAGTACGGGGTGGACCCGTCCATCGCGGCCATCTCGACCATGCTGATCGTGCTCACCGGCGTCGGCCTCGCGGTGGCCGAGCGCTGGATCGGCTTCCACCGCTTCGTCTGATCGGACCAGGAGGGACTGTCATGGCCAACGCGGTCGAAGGCCGGCTCGTCGGAAGGATCGCGCTCGTGAGCGGGGCCGCCAACGGCATCGGCCGCGCCAGCGCGCTGCGCCTCGCCCGGGAGGGCGCGGACCTGGCCTTGATCGATCGCGAGGGCGACCCGCTCCACGCGGCGGCCCGCGAGGTCGAGGCGGGCGGGCGGCAGGTGCTCACGATCACCGCGGACTGGACCGACGAGCGGGCCGTGCTCGAGGCCTTCGCCACCACCCGACAGCGGTTCGGGCGCATCGACATTCTCTTCAACAACGTGGGCCAGAGCGCCCGCGAGCGCGCGACCGAGTTCCACCTCTCGGTCGAGGAGACGTGGCGGTTCGTCATCGAGGTCTCGCTGCTCGCGACCATGCGGGCCACGCGGCTGGCGGTCGAGGAGATGCGGAGCCGCCGCAGCGGGCGCATCGTCAACATGTCGACCGAGTCCGCCTTCTACGGCGACGTGGGGTTCGTGGACTACGCGGCCGCCAAGATGGGCGTGGTCGGGTTCACCCGCTCGCTGGCGCGCGAGCTGGCGCCGTTCCAGGTCAACGTCAACGCGGTCTGTCCCGGCGCGATCCGCACCCGCGCCCACGACCGGCTGCCGAAGGAAGTGATCGACAAGGTGCGGAGCAGCGTGCCCATGGGCTACGTGGCCGAGCCCGAGGACGTGGCCGGCGTGGTGGCGTTCCTCGCCAGCGACGACGCGCGCTACATCACCGGGCAGTCGATCCTCATCGACGGCGGCCGGTGGATGATCTGAGCGAATACCGACAAGGAGAGAGCGATGGCGGGACGGCTCGCGGGCAAGATCGCGGTGATCACCGGCGGTGGCAGCGGCATCGGACGCGCGTGCGCGGTCCGCTTCGCGATGGAAGGGGCCAAGGTGTGCGTGGCCGACCTGGATCAGGCCGCGGCCAAGGACACCGCGCGGCGAGTGGAGGCGGCCGGGCAGAAGTCGCTGGCGCTGCGGGTCGACACCACGGACGAGGTGGCCAACGACCTCATGGTCGACTCCTGCGTCGAGGCGTTCGGCGCGGTGGATGTTCTGGTGGCCGCGGCCGGCGTGGGGAGCCCGCGCCCGGCGGCCGCGTCCGCGAAGCCCCACACCATGCTGACGATGCCGACCGAGGCCTTCCGATCGGTCATCGACGTGAACCTCTACGGGGTGCTCTTCTCGAACCGCGCGGTGGCGCGCTTCATGGTGGCCAATGGGCGGGGCGGAAGCCTGATCAACCTGGGCTCGATCATGTCGAAGATGCCGTCGACCGGCGGCGCCTACAGCGTGAGCAAGGCCGGGGTCTGGATGGTGACGAAGTGTTTGGCCCAGGAGCTGGCCCACCACGGCATCCGGGTCAACGCGATCGGACCGGGCTTCATCGAGACGCCGATGACCGCGCCGCTCAGAGGCGACGCCGACCGGAACCGCTGGGCCATGGGCATGACCCCGATGGGCCGCTACGGCACCGCGGAGGAGGTCGCGAGCACCGCGCTCTTCCTGGCCTCCGACGACGCGGCGTTCTTCACCGGCGAGATCCTGCACCCCTCCGGCGGCGTCTTCGTCGGCTAACCCCTCACCCTGCCCTCTCCCCACGGGGGAGAGGGTGACCTCGCTGCCCCTCTCCCGTCAGGGGAGAGGGCAGGGTGAGGAGTGGGCCTCAGTGAAACGTCCGCCCCCCGTCCACCGCGAGCGCCGCCCCGGTGACGAACGACGACTCGTCGCTGGTCAGGTAGAGCGCAGCCTGCGCGATCTCCTCCGGCTCCCCCGGCCGCTTGATCACGTAGCGGTCGAGGATCCGCGCCAGCTCCGCCTCCGGGTCGGGCGCGCCCTCCCACGACGAGCGGAACAGCGGCGTGTCGATGATGCCGGGGCAGATCGCGTTGACCCGGATGTGGTCGGCGGCCAGGTCCACCGCGAGGGTCTTGCCGAACATGACGAGGCCCGCCTTCGCGGTGCAGTAGGCGGTCCGCTGCTCGAGCGGCCGGAGCGCCGCGCCGGAGGCGATGTTGACGATGGTCCCGCGGCCGGCCTGCTTGAGCGCCGCGAGCGCGGCCTGGCACACGAGCATGGGGCCGGTCAGGTCGACGGCCAGGATCCGCGCCCACTCCTCCGACGTCATCCGCTCGAAGGCCCGCATCAGATCGATCCCCGCGCTGTTGACGACCCCGTCGAGCCCACCCAGCGCGGCCACGGCCCCCGCGACGGCGGCGCGCACCTGGCGCTCGTCGGCCACATCGCAGACCAGGGTCGCGGCGCCGTCGACCTGCGCCTTCGCCAGGCCCGCCTCGTCGCGGTCGAGCATGGCCACCGCCGCACCCTCGCGCCGGAACAGGCGCGCGATCGCGAGGCCGATTCCGGAGGCCGCGCCGGTCACGAGCACCCGGCGGCCGGCGAGCCTCACGCGCGCGCCTCGGCGCGCAGCGCCGGCCGCAGCGCGTCCGCCACCTCGTCGCAGCGCGCGAGCCAGACCCGCGGGTGGCCGAGGATGTACTGGATCAGCTCCTCGAGCAGGGTGATGCGCGACGGGCGACCGATGATCTGGGGATGCATGGCGAGGCAGAAGTACCGGTCCTCGCGGTAGAGGACGTCGAACTCGCGGCGCCAGGCCTCGAAGACGGCGGACGGCGCCTGCATGGTCCGCCCGGGCAGCGTGATCGAGTACTGGAAGAACGGCGCGTCGTCCAGCACCCACGCGAACGGGAACTCGACGATGTCGGTGAGCTTGCCGTCGATCCGGTGCAGGTACGGCGAGTCGTCGTCGAAGTAGTTCGACGAGTAGCCGAATCTGTACTCGGCGAGCATCTTGAGCGTGTGAGGGCTGAACTCGGCCGCCGGGGAGCGGTAGCCGACCGGGCTTCGTCCCGTCATGCGCTTGATGATCTCGATGCCCCGGTCCATCTCCTCGCGCTCCTGCTCGAGCGTCAGGTTGACGATCCAGGCGTGCGACCACGAGTGATGCGCGATCTCGTGGCCGGCCTTCAGGATGGCCTCGACCATCGCCGGGCGCTGCTCCATGACGAGGCCCGGCACGAAGAAAGTGACGCGCAGGCCGTAGCGGGCGAGCAGGTCGAGGATGCGCGGCATCCCCACCTTCCAGCCGTACGCGCCCTGGCTCATCACGATGGGGCGCTCGGCGTTCTTGGGGTCGCGCCCGGTCCACATGGTCTCGGCGTCGATGTCGAAGCTGAGGAGGACCGGGAAGCCCTTGGGCGAGAGCGGCATGGCGTGTCTCCGGAGCGAGAGAGTTAGAGGGGCATCGGGCGCGCGCAGGGGCGCTCGCGCTCGAGGTGGCCGGCCAGGGCGAGGACGCGGCGGTCGCCGGACCAGGGACCGACGATCTGGAGCCCGATCGGCAGGCCGTCGGACGTGAAGCCGCACGGCAGCGACACCGCCGGGTGGCCGGAGAGGTTGAAGGGCCAGAGATAGGGATACCAGGCGCCGCGGATGGAGCCGGCGGGCTCGCCCCCGATCGTGATCGGCTCGAACGCGTCGTGGTCGACGGCGAGCGCGGGCCGGGAGAGCGTCGGCGAGAGCAGGAAGTCGAAGCGCTGGAGGAGCGCGTTCACCCGGCGGTACATCGCGGTCCGCTGGCCGAGCGCGCTCACCCAGTCCACCGCCGACCACCGAGCGCCCCGCTCGATGGACTCGCGCAGGCTCGGCGCGACCTTGTCGCCGAACTTCGCCATGTGCCCCCCGACACGCGCGGCCAGGCCCGCCTGCAGGCCGATCAGGAAGGTGCGCTCGAAGGCCGAGACGTCTTCCTCCAGGGTCTCGACGTGGGCGCCCTGGCCTTCCAGGTGGCGCACCGCGGCCTCGCAGGCCCCGAGCACCTCGGCGTCGACGAGCCGGTTGCCCACCCGCGGGAGCCAGCCGAGGCGCAGGCCGCGCACCGCGACGTCGCGCGGATCGTCCGGCGGCTCCGGGCGCGAGTAGGGATCGCCGGGGTCGAAGCCGATGATCGCGTCGAAGCAGGCCGCCGTCTCCGCCACGCTCCGCGCCATGGGGCCGATGTAGGAAGTCGAGGAGAAGAGGTCGGCCTGCTGCGTGTGCGGCACGCGCCCGAGCGTCGGCTTGAGCCCGACGATGCCGCAGCACGAGGCGGGCAGGCGCACCGAGCCGCCGCCGTCGGTGCCGAGGGCCAGGGGCCCTTGGCCGGTGGCGACCGCGGCGGCCGCGCCGCCGGAGGAGCCGCCGGCGGTGCGCGAGAGATCCCACGGGTTGCGGGTGGCGCCGAAGAGCGGGCTGTCGGTCAGCGGCTTGTGGCCGAACTCGGGCGTGGTCGTCTTGCCGATCAGGATGGCGCCGGCCTCGCGCAGCCGCCGGACGGGCACCGCGTCCACGACGGGCACCTGGTCGGCGAAGATCAGCGAGCCCATCGTGGTGCGGACGCCGGTGGTGAAGAGCAGGTCCTTGACCGAGAAGGGCACGCCGTGGAGCGGGCCGAGCCGGTGGCCCGCCATCACCGCCGCCTCGGCCCGGCGCGCGGCGTCGCGCGCCTCGTCGGCGGTCACGGTGATGAACGCGTTCACCGTCGGCTGGAGCGCGTCGATCCGCCGGAGCGTGGCGTCGACCACCTCGACGGGCGAGACCTCCTTCGTGCGGATCTGCCGGGCGAGGGTCAGCGCGTCGGTCTGGTGAACGCCTCCGCCTCTCGTCACCGCGGCCCGCGCTCCGTCTCGAGGACCGCGGCGAACGTCTCGGTCAGGCTCTCGAGCTCCGCGTCGCCCATCGGCGTGGAGAGGCAGCCGAGCCCGGTGATCGACATCAGCACCCCGCGCTCCATGAGTCCGCGGATGATGCGCTGCAGGCGCGCTTCCTCCTCGGGCGTGGTGCGCGTGCTCCGGTAGTCGATCAGCTCGCGATCGGTCGCGTGCACGCGGAAGAGCGAGCCCTGGCCGGTGACCGCGCCGGGCAACCCCGCGCGCTTGAAGCAGGCCTCGAGGCTGCCGCGCAGCTTGGCCCCCAGCTCGTCGAGCCTGGCGAAGGCCTCGGGCGTCAGCAGGCGCATCGCGGCCAGGCCCGCGGCCATGGTGACCGGGTTGGCGTTGAACGTGCCGCCGTGCGGCGCCGCCGGCTTGCCGCCGGTCGGATCGAACACCGCCATCACCTCGGCCCGGCCCGCCACCGCGCCCACCGGGAAGCCGCCCCCGATGATCTTGCCGAGCGTGGTCATGTCCGGCGTCACGCCGAACACGCCCTGGGCGCCCCGGTAGCCCACGCGGAAGGTGATGACCTCGTCGAAGATCAGCGCGATGCGGTGGGCGGCCGTCACCTCGCGCAGCGCGCGCAGGAAGTCGCGCTGCGCCGGGATCAGCCCCACGCGGTTCGGGATCGGATCCACGAGCACCGCGGCGAGGGACTTGGCCTCGCGCTCGATGCGTGCCACCGCCAGCTCCGAGTGGTTGAACGGCAGCACCACCACGTCGTCGAGCACCGCCGGCGGCACGCCGCGCGAGTAGGCCGTGCTGGCCGGCGCGGCGAGGCTGCCCCACTGCTCGGGCGCGGAGCTGAGACTCACCTCCGCGTAGTCGTAGGAGCCGTGGTAGGCGCCCTCGAACTTGGCGATCTTGGGCCGGCCCGTCCAGGCCCGCGCGCCCTTGATCGCCATCATCACCGCTTCGCTCCCGGAGTTGGTGAAGCGCACGCGCTCGGCCGAGGGCAGGCGCTCGCAGAGGAGCGTGGCCAGCTCGACCTCCTCCGGCGTGGGCAGCGGGAACGACGAGCCCAGCGCGAGACGCCGCGTGGCCGCTTCGACGAGCGCCGCGTGCGCGTGCCCGTGGATCAGCGCGGTGTAGTTGTTGAGGCAGTCGAGCCGGCGATCGCCCTCCACATCCGTGATCCAGCAACCGTCGCCCGACGCCGCGTAGGGCGGGTAGGGCGCCATGTAGACGGTGGTGCGCGTGTTGCCGCCCGGCATCACGCCCTGGGCCTGCGCGAACAGCGCGGCCGACTTCGAGCCGGGCGCGGTCCAGCGTCGGGTCTCGGCGAGCGCCTGCGGGGACTTCACGGGGGTGGTGGTGGCCATGGGGATCCTCCGGCGGTGATTATAGTCGAGGCGGTCCGGCTCTGGACGGCCCGCGGCGCCTTGTGGCAGACTCGGCTCCACATGAAACCCCTCGGCGATCCCGACGCGCTGATCTCGACCGACGACCTGGCCGCCCGCCTCGGCCAGCCGGGGCTGCGCATCTACGACTGCACGACCTATCTCGAGCCGCCGGATCCGGGCTCGGACGATCCCTACAAGACGGTCGCGGGCTTCAAGACCTTCGTCGCCGGGCACATCCCGGGGGCCGACTTCCTCGACCTGCAGGGGGAGTTCTCCGCGACCGACACCAAGCTCAAGTTCATGATGCCGCCGGCCGAGCAGCTGGCGCGCGCCTTCGGCCGGCACGGCCTCGGCGACGGCGCCCGCGTCGTGCTCTACAGCGTCGGCACCATGATGTGGGCCACCCGGTTCTGGTGGATGCTCCGCGCGCTCGGCTTCGACGGCGCGGCGGTGCTCGACGGCGGTTTCGACCGGTGGCAGGCGGAGGGCCGCGCGATCGAGACCGGCGACCCCAAGGGCTACCCGGCGGCGACCTTCACGCCGCGCCCGCGCCCCGGGCGCTTCGTCGACAAGACCGCGGTCAGGGCCGCGATCGGCGATCCCCGTGCGGTCACCGTGAACGCGCTCGGTCCCCAGTTCCACCGGGGCCTGGAGCCCTCGCGCTACGGCCGGCCGGGCCGCGTGCCGGGCTCGGTCAACGTGCCGGCCGCGAACCTGATCGATCCCGCGACCAAGCGCTTCGTCTCGCCCGCCGACGCCCTGGCCAGCTTCGCCGCCGCCGGCGTCGACAAGAACCGCCGCGTCATCGCGTACTGCGGGGGCGGCATCTCCGCGACCATCGACCTCTTCCTGCTGCACCAGCTCGGCTTCGAGGACCTCACGCTCTACGACGGCTCCATGGGCGAGTGGGCGAAGGACCCGGGCCTGCCGATCGAGACCGACTGAGGTCGGCCCGGCCGCCGAGGTGCGGGGCCTCGTAGACTCTGGCTACGCCCGCTGCAGCACGTCGGTCCGTCGGGCGCCGGAGGCGAGGAGGCTCCGCCAGTCGGTGTCCCTCGGCGCCACCGCTTCCGCCGGGTGCAGGAGGTAGTAGGTCGCCTCGACTCCCGGCGGGGTCCCGCCGGCCTCGACCGTGCGGGTCGCCTGCAGGAGCAGCCGGCGCGCCTGGATCACCGCGCGGTCGGCGGGGCCCAGGTGCTCCCGGGTGCGATCGACGATGGACCCCATGCTCTCCTGCACCGCGCGGTCCTGGGCGTTGACGCCGTCGATGCCGGTGAAGGTCTCCGTCTTCTGCACGCGCCGGTCCAGCAGGTAGTCGTTTCCCCGGTTGCGCTTCGAGCGGAACGTCGTCTGATCGACGTCGAGCGGGCCGTTGCCGAGCCGGCGCTCGAGCCGGTCCTCGTCGGTGAGCGGCTCGGTCGTGCTGTGCTCCCAGTTGTAGACCATCGTGGTCTCGTCATCCATCGGCACCCAGATGTGGCCGGCCGCCCCGGAGAATCCGCGGGCCCCCGAGCCGGTGCGGGCCGGGCGGATCTGATGGAAGGGCAGGACGAAGTGGTAGGCGCGCACGTGGATTAGGCCGTCCGCGAGGGGTCGCAGGCCGGCGTAGCGGTAGCCGTAGTCCGTGACGTCGAGCTCGAGCGTGGGCGCTCCGCCGCGCACGAACGGATCCGCCGGATTGAAGCCGGGCCGCGCGGAGCCGGTGGCGAGCACGCGATGCAGGATGGGCACGTGCGAGGTGTCGATGCCGCCCTCGAGCCCCTGGAGCCAGTTGCTCTCCTGGATCACCTTCGAGACGTGACGGTGCGTGGGCGGCGCCTGGGTCCACGCGAAGTGCGGGAGCGGAGGCCTCTGCGCCGCGGGCCCGAGATAGGCCCAGATGATGCCGCCCGCCTCCACCGTCGGATAGGCCCCGGTGCGGATCTTGGCCGCGAAGGCCAGCTCCGGGGGTTCGTTCAGCATGTCCACGCACTGCCCGTCGGCGTCGAACTTCCAGCCGTGGTACACGCAGCGCAGCCCGCACTCCTCGTTGCGCCCCAGGAAGAGCGAGGCCTGCCGGTGCGGGCAGCGCTCGTCGAGGAGCCCGATGCGGCCGCGGCTGTCGCGGAAGGCCACGAGCTCCTCGCCCAAGAGCTTCACGCGCACGGGCGGGCCGTCGGGCTCCGGCAGCTCCCACCCGAGCAGCGCGGGCAGCCAGTACCGGCGCATCGTGGTGCCCATCGGGGTGCCGGGGCCGACCCGGGTCACTCGCTCGTTGTCGTCGCGTGCCAGCATTGGGGGCCTCCTTGGCAGGGGCGCGGGACCTAGAGTCGTTCGGGTCGCCGGAGCGGCGGCCGCGGGACGGGGATCGAGGCGCCGCGATCCCACAGCTGTCGCAGCACCCGGAGCCGCTCCCGCTCCAGCCGGTCGAGGGCCTCGACGGCGGAGGGCGCCTCGGCGACGCAGTCGGGCAACTCCGGATGCTCCGCGCGGCGGAGCCACTCGCCGCCGCGCTCGACCGACTCGAGCACGAGCAGGTACGGCACCGCCTCGTAGTAGGTGAGCGGCCTCCGGTCGTCCATCAGACGAAGGGCACCCACGCGATGGGCACGCCCGCGTCGGACTGGCGCGCCTTCTCCGTCGCGCTGATCCAGCTCGCGCCGTCGGGCAGGACCGCGGACGCCGGCCGCACCCGGCAGAGATTCGGGTCGTCGACGTTGGCGGGCAGCGCGCCCTGGTCCCGCAGCGCCCGGGCGGCCTCGATGAGCCGGCGCCGCACGAGGATCACCATGGCGTCGGTGGTGCCCAGGTGCTCCTGCGTCCGGTCGTAGATCGTCCCCATCGTCTCGGTCATGGCCCGGTCTTGCAGGTTGCCGAGGAACGGGATGCCGAGGGTCAGCTCCTTCT
>Ga0207684_10001100_pt1 | contig 30261 bp, 22 predicted proteins | sample KBSK5501metaG_FD_184342 | JGI IMG/M metagenome (GOLD analysis project Ga0207684, IMG submission 184342) | Corn, switchgrass and miscanthus rhizosphere microbial communities from Kellogg Biological Station, Michigan, USA - KBS K5-50-1 metaG... | ecosystem: Host-associated > Plants > Roots >...
TCTGGGCGGGGTGGGATTAAATTTCATTAATCGAGTTCATCGGATCGGTAATCTTGGCTATTGGGTGCGAACCAGTGCGGTCGGTCGCGGCATCGCCACCAAAGCCGCGAGGTTGATGGCCCGTTTCAGTTTTGAACAGGTTGGTCTGCACCGCGTTGAAATTCTGGCGGCGGTTCCGAATCTTGCCAGCCAGCGCGTCGCCGAAAAAGCCGGTGCAGTGCGCGAGGGCGTTTTGCGCAAACGGCTTTTGATCGGCGGCGAGTCGCAGGATGCGGTCTTGTTTTCGCTGATCCCGGAAGACCTATAGCGGAGCGGGAACATCCGCGATCCACCCCGCAGTTATGCTACTCTCGTCGCGATGAGTGAACGGTTGCACCAACGCGATCTGGTCCGCGAATTCCTCAACTATATTCAGGTCGAGAAAGGTCTCTCGACAAACACGCTGCAAAGCTACGCGCGCGACATAGCCAGGCTACAAGGTTGGGCGCAAAAACAAGGCAAGCAGGTGGAAAGGCTTGAACGCAAAGACTTGCGCGAATGGATTGCGAGCATGTCCCGCGAAGGGCTGGCGCCTTCATCGGTCGGCCGGGCGGTAAGCGCGGCGCGTGGCTTCTATCGCTTCCTGATGCTCGACGGCCACATCAAACGCCATCCGGCGGAAGACCTGCACACGCCACAGCGCGTCTCGCGCCTGCCGCAGTTTCTAACCGAGGAAGAGATGGAGCGCCTGCTGTTTGCGCCCGACCTGAAGACCGACGTGGGCGTGCGTGATCGCGCGCTGTTGGAAGTGATGTATGCCACGGGGCTGAGGGTTTCAGAGTTGTGCGGGCTCAAGACCGGCGACGTCGAACTGGATGCGGGTCTCGTCACTTGTCATGGCAAAGGGAGCAAGCAGCGGCGCATACCGATCGGTAAAAGTGCGATTCACTGGCTGCAAAGATACCTTGGAATTCGCAAACAATTTGGCAGCGAAGCCAAAGCCGAATTGTTCATGAATCGCGGGCGCGTGTTAACCAGGCAGGCGGCCTGGGCGATTATCAAGACCTACGCCGCGCAGGCAGGCGTTCCTGATATCTCGCCGCACACATTGCGTCACAGCTTTGGCACTCATCTGATGCAACACGGCGCCGATTCGCGTTCGGTGCAGGCGCTGCTGGGCCACGCGGACATTTCGACCACCGAAATCTACACGCACATCACCGACCTGCATATGCGTAAGGCTTACGATCGATTTCATCCGCGGGCAAGAGCGGCGGGTGGTGGAAAGAGCGGGAAGTAAATCGGTAAATCGACTGCACAAACGGGCAGGAGACGGATTTTCCATTTATCATTTTCTATTTCTCATTTGACATTGGGATTGATTCTTGTTGCCCGAGAGTGTCAGAAGCCCGCGCGTAAGCAACGGCTCGTTAGCCAAGCAGGCCCTCCCTGACGGTCGGGCTTCTGACACTGAATGGCAAAGAAAAATGACAAATGAGAAATGGAAATTTAATCTGACGATCCTCAAGTGAAGACTGCATCAACAATCGAAGTCACTCGCACCTATCTGGAAATGCGTGATCCGGAAGAGCTGCAGGCCGCGCGCAGCGACGATCCCCTCATCCGTGTCGAGCAGATGCAGAATTGCCCGGCATCCTTCTTTCGTTATCTCTACGTTGAGGTCGGGCGCAGCTATCGCTGGATCGATCGGCTGCCGTGGACAGACGAACAGATCCGAGCGCACCTGAAACAAACGGAAATCACCATCTGGCTGTTGACCTATGATGACGCGCCGGCAGGATACTTTGAACTGCGAAAGTGTGAAGACGGCTCGACAGAGATTGCTTACTTCGGGCTGTTGCCTGAATTTCTGGGCCGCGGTTTGGGCAAGCATTTGTTGACTTGCGCGGTGGACCAGAGCTGGAGCGACGGCGCCAGACGCCTCTGGCTGCATACCTGCACGCTTGATGACCCGGCCGCGATGCCAAATTATCTGAAGCGTGGATTCCGGCCTTTCAAGACTGAGAAGTACACCATCGATGCGACTGAATGATGCTGGCGCTCAGCGCGAATTACAACGGAACAAGTCTGAGCCCTCCCTTACGGTCGGGCTAATGCCCAATCTTCCCACTGCGATAAAAATGGATCTGCACTTCCTCTAAAGTGGCCATGCCTTCTTCAATCTCATTATCGATGAGTGACAGAAATTTCTCCAGCTTCTCCCGCGTATCTACCATCTCAATAACAATCGGCAGGTCCTGAGACAGCCGCTCGATCTTGAAAGTGTGCATGCGGCTGTGCGCCCCGAATCCCATCATGCCGCGCAACACGGTTGCCCCAGCCAAACCTTCTTCCCGCGCTTTCTGAACAATCCACTCGTACAGAAGCTTGCCGTCGTGACGGTCGCTCTCGCCGATGAAGATGCGCAGCAGATAGCCTGCTTCCGGAAGCATCATGACGTTACCTCCAAACCTGATAAGCCAGCGCGCGACTTAGCCACACCGCGCCCAGGCACAGCAGGAGATGCGCGGCGACGTTTATCGTCGCCAACAGATTCTGGCCATCGCGCCAAAGGTTGATCGTTTCGTTGCCGAAGGCCGAGAAGGTGGTGAACCCGCCGAGCACCCCGATAAAGATTAGGGTCCGGATTTCGGCGGTGAACATGCCGCGCGACTCGGCGAGTTGTGAAAGAAAGCCGATCGCAAAACAGCCGATAAAATTGACGGCCAGAGTGCCGTAGGGGAAGGCGATGCTCTTGCTCCAGAGCTGAATGTAGCCGGAGACGGCATAACGCAAACTCGAGCCGATGAATCCGCCAATGCCGGCCAGAAATAATTTGCCCACGTTCGGTGACTCCTAACCAGAGATTTGGTAGGAGTCATCAGCACGCAGGCGGTTAATGGCGGACTCCATCGCCCGTGTGGCACGCGCATCCCGCGCGTCAATCACGGGCTGGAAGCCCGTGCCACCAAATTATACAAACGCAAAATCAAACTGTTCCTGAAAGATGAGCGGGTCGCTGTTGACGTCGACGTTGCCGAGATAGTCTTCGATCTCGTTGAGCACGTCGCGCTCGGGGCCGCGCAAAGCTTTCGCTACTTCCGGATTGACTCGCAGCATCGCCTGGCGCGCTCCTTCGGCTTCTCTCGAGAGACGCCGGGCCTGCTCCAGAATTTCATAGCAGATCGTTTGCGGGGATTTCACCAGGCCCGCTCCCTGACAATACTGACAGGGCGAACACAGCGTGCGCTCGAGCGATTGCTTGACCCGCTTACGCGTCATAATCACTAAACCGAAATCGTTAAAGGAAAGAACTTTGGTCGGCGACTTGTCATAGTGAAGCGCTTCCTGCAAAGTCTGCATGACGCGCTGGCGGTTGCGCCGCTCTTCCATGTCGATCAAATCGAGCACGATGATCCCGCCCAGATCGCGCAGGCGAATCTGACGCGCAATCTCTTCGACGGCTTCCATGTTCGTGCGCGTGATCGTATCTTCCAGGCGAGTGGCGCCCCGGCCCACAAACTTGCCGGTATTCACATCGATGGAAACCAGAGCTTCGGTCTGATTGATCACCAGATAACCACCCGAACGCAGCCAGACGCGCGGCTTAATCGCTTTATCGATCTCAGCCTGCACGCCAAAAGCTTCCAGAATCGGTTCGTCGCGCGTGTAAAGCTTCACGCGCTTGACCATTCGCGGCTGCATCCGGTTCACGAACTCGACGACGCTCTGGTATTCGTCTTCTGAGTCGATGCGGATGGCGGAAAAGTCTTCAGAGAGCTGATCGCGCAGGATTCTCTGCACTAGATCGAGGTCGCGATGGACCAGGGCCGGTGCTTTCGCTTTTTCGGCATCGCGCCGAATGTCCTGCCAGGTGCGCAGCAGATAGACCGCGTCGGCATGCAAATCAACCTCGCTGGCGCCCACGCCGGCGGTGCGCACGATAAAACCTCCGGCCGGGCTCTTCTCTTCGGCGTGAATTTTTTGAATTAGTTTGCGCAGACGAGTGCGCTCACTGTCGGAATCGATTTTTCGGGAGACACCCAGATGCTCGACCGTGGGCATGTAAACCAGAAAGCGTCCAGGCAAAGCGATATGCGAAGTAATGCGTGCGCCTTTCTTAGCGATAGGCTCTTTCGCGATTTGCACCAGGATTTCCTGGCCTTCGCGTAATAGATCCGTAATCGCCGGCTGTTTGCGATCATGCCGTGGCGGATGACGTCGTCCTCCACGCGGGGGTGGGCGACGGCCGCCGCGCGGGCCGGTTTCCGCGGCCTCTTCGGATTCTGCCGTCTCTATCGGCCGATCTTCTAACGGTTCCAGCGCCTGGGCCTCAACCGCTTCAGCAGTCTCAACTTCTTCATCAGGACCGCCTTCCGGTCCGACCTCCGGGCCAGTGTCCTGGCCATTGGCTCCGTTGCCCTCCGCAGCAGATTGTGGCCGCTTTGACGGACGCCGGCGTCGCCGGCCGCCGCGTCGGGTGGCAAACTCTTCATGTGCGCGCCCCGTGGTCATGACGGCTTCCGCATCCGGAAAGGACTCTTCCTGGTTATCAACCTCAGTCGCGCTTTCGTCTTCGGTCTCGATCGGCTCGTCCTCAGTCTTCTTCGACTTGAACAGACGGCCAATGACGCCGGTCTTTTTGCGGCGCGCTGCCGTTTCCCTGCTGGGCGAGTTGCGCCGACCGGGGCGTTTCTCGCTTATCTCACTTTCAGGTTCCGCAGCCTCGTCGTCACTGATCCTTTCAAAGGAAAATCCGCGCGAACTCTCGTCCACGACTTCATCGACAAAGTTGCGCACGCGCGCAGAGGCAATCTCGGGAGTGCGAACCAGCGGCGTTGAATCGATCGCCTCCTCGTCATCGGCGATGCGCTGAAACTCGCCGCTCTCAGTGAGGCCGTCTGTCAGCAGCGAGCCAACCGGAGCGCTGGGCAAGTCTTCCAGATCGAATTCAACTGCATGAACTTCATCCATGATACGTTCCTGCAGGCGCGCGTCTTTGAACATTTCGCCATTCATCGCGCGTTCTTCGTCGTCACTGACGCGCTCGAACGAAGCTCCTGGCGAAACGAAAGGCGTGTCGATCGGCTCGGCTTCCGTCGGAATCAAACTGCGTTCTTCGCGCACGGGCGCCTCTGATTTTGGCGTGCGGCCGCGACCCCGTCCACCGCGACGTCCGCGACGGCGCGGCCCCGTTTCTTCAGCTTCGGCCGGCTGGGACGTTTCCGCTAAAGTCGCATGCTCAGCTTCCACTTCTCGCAACGGTTCGGCGCGTTCCTGGGCCCCTTCGATATGGTGTTCGCGCTCGACGCGCGCTTGCTCGAGGTGTTCGACAGCGGCGCGAGTGGCTGTTTCGGTATCAACCTTCTTGGACTTGTCGACGACGATGCGCTCAAACTCGGCTTCCTCGTCAAAGAAATCCGTAACGTAAAGAAACGCGTCGCGTTCCAGTCCGATATCCACGAAGGCGGATTGCATGCCGGGCAGCACACGCATTACGCGGCCTTTGTAGATGTTTCCGACGATGCCCTGATTCTCTTCGCCGCGTTCGATGTAGAACTCGGTGACGCGCTCGTTTTCGACGATCGCGATTTTCTTTTCTTTTCCGTTGACACTAACAATTAATTCTCTTGACATTGATTTTCTTTCTGTCGCGCGGGCGCACACTCTGCAAGCCCACCGGCGAGGCGCGCGCGGCGCACACGTTGAATGAGCAGGAGCCCACGCATTTCTGCGTGCGGTTCGCAGGCATCTTCGCCAGCGACTCTTTTGCTCGATAGTTGTTGGAAGTTGCCGGCAGAAATTGCCGGCAGTGAATTTGTCAGACCCACCTGCCGAAGCGGGTGGAAGTTGACTAAAGAATGGTGTCGCGCTGGATGGCGATCAAACAGATCGAGATCTCGCGCGTGATTTTTCAGTACCACCTGCCTGTGCTGGTGGGTACGCGGTTGATTCAAAGAAGAACTCCGTTGAACTGCTCGGCCGCGCAATAATTGCGACGGTCGCCAGGGAGCCTAGCGTAGCCATTTAAGGACGCGCTCTGAAACCTGGTTCGCGATTCGTCAATGTCCGTCGATTTGACGGCTTCAAAAATCCTTGCTCACTCTGTCACTGCATTTTAAATAATTCTATTTGCGGTGCGTTGCGACCAGGCCGGATGCCTAACCGAGGCGAGCACGGGCAGTATAACAGACAGAGTACTCCAAACCAACTCCTGGTTATTCAATGCGCCATGGGCGATGAGGTCAGTACCGCCCGCGGTAGCGGGTGGGTCAATCGAGTCCGGGAGGCTCGTCACCCTGCCCTTTAACGGCCTGGTCAATGCCTTTTCCGTCCCCTGATTGGCTACAAATGTGCGGAGTCTTATGGGGTCCAATCGTGAGGCTGTACCCACCCGCTACCGCGGGCGGTACTGACTTCATCGTAATTGTTGATCTGAACCGCGCTAAAGCGAATGACCTAAAAAAGGAGAGCCGCTACCCTATCTGGTAATCCGCCTCATCAACTCCCCAAACCGCGCATCCTCCCGTAACGCAGTCAGATTAGGATCATGTTCGAACAGGGGCTTGTTTTCATTTCCCAGCGCGACTGATCTTTCCAGCCACTCGAAGGCTTCGTCGCGCTCGCCTTCCAGTGAATATACTGATGCGACCGCGTAAGCAATGTCCGGATCGACGGCGGCGTTTCGCTGCACGTCTTTATTCAATTCCGAGTGCGCTGCCTGATGATTTCCCTGAGCGCTAAGACACATAGCCAGAAACGGCCGCACGCCATGCAGGTTCGGATTCGCCGTCAGAACTTCGCGTAACAAATCGGCCGCCGCGTCGATTTGCCCGCTGTAGTACATCGTCACCGCGCGGATTGTTCGCAGCAAAGGATTGTTCGGCTCGACCGACGCTGCCCGATCCAACTCGCGCATGGCGTCTTCGCGCTTCCCTTTGTAGAGAAAGATCAGCGCGCGGTTGTAGCTGACTACTACGAAAGCCGCCGGATCCAGATGCACCAGCCGGTCATAGCTGCGCAGGGCGCGATCGTATTCGCCGTCCAGACGATGCAGCGTGGCCTTTACAAAATAGACCACTGCCTCGTTGGGCGCTTCGCGGCGCATCCGCGCCACTTCGTCTCGCGCTTTTTGTTTCTGCCCGCGCCAGAGGTAGCAGAAAACCATCAGCATGCGCGCTTCCACGATGGTGCCGTCGATTTCCAGCGCTTTGCGGAAAGCCGCTTCCGCGCGCTCAAAGTCCTCCACGCCCCCCAACCCTTTGAAGACCCGATTGACATGGCACGCGCCCAGGCCGTCATAGGCCAGGCCAAATTCCGCGTCGAGTTCGATGGCTCGATTAAAATGCTGTATCGCCGCGTTGCAGTCATCCGCCGCTACCGTGCGAAAGATAAAACGTGCAAATCGATCGCGGCCGCGCAGGTATTCTTCATAAGCTTCGGCATTGACAGTTTTCGGTTGGGCCAAACCTGCCTGTTCGTCGGGGCTCAACTCAAGTCGCAAGCCATCGACAATGCGCTTGGTGATCTCGTCCTGCACCGCAATGATGTCGTCGGCCGAAGCGTCCACGCGATCGCTCCAGATTATTTCGCCGGTCTTGACGTCCAGCAGTTGTGCGTTCACCCGAAACCGCTGGCCGACATGTATAAAACCGGCTGACAATACCGCGTCGACATTCAATTCTCTACCGACATCACTCGGGTCCACCGATTGTCCCTGGTACCTGGACATCACTGAGGATGGGCGCACCACCAACGAACGGATGCGCGCCAGCTCAGTTATGACGGCGTCAGCCAAAGCGAACTCATAGAAGCTCGAGGCTGGATCGTTATTCAGATTTTTGAAAGGAAGAACAGCAAGACTTTTCTTTTCCCGGTCCGCGATCGTGGTCATCGATCCCTCCTGTGGATCGGTAACCGGTCGCGAACTGAATTGCGGCGAGCTGGTATGAGCTTCTTTCCCCCCGCTCAATCTTCGCAGCCAGCGCATGGCGCGCCCCACGGGGGTTGAGCCACTCAGGTGCCGGGGTGCGGCGGCTACGTCCATTGGCGCACCGGTGGTCACGTCCTGCAGAATCTTGCGCAGATCATCCCGCAGCTCTCCGATCTTCTGATAGCGATCGCGCGGGTCTTTCTGCAGCGTCTTATCCAGAATCTGTTGCAGACGCGCAGGTAACGGTCCCGGCCGGGCTTCAGAGAGCGGCTTTGGCCGATCGTATATGACTGCATGGCGCACATCGATGGTTGATTTGCCACGAAAAGGCCACGTGCCCGTTAACATTTCATAGAGCAACACGCCGGTGGAAAAAATATCCGCGCGGGCGTCGACTTTATCGCCGCGGGCCTGTTCCGGCGCCGCATAGGTCGCAGTTCCGTAAGGCACGCCCACTTCCGTCAATTCAGTTTGGTGAATTCCGCTGCTGGCCGCTTCGCTTTCGTCGAGTAACTTCGCCAGACCAAAATCCAGGATCTTCACCTGGCCACTGTCGGTCACCATTACGTTGCCTGATTTAACGTCGCGATGAATGATGCCACGGGCGTGCGCCGCGGCCAGCGCATCCGTCACCTGAATCGCGATGCGCAGAGCGCTTTCCAAATCCAGGGGGCGGCCGTTGACCAACTGGCGCACATTCTTGCCTTCGACGTATTGCATGGCGATAAAGTGCAAGCCCTCCGTCTCGTCCATGTCAAAAATCGTGCAGATGTTCGGGTGGTCCAGCGACGAAGCCAGACGCGCTTCGCGCTCAAAACGTTTGAGGTTGGTTTCCTTGACGGTAAGTTCCGGAGGCAGAACCTTCACGACGACGGTGCGCCCGAGTTTTTGGTCGGTGGCTTTGTAAACCGTGCCTTGCCCGCCGGCGCCCAGCTTATGCGTGATCTTATAGTTGCCGAGGCTTTGGCCTATCATTAGTGCGCGTATTTAACTCCGAACCCGGCGCCAACGCAACCATTGATTGACCCCAGATCGAGTGATTTGCGTCTGGATATAGCCAGCTTGGCTTTGTGGGTGCTCACCTGTCGGCAGCTCGCGCTGACGAAACTTCCTTGACATCAATCGAATCTGTTGCTAAAAACGTTACGAACTTAAGTAAACTAATTCTAGTCTATCTGTTAAGTCCGCTTGCTCCATACGCAGCATCCCTCGCCTGAATGCTGATAGCGGTGATTAACCACAAAAAAAGTAGGAGGGATACCCATGAAGAATGTAAAGACTTTTGCTGTCGTAGTGTTCGCCTCGCTCGTCCTCGTCTGTCTGCAAAGCGTTGCAGTGCAAGCGCAAAAACTGGCAAATGTCAGTTCGAAGGGATCGAGCGTCAGGTGGGAAGTAGCTGCTCAGCATGCTGGGCTGACCGTAACTATTTCGGCGCCTGATGGCCAGGTATACCAGAAAGAGTTTCCAGCGGGCTCGTCACCCGAATTCATCCTTTCCGACAAGGATGGCAACAGACTCCCTGATGGGGAGTACACCTACGAGATTCGGTTGAACCCTGTTCTTGGGGCCGGTGTCAAAGAAGAGCTGGCGGCCGCGCGCCGCAAAGGCGATGACGCGAAAGTTGAGCGGGACCTGCGTAAGCGCGGACTATTGCCGTCTCAGCCATCCGTCGAGTCGGGAAGTTTTAGGATTCTAAACGGGTCGGTTATCGTCGCCGGGGCTGTGGAAGATCCGCGACGCACCGCGAAGACGACGGAGCAGCGAACTCTGGGCGTTCCATCCGGCAACACCGTGACCAGGATCCGCAACCATCGGGCGTCTTTGGGCGCTATGCCGGACTTCGTGATTGCCGACGATTTGATCGTGCAGGGCAGCGCCTGCGTCGGACTTGATTGCGTTAACGGCGAAGTCTTTGGCTTTGACACGATCAGATTGAAAGAGAATAACACGCGTCTCCAGTTCGACGACACCAGTACCGCGGCGGGATTCCCAACTAACAATTGGCAGATCAGGGCGAACGACTCAGCCAGTGGCGGCGCGAGTTTCCTGGGTTTTGTAGATCAGGGAGCTACCGGCAATTCCGAGACGGGCACGATCGTGTTTTCAGTCGCCGCGGGTGCGCCGGCAAATTCCGTCAAAGTGGATAGTTCAGGCAGGCTCGGCCTCAGGACGGCCACGCCGGTCCTCGATATTCATGCCAACACCGGTAACACGCCAGCCATTCGCCTCGAACAGAATAGTGGCGGTGGGTTCACGGCGCAGACGTGGGACATCGCGGGCAATGAAGCAAACTTCTTCGTTCGCGATGTCACCGGGGGCTCGCGCTTACCCTTCCGCGTCCGGCCCGGCGCGCCGACCAGCTCAATCGACATCTCAGCAGAGGGCAATGTCGGGATTGGAACGGCGAGTCCGGCGAATCTTTTGGACGCGGTGAAAGGACAGGACGCTGCCACAATTCTTCAGTTGTCTAATACCAACGCCGGCGTGAATTCGCAGGCAATAATTCAGTCAACGTCGGATTTTGGGTCCGTTAGGCTCGTGGCTCACGCTAACGGGCAGACGGGCACCAGATATGGAGTTACCTTCGGGGGATTTGGAGAGATCATACCCACGGCGGGAAATGGGCTCCTGATTGGCGCCGGAGCTTTGGCGAAGCCGATAATCTTCGGAAATAACAATCTCGAACGAATGCGAATCGATACTGCCGGCAACATCGGCATCGGGACGACTGCGCCCACTGCTTTGTTGTCGGTCAACGGAACTGCCAACAAGCCGGGTGGTGGATCGTGGGATGTCTTTTCGGACGAGCGCTTGAAGAACATCAAGGGTCGCTTCAATAGCGGACTCAGCGCAATGATGCGGTTGCAACCAATCCGTTACGAGTACAAGCCGAACAATGCTCTCGGCCTTAAGTCAGAAGGAGAGCACGTCGGCTTTGGGGCCCAGGCATTGCAGAAAATCATTCCGGAAGCCGTCACCAGGAACGCGGACGGTTACCTGATGGTTAACAACGATCCGATCCTCTGGACCATGCTCAACGCGATCAAGGAGCAACAGAAAGAAATCGCCGACCTGAAAGCAGAAGTGCAGAAGTTGCGCGCGGCCTCACACCGGCGCAGGAAGTAAATCGGCAAGGGGAAACGTCGTGGAAGGGGGGAAGGTAAGAGCCCTGACCCCTTCCCCCTTTTTCGCTAACCTCCAACTCTTGCTCTTACCATGTTTTTGCTTATCGCGAGGATTTCCATTAAGACAACTGCTCTAAGAGATCGGGAAGCTGCCACGCTTAGGAATCCTTGATGAGGTCGAGGCGGTCTTTCAGTTCCAAGGCGCGCTTCTTGATCACTTCGAGGTGCGGAGATTCGCATGGGGATATACATCGTCCCCTCCAAAGTGTCATAGACACAGTCGATCGACTTGAACTCCAGGTCGCGATACTTGATCCACTCAAGTTGGGCGAGCCTGAGCGCTTCCTTCTACTTCGGATTCAACGCGCGCATCAGTTCGCCATAGTTCTTGTTAAGCTCTTTGTCCCAGGCGGCATAAGCTTTGGCGGTGCACTCAACCATCCCGGCGGTCGAGCCGTTCTTATCGATGCAGGCGTCGAGCGCTTTGTCGATTGGGTGTTGCGGCTGTTCTTGTGCAGTCGAGAGCGACGCTAAAAAGAGAATAGATATTAGGGCAAGGAGAAGGTTTCTCATCAGTCAGTCTCCATTAAGTGATCAGAGCCCTCCCTGACAGTCGGGCTAATGCCGCGACCCTGAAGCGCTACCGTACCAGGCGTTAGTTTACGAATCTTCGCAGTTGCACGCTGATGGCGAACCCGATGGCGATGAAGGTGGCCAGCACAGACGAAAGACCGGCGCTCATCAACGGCAGCGGCACACCAATCACGGGCAAGAAGCCCAGCACCATTCCCACGTTAATGAAAATCTGAAAGGCCAGTCCACCCACGATCGCCATGATCACCAGCATGCCGGTGCGATCGCGCGAACGCCGGGCGTCGGTTATCAAACGGGTTAGCAGCAGCGCATACGAGGCCAGCAGCAGCAGGCACCCAACGAAGCCGGTCGTTTCCGCGGTGACAGCGAAGATGAAATCCGAGTGTGGCTCGGGCAGGAATTTCAAACTGCTTTGCGAATATTCCGAGCCGCGGTTGCCCAACAGGCCGCCTTCGCCCACGGTCACCATCGACTGCCACGTGTGATAACCGAATCCTCGCTTGTCGGCGTTTTCGGGATCGAGAATCACGTTGATGCGTTCCTGCTGATAGTTTTTCACCAGATGGGTTTTGACACCGACCCAGTATCCCGCGGGAACGACTACGATACTCAGCACTATTGCACCTATCACAATGCGCATGCGCATCGCTGAGAGAAATAGCACTACGAGTAATATGGGAAAGTAAGTAAGCACCGAACCTGCATCATGCTCGAGCAGAATTAAAGCAATGGGCAAACCAAGAATAACGGCGCCCATGGCCATCTGTTTTATGGTGAGCGGGCCGCTTCGATGCTTGCCAAAATAGCGCGCCAGCATTATGGCGGTGGTTACTTTCACAAACTCGGACGGCTGAAATTGCCCGATGCCCGGAACGCGGAGCCAGGCCCTGTGCCCATTAATCTTCAAGCTGATTCCGGGAATCGGGACCAGCACCAACACCAGCAGCATGAGGCCGAAAACATAGAACACTGGTGCGAGCTCTATGACCCGGCGATAGTCCGTGAACGCAATCACCAACATCGCCACCAACGCGATGCCTAAGCCGATAAGTTGCTTCTGCCAGAAGGTCTCAGTGGGTTGCGCATTATGTATCTCCCAGGTACCAAAGCAAACGATCGTGATCGCCAGCGCGGCGACCAGCCAATCAAAGTCTCGCAGTTTGTGCTTTTCCAGAATTGCAACCATGGATTAGTAATCAGTAAGCAGTAATCAGCAGGCAAGCAAGCTCGGCGCTCAGTGCTGATCTTAACGAATCCTAATCGCGACGTTATTAGGCGACAGTTCTTTTGCCGGTCGCGTCCTGGCGTAATAGACATCGTAGATGGCCCGCACTGACGGCGCGCCGAAGCGTGAGCCCAGGCCTGCGTTTTCAATCATCGCGACGCAGGAAATCTCCGGCTTAAAGGCCGGCGCGTATGAAACGAACCACGAGTGATCCTTGTGCTCGGAACCTTCTTTGCCCAGGCTCACCACTTGAGCGGTGCCGGTCTTGCCGGCGATGTCGAACCCGGCCATCTTGATTCCGGTGGCAGTTCCGGCCGCGTTGACGACAGACCACATGGCGTGGACCACTAGATCGCTCTGATCAGTGGGAATAGGAAGGACCTTAGGTTGCGGTCGATCGAAAGTCCGCGCGGGCCGTTCCGGCCGGAAATCAGGACGAGATGGATCATTACCCACCGCGGCAATCGCGCGCACCTCTTTCAACAGATGGGGAATGTACATTTTGCCCTTCATGCCAATGGCCGAATGCGCACGCAACAAAGCAACCGGTGTCAGCACATCCTCTCCCTGCCCGAACGAAGAATATACAGTGTCGATGTCTTTCCATTCCGGATCTCTCGGGTAAAGGCGCGCCTTTAATTCACGCGAAGGTGTCGTGCTGATAATCTCGTGCGGCAGGTCTATGCCGGTACGCTTGTCGAGATCGAACTCGTCAACCATCGCCTGAATGCCTTCCAGTTTCATCTTCAATCCGAGGCGGTAGAAGTAGCCGTCGCAGGAATGCTCGATTGCGAAATGCACGTTCGGTGAACCGTGATTTCCACCCATGCACCGGGTGAACTTGTTTCCAATCGTGATGCCGCCGCCGCAAACCAGGTTCGAACCGTCGATCGAGATCGCGCCCTGTTGCAATCCGGCCGTGGCCATCAGCGGCTTCCATGTTGATCCCGGTGGATAGCGTCCCTGGATCGCGCGATTGATTAGGGGCTTGTCCGGATCAGTCAGTAGTTTTTGATACTCTGCGCGGCCGTCTTTAGTCGTGATGCGCTGCGAGAAGAGGTTCGGGTCGAAGGTCGGGGCCGACGCCAACGCGAAGATTTCCCCGTTATTTGGATCCATCGCGATGATCACGCCGCGCCCCTGAGGTGATTTTCGCAGTTGATCTTCCGCGGCACGCTGTAGGTCAAGGTCGATTGTCGTAACCAGGTCCTGGCCGGACTGCGGTTCAATTCTTTCGACTTCATTTTGAATGCGGCCGCGACTATCAACGATCACTTTACGATAACCATCCCGCCCGCGAAGGTAATCGTCGTACACAGATTCCAGTCCCTCTTGCCCGATAATGTCGCCCGGCTTATAACCCTTGTCACGGTACTCTTGTTGTTTCAGTTGTTCCTGACTGACCTCGCCAACATAGCCGAGCGCATGGGCCAACATACCGTCCGGGAGATATCGGCGTTGCGGAGTCTGTTCAACTCGCAACGCGGGCAGCTCCAGCTCGTGCGCCTCAACCCAGGCAACGTCGGCAGGCGACGCCTCTTCTTTGATGGGAATGGATTCAAAGGCTGGCTGGGTCTTTACCTGGTCAAATTGTTCGCGCAGGAATTGCGGATCTATGTTGAGTCCTTCAGACAGCGGTTTGATTAGCGAGTAACGATCGATACCTTTTGTGTCTTCGCGCGAGAGAATGATGCTGTAGATCGGTCGCGAGTCAACCAGCACCTGGCCGTTGCGATCGAAAATCCTTCCTCGCGCCGCGGGAATCGGCAGCAGACGGATGCGCTGGTTCTCAGCTATCCCGGCATAGTGCTGGCCATTAATTATCTGCAGCACGTAGAGCCGGACAGAGAGCACGGCCAGCAACACCAGGATTAGCGCCTGGATCAGTCGCAAACGCCCGCGCAGGTTTTGTGAGTCATCGACGAACTTCATAAAAACTTTCGCACTTCGTTCTTTGTACTCTATTCACTCAAATCAGATTTGAAATCTGCAAAAAAATCTCAGGAATCAAATTCGCCTCTTCCTTCTAAACGCACCCGTTCCCCCACGGGCTACCCGTCGCCGCACCGTGAATTGTCGGCGCTGCCGGGCTTTACCGCTAAAGTACGAATCGTACACATAAAGTAAGATCGTTCCCGCAGTTGTGGTCGCAATCAGTTTGTAGGACAGCGCCTGCACCAGAGGTGTCGTTGGATTCTGGCCGAGCAGGCGATGCAAACCGACGTAGACAAGATTATCAATCAGAGTTGCTCCGGCCAGAACCGGAATGCGCAGGATAGTTGTGTCCAGCATCACGCGCTGGGCTACAAAATAGATTGCGTAAGCCGTCAGCGTTTTTGAAAACCCACCAGCGCCCAACAGGGCCGGCGGTCCGCTGACAAAATCAGTTGCCAACCCCGCTACCGCACCCACCACCAGCGCCTGGAGCGGTTCGCGCTGCAGCGCGAAATAAACCACCAGCATCAATGCCAGGTCAACATAACCGAGTGGTTGCCAGATCGCGCGCAGAGCGGACTGCAAGGCGACGGTTAACACTAACAGGACCGCGATTGTCAGTTGACGCATGGCCGAATCCGTAGGCAGTAAGCAGAATGCAGTACAGGAAAGACAGAGCGGTAAGCCGGAAGGAGCTGGAACGTTAACGCGCTCGATGAGTCCTTCTCGATTAACATTTGTTTGCCAAACAAAAGCCTGCTGCTCACTTCTTTCTGCCTATTGCTTTTTCTTTTCTACGTTGGGGAGCGCCTGATCGGGTTCTAGTCGTTCCGGTGGATGGTAAAGCAGGACCGCAACTTCCTTCAGTCTATCCAACCCCGCGCCGGGTCGAATATGAATAACTTGTGTCTGCGTAGTCGACCCGGCTTTTACCTCAACCACCTCGCCGACATTATAGCCCGGAGGATAAATCAAATCCTGACCAGTCGTAGTCACGGTGTCGCCGATCTGGACTTTTTCCAACCCGGATACGTAACGCATTTCCAGCAAGCCGCTTTCGCCCATACCCTTGATTGATCCCAGGGCATTGGATTGACCCAACTGCCCCACGATGGCGCCGGCGCCGGATTTTTCGTCCGTGAGCAGCATCACCTGCGCGCTGTACGGACCGGTGGAGACGACGCGGCCGACCACGCCTCCGGCGGTGACAACCGGCATGTTCACTTCCACTCCGGACCAGCGACCCTTGTCGATGGTCACGTTATTGAACCACATCGAAGGATCTCTGGCGATAACGTATGCCACCACCGTTTTGTAGTCGCTCTTGGCATTCAGGCTGAGGAGCTTTTCCAGCCGTTTGGCTTCAGCCGCGCCTTCGCGCGTGTCGCGCAGCTCGGCTTGCATCTGCCTGACTTGCTCCCGCAATTGTTGATTCTCGGTAGAAGCCCGACGAAGTTCACCGATATTGCCAAAGAATCCTCCGATCCAGTTTCCGAAACCCGAGGCGCCACGCTGAATCGGCGAGGTGACGCTCTGCGTCAACGACCGAATCTTTCGTTGCTTGGTGGCCTCGTCGCGGGCATCGTAAGTCATCAGAGCAAAATTCAGCGCCAGCAATCCGAACAGCCACCAGGGGGCGCGTTGTCGAATCTGTCTCTGAGTGCGAATTGCAGCCATTGGTTCGTATGTCGGGAACCGTTAACTGGGAATCGAAAATACTTACGAAAATCGGTGAGTTCTTATTTCAAGCAAGAAAGCATGAACCATTTCCGTTCACGGTTTACTTCTTATGTTCCGCTGGTCAAGCTGTTATCCCACTTAACGCGCTTGAGCAGGTCGAAATCAGAGAGCATTTTTCCGGTACCTAAAACAACCGAAGCCAACGGATCTTCCGCCAGTGAGACCGGTAAGCCCGTTTCGATTGAGAGCCGCTTGTCGAGGTTTTTCAGGAGGGCACCGCCGCCCGTCAACACAATCCCGCGCTCGACGATGTCCGCGGAAAGCTCAGGCGGAGTCCGCTCGAGCGCAACGCGCACCGCATTGATAATCGTCGACACTGAGTCAGCCAATGCTTCGCGGATTTCTTCGTCTGAGATGGTTATGGTTTTCGGGATGCCTTCGATCAGGTTGCGGCCGCGCACCTCAAACGAAAGCTCTTCGTCCAGTGGAAAGGCCGAGCCGAGTTCGATCTTGATCGCTTCAGCCGTACGTTCGCCGATTAGCAGGTTGTATTTCCGCTTGATGTATTGCGTGATCGCTTCGTCCATCTCGTTGCCGGCGACACGCACCGAACGCGAATAAACGATGCCGCTCAGACTGATCACGGCGATGTCAGTGGTGCCGCCGCCGATATCGACGACCATGTTTCCGTGCGGTTCGGTGATCGGCAAACCCGCGCCAATCGCCGCGGCCATCGCTTCTTCAACCAGGTAAACTTCCGAAGCCTTCGCGCGATAGGCGGAATCTTCCACCGCGCGACGCTCGACTTGCGTGATCTCGGAAGGAATACCAATTACGACTCGGGGGCTGACCCAGGTCTTGCCGTTGTGCGCCTTGCGAATGAAGTGCTGCAGCATCTTCTCAGTCACCTCAAAATTTGCGATCACGCCGTCCTTCATGGGGCGGATCGCGACGATGTTTCCCGGCGTGCGGCCCAACATCTCTTTCGCATCGCGGCCCACTGCCTCGACCGCGTTGGTTATTTTGTTAATAGCGACAATAGATGGTTCGGAAACGACGATGCCGCGGCCTTTGGCGTAAACCAAAGTGTTGGCAGTGCCGAGATCAATTGCTAAGTCGCTGGAGAAAAGGCTAAAGATCGATTTGAAAGCCATTTGAAAAAATGTCCCTGACTGAAAATTGAATAAGCCGGGAAGAGGTGAGCGGTTAAATCAAGTGCAGGCTGGAAGCCTCGACTACAAATCCGCAAAACAACTCACCGAAGCAAACCGAATGACAAAGATACAACGATTCCTGCGCTAACGCTATCAGGAAATTAGCTTCTGGTCGGGAATTCTTTGAAATTGTGCCGGCTGAAGAACAGGCTGCGATTCAGCAGGCCCATTACGGTCGGCGGCGTCTGACTCGACTACGATGCGGACACAGTTTTTGTGTGCCGCTTTTGCTTGATACATGGCCCGGTCGGCCGAGACAATAAGTTGGCGCGGCGACAAAGCATGTTGCGGGAAAACCGCGATACCTAAACTTGCGGTCAGCGCAACTTTCAGGCGCCGACCGCCGCTAAACTCATGACTCTCGATTTTCCTGCGGATGCGTTCCGCCACCTGGACCGCCTCCTCAACGCCAGTGTCGGGCAAAATCACCACGAACTCGTCGCCACCATACCGCACCACGCAATCCGTATCCCTCACCGAGGGCAGAATTACCGCGGCGATTTCCATCAGTGCGTGCGAGCCGGCGAGATGCCCGTGCATGTCGTTGACACGTTTGAAGTCATCCAGATCCAGAAACAAAGCGGCGACCTTGGCGCCATACCGTCGCGCGCGCTTGATCTCGTTTACCAGAAATTGCCGAAGATAACGAGCGTTATGCAGCTTGGTGAGATCGTCGGTGAGCGACGAGTGCTCAGCTTCAGCGATCCGAACCGAATTGGAAAGGGACGCAGCGATCGGAATCGTTAAGGTGGTCAGGAACGCCGCTTCCGTTTGCGAGAATGTTCGCGCGCCGGCTTTCAACCGAATACCTTCCAACACGCCCAAAAGTCTCTCTCCGTTGACGAGCGGCACGGCGACAACACGACTGCCTTCTTCGGTCTTTCTGATCGTGGTGATCCGAGCTGCGGCGTCGCAACCCGCCCGTGAAGCGGCAGTCTTTGGCGGTTCGACGAGATCGAGCAGTTCGCGGCGCCACTGTTCGTCGAAAGTTAACGGCCCGCCGGCCGAGAGACTGCGGCCGGCAAGCGCTTCAAGTTTCACTTCCTGGCCGCTAGTTGTTTGGCTGCCCAGGAATATGGTCCACCGATCTGCCGTAACTAATCGCGCAATGCCGGCCAATGCTGCCTGGGCTGCTTCCTTCTGGTTTGACGCGAGATGAAGCGATGCCGACAAAGCAAAGGCGCCACGCAACTGGCGATTACGAACCGGGCCGGGAAGAGAAAAGGCATGACTGTCCGGAGTGGTTCTGAAGCCCGCGGGAAGTTTGAGTTCACCGGTGCCGACAGCGTCTTCGACTTGTCTTAAGAGAGCCGGTAATTGCGCGGCGCTCTCAGCCACCAGATCAAAACCGAGGCGCTTCAACATTTCATTGTCCGGCGCCGGCTCTTTGCGCGATCCCGAGCAGTTCGAGTCAAAGCGAAAAGCTACAATCGGAGCGCTTGGCCAAATCATTGCCCGACGAACAACCAGTCGCAACCGGTCCACTGCCGCTTCCGGCCCTACTTCGTAAAGTACCGCCAGGGGACGCGCGGGAGTTGGTCCGCAGTCATTGCCCGACGCAGGGGTGACTTTAGGGGGAAGATCAGCAAGGTCTTTCAGCGAAACTGAAATTCCAGCCGATCGCAGGCTTTCCAAAAGCTCGCTGGCGGACGTTGTAGTTGCATCCGCAAGCAATATGACCAGTTTATTCATCCGGCACTTTGCGCTGTGCGCTTTCTATCAGCAAAAGGATCCTTGCTTGCCGGGGCCAAATCCTATCCTGAAGGGGTCGCTGGTGAAGCGGCTAACTCAATCTGTTTAGCGTAACGCGATATTGACTACGATTACCTTGTAAATCCGAGGCTTGAATCAACACTTCTTGGGTGCCTGGTAGGGCAATTATTTGAACCTGGAAGCGACCATCAGCGGTCGCCACCGCTTCACGGCCTGAGATGAGCACGGTGGTCCCTGATGAGGTTGTGCCGCGGATCAGGTAAACATTGCCTCCGAGGTGGACGGCCGACAGATTCGAAACCGGAACGACCGCCAGGCTGGCGCCCTCAGTGGCTACAATAAACTTGAGCGGCTCAGTCCATTCACTAGTTTGTCCTGAAGGAGCCGTCGCACGGATACGCCAGAAGTAAGCTCCCGGGCGCAGGTCGCTTGCAATAAACTGCGTCACCACCAACTGATCGCGTTCAATTACCCTTCCTTCGGACACAAAGAAAGGCGAGGTGGCAACTTCGACTCGATAGTAGGCAGGCGTGCCCTGTTGCGGTTTTTGCCAGCGCAAAGGGACGGCCGCCGAGCCGCTGCTGCCGGCCGGAATTTTTTCGAGGTCCCGCGGCTGCAGAGGTTGCGGCACTTCCAACAGTTTCTGGGGCTTCGATAACGTTCCCGACTGATTTACTGCAACGTACTCGCCGCCTTTCAATGACATGCGCTCACCCATTCGATTGACGCTTTCCACCGCACCACTGTTGACCCGAATCTCTTCGGTGCCTTCCGGATTGACACCAAAACTGGCGTTGGTTTTTCCGCTGATCTGGTTCTGAGTCTTCGGCGTCTCGATCACGTTCTTATTGCCTTCGCTTTGTTCCTCAGTGCGGACCAGCATCTGACCACTGTCGACGACGACGTGAACGTTCGAACGCTTACCATCCGCGGCTTTGGCGTTGTCGCGAATGATGATTGTGCTGTTCGGTCTGACCACTACCGTCGAACCGTCAGCCATGCTGATCCGTGCGCGTCCGTCAGTTTGCGTTTGCACGGTGTCGCCCGGATAAAGTTGGATGTCAGTGTTAGCTATCACCACCTGTCGCGTGCTGGCCCGAATGACTCGCACATCGCCTTCGAAGGACATGAAACGCGCGCCGGCCAACGACTCGGACCGGGTGGCGACGTTGCTGAGGGGATTGCCATACTTCCAGACGTACAGCGCGGCTCCACCGGCGATCGCGCATACAGACAGGATAAAGGCCGCCACATATATGGCGCGCTTTTGAATTACCCACCACTCGAGGTTGAAATGACTGACTTTGCTTTCCATCAGTGAATTGTCATGAAGGTGAAGACCGGGCAACCAGGAAGAGTCAAACTAAGCCAAACAGAGATTAACACATGGCCGTCGAGGGCTTCAAGCGCCTTGTTTTATGCACTCTTTGCACTGCATAGGAGCAGTCCGAACCGTGTCCGGCGCCGAAGTCACCTTACATAGATGGGATTGGACAGGATCCACGGTTGGCCTTTCACGGGTGAGGGCAGCGAATCCAGATAAACTTCGAGGCGATAATTACCGCTGGTGTTTAGCGAAAACTCTGCAGTCGATCCGGACATCTGTTCAATTACGCTCCCGTCTTTGATGAGTAGAAACCGACTGACGAGGGGAGCGCTGGCTGTCAACCGCAAGCCCTCGGAAAACGCGATCTCGTCTCCCATGATTTTCGTTTGCGAGGCGGCGACAGCGAAACTGAACCCCTTCGGGTCACCAAAAAGATCGAAAGAAACGTAGCAGTGACCCTGCGAGATGGCTTCGAGCAAAGAATCGCGAGATAGTTCTTTGTCCTTTGGAATGAGCACGTGGGTGCGGACGGTGCGAAAACTTCTTTCGTAGGGGTCGAGCTTGATACCGAGCCACTGTTTGCCAGAGGCATCGTTCAAGTTAAGTCCGATGTTTGAGTGGGCGTCGTTTCCGGCGGTTGCGACTAGTTTGCGATGACGCTCAGTGATCGCCTGGTCCCAGCGACTCAGATTCTCAGTGGGACGAGCGAAAAAGTTTGCAAACATCAAATCGGGATAACTGCCATACGACCAAAGGCCGTCGAAGAAACCTACCAGCGCGTTGTATCGTCGTGCGTTCGTGAACAGATTGTATATTTCGACGCCATCGATCGAAGTCGATTGCCAGTTTTGAGACTCGGTGGGATACGCCGCCAGTGCGAGACCTCCCGCGGCTTTCTGCTTTTCGATTATCTCCTGCGTGGATTGCGCGTTCATCGATGCCGCTGACGAGGATCCGGGAATCAGTAGTAGTCGATCGCCGTTGGAGGTCGCGACCTCGTTGCCGTTGATGAACAAGACACCTGCATGGGTTCCGCTTAGAGTCATCGCCGACGTGTCGAACTCTGACTGCGGATGTTCAGTCATAATCACAAAATCAAGTTGATCCGCTTTGGCGGCTGAGATCAGCTCCGCAAAGTTTCCCGTGCTATGTCCACCGAGAGCGGTGTGGACATGGATGACGCCTCGGTAGTCGATGTAGCCGTTTTCCGTTTGTTGAGGAATTCGCTGGGACGCTAGTTGTTGGATCGTTTTGTTAAGTCGACTTAAGCGGTAGCGCCGGTAAGCAAAGGGAATCTGGGAAACGATGACGATCACCAGGAATACAAGCAGAATCCTACGCTTCATATACTCGTCTCAGCGTCTCTCACGGCCCTAGCCCGACCGTAAGGGAGGGCTCAAAATATGCAAAACCGTAGCCCTTCCTTACAGTCGGGCTAATGCCCCATATCCTCAGCTTTCAAAATCAACTGACGCCACTGTGTCGCTGATCCCGCGGCCGAGCTCGGCTACCTTCACGTGGTCGGGATGAACAGTGTAAGCATCCAGCACCGTGCGGTCGCGAAAAATCGCCACGAGACCTGTGTCGTACGAGCGAGGCAGATGCAGTGTGTCAAAGCCTACGGAAAAACTTTCAATTCCCGGAACCACGGAACTTAATGATCGCAAGCCCGCCACATGTTCTTCGCGCGCTGCCCGTGAAGTGTCTTGACGGTATTTCCAAACCACAATATGAGTCAACATATAGCCTCGTCCTCGAGTTATTTCAGAAATCGATCAAACCAGGCGAGCGTGCGCTCGAGGGCATCGACCCGATGCTTTGGCTCGCGCAGGCCGTGGCCCTCACGAGGGTAGCGCACCAGCACAGTTTCCACACCGCGGCGTCTGAGGCCCATGTACATTTCTTCGGCTTGGGTGATGTGCACGTCGTTATCTAGCTCTCCGTGAATGAAAAGCGTGGGCGTCTCTGCCTGTCGGACATAACGTAGCGGCGACCATTGCCACAAGACATCGTAATTGTCCCAGGGAAAGCCGCCAAACTCTGCATGAATCAAATCCTGATAGAGCGATGTCGAGTAAAAGCTGATCAGATTGCTGACGCTGGCGACTGAAACGGCGGCTTTGAAACGCGGTGTTTGGGTGATGATCCAATTGGTCATAAAGCCGCCGTAGCTGCCGCCGGTCACGCCCAGTCGATTGGAATCGATCCAGGAATAGCGCCGCAGCGCTTCATCAACTCCAGCCATCAAATCCCGGTAATCGCCTCCGCCCCACTCGTGTAAGGTCCCGTCTGAAAATTTCTGGCCATATCCGCTTGAGCCGCGTGGGTTGAGATAAAGTACGGCGTAACCGCGCGCCGCGTAAACCTGGAATGTAGCGTTGAAAGCATAGCCAGACATTCCATGCGGCCCGCCGTGAATAGTGAGGATCAGCGGGTATTTGCGGTCCGGCTGCCAGCCGATTGGCTTCATCAACCAGCCCTGGATCGGCGTTCCGTCGAAACTCTTAAAGTTGATTCCTTCAGGTTCGTCGAGCGTCGCGCCCTGCGCGATAGCGTTGTTATGGTAACTAAGTGGACGCCAAATCTCCTGGGCATAGTCACCCTCCCAAACCTCAGTGGGACGCGTGGTGGTGGATAGCGTCACGACAATCAGCGGGACGGGTCGCGCTGTCAGACTGAAGCTCGTGATCTGGAAAAGACGATCTGGAAAAGCGAAGTAGTCGTCACGCTTGTCCTGCACCGCGATCTGATTATCAAAAAGTGGCCGCGCCTTTCCGCCCTCAGTTGCTACGCGGTAGACGAGAGTTCGGCCATGCTCGCCGGCGAGAAAAAAGATTGACTTGCTATCCGCGGACCAGCGTGGCTCACGCGCACGTCGATCCAACTCTCCGGTCAACTCGATGCGCTTGTCTCCGCCGGGAGTTGTCAGCCAAACATGTGCGTCTTCGGCGACGCTGTCGATGGTGGTGACATCGCGACTGGTGGCTGTGTAAGCAATCCATTTTCCGTCCGGTGACCACACCGGCTCGTACTCACAACCGGCCGTGTCGGTGACCTGCCGAACCTGTCCCTGCAGATTGACAGCAAAAATGTCTGAGTTGTTATTGGCGTCAGGATCCAACTCATGATTTGAAACAAAGGCTATCTGGTCGCCGCGCGGACTGAAACTGAGCGCATGATCATAAAACAGACCGGACGTAAGTTGCCGCGGTTGAGGCTCGTCAACATCGGTAAGCCAAACGTGCGTTCGCAAACTATCGGAAAATGAAGTTCGGGATTTGTACTGGATGCGATCGATCACTCGCGGGTCATCATTCTTACTTGACTCGCCAACGGCATCGCGATCAGCTTCTTCAGTCGCAGAAATGTAAGCCAGCATTTTCGAATCCGGTGACCACGCGAATGATTCGCCGGCATAGGTGATAAAGAAATTCGTATCGCGAACGGGGGCAACCAATCGCGGTATGCGCCCGTCCGGACCGGAAACCCAAATCCCGTGTTGCCCGCCGTGGGTGGAAAGAAAGGCGATGCTCTTGCCGTCCGGCGACCAGCGCGGGTTCGCGGCGCTCCAACCGGCGGGAAGCAATGGTCTGGCCGGATTCCTGGACGTATCCCAATTCCGGCGCTGCTCAGGTTGGCGACTTGTCGGTGGGTTCGCCGACAGGCGTTCGCCCGCGCGAACTACCCATAAGATGCTAACTGTCTGCTCGCCTTCGACCGCAGAGAGCGTATAGACGACCCAGTCACCGTTGGGCGAAATCTGCGCATCACTAACATTGGCCACGCGAAGAATATCCGGCGGCGACATTGGGCGGCGGGCTTGGCCGCGAACTAGAGCGCCAAAGGGTATAAGCGAGATCAGTAGTACGGTGGCAAGCAAGTTTCGTTTTGAATTCATGACGGTTTCTCTTGATTCCAGAGAAAAGAAGTATGAGCCGGCGTGCAAAGTTTCAGCTTGGCATTAATGCCGAAGTCACAAAGCTGCCTGGCTTTTGAGAACATTCGTAGTTGCTTGTTAAGCAACTGTCAAATCCGCCGCACTTGCATTTGGTTGCCGACCGGCCGGCCAGGCCAGGGGCCAGGAAAGTACTTTCTCGAGCGCTTCATGCTTAGCGATGGCCAAACTTTCGTGACAACAATCGGTAGAGAGTTGGAAAGTACTTAAGGACATATTGCCGTAAATGCTCGTTTTCGTATACCGCGTCAAACCAGTACGAATACATATAATCGAGTGCTTCGCGGTTGAGCAATTCATACTTCTCCAGAACGCCGAGCAACAGTAGGAAACGTAGAAACTGATCAAGTTGCGTTATTAACTTTCGGTCGGGAGCCTCCCGATTCTTCTGAGGCATGTCGTCCAGGCTGTTCTGGACGGCGCGTCGCAGCTCCGAATCATATCTGCCCGAAGCCGGATCGATGAGCGGCATGATTTCCCAAAATGATTCCAGCCGCTCTTCTAACTCCGCAAGGCTTTGAGCCACACGTTGTCGGGTGTTCCTTCGGTATTGCCGGATAGCTTGAATGACGGAGATAAGAGAAACTACCGAGAAAGCAGTACCGGCGAGCCAGAAAGCGATCTGAATTGAATCCTTCCAATTCATAGAAAATCAACTCGAAGCGAAACCAGGCCATTATGCATAAGCTGATTTCTTGAAGTGGTCATTCAAGAGTTTCCAAACCTGACGCACGTGCTTTTCAGTCGTCCGAATATTTCCGATCGAAAGTCGCAGAGTGAGCTTGTCGTTCAGCTTCGTGTGTGACAGAAACGCTTTCCCGGTTGCGTTCACACCGTGCATGATTGCTTCGTTGAGCACATCCAGCTTTTTAGACCTGGCTTCTTCCGTTTCAGCGTCAACAGCTGAACAGGCTCGAAAGCACACCAGACCAAAAGGAACTGGCGCCATCAACTCCCAATCCGTTGATTCTTCGATCCAGGACGCGAACAGTTTCGCCAGCCGGCAGTGTTCGCGAATGCGCGCGGCCAGGCCTTCGTGACCAAAGTAGCGAATAATCATCCACAACTTCAGCGCCCGAAAACGGCGGCCGAGCTGGACTCCGTAATCGGAGCCACTACGCACCTTTTCCTGCTCCGGCGTGCGCAGATATTCGGGCACCAAAGAAAAAGCGCGGCGCAGCAAATCCAGATGGCGACAGTAAAGCACCGAAAGATCGAACGGAGTAAAGAGCCACTTGTGTGGATTCAGCACTAATGAATCAGCCCGTTCGCAGCCATCAAGAACGTGTCGCAACTCTGGAACAATTGCCGCCGAGCCGGCATAAGCGGCGTCAACATGCAGCCACATCGGGTCTTTTTCACAGATCGGAACGATGGCCGAGACCGGATCGATGCTGGAAGTCGAGGTAGTGCCGACGGTGGCGACTACACAGAAAGGAAGGATGCCGTTGCGCTTGTCTTCATCAATAGCTTCGGAGAGTGCTTTCGCGTCCATGCGAAACTCGCTGTCAGTCGGAATCTTTCGCAAACTCCGCTGACCAAGACCGAGGGTAATGATTCCTTTTTCGATCGAAGAGTGCGCCTGCTCGGAAGCATAAACGCGCAGCAAAGGAAGATCCTTACGTCCGCTCATGCCTTCTTCGCGAATGCGCATCGCGACGCCTTCGCGCGCGGCCGCGATCGCATGCATGCTGGAGACCGACGCGGTGTCATAGATAAAGCCGCTCATGCCGGCATCGAGGCCCAGCATTTGTCGGAGCCAATCTAGGGTGACCTCTTCCAATTCGGTTGAGGCTGGAGACGTGCGCCAGAGCATCGACTTCACATCGAAGGCAGCGCTTAACAATTCGCCAAAAATTCCCGCCGCCGAAGTCGACGTGGCGAAGTAAGCGAAGAACGAAGGATGGCTCCAGTGTGTAAGCGCGGGCACAATTAGCCGATCGACGTCCGCAAGAATTGTTTGCATCGACTCGCCGTTCTCAGGAGGCGAGGCAGGCAATTGGGCTTTCAGTTCGCCTGGTTCTATTTGAGCGAGGACCGGCAGGTCTTCGATGTGTTCGAAGTAGTTCGCAATCCAGTCGACTATCTCGTACCCGAAGCGGCGAAACTCTTCGGCGGACATGTCGCCGGTTGGTGGTGCAGCTTCTATGGACGATTGCCTTGTCCCAGACATTCAACCTTCTTTGCGCCTTCTGCTTTCTTGGCGCCTTTGCGTGAAATCTAAAGATTGTTCACCACTCTAGTAATCCCATCCTTGATCAACTCGACATTGAAATTGATCAGTAGGCCGAGCCGCTTATCGGTCAACCGCAGGTAAGTCAAAAGTTGTTTTCGATGCACAGGAGCTATCGCGTCGATCGATTTGATTTCAACAATGACTTTTCCTTCTACCACCAAATCGGCTCGAAACCAATGTCCATTCGAACGGCTTCGTAGATGACCGGCATCGCCTGTTGTTTGCGCACTTCTAATCCACGCTTTGCCAATTCATACGCCAGCGTAGTTTCGTAAACAGATTCCAGAAGTCCAGGCCCCAAACGCGTGTGAATCGAGTAAGCCGCATCGACGATGATTGTGGCGATTTCGTTTTCCGTCATGGAGTGTTAACGAACGCAGAAGTTTCACGCAAAGGCGCCAAGAAAGCAGAAGGCGCAAAGTGACATAACGTCGAGAGTTCTCCGTCTTAGCTTCTTTTCGTCAGCAGGGACGCAAAGAAGAGCGTAATCTCCTAAAATCCCAGTGGTTGCAACGGCCTCGGCGCAGTGCCTTCAAAGAACCAGCTCGCGCCCACGCGCAGGCGATGATGCCAGGTGGGCAACCGCGCGGTGTACATGGCAAAGCGCGCCTGCCGCGCGAGCGGACCGCCCATCACCTGGCCGGCAGAAAGGACGGCAGCATGCTCAGTCCCGAGGCTGACAGCTTCTCCCAATTCCACGAAGCGTTTGGACTTGAGCTCTCGTCCTTCGATAAAGGCGCGAACGTTTCGCGCGCACAGACCTGATTCCTGTAAAGCGAGTTGCGCGGTTCCCGCAAGCGTGGGCACAACGTCGGGATAAAAAGCTACGTCGCCAAGTGCAAAGACGTTTGGGTGCCCGCCCACTTGCAGTGTTCGTTCGACCAGCAGTAGTCCTCGCCGGTCCTTTTCAAAGTTGAGGTTTTCAATCAACGGATTCGTGCGCACCCCCGCGACCCAAACCACTGCGGCCGTTTCCAATTCAGTTTGAGTATTGTTGTGCTCGAGCGTGATGCTTTTGTCGCTCACGCGAACCACGCGCGTCTGAGTGTGCGTCTCGACGCGGCATTCTTCCAAAGCGGCTTCGACAAACCGGCGCAGCTCTTCACCCATGCCGGGCACCAGGCGGTCAGTCATCTCGATTATCAGGACGCGGGGCTCGCCTTTGAGTGCCCGCCGCTTTACCGCGTCGCGCAGGAGGTCCGCCATCTTGGTCGACAGCTCAACACCGCTGGCGCCGCCGCCGACGACCGCAAACGTCAGCGCGCCGCGCGTGTCCTGGGGCGCGGCATCCGGTTGCACATGGTCGAGCGCTTCGGTCATCCGGCGGCGCAAACGGTTCGCGTCGTTGAGGGTGCGAAAAGGCAGGGAAAACTGTTCCGCGCCGCTAACTCCGGCATAGTTTGTGACGGCGCCCGGCGCGACCACCAGAACGTCATAAGTCAGTGGCGCGGTGCGGTCAGCGAGGGTCACCGCGCGGGCGTCGAGATCGATTTTTTCAACCACGCCGCGGATAAAGCGCACACTTTCATCCAGCAGTTCCTTGCAGTCGGGCGCGATGTGCCACGCTTCCACTTCGCCGCTCAGATACTCATAGAGCATGGGCTTGAACAGAAAATGGTCTTCATCGTTGACCAGCGTGATTTCTCCGGCGCCCTTCAGATCCAGGGCCGTAAACAGGCCGCCAAATCCGCCGCCAATGATCAGAATTTGGGCTTTGTTTTGTGTCATGACCAGCTGTCTTGGATGTAGCAATTAAACGAGCGGCAAATCTTATCAGACAAGTCCCAGAGGCGCACGGCGACAGTCGCAAGGTAGGACGAATACTCGGAAACCCTGGATTGGACGGTTTAGATTACCATCTCTAAGTGGGGCCTTTCGAAATCAAACCGCGACTTAACCGCTAAGCGCGGCGGTCAACTCTGGACCAGTACGCGATTGGGTCTCGGCTGGACAGCGGCTCAAGCGAAGTGATAACTTCTGGGACGTAATTTGAAGTCTTTGCGGTTTGCCTTGTTACGAAAACATAGGTTTACTGCGGTTTAGGAGGGCCATCTTTAGCAGTGTTAGCCAGAGAAGCGAAAGAAAAGATTGTGACCGACTTTCGATCACACCAGACAGACACCGGTTCGGCTCCCGTTCAAATAGCGCTGTTAAGCCAGCGAATTAACGAACTCACCGAGCATTTCAAAACACACAAGAAAGACAACCATTCCCGCCGCGGACTGCTGAAGATGGTCTCGCAGCGCAGGAGTTTACTCGATTACTTGAAACAGACGGATATCCAACGCTACCACGAAGTAGTGGGTCGATTGGGATTGCGCCGTTAAAGTTCTCGATCCAACATTGGACAAAGGATAGAACCAAAGCAAAAGCGAACGAGAGAATCTTCGAGTCTCTGTTTTAGAAAAGCCCGCGTCTATCGAAGAGCTTGTGCCCCAGCCGAACGTGACGGCGATACAGGTAGCCAGGCGACGCGCGCAGCCTTACAAAATCCGAAGGCGGCAAGAGCTTCACGGCTAGGCTCTCGGCCGCTTTCTCTTTTATGGAGTGCGGCGACTCGTCGCCGCTTTACGGGATCCGCAGCGGGCTGCCCCGCTGGAGAACGAACTCCAAATCAACCAAACCGCAGCGGATGAGACGTTGCGTGCCCGCTCGAAAAGGGGCGTCGTCAGAAGGAGACAAACAAAGATGACTGTCAAGAAATACCTAAAAGAATCAATTCGAGTCGGTGATCGCGACCTGACCGTAGAGGTTGGTCGCGTTGCCAAACAGGCTGATGGATCCTGTGTTATTCGTTACGGCGACACGATGGTTTTATGCGCGGCGGTCGGCGCCGATTCGCCCCGCGAGGGCATAGACTTTTTCCCGCTCACGGTGGAATACCGGGAAGCGTTCTTTGCTGCCGGGCGCATTCCCGGAAACTATTTTCGGCGTGAAGGGCGGCCAAATGAAAAGGAAGTGCTGACCAGCCGGATGATCGACCGGCCGTGCCGGCCGCTTTTCACTGAAGGATATCGTAATGAAACCCTGGTGGTGGCCTCGGTGATTTCAGCCGATCCAGACAACAATCCGGACGTCGTGGCAATCACCGGCGCCTCTTGCGCACTCTATCTTTCCGACATTCCTTTCCCTAATCCGATTGCGGGAGTGCGCGTCGGGCTGATCGACGGCCGCTACATCGTTAATCCGACTTACGACGAAATTCGCGAATCGCGACTCAACCTGATCGTCGCCGGCACTGAAGAAGCGATTGTGATGGTGGAAGCCGGCGCACAGGAAGTTTCTGAGGCCATAATGGTCGAGGCGCTGATGCTCGCACATAAAGAGATCAACCGCCTTTGTCGC
>Ga0207684_10001101_pt1 | contig 30211 bp, 27 predicted proteins | sample KBSK5501metaG_FD_184342 | JGI IMG/M metagenome (GOLD analysis project Ga0207684, IMG submission 184342) | Corn, switchgrass and miscanthus rhizosphere microbial communities from Kellogg Biological Station, Michigan, USA - KBS K5-50-1 metaG... | ecosystem: Host-associated > Plants > Roots >...
CCGCCCGGAGCGGACCAGCGCCGCCGCCGCGCGCACCGTGCCCGCCGTGACGTAGTTGAGCGTCCCGAGTTCGTCGTCGGGGCCCCAGCGCCCCCAGTTCTTGACCGCCTCGAAGATCTCATCGAACTCCTGCAGGCTTACGGGCGCGGGCTTCGTCAGGGTCGTCATCGCCTGGTCACCGCCTTCTGGTCGCTGGGATTTCTCCGGGTGCGCCGGCCTCGCCGTGCGCGGTCAGCCGTGACACCCGGGTTTCGAACTCACCGATGGCGGCCGCCCCGGGCAACGCGCCGATCTCAAGCACGTACCTGCGTTCCTCGCCGGGCTCCAGCCATTGCAGCTCGCCCCGCTCCCGGGCGTCCTGGCGGCCCGCATCCCGGTTGGTGCTCGGCTCCATGGCAAGTGCGTATGTGCCCTCGCCCATCATCCGCCACACCGTGTGGTGCGGCAGCTGGGAGATGCGGAAGACCTGGTAGACCCCCAGCGCCAGATCGCGGTTGACCAGGGCAACCGGCACGGTCCCGGCCGGCTCAGCGATGAGCTCGTGCTCAAAGCACGCCTCGGTGGCGCCCCGGACCGGGGCCGACATCGTCTGGTATCCCGCGACCGGCACGCCGTAATCGGTGGTAGTCGCCCGGCTCGGGACGAGAAGCTCCGCCCCCTCATCGACGACCGGGAACCCGACGTTGCAGTGGTAGAGGAACATGTGCGACGCCCGGGTGTGCCCCGCGTTCGTGACCCGGTCGCGGAGCACGAAACAGGACTCGCCGACCTTGGCCTCGATGCGCCGGTGCAGCACCAGTTCCTCGCCGAACACCGCGGACTGGAGCACCTCCCCTTCAGCCCACAGCACGCACTCGTCGTCGTCCCACCGCTCCCCGTACCCGCCCAGGCGCGCGGGCAGGCCGCCGACGCGGCCGTGCAGGCCGTACCGGACCGTCTTGCGGATATGCGGCTGATTGAAGTGCTCGGCGGTGTCCTCCCCCGGCACCAGGGTGTGATCCAGCCCGCAGGTGACGACCATGCCGCCGCCCCAGGCACGGAACCAGCCCCAATCGTCTGGCTCGTAGTACCAGGGCGCGATGACCCCGGCGCCCGACAGCCAGCTGAGCGGCCGCCCGCCCAACTCGCACCGCCCGACGTCGAAACCGCGATCGATGAGCACGTCGAACGCGAACCCGGTCCCGGTGCGGAACTCCAGCACCCGGACACCCCGGCCCTGGCCATCACCGAGAGTAACCAGCCGTAGCCCGGAGACCTGCTCCAAGCGGCCGACGCGCCGGAGCAGGTCGGCCCGGCGGTAGGAAGCGCCGAAGAGCTCAGGCATGGGTCACGGGCCGCCCACCACCCGTTCCTTCTCTTCCTCGGCCTCGCCGAGCGCGAGGCCGGCGTTCCTGACCCAGTCCTCCCGTCCCCGGGACCGGTAGTAGACCAGCACCAGGATGCCCAGCAGCAGCCACACGCCATCGACCAGGGGTGCCCAGCTATACGGCGAGGCCGGGCAGGACACCGTGCAGGCCGGCTGGAAGGAGATCGCGACCGCCCACAGCAGCACCCCGGTGGAGATGACCGGGAACACGACGTGCTTGAACACGTGGAACTCGCTCCGCCGCTCGGTCAGGTAATAGCGGATGACGGCGATGTTTGCGATGACGTAGACGAAGCCGACGCCGAGCACGAGGATCAGCCCGTCTATGAAGAAGAACGAAACGTCGGCGCCGAACCAGGCTCCGAAGATCAGGCCGCTGCCCAGCGCCAGGCACATCTGGGCGAGGATCGCGGTCACCGGGGTCTTGTACGTGGGCTGGACCCGCGCGAAAGCGCGGGGGAACGACCCGCTGCGCCCCATCCCGTACCACATCCGGGTGCCCACGTTCGCGGTCGCGATGCACACCGCGATAGTCGAGGATAGGAACGCCGCCATCACCAGCCACCAGACCCCGCCCCAGTGCGCGTTCGCGATGGCGAGGCCGGGCAGGACTGGCGAGTTGATCAGCCGGTTGACCGTGTCCACACCGAATCCGGTGATCACCCCCCAGAAGGTGACCACCAGGAAGCAGCCGAGCAGGATGATCGAGATCATCACCGACCTGGGCACGTTCCGCCGGGGATCGCGCGTCTCCTCCGCCAGCGGCGCCGCGGCCTCCCAGCCCGTCAGTCCTTGCACCGACAGCACGACCGCGAGCGCGAAGCCGGACAGCGCGAGCTTGTTCCCGAAGTTGAAGACGCCTAGCGAGACGCCGCCGGGGCCGGGGTTGGCGAAACCGGTGAAGGCCAGCGCGAGGACGATGATCATCTCGGCGGTACCGAGGACGACCACAGTCCGCGTGGAGATCTTGATGCCGCGATACTGCAGGAACGCGACGGTCGGCGCGCCGACGACGATGCAGACCCACCACAGCCAGGGAACGTTGACGTCGTAGTGCGCCTTGAGCTCACCAGCCAGGATGAAGCCGAAGAACCCGTAGATCGGCCCGCCGGACAACGGGGAGTAGAGCACGTACATCCACGAGGTGAGGAACCCTGCCTTGGGGTTCAACGCGCGGCTGACGTAGGTGTAATACCCGCCGGCCGACGGCAGGTGCTTGGAGAACTGCACCAGCGTGTTGCCGAGCATCAACACGACGATGACGCCCACGACATAGGCCAGTGGCGCCGTGATCCCCGCCAGCGACACGATGAACTGGGTGAAGAACAGCGCCGCGATGGCAGGCGCGATGTGCGTGATCGCCTGCATTGTGGCCCCGACAAGGCCGAGCGAGTTCGCCCGCAGGGCGCTTCGGACCACCCCGCCCGTGTCCGCTACCGTGGCCGCGCCCGGTGGGGCGCCCTGGCTCCCGGCCTCTTCTGGTACACCGCTAGTGTCATGTGCGTCCATCCTGGCCTCCCCATCATGGTGAGGGCGACACCTGGCGGCCCGGCTTCCCGAGGAAATGGTCATAGGCCGCCTGCGGCTTGAGTGACTCGTGCACGACCGCGCCGACCGCGCGGATCATCGCGACCGGGTCGTCGCTTTGGAAGATGTTGCGGCCCATGTCCACGCCGGCGGCGCCCTCCTCGACGGCGCGCCATGCCATCGTGAGGGCGTCAAGTTCGGGCAGCTTCTTGCCGCCGGCCATGACGATCGGCACCGGGCAGGCGGCCGTCACCGTGTCGAAGTCCTGCGCGCAGTAATAGGTCTTGACCACGTGCGCGCCGAGTTCGGCGCAGATCCTGGTCGCGAGCCGCAGGTACCGCGCGTCCCGGGTCAGGTCCTTGCCGACCGCGGTGACCGCGAGGACCGGGATACCGTAGCGCTGGCCCTCGTCCACCAGCCGGGTCATGTTGCGCACCGATCGCGTCTCGAACTCGCCGCCGATGAACACCTGCACGGCGACGGCGGACGCGTTGATGCGCACGGCGTCCTCCATGCTGACCGCGATCCGCTCGTCGGACAGCTCCCTCAAGATGCTGGGCCCGCCGCTGGCCCGCAGCACGATGGGCGTGCCCGACGCCGGGGGGATGGTGGACCGGACCATGCCCCGCGTGGTCATCAGCGCGTCGGCGTGGCGCAGCAGCGGCACGATCGACAGGTCCACCCGCTCTAGTCCCGAGGTGGGGCCCTGGAAGTAGCCGTGGTCGATCGCCAGCATCACCGTGCGGCCGTCGGCGGGCCGGAACACCCGGGCCAGCCGGCTCTGCATCCCCCAGTCGAGCCCGCCCGCTCCCTTGAGGCGGTAGGGCCCGGCCTGCGGTGGCGCCGGCGGCGCGAAGCGCTCGCCCTCGCCGCGGCCGTCTTTGTCTGCCATACGCTCCCCTCAGCTAACGGTTCGCCGCTGCGAGACCGTGGTGGCGGGCGACCGCGCGGCCGAGGGCCGCGAAGGTACCCCGGCGGCCCGCCAGAGCGGGTGGAGCAGGCCATCCTCGGACATCTCGAGCATCCGCGGGTAGATCTCCAGCCATCTCGCGTAGCTGTCGTGGTAGGCCGCGACGGCCGTCGGCTCCGGCTCGAACGTCGCCGCGCGCTTGCGTAGCGCACCTTCCAGGTCGGTCAGGCCGGAGTAGAGCCCGGCGCCCTTGCCGGCGCAGAGCGCGGCACCGAGCGCGCTGCTCTCCGTCACCGCCGGCACGTGCACCGGCAGGCCGGCCACGTCGGCGATGATCTGCGGCCAGAGCGCGCCCTTGGCCGCACCGCCGCTGAAGGTCAGCTCGGTGACCTGCGCACCGGTGAGCTCGCCGATGATGCCGAGATGACCGCGGACCACGTAGGCGGCGGCCTCCTCGATCGCGCGCACGCACGCCGCGCGCCCCGTCCCCGCCGGGTCGCCCAGGTTGAAGCCGGCGAACGCCGGGCTGGCATGGACCCACCGGCGCGCGTTCATGAGGTTCGACAAGATGGCGTACACGCCACCCGCGCCCGGCGGGATCCTCGCCGCGTTCTCCTCCATGACGACGTAAGGGTCGACCCCCCGGCCCCGCGCGACCGCGGCCTCGGCGTCGCAGAAGGCGTCCCGGAACCAGCGCATCGCCATGCCGCAGTAGAACCCGATCCCTTCGAGCATCCACTCGCCCGGCGTGACGTGGCAAAGCGTCCTGAGCCTGATCGACGGGTCGATGAGCGGCGTGCCGGTGAGCATCGCGTTCTGCCAGAAGGTCCCGGCGAGCACGGTGAACTCACCGGCCCGCACGCCGGCCCCCAGCAGCCCGAGCTGGGTGTCAGCCCCGCCGGCCACCACCGGGGTGCCCGCCCGCAGGCCGGTCTGGGCGGCGGCCAGGGCGGTGACCTCCCCGACCGCCGTGCCCGGGTCGGCCACCGGGGGAAGCACGGCCGGTGACAGCCCGCATAGCCGCGCGATCCGCTCCGACCAGGCGCGGCTGGCCAGGTCGAACATCCCCGAACTGGAGCCACAGGAGGGCTCGGTCACCTGGACCCCGGCCAGCCGGTAGGTGATCCAGTCGCTGAGCATGCCCAGGCTGTGGATTCGGGCGAACGTGTCCGGCCGGTGCCGCGCCAGCCAGCGCAGCCTGGCGGGGGAGGTGATCGACACCCAGTCGCCCGCCTCGGCGAAGATCCTCATCGCGGCGCCCTCGGCGATGAGCTCCGCGGCCTCGCGCGCCGCGCGGCTGTCCACGTTGGGACAGGCCCAGATCTCGGCGCCGCCGGCGTCGTAGAGCACGATGCCCTCGCGCATGCTGGTCGCCGCGACCGCGGCGACATCGTCGCCGGTGGCGCCCGCGGCGGCCAGCGCGTCACGGATGCAGGCGGTGATCGCCCGCCAGTTGGCCTCGACGTCGAAGTCCTGGCCGCCCGGGGCATCGGGCGGCTCGCGGTGGGCCCACTCCCGGAGCGAGACCGCCACCTGCTCGCCCGACGGCGTGAACAGCAGCGCGCGGCAACTCCCGGTGCCCGCGTCGACCGCCAGCAGGAAGGGTTCCCCGCGCCCGGTCACCGGGCCGTCGCTCATTTGTCTGCCCCCCTCGCGGGCGCTTCGCGTGGTCGTGCCGGAGGCGCGCCAATGGCAGAGTGGGGGGCGGGTCCTCGCCGCCGGGCCGAAGGAGCCGGCGGCTGCGGCGCTTCGCGTCCTCGCGGCGCTCGGCCCGGCGCCTGCGGCATCGTCGGGGGACTGGAGGTCGTCAGGGGATATCTCATGGCGCGGTCCCCTCGCGCGCCAGGGCCTCGGGGTTCAGCAGGTGGTCGGGGACACCGCCGGAGAGCACGCTGGCCACGGCCGCCGCCGCCATCTCGGCCCCGCGGCGCAGCGCCTCGCGGGAGGAGCCACCGATGTGCGGGGTGATGATGACGTTGGGCAGGTCGAGCAGCGGGTGCCGGTCCCCGGCCGGGCGCGGTTCCGCCACGTCCAGCGCAGCGCCGGCCAGGGCGCCGGTGCTCAGCGCCCTCGCCAGGGCGTCCTCGTCGACCAGGGACTCCCGCGCGGTGTTGATGAAGAACGACCCGCGCGGCATCCGGCCGAACGCGGCGGCGCCGAACATGTGCCGGTTGCCCGCGGTGGCGCGGGCATGGACGGAGACCAGGTCCGAGCTCCTCAGCAGGTCATCGAGCGGGACCATGGTCACGCCCGGCGGGATGGCGCCCGCCGGGGCCGGGTCATAACCCAGCATCGTGAAGCCGAGCGCCGCGGCGCAGGCGGCCACCTCCCTGCCGACGTTGCCCAGGCCGACGAGCCCGAGCGTCACGCCGGCCGCCTCGCCCCCGATGAACTGGCTGCCCTCGAAGGTGCTGCCCCCGTGCTGCCCTCCGTCGATCAAGTAACGGGCCGCGCCGGCCACGCCGCGGATGAGCATCAGCGCGAAGGCGATGGTCAGCTCCGCGACGGCCCTGGCGTTGCGGCCCGGCGCGCTGGTGACCGGGATGCCCCGCGCGCTGGCCGCGGCCAGGTCCACGTTGACGGGGCCGCCGCGCGCGCAGCAGACCAGCCGGAGCGGCGCGTGGTCAAGGACCTCGGCGGTGACCGGGGCCCCGTGCACCAGGAGGATCTCATGGCCCGGTAGCGCGGCGGCGAGGTCGGCCGGGTCTCCCACGTACTCGCGCAGCGCCCGCCCGGACTCGGTCCGCGGCGGTGCCGCCTCGGTGCCGGCGATCTGCAGTTCGGTCACGGCCACGGCGTCGCCGAGACGGGCGAGGGCGGCGGTGAACACGCCGGCCGGCATGTAGGCGTCGCCGACGGCCAGGACCCCCACGCTCATCTCTTCGCCTCCCCCGCTGCGGCCGCGATTGTCATGGTTGGCGCGACGACGACATTCTTGTGTCGTCGTTGGCGCAACCACGACAAACGGTCACGGGAAAACGTAGGTGGGCTTGAGGTCGATGGCGTGACCGCTGCCCGACTCGAGCACGAACTTCAGCATCGGCGCGGTGTCCAGGTAGTAGAACTCGATCGAGTCGCCGATCCGGCCGCTCATCAGCACCTCGGCGCCGTTGGCCCGCCAGTGCTCCCGCATCAGCGCGCTGTCGTCCATGGAGTGCTTCATGCAGGCGATGTGCTGGACGCCCTCGCCGTGGGTGTCGAGGAATTCCTGGTACAGGCTGGGCCCACTGACCGGCTGGATCAACTCGAAGCCGAGCCCGTCGACCGAGGCCTCGGCGCCGATCATCCGGAACTCGACCGGCTCGCCCTTGACCCGCGTGTCGTGCAGCAGCGGGGGCTTGTAGTCAAAGACGCTCCACGGGCCCCAGCCCAGGGTCTGCGTATAGGTCTTCAGCGCTGCCTCGATGTCACGGACGACCACGGCGATCTGGGTGATCTTCATAGGCGTGGGTGGCGCGACGATCTGCCGTGCGCTGTTGTTGGCCATGCTCTTCCTCCGTCCGCTGGCGGCAGGGGTGCGGCGGCGGAACGCCTCACGGTTCAGCTGGACGCGGGCACTCTGACGTGGGCGCTCTGATGCGTGCATTATGGAGCGCTTGCTCAGATAGCGGGCATCCGCTCAGCTCCGAGTATTGACCTGGTGCGGCCGTGCCGCAAGAGCCAGGCAGGGTATTTCCGCGCTGGTACGGGGCGCTGGTCAGGCCCGTCTCCTACGCCCTGGCCGACGGCGCTCCAGCTCGAGCAGCCGGATCGCGGCCATCTCGTTGGTGACGAGAACGTCAAGGAACCCGCCGTGCAGCGCACCGAGGATCGCCGCGGTCTTGTGCAGCCCGCCGGCCACACCGACCACCTTGGGGATGCGCGCCAGGTCGGCCAGCTCGATCCCGATGCGGCGATCGTGGATGGGCAGGTCGACGACGTTGCCGTCGGCGTCGAAGAACTGGCCGAGGATATCACCGACCACACCGCGCTCGCGCAGCCCACGCGCTTCCTCGGCGTTCAGGTACCCCATGTGCACGATGGTCGCGTCGGCAGTCGGGGTGCCCACCCCGACGAGCGCGTGCTCCACACCGCACGCCTGCTTCAGGACCTGCTGGATGGTCGGCTCCTCGCGCAAGGCGGCCGCAAGTGAGGCCGTTGACGCCATAATCGGGCTCGGGATCACCGTGGCCGTGGTGAGCTCGGACCGGTCGGTGGTCACCTCGCTCTGGGAAGACAGGATGGTTTGCAGGTAACCCTCCACTCCGCCAGTCAGCGTCACCATGTGGACCGGCCCGACCGTGCCGAAATTCGTGGCGGTGATCACCCGCGAGACGGTCTCGCCCCAGCCCACTCCGAGGCTTCCTCCGGGCCGCAGGTGCGTGCTCATAAACTGGGCGCCGCCGAGGCCGATGCGGGCGTTCAGCGCGTGGTGATCGGTGGGCTCCTTCTCGTGGTCGGGCACGACGAGCGCCTCGGCGAGGCCGAATGCCCGCCGCAGCTCACCGCTCAGCTCGAACGCGTCGAGGTACTCGGTGTTGAGGTTGATCGACACCAGGCCGACCTTCCTGGCCCGGTCGAGCAGCCGGCCGACCGACGCCCGCGACACCGACAGCCGCCGGGCGATCTCATCCTGGGTCAGCTCGTCCTTGTAGTAGTACCAGGCCACCCGGAGCAAGAGTTCCTCCGAACTCCAGCGCCCTGGGTCATCGACACGATCTGACTTCACTGCTTCACCTAGCTTCTCGCGCTTACCCCAGGCCAGCATGAACCTGGCTTCCGTGGCGGCGGACCGGCAATGCCCGCCCCAGGCCATGTCCCATACATCATCCAGCCTGCTGCGCGGCTTAGATCTACGGGACACGGCCTAACTAATCCGGAGTCAGGCACGCGGGATCACCTGTCCCCCGTCCAGCGGGATCACCGCCCCTGTCATGAACGACGACACCAGGCTCAGCAAGAGCGCGATCCAGCGTGCGACCTCGTCGGCATCGCCGATCCGGCCTAGCGGGACCTGGTCCGCCAGCCACCGGTAAGCCTCGTCCAGATCATCGGCCCAAGTGGCATGGATCGGGGTATCGATCGGGCCCGGCGCGATGGCGTTGACACGGATCCGCTCCGGCGCAAGCTCACCGGCAAGGGACTGAGTGAGGTAGTCCAGCGCGGCCTTGGTCATCCCGTATACCGACTGGCCCGAAAGCCGCAGCGTGCCCGATGAGGAGCTGATGTTGACCACCGATCCGACCTGAGATTCCCGAAGGAACGGTAGCGCCGCCTGGATAAGGAAGTACGGTGCCCTGACGTTCGTCATCAAGTGCTCGTCGAATCCCGCCATGTTCCACTCCGGCAGCGGGAAGTGCCGGCAGACGGCCGCGTTGTTCACCAGGCCATCGATGTGGCCGAACGCCTCGTGCACCGCGGAGATAATCCTGCCCGGGCTGGCTGGATCGGCCAGATCGGCCGGCACGCAGAAGGCACGGCCGCCTGCTTGCCTGATCGCATCGGCGCGTTGACGAAGCAGCGCTTCCCGCCTCCCTACTAGCACCACCGAGGCGCCCGCGGCGCCGAGCAGCCGTGCGGCGGCCGCGCCGATCCCGCTAGCCGCGCCGGTGACAACGACCGTCGAGCCCTGCAGGCCGAGGTCGATTGAGCCACCGGAACCCGAGGATCCGGCGGCAGCCATGAAGCCTCCCGAATGGACCGGACTACCGATGCACGGTTCAGCCAGACCGGTGCTCCCGGCGGGCATGAGCCCTGGCCTGGCAAGGACTTTCCTATATGCTTCTGAGCAAATGTCAAGTCCATGAGCGTTCGCTCGCGTCGTGGTCCACGGTACCGGCGTGGCGCGCTGCCACTAATCGCCGGCGGACCTGACTGGCATCCGGGGCCATGGGTCAGAGCGCCAGCGGGGCTCGACTGTTACTGGCCCCACCGCTAGGGCGCGCCTCCCGACCCGACGGCGGGCTGTCCAGACCTGCTCACCTTGTGCCTCGAGGTTCTCTATGAGCGAGAGGTCACTGGTTGCATGCACCTGGGGGCTAAGTGGGTACGCGACAACGTCGAATCCGCGCATGTCAGGCCAGGCACGATTGAGCTCAGCGAAGTTCATGTGCGCGCCGCCGCCGATTGACGCCTCGACTGTAAGCGACTCCCTGACGAGGTCTGTCCAACTCGGGGGTGTCGCATCCTCGTCCCGCACGAATGCGAGAACGCGGCTGACCGGCGCCCCACGTTCCCGAACGATCTCCCCGAGGTGAGTTAGCGGGACTCGCGGATCTCTCACCAGGAACAGCGCCAGCTCTGCGGCTGCGCCGATGCGCGCGCAGGCATCAAGTTCTGCGGCCAGGTGGTCGCCCCAGTCCGGAGCTGCGAGATCAACCTCCAGCCGAAGATGAGCAGGATGGATCAACTCGATTAGGTGTGCAGCACTCTCCCGAAGGGGGCCGGCCTGAATCAAGCCAATCGTAGGCATGCGTCGACCCAATGGCGTGCCCACTCGTATCCGGCCGACGGAAACGGTCAGCGGCCCGACTCTTCGGCCTCGGCGCCTGGAGTGAGCCGCGTGCGGCGAAAAACTCACGCGGAGGTGCTCAGCGAGCTCGTCGTTCTTGGCAATTTGATGCTGGTAGCCAGTCTCTGCCGGCATCGAGTACGTCTTGAGGGACTGGTCACTCCAGTTTCGGTGATCCTCCATCTCGTACGCGCGACCCGAAAAGTCGAAACGCAGAACGCCCACCGCGTGGTCTAGCCACAGCTCGTGGACCGGCGGGAAGATCGGAAGATCCCAACCCTCAGTCCTGAGGTGGATCTGCGGATGGATCGGCTTTGGAATCACACCGCTCCACTCGCCATGCGAGGAGATCCCACGCCACCGCCGACCGACCAACCCGGCAATCGGGTGATAAATGTTAAGCCCGATTTTGGCCAACTCGAATGATTCGAGGGCACGCGCTCGCATCACGTACTCGATGCTCCCGTTTTCGTGTCCATGAATCTCAATCTCCGAGCTAACCGCGACCTGGGCATGTCGATGCAGAAGCTCGGCACGGACTCTGAAGCGGCCGTCATCTGCCACAATCTCCCGGTGGACTATCGAGTGCGGTACGGTGCCCCAAGCCAGGTCCCGAACGGCCATGTAGACGCGACGAATGAGCTCGCTACCGTTGAAGGCAACGTATCGGAGGTCGGCGCCTTCCAGGTAAACGTGCAACGGCCCAGCGGTTAGGGGTATGAGCCGGAAGGAGGTCGACTGGTGGCCCCGTGCGTTGCCTAGTTGCTCGCCAGCCTGCGCATGGTGCCCGATTGTAACTCCCTCCTCCCCTTGCGCAGGACCTTACCGCCGCGTTGCTCCGTCACCTTCCCGTCGCGCATGGCGACCACGCCATTGACGAGTACGTGCCGCATCCCAACCGCGGGCTGATTCGGATTGAACATCGTCTCCCTATCGGCAAAGGACTCTGAGTCGAATATGGCGACATCGGCGAACGCGCCCTCTCCCAGTACGCCCCTTTCCCTGAGGCCCAAGATCGATGCCGGCTGGCCGGTCAGCTTGTGGATCGCAGTTTCTGGCGACATCAGTTTGTGATCGCGGACCATGTATCGATAGAACCAAGATGCCCATGAGTAGGCGCCGTGGAAGCTGCTGCCGGCTAGCGGACCGTCAAGGGCAAGAGCCGCAGCGTCCGACATCGGGACGCATAGCGGGTGGAGGAAGGCCTCTTGCTGTTCATCCTCGGTAAACGTCATCTCAATAGTCCACAGGCGACCGACATCGTCAGCTGTGGCTGCCAGTAGATCGCAGATGGCGTCTAGCGGCTCGGCGCCGCGATCCTCAGCGACCTCCGCGATCGAACGGCGGCTGTACTGCGGCCACACGTCGTTGTCCAGTATGGCTATTCGGCTCCAGTCTCCAAGCTTGCTGAGGTAGCTCTCGAAGTCACGCAACTCGCGGCGCATCTCCGGATCCTCAAGGCGCGCTCTCACCTCATTCGGCGGACCCTGCAGCCAGGAAGGCGGAACCGCCACGTACAGGTACCCGATCCCGAACAGGCGCGTGTGCATATCGAATGCGACGTCCGATCCGCTGCTCGAGGCAGACTCGACCACCTGGATACACCGCTTCATATCAGCAAAACCGCCGTCTGGAATCAGATGGGACACCTGTAGACGAGCGCCGGACTTGTCTGCCGTCCGTATCGCTTCCTCAATCGCCTCTGCGGCGCGGCTGGCACCATCACGCGTATGCGCGGCGTGAATACCGCGCTGTTCCGCGACGGAACGAAGGAGCTCGGCGACGTCGTCCTCTGTCATTGAGCTTTCTTCGCCTGATTCGAGGCAGGTTGATATGCCCCAGGCCCCGGCCGTAAGGCTATCGTCGAGCAGCTCCCGCATCTGCCGCATATGGGCCCGGGTGGCCGGTTGTTCTCCGGGTCCGACTGCTGCCAGACGCAGCTGACCGTTCGCGACGAGGCTCGCCACGTTGATCGCAGGATGGCCTTCGTCGAGGCGGTTAAAGTAGTCCTCAGCAGACCGCCACGTTAGCGGGGTCACATCATGGTATGCGTAAATCCTGCTGCGTGCGAGCTTCGGATTTTCGATCGGAAAACACCCAAAGCCGCAATTTCCGACTACCTCGAGCGTTACGCCCTGCTTGACCGAGCTGAAGGCTCGCGGATCGACCACGAGCGTGTGATCTGAGTGGCTATGGATGTCAATGAAGCCCGGAGTAACCATGAGTCCTCTGGCGTCAATGGTGTTTGTGCAGGTTTGCGAGTCCTCGTCAGTCTCTTGGGTCTCTCGGCTCGATACCCTCACAATGCGGTCGCCTTTAACGCGCACGTCTCCTACGAACGGTGGTGCACCTGTACGGTCTATCACCAAGCCGCCGGATATCAGCATGTCTGTCATCCAAGCCCCTCAAGAATCTCTGAACGGGCAGAATTACAAAGGGTTACGTCTCGGACACCGAGGCCGATTGCCAAGGCGGTCAACCGCTAGCCGCGTCCTCCAGCAAACATCCAAAGCGTTGCCCTGGTCGAGCAGCATGATGTCCGACTGTCCAGTTGTATTAGTTTACAGCTCCTCAGTGTCAGGTGCCGTCCAAGATCCGGGGTAAATGAGAGTACGGGTGTAGGTTCCCCGCACGGGCCCCATAGAGCCCGGCTGCGCGTGCTGGGCCAAAACTCGTTCATGCCCATTCATCAGCGGCGGATCGGGACCGAACTATCTGACTTGGCGGGTATCCCAAGGTGGTAGGCGTCACCGGCGGCCTGCAGAAAGCAATCCTCGGAGCCCTCGACTGCGGGTTTCTCGACGCCCTGGTCACGAATGAATTGGTCGCGTTTCGCCTGCTGCAACTGGAGCGCGAGTTCCGGGACGGCTCCTTCTCCGCCTGGCCACACCCCCTGCCCCAGCCTGTGGGCCCTTTCGGCGAAGAATACCCCCTGGGTCTTGCCATCCCTCGATCTCCGCGCTCATACTGCCAACGAGCGAATGTGCACTATCTGAGCGAATGTTCCAAGAAGGAGTCTCGCCCGGGTGGCCGTTCGGATCAGGCCGACGGCGGTTCCGCTGGTCTTATGTACCGGCCGTCGCCTGGTCCTGTGGTGGCACTCGTCACTCTGGACGGGGCGGATGGAGGAGCGTGATGACCGCGGCGGTGGAGGGAGGATCGGCGGTGCCGCGGCGTGCGCTCGTCACCGGAGCCGCCGGCGGTATCGGGCGCGCGGCAGCGGCCAGGCTCGCCGCCGAGGGGGTGTCGGTCGCCATCCTCGACATCCGCGAGCAGGACCTGGCCGCCACCGCCGAACAGCTCCGGCAATCAGGCGCTGACGTGCTCGAGCTGCCGGCCGACGTTGGAGATGAGCAGCAGGTCGCCGCCGCGGTTGCGACGGTCACCTCTCGATGGGGCGGGCTCGACGCCACCGTGGCGGCGGCCGGCATCTCGATGAGTCTTACCGGTGACGCACGCGTCGACCGCCTCGAGTTGTCGGTTTGGGAGCGGATCATCCGCACCAATCTGACCGGGATGTACCTGACCTGCAAGTATGTGGTTCAGGCCATGACGGCGACCGGGGGCGGCTCGATCGTGGTCATTGGCTCCCCCACCGGCATGTACGGGTTCGCGTTCGGAGAACACGCCTACAGTGCCTCCAAGGGAGGGTGTCATGCCCTCGCCCGCGTCATGGCCGGGGAACTGGCACCTCTGGGGATCCGCGTCAATGTCGTAGTTCCGGGTTTCATCGACACCAGGATGAACGACCACGTGCTTGCTGACGCAGAACTGCTGGCCGAGGCCGAGCGGCTCATCCCGCTCGCCCGCGTCGGCCAGCCTTCCGAGGTCGCCGGGCTGATCGCCTGGCTCACCTCGCCGGACTCGAGCTACGCCACCGGTGGCTATTACCCCGTCGACGGGGGGCAGATGTGCCTGTAGGAAGGACGCGGCCCGACGTCCGTCGTCCCGCCCGGCAGCCGGCAATAGACACGCGTTCGACTTCATCAAGCTCGCCGCGGTCTACCCGCCGGACAGCTGAGTCTCTCGCCCGGACGGCGCTCGGTCCCACTGAGCACCGTTCATCACTCAAATGGCACGATCCGGGGTGTCGAGGAACCGGCGTGGGTTCTCCTCAAACAGCACGCTCAGCTCTGCATTGGTGAAGCCCGCTCGATGCAGGAACGGATACAGGTTCGTCTGGATATGGTCGTAGCCCCATCCGCCGTACTTGTGGAGACGCATCTTCATGCAGATGTCGTTGCTGACTAGCACCTTGTCTCCATGACCGGAATCGAATATCTCCCGTAGATCCTCGATCCGCGCTTGATCGGTGGGGTTCATCGCCGTCTCTGAATCGATCGCGAAGATCGAGCCGAAACAGTCCAGGCCGATCGTCGCTCCGCGGCTGACCACGTCCTTCCACCACCGAGCGCGGTTCACATGACAGATGTGAACCCTTCCGATATCAGCGCCGTTCCGTTCGAGCAGGGCGAGTGCGCGCAATACGGTCTCGCGGACGCCTTCGGTGTGGACCATGATGGGGATCTTCGTCTCGCGCTGCACGCGGGCAGCGGCGATCAGGACCTTTTCCTCGCTCGGCGTGATCTGCTTGCCGCTTGTGCCAAGCTCCCCGATGAGCCCGGCGCGTACGTCCGTCTCATCCATGCCCTCGGCGAGCTCGTGGTATATCACGTTCTCGATCTCCGCGACCGTCATCGTCGCGACTTCCGGCGGGTGAAACTTGTCGCGGTAGTACCCGGTCGCCGCCACAACGTGCATGCCGAGCTCCCCGCTCAGGCGCCGCAGCGCCACCGGCTTTCGCCCGAGCCCCATGGGCGTGGGATCGATCACCGCCGTTATTCCCGCACGCCGCGCCCACCGCAGCTCATCGACGGCGTCCTCGTAGCTTTCGAGGATCTGGTTGTTGACGGACCACTGCGGCTCCCGCCAGAGAAAGCCCAGGCTCGGGAGCGTGATGTCGTCCTCGAGATCTACCCCCATGGCTGCCATCAGGCTCTCGATGTTTGCAGGCGGCTCATGGAAGTCCCCTGAGGTGTCGCAGAAGATGTGCTCGTGCGCCAGGGTCGGGCCCAGTTGGTCCGCCTCGATGGGTCCATTGACGGTCATGATCGCCATCGAGCAGTCATCTCCCGTCGGCCTGCGCGGCCGTCGCCTCGAGCAGCAGCACGGCATCTTCTGGGTAGGGGGGCGTGAGGACCGCCGGCCCGTTCACGGCGAGGGTCCCGCCGGGCAGCCGCTTCCCACTTACTGGGTCGAACCACGTGACCTCGACGGCCGGCTCCGCAAGAATATCCGTCTCGATCGTGATCGGCCTCTGCTCGGGGACGTAGACGATCGCCAGCCGACCATCCCCAGACCGCGCGGCTCCGATCTGATTCAGCCCTCGAGCCTCGCCGCGACCGCTCGACACGAGCGTCCGGTCGTAGTCTGGTACGAGCGCCGGCCAGTTGACGGACCGGAAGAACCCGCCCCACCGAGAAAGACCGGCTGCGCCGTCGCTCGCGACCTGCTCCTTCCAGCCTGGCCCGAAGAACCAGATGGGCTTGTTTCCCATGACGTGCCCAATGCCGCCGCCCAGGACCGACCAGTAGGCGGCACGCCGGATCTGAAGCTGGCTTGCATCGTGCTCGTTCTCGTACGCGGACTCTACGAGGAAGAACGGACGCGTTGGGGTGCTTGACCAATCACGCTCGAGCAAGCGAGGGATGATCGTGTACGAGTACGTGCTCAGCAGGTCGAGCCATTCGGCGTCCGGGTACTGCTCGGCCGCCGAATGTTCCGGCAGCATCTGCGCGGTCATCAGGCAGCCAGGCGCAGTCGTCTTGATGCCCAACGCGAGCGCCTCGAGACCGGCCCGGGCGTCCTCGGGGTTTCGATCGGCGCCTATACTCCAGATCACGTTCTCGTAGCTACCGAACCGCCGCCCCAGGTATTCCCCGTATGCGCGGCATCCGTCCTGACCATTCGCCACGACCTCGTCGTACCACCCCTCGGCTTGGCCGCCGTAACCTGGATAGTCAGGTCGTGGATATCCGAGAAACGCTGGATACAGGATGACGATGATGTCTCGAGCACGAGCCAGGTCCAGGATCTGCTCCGCATGTGCCATATATGACTCGTTGGGAGTGGTGAAATCACCGGGAACCGTGAACGGCTCGTCGCCCATCAGGTTTCTGGGCGCATCCGTAGCGAATAGCCGCTCGATCAAATTGATCAAGATTGCGTTGAATCCCTGTGCCTTACGCTGGTCCAGATACCAGGTCGCCTCGTCCACCGTCGTGTTGACGATCAACGACCACGCAGCATCTCCCTGAATGAGCACGGCGTCACCTGACTGGTCGACCAGATGCCTGCGATCTGGTCCCGCGCTAAGCGGCAACGTGTCGCTCCTCAGGCTGGCCGCGGCGCTGTCTGTCACGAATCTCGTCCGCCTTTACCGAGCCGGGCTCCGTCGGGTCCGAAGAAACAGAGCTTGCTTTGAGCCACCTGCATACACAAGGACTCGCCTTCGCGCACCTTGTTTGACGCATCGATAGAGAGGACGATCGTGCCCCCTTCAGGCATCCGGACATTGAGATAGACCTCTCCGCCGATTCGTTCCCCGAGCTCGACGACTCCGGCTATCTGCCCTGGGGTGCCGTCGGGACAGACGAACACGTCCTCAGGACGCACCCCTAGCACGATCTCGCCGTCGGCTATTCCCGGTAGGGAGTCCGCTGACAGATCGAGCGAGAAGGGTCCCTCGAAGCGGCGATTACCATTCGCGGTGACAACCCGGCCCTCGAAGAGATTCATCGAGCGGGCACCGACAAACGTCGCCACGTAGGTGTTGACCGGCCGGTCGTACACGTCATCGGGACGGCCGGCCTGTTGCACGACACCATCCCGCATGACGACGAGCCGGTCGGCCATGGTCATGGCCTCGATCTGGTCGTGGGTCACGTAAATCGTTGTCCGGCCGACCCGGCGGTGAAGCCGAAGCAGCTCCGTTCGCATCTGCACCCGCAAAAGAGCGTCGAGGTTGGACAGCGGCTCGTCCATGAGAAACGCGAATGGCTCCCGCACGATGGCGCGACCCAAGGCAACGCGCTGCCTCTGCCCGCCCGAGAGCTCGTCTGGATAGCGGTCTAGCTCGGTTTGTAGATGCAGCAGGTCAGCCGCGAAGTCAACCCGATCCGTAACGAACTTGCTTGATTTTCGCTGCCTGCGCAAGGGGAAGCCAAGATTCTTCCGTACGGTCATGTGCGGGTAGAGCGCGTAGTTCTGGAAGACCATGGCCACGTCACGGTCCCCGGGTTTCAGGTAGTTCGCGAGCCGCCCACCGATGTAGACCTCTCCACTGCTCAGGTCCTCCAGGCCGGCCACCAGCTTCAGCAACGTGCTCTTCCCGCACCCGGACGGCCCCAGCAAGACGACGAACTCTCCCTCGGCGATGGTGAGATCGACGTTCTGCACCGCCCGTACCGAGCCGTAGTGCTTGCATACGTCGACCAACTCAATCGCAGGATCCGGGGCAGCGCTCACAGTTCCTCCACGTATTGGCTCACTGCTTCAGGGCGCCCGCCAGGGAGCGAGACAGGAATTGCCGCTGCAGCGCGAAGAACACGATGGCGATCGGCACCAGTGCCATGACCGCCGACGCCGACCAGAGACCAAAGTTGACTCCGCCACGCGCGTGCAAGCTGGCGACGCCGACGGTGAGCAGTTCCATGTTGTTGCTGGTCGTCGCGATGAGCGGCCAGATGAAGCTGATGTATTGATCGGTGAAGATGATCACTGCCAGGACCACCAGGCCGGGTTTGATCAGAGGCAAAACGATACGCCAGTAGATGCTGAACTCGCTGAGGCCATCGAGCCGGGCGGCATTCATGAGGTCCGAGGGCAAACCGAGAATGAATTGCCGCATCAGGAACACCCCGAGCGGGTTGGCGAGCGCGGGCAGGATCAACGCCCAGTACGTATCGAGCAGGCCGAACATTCTGATCAGCGTCCAGAGCGGCACGATCAGGGCACTCAGAGGCACCATGAGAAGGATCAGCATGAGGATAAAGATGATCCGCTTTCCCGTGATCTGCAGCTTGGCCAGCGCATATCCAGCCATTGAGTCCATGAGGACCTTGAGAGCGCTGACCGAGCCCGCGACGATCAGCGTGTTCAGCATCCACCGCAGAAATTGAGTCTGGCTCAGCAGTTCTTTGAAGTTTCCGAGGTAGAGCGGAAAAGGCAGCAGCTTCGGAGGGTAGGAGAAGATCTGACTGTTGTTCTTTACCGATGCCAGAATGACGAAGTAGAACGGGGCGACAAACACCAATGTGGCGAGCGCCAGAGCGGCGTGCCGACCGCCGGATCCGAGCCGGCGACGTCGGTGCGCGCGACGGGCCTCCCTGGGGAGACTGGTGCCCGCGGCGCCGCCCTGGGCGGTAGGACGGGGCTCGACCTGCTCGACCGTGGCCACGCTAATCCAACCCTCGCCGGCCGCGCAGCATTCGAAGCTGGACCAGAGTAAGAACGAGGATGGCGACGACCAACATCGAGGACATGGCGGCCGCCAGCCCGATCTCGTCGGGAAAGGCGAAGACGTACTGCCAGACGCGGTAGACGATTGTCGTCGTCGCATAGCCCGGTCCGCCGGCCGTCATGATCAGGGCGGTGTCGAATACCTGGAGCCCAAAGATCGTCGACACGACGAGCGCGAAGAGCAATATCCGCCGCAGCAGCGGCAGCGTCAGATGCCAGAAGCGCGCAAGCGGCCCGGCCCCATCGAGCGCCGCAGCTTGGTACAGCTCCTGCGGCAGGCCGATGAGGGCGGCGACGAAGAAGATCGCCCAATACCCGGCGTTGCGCCAGACGTCCACGGCCGCCAACGTCCGCAGCGCCGTGTTCTCTCCCAACCACGTGACCGGTTGGGCTCCGACGGCGTGCAGGATGTCGTTGAGCAACCCGAAGTCGGGGTTTGTGAGGAACAGCCAGATGAGCCCCGCCACGACCCCCGGGACGAGGGTCGGGAAGTAGATCAAGAAGCGGTACACGGCGCCACCACGACCCACCTGAGCCAACAGGAGCGCCAGAAGCACCCCGAGCACGATCGTCAGGGGAACCGACAGCACCGCGAAAACGAGCGTGTTCTTCACGGCGACGGTAGCATCCACCTGCTGTGGAAACGTCGTGTAGTTCCGCAGGCCCACGTTCGTGGTTGCGCCCAGCAAACCGCCCGATCGAGTACTCCACCAGAACGTTCCCACCACCGGCACGAGCAGGAACACGACAAAGAAGAAGAACATGGGGCCGAGAAACGCCCAGCCCGTGAGCTCACGCTGAAGCCGAGCACGCCTCCGCAGCCGACGGTGCTCCGCGGGCGAAAGGCGCATCCCAGGCAACCGACGAGTCCACTTCTACCGCATCAGCCGACCGTCGCCTGCCACGCTGCGGGCCAGGTCAAGGTTGGCGTCCCGACGGCCAGGAGCCTCACAGAGCAGCTCCCGTCTGCTGCTGGACGATCTTCGCGACGTTGGCAACGGCCTGCTGCGCCGTCTCCTTTCCGCCGTAGGCGTTCTGGATCTCGGCCTCCGCGCTGTTCTCGACATTTGCCCACTGGGGGAAGTTCTCCAATCCGACGGCGTACTTCTGGAACGACGCGAACGCCTCACCCATTTGCGGCGCCGCCCACGTGCTGTAGCCGAAATGTGGAGCGTCGACCCGCGCCGGGTACGTGCCCGAGTTGCCGGCCCAGTAGGCATCGTTTGGCCCGGAGGTCCACCACTTCAGAACCTCCCACATCAGTTCCTGGTCCGATGACTGAGGGTTGATCATGTACAAGCTCAAGTCGTTGAAGTTGACTCGGGTGACCGGACCGGGTGGATACGGGAGCAGCTTCCAGTTGAAGGGGACCTTCTTGGGCAGCGTCGTCGTCGTGGCAAGGTCGGAGGAGTAGATCGCCATCTTGCCGGCGGCGAACGCCGCTGGCGCGTCGTCGTACGTGTAGGTGCCGAGCGGTGGCGCTATCCCCTTCTTGAATAGATCGGCGAACTGCTGTGTCGCCAGCACGACGTCCGGATGGTTGACGTTGACGGTCTTGTGATCCGGAGTGAGATACGAGCCTCCTGCGGCACGGAGGCGCTGGTACCACTCTCCATACCCGCCGATCTGGATGCCGATTCCGAACCCGTACGTCGTACCTGGCTTGGTCATTTTGGTGACGCATTCGAGGAAGGTGGGCCATGAGTCGGCGAAACTCTCGTCGAACCCGGCCGCATTCACCATGTCCATGTTCACGAACATGGCATCCTCGACGTGCCAGCTGATGGGGAGACCGAGGATCTTCGGGCCGTAGGCCTCGATCCGGTTCATGTAGAGGTACTTGGCCTTTTCCGCGGCGAAGGACGCAGCGTTGATGCGCGGGGTGAGATCGACGAAGGTGCCGTGCGCCTCGTAGTCCGGATAGGAACTCTCGGTCGTCATGTAGATGTCCTGCGCACCCTCGATCACAGACGTGTTGATCTGCTGACCGGCAGAGCCCCAGTCGTACAGGCGGAATGAGAACGTGACCTTGGGGTGCAGGGCCTGGAACGCTGTGGCGGTGTGCTGCTGATGGGCCACCTCCTGGGCGGACCAGGGACCGATGAGGAATCGCACATTGCCCGACAGCTCCCCGGGCGCCGCGTTGCTACTGCTGGTGGGCGACGAGCCGCATGCGGCGACGACCGAGGCGACCGCTCCGGGCGCGAGGCCAAGTGCCAGCAGTCGCGTCACGAAGGCCCGCCGCGAAATCCGACCTTCGAGGTAGGACTCGGCCAAGCCGCCCGTCTGGCGATCCATCTGAGAGCCCATGTGAAGTCCTCCTCCGACACGGCAGTTGACAGGATGTCTGGACAGGACAACTGAGCGGGACGTCCAGCATCCGCTCAATGAGTGCGCATCCGCTCACCGTGTTGAAGTATGATCCCGGGCCGGAGCCGGTGCAAGACCTAGGCGGCAATTGCTACCCGGTCAGACCGTCTCCGTGACCGTGCCGTGACCTGCCCAGCTTTGATTCAGAACGGTCACACCGTCCATGGTCACGTTGGCCTCGACAACGCTCGCGCGCCACGATGACCTGCTGCGTACTCTGACCGTCACCCGCTCTCCCGCGGGCATGCGCAGGCAGACATTGATCCTCGCCAGCACGGCGGCCCCGTCGGGGCGGTCGGCCTGCACGCGGGCGGTGTATTTCTCGTCCAGCTCCATGTCGGCACCGGAAGGGCTACGAAGCCGCGAGCTGGTACCAAAGGTCACGGCGACCTCATTTGTTGCCTTGTCGTGCGACAGCCTGAACGCCGGCTCATCGGCGATAATCCAGCCGCTGTCCGGTCCCTCGGGCGGCCGCGTGATGGTCGCAGGCACGTCAGCTCTGTCTCCTGCGCGGCCCACTGGTACCCGCAACGTAGATGCGCGGCCCGGCCCGAACCCGAGTACCAGCCCGGGGTTGGACGAGGTTGGCCACATCCGGGGGAAGTCGGAGCATGCCACGCTGAGCCGAACTCGCGCGCCCGCGGCCAGCACGAACGCGGTCGGCCCCGAGGCTGATGGTGGTCGCTTTCAACGGCACGCGGGCGATCGAATCGCGATGAATGTCGTTGGGGGTCTAGGCCTGCTGTTCGTGACGGTCCTGCTGCCGAGGATGATGAACCGCGCGCGGGGAGGGCTGGGCGTACGGGGATCGGCGGACGTGACCCGCCCAGCGAAAATCCTCGTCAAGCCTTGCCACCGGCTAAAAGCGGGCAGATACTTCTCCACGCGAGCAGATGTGCGATGTATGAGCGAATGCTCGTAACGTGAGGGGAGGCTGGCTAGTGACCGTGCCGCGCCTCAGCGCCGGAGTGATCACCGCAGACCTGACCAAGCTGGGCATGGAGCTTGAGATCCTCCATGGCAAGGCGGCCTGGGCGCACGTCGATGTGATGGATGGCAGGTTCTGCCCGCAGCTGACGGTCGGCCCGCCCTTTATCGCGGCGGTGGCCACGACAGGGATCCCTGTGGACGCCCACCTGATGGTGGAGGAGCCGCGAAAGCTGGTCCCGGATATCGCCGCTGCAGGTGCAGCCGTCATCACCGTGCACGCCGAGGCCGACCGGCATCTGCACCGCACCCTGCAAGAGATGAGGCAGCTCGCCGGAGAACCCCCGTCGTTCATGCGCGGCGTCGCGATCAATCCCGGCACGCCTGTCCAGGCGGTCGAGCCGGTGCTCGAGCTTGCCGACCTGGTTCTGGTTCTTGCGGTCGATCCAGGCTGGTCAGGTCAGGCTCCGGCCGCCAATACCCACCGCCGGGTGGCCGCCGTCCGTGAGCTGGCCGCAGCCTGCCGCACCGATGTGCTGGTAGGCGTGGACGGCGGGGTCACCATGGGCAACGCAGCCGAGATCGCTGGCTGGGAGCCCGATATCATCGTGAGCGGCAGCGCGATCTTTGACCACCGCGACCCGGCACGCAACCTCGAACTGCTGGCCCAGGCCTTGGGCCGGCCGGTGCGCGTGCCATGAGCCGTCCCGTGCCCGTCCGCGTTCTGGTGATCGGCGACCCGTACATGCCGGCGTCGGTGTACGCCCCGTTCCTGGCGAGCCTCGGCGACAGGATCGCCGTTGACTCGATCCAGATCAGGGACATCGCTAGCACGCCGCCACGCACCGAGTCGGAACGCCGCCTGCGAGAGTACGTGGGCGACCCGGCCGACGTCGCCCGCGCCGCCGCGGGGCACGAGGTGCTTATCGTGCACGGCGCGCCGGTCAGCGCCGAGGTTCTCGACGCGGCGCCAATGCGGCTGGTGTGCTGTGCCCGGGGTGGGCCGGTGAACGTGGACGTGGCGGCGGCGACGGACCGGGGCATCCCGGTGGTCAATACCCCGGGAAAGAACGCGGCAGCCGTCGCCGAGCTGACGATTGCCTTCGCGCTGCTGCTCATCCGCGCCGTCCCGCGCGCCAGCCGCTACCTGGCCGAGCGGGGCAGTTTCGCGGAATCGGTGTTCGAGGGGAACGAGTTCTTCGGCAAGGAGGCCGCCAGCGTCACCCTCGGGCTGGTCGGCTTTGGCCGGGTCGGGCGCGAGGTCGCGGCGCGAGCGAGGACGCTCGGTTTCACGGTCCTGGCCTGCGACCCGCTGATGCCGGAGGTAATGGCTGACGGTGTCGACCTGGTGTCGCTGGATGCCCTGCTGGAGCGGTCCGACATCGTGTCGCTGCACGCCCGGGCCACGCTGGAGAACCGGCACATGTTCTCCCGTGCCGAATTCGCGCGCATGCGGCCCGGCGCCTGTTTCATTAACACCGCCCGCGAATCGCTGGTGGACGAGCAAGCACTGCAGGCAGCGCTTGAGCAGGGCAGACTCGCGGGAGCGGGGCTGGACGTGCTGGAACGGCCGCCAGCCGGAACGCGGCACCCGCTGCTGGCCGCGCCGAACGTCGTCGTCACGCCGCACATCGGCGGCGCCACCGCGGAGACCCTGGCCCGGGGCGCGCAGCGCGCCGTCGCCGCCCTCGCCAGCCTCCTGGCCGGGCAGGTACCCGACGACGTGATGAACCCGCGGGTCCTGAACGCAGGAAAGGCAAGGACATGATAGCTGCGAGCCCTGCCGGAGGCTCCGTGGCCGATGCGGGCGATCTGGTCGGCCAGATGATGGCGGCCATGCGGTCGAATGACCCGGACGTGGTCCTGGAGCTGTACGCGGACGACTGCCAAGTGGCAGATCCCGCCATGCAGCTGTCGGGCAAGGAAGGCCTGCGTCAGGCGGTCGAGTACTTCTTCGCTGCTTTCCATATGCGGGAGATTGAGGTCGAAAAAGTCATACGCCAGGACCCGACGCTCATCATCCGCTCACGCTGGCAGGTGGTCCACCAGGGCGAATATCTCGGGGTGCCGCCCAGCGGGAAACTCTTTGAGACCTGGAACATCATGTGGCTTGTCGTACGCGACGGGAAGATCGTCAGCGACACGTCAGTCTGGGACGCCGGCGAGCTCCGCAGGCTTGAGCAGCTTGCGGCGGAAACTTGAACGCCGAATCGCCATGAGATGTGAGGACAGCAATGACCAATAGAACCAACCGGGCACGAGGCCCGGTCACCAGATTCCGTGCCCTACTGACGCTCGCCCTGGCGGGCATATTTGCGGTGGCGGCGTGCAGCAGCAGTTCATCGAGCAGCGGAACCAAGACGGGCACTCTCCAGCTCTGGCTTGGCGGGGTCCTGACCACGTCCACTCCGGGGTCAGCGTACCGGAACTGGGTCGACAATGTCATCGCCCGGTTCCAGAGCAAATACTCGGGGACGAAGGTCGACGTCACCCTGCTGCCGGCGAATAACGACCAGCTCGCGGCCAAGGTCGAATCCGCGTTCGCGTCGCATTCGGTACCGGACGTGATGATGCTGTACTCGGGTGCCTACACGACGGTGTATCAGCAGGGCCTGATGCACCTCAACAGCCTGATAAATTCCACTCCCGGATTCTACAAGTCATTCTCGGGCTGGAATCTGTCCTGCGAGAATCTCGACTGCAAGGGCGGGTCCGGCACCATCCTGGGGGTGCCGACCGACCTGGACGGGTTCTTCCTCTTCTACAACAAGAAGCTGTTCGAGAAGGCGGGGCTGGCCAAGCCGCCGCCTACCTGGAGCCAGCTCTTGGCCGACTGCCACACCCTGAAGTCGAAGGGCATCCTGCCCATGTCCTACGGTGACGCAGAGGGCTACACCACGGTCAACTTCCTGGACGAGAACCTTGCCTCGTACATCACCCAGCCGCAGATGAACGCGATCCTCAGCGGCCACCAGAAGCTGACCGATCCCCCGGTGGTCAGCGCGCTGGATAAGGTGTCGCAGCTGCGCACTGCCGGCTGCGCGCAGAGCAACGCCAGCACCGTGAACCAGCTGAACGCCACGCCGCAGTTCGCGGCCGGGAAGTCCGCGATGGTCGAGATGTACCCGGGTCTCATACCGGCCTTCGAGAAGGGCATCGGCGCCAGCAACCTGGGGGTCGCCGTGATACCGGGCACCGGCCCGCTGGGGACCAGCGTCGCGGGGAATTCGGGGGACAACTGGGTGATACCGGCCCAGTCCTCTAACCCCAAGGCCGCCTGGAACTTCATCAAGGTCGCGACCGACGCTGCTTCCGCGAAGCTTTGGCTCACCGACGTGGGGCTTCCTACCACCAACATCGCGGCCAGTGGCAACATCACCGACCCGGTGATGAAGTTTGTCGCCACGGACCTCGACAAGGCCGGGAACCTGGAACTGCTCGACAGCGTGCTGCCCAACGGCGTGGCTCTGTACATGTACAAGGACCTCAACCTGTTCTTCGCAGGCCGCATGTCCGCACAGGCCGTCATGAGCGCCACGCAGACGCAGCTCAGCAGCTCACAGACACAAGGCTGAGCCGACCGCCCAACCCCGCTCAAGAACGGGAGAGGATGGATGACCCGATCGAGTCCGTACGCCCCGCACCGGCGCCAGCGGAGCGCACGGCTCGACCGGCTCTGGGGCGTCCTGTACGCGATCCCCGCGCTTGCCTTCATCCTCGTCTTCCTTGCCTATCCGCTCGTGCGGGTATTCGGGTACTCCCTGACCTCGTGGAACGGGATTGGGGCACCGATATGGCAGGGCTTCCACAACTTCGGGGCGCTGGTCCACGACCCCGTCTTCCTGGCCGCGCTCCGCAACAATGTGATCTACGCGATCTCTGTGCCCATAGAGGTGATCGGAGCGCTGGTGATCGCCTACCTGCTGCATGAGCGGATCCCGGGCTGGCGGGTGTTCCGGTCGGCGTTCTTCCTGCCCGCGGTCTATTCGACCGTGGTCATCGGAATCATCGCCGGCGTGATCCTGCAGACCAACGGCCCGATCGACGACTCCCTGCGTGCTGTTGGCCTGCCGGCGCTGGCGAAGAACTGGCTCGGCAGCCCGGCTGACGCGAGGACAGCCATCATCGCGATCGTGATCTGGGCGAACTTCGGCTACAGCGTGCTCATCTACCTGGCCGGGATGAGCGCGCTCGATCCGCAGCTCGGGGAGGCCGCGCGGATTGACGGCGCGGGCTCCTGGTACATCCTCTTCCGGGTGTACGGCCCGAACCTGCGCGGCGTGATGCAGCTCGTCCTGGTCATCAACACCGTCACGGCCTTCGCCTACATGTTCACCTATATCTACGTCATCACCAATGGCGGGCCGGGGTTCAGCACGTATTCGGCCGAGTTCTTCATCTATGACAAGGCCTTTACCTTCGGGCAGCTAGGGTACGCATCCGCGGCCGGAGTCATCCTCACCCTGATCATTGCCGTGCTCGGCTACTTCCAGATTCGATGGATCACAGGCAGACAGCAATGACAACCGTGACCCATAACCAGGCGGCAGGCCAGGCGGGCGCCCCGGCAGCGCCACGCCGGGATCGTCACATCCGGTGGAAGCGCGATCATCGCCTCCCGGCCCGGGTGCTGATCATTTTCGCGCTCGTCCTGCTCGCGCTCAGCGCAATATTCCCGCTGTATTTCATGGCCCAGGCGGCGTTCCGCACCCAGGCGCAGTGGAACAGCTCCGAGCTGGCCTTCCCGACCTCGCTGTCGCTTGGCACGTTCAAGCAGGTCTGGCTAGGTGGTGAGGTCGGGGTCTTCCTGCGGAACTCCTTCGTGATCACGGTGGGAAGCACCGCCTTGTCACTCGTCATCTCCACGATGGCCGGCTTCTCATTCGCCAAGACCCGGTGGCCGCTGCGGAAGGTGACGTACTACTTCGTCCTTTCCTGGCTGGCGCTGCCGCCGGTGGTGCTGATCGTCCCTATCTACATCGAGATGGTCCAGCTGCACCTGATTAACACGTACTTCAGTGTCATCCTGCTCTACACCGCGTTCAACATTCCCTTCGACACGTTCCTGATGACTGCCTATTTCCGCTCGCTGCCCGACGACTTCGTGGAGGCGGCGCGCATGGACAATGCCAGCCCGCATCAGATCTTCCGGATGGTGCTGGTTCCCCTCGCTAGGCCCGCCCTGGGGACGCTGGCGATATTCAATATCCTCTACGCCTGGAACGAGTTCATCTTCGCGCTGCTCCTGCTGAGCTCAAATGACGTCAAGACGCTCACGGTCGGCGTTCTCCAGCTGCAAGGCCGCTACACCATAAACTACCCCGTCATCATGGCCGGCCTGCTAGTGGCATCAATCCCAGTTGTCGCGGCATACCTTTTCTTCCAGAAATTCCTTGTCCGGGGCGTGGTGGCGGGAGCGGTGAGATGACATACGACCTGCTAATCCAGGGCGGCCGGGTCATCGACCCCGCCGAGTCAAGGGACGCCGTGCTCGACGTGGCGGTCACCAAGGGCCGGATCGCGTCGGTCGCCCACCACATCCCGGCGGCGAGCTCCGCGCGGGTGGTGGACGCCACGGGCCTGCTCGTGCTCCCCGGATTGATCGACCTGCACACCCACGTTTTCCACGACTTCGGCTACTGGGGCGTGGACCCCGATCTGATAGCCCACAACAGCGGCGTCACCACCTGGGTGGACGCCGGCTCTGCCGGCGCCCTGACGCTCCGCGGCTTCCGGCGGCAGGTAGTGCGGCGCACCGACGTGCGCATCAAGGCCTTCGTCAACATCTCATCGATCGGCCTGGTCGCGCCCGACTTCGAGCTCAGCCAGCCGAGCTACCTCGATGTGGATCTGCTGGGCCGCGCGCTGGCGGGAAACCTCGATTTCGTGGTGGGCATCAAGGTCCGGATGGCGAGCCCGACCGTCGGGTCCACCGGCCTGCTGGCGCTGCATCGCGCACTCCAGGCAGTCACCGAGCATGAGTTGCCGATCATGGTGCACATCGCGGACGCGCCGCCGGAGATCAGCGACGTGCTGGCCCTGCTGCGGCCCGGTGACATCGTGACCCACTGCTGTACCGGCGGCTCGATGAAGCTCGTCGACGCCGCGGGTGCTCCGCTCGATGCCACGCGTGCGGCGCTCGACCGGGGGATCATCCTCGACGTCGGGCACGGCGCGGGCAGCCTGAACTTCGCCAGCGCCGCGGGCCTGCTCTCGGCAGGGATCATGCCGCACGTCATCTCTACCGACCTGCACCAGATGAGCCTGCATGTGGGCTCCCTGGTGTCGAGCGACGCGGTGGAGTCCCCGGTCATCCAGCTCAGGGAGGGTATTGACGACCGGCTCGACCTGCCGCTGTGCATGAGCAAGTTCCTCGCCCTCGGAGTGCCGCTCACCGACGTCGTCGCGGCGGCCACGAGCCACCCGGCCGCGGCCGTCGGCCTGGGCGACCAGATCGGGAGCCTGGGCGCGGGCACAGCGGCCGACATCGGGCTCTTCCGGCTGGTGGACGAACCCGTCAGCTTCACCGATGTCTCGGGCAACGTCCGTACCGGGAATCAGCGGCTGGCGAATGTCGCGACCTTTATCGACGGCTGCCGCCTTGCCGATCCCGGTTTGGCGGACATGGCGCCGTGGGTGGAGTGGATCCCGTCGGAGGTTACCGATGGCTGAACTGCGCCTGGAGGGCGTGAGCAAGACGTATCCCTCAGGCCTGGTCGCGGTCAGGAACGTCAGCCTCACGGTGACCGACGGCGAACTGGTCGTCCTGGTGGGGCCCTCCGGCTGTGGCAAGTCCACGATCCTGCGGATGATCAGCGGCCTGGAGACCGTCACGGAAGGGCGGATTCTGCTGGACGGCCGCCCGATCGACAAGATGAGCGAGTCCGCGCGCGACATCGCCATGATCTTCCAGAACTACGCGCTCTACCCGCACCTGTCGGTCTACAACAACATCGGCTTCCCGCTCAAGCTGGCCAGGATGCCCAGGCGGGAGCGAGACGCTCGGATCCGCGAGGTTGCCCAGACGCTCGGGCTGACGCCGTACCTGGACTCCAAGCCCGGCCAGCTGTCCGGAGGCCAGCGGCAGCGGGTCGCGATGGGCCGCGCGATCGTGCGGCGGCCCCAGGCTTTCCTGATGGACGAGCCCCTGTCGAACCTCGACGCAAAGCTGCGCGCAGAGATGCGCACCGAGCTGTCGGAGCTTCAGCGGCGGCTGGGCACCACGATGATCTACGTGACCCACGATCAGGCCGAGGCGATGACGCTCGGGGATCGGGTAGCCGTCCTCAACAACGGCTCGCTGCTGCAGGTCGGCACGCCGGACGAGATCTACGCCCGGCCCGATGACCTGTTCGTCGCCGGCTGCCTTGGCAACCCCACAATCAACACCTTCGCCGCCCGGCTGGTGAGCGGCCCAGGATCGTGCCAGGTGATGTACGGCGACCAGCGGCTGCAGCTTGACCAGCAGGAGCTACGCCGCCACCGCGTCCAGCCGGGGCCGGACCAGGACGTGGTCGTGGGCATTCGCCCGGAGGCCCTGCAGGCCATCGGCGATGCGTCGACGGTCGGCGGCGGGCGGGTGCTGACCGGGACGGTGGTGAAGCGCGAGTCCCTGGGCTCTGACGTGCTCGCCTTCATGGACCTGAGCCCGGCGAAAGAAACCGGGAAGGAGGGCCTAGTCCTCTTCGATGGACGGCGCGACGACAGCACTACAGCCCGCCCAGCCGGGTGGATCGTTGCCCGCCTCCCGGCTGATTCCTCCGTCACCGAGGCACAGCGACTAGGAGTAACGGTTGCAGCTAACTCCCTCCACCTGTTCGACCCGGCTACCGGCGCTGCCTGGGCGCGGATGCACCCCGGTGCCGCGGAGCCGGAACTTCCTTCATCAGCACCGCGGGCCACGGCAGGTGACCGGGCGGGCTAGCGGACGGCGATGACAGCGGATATGCCCGCTGGGCATCCGGGACAGCTGCCGTCCGACAACCGGATCCTCCGGGGAGCCGACCAGCTTCCGGAGGGCGCCCTGCAGGTCCGCGCGGGTGACCTGAACGCTGAGTTCGCCGCTGGCGGCCTGCGGTACCTGCGGATGGGTGACATCGAG
>Ga0207684_10001102_pt1 | contig 30207 bp, 35 predicted proteins | sample KBSK5501metaG_FD_184342 | JGI IMG/M metagenome (GOLD analysis project Ga0207684, IMG submission 184342) | Corn, switchgrass and miscanthus rhizosphere microbial communities from Kellogg Biological Station, Michigan, USA - KBS K5-50-1 metaG... | ecosystem: Host-associated > Plants > Roots >...
CCACCTGCCGGTAAGCCACCGCCGAGACCAGCGAGGGCAGGCGTCACTACTCCCCACGACCGGGGGTCGCAGGGCTCAGCCCGTCGAGCACGGCGCGGATGGCCAGATCCCACCGGCGATCCATGGATGCCTGGGATGTGCCGAGCCAGCCGGCGGTCTCCTGCGCCGCCAACCCCTGCGCGAGCGCTATGAGCACGTGGGCGATGTCGGTCTCGTCACCGCCCAGGATGCCCGCGTCCGTGCAGCGCCGGATGTGCCCCACGATGAACTCCCTGACGGCGCCGCCGGCCCTGAGCTCTTCGGGCCCCGGGTCGAAATCGGCAAAGGGCCGCGAGAACATCACCTCGGCCAGCACCGGGTTCCCATAGACGAACTCCCGGAAGGCCTCGATGACACCAACCAGGTCGGCTCGCGGATCGGCTGACTCCTCCAGCCGGCCGAAGTGACGCCGCAGCAGCCGGAAGCCCTCGAAGAACACCTCCCGGACGAGCCCGGCCTTGTCGCCGAACAGCTCGTAGACGGCCGGGGTCGAGGTGCTGGCCTGATGCGCGACCTCCCGGGTCGTGAACCCGGTGACACCGCGGGTGGCCAGCATGGCGACCGCGACGTGCAGGACGTGATCTCGCAGCTCCGGCGTCCGCTGCTTCGCTCTCGGCACGGCTGAATCCTAGGAGGAACCGTCACCGCCGGCCGGGCTGCGGCGCGCCTCCTGCTGACGCCTGGATGGCGGCGTCATCGGTTTCGATGGCCGCATGGAGCGCCTTCAGCGCATGGTCCCTGACCCGCAGCTTGGTCGCCACGTAGGCGTCCCGGTCGAGCTTGGCCAGTTCGCTGGCAGTGCTGGTGGTGACGTCCGGCAATTCAGGGGCCGCCGCGACCTTGTCCAGGAGGCCGGCGGCGACGGCGTCGCTCGGCGAGAAGACCTCAGCGAGGATGACCGCCCTGGTCAGGTGCGTCGGCGCGAGCCGTTGCCGGCAGATCTCCACCGCCGCCCACGGCATCGTGATCCCGAGAGCCACCTCATTCGCAGTGATCTTGTAATGGCCGGCGGCACCAACCCGGTAATCGCCCGACAGCAGCAGGAACATGCCCATCGCCACCGCGTGGCCCGTGCACCCGATGACCACCGGCGCCGGGAAGGACAAGATCCGTTCTGCCAGCTCGAAGCCCGCCCGGACCATGGCGAACGCCGCGGAGCCGCCGGATGAGAGCACGGGCAGATCGAAACCAGCGCAGAACACCCCGGGCCTGCCGGTCAGCACGACGACCGCCCGATCTGCCGCCGCCTGGTCCAGCGCGACGTTGAGCTCGCTGAGCATCTGCGGCGACAGGACATTCACCTTGCCGTCATCCATCGTGATCGTGGCGATGGAGTTGTCGAGCTCATACGAAACAAGCATGCCCACGCCGCGACCTCCCACAACCCTCAAGGGCTTACCGTAGCCACGTTACGGGACATCGTCATGATTCAGGAAGGCGAGTCGTTCAGCATTATTTTTTTTTCCTGAACGACTGGCTTCGCAGCGGCGGCACCGAGAAGTGGGCCGGCTACTTCTCCTGTAGCACCGACAAGATGTTGCCGGCCGGGTCCTTGAACCAGGCGATGTCGGGCCCATGGCCGCGACTGATCCCCTGCTGGTCCTGCGCAGGGCCGTCGTAGTGCTCGAACTGCACTCCGCGCGCGGTCAGCTCGTCGACCGCCTGGTCAATATCATCGACCGGTGTTGATGCCGAGCGTCTCACCGTAGAACTGCCGCGCCTTCTCCAGATCGTCACCGCGAACCCGCTGAACGCCTTGGTGTTCGCGAACATGATTTCCGCGCTCCTCTCGTGCGACTCTCGTGCGACGGGGATTCGCTGGTTGAGACCGGCCCGGGGCCCAGAACTCATCGGCCGCCGATCGGTGGAGCTTGGACGGCGTCGGCCGGGTCGGCGCTGAACTGCAGGCCTGACTGGGAAAATCGCTCGTAGACGGGCTCAAAACCGCCCGCGACGGTGTCGGGGAGGGCGTAGAACTCGTCGAGAATGGCGCGGGCGATGTCATCGTCGATAACGGTGGCGTCCCAGCACACCTCCTCGCCGAGGGCCGTGATGGTGAAGGTGAAGAACGCGCAGCATGCCTTTTCGCGTGCGGCGAGGTCGCGCACCCAGGCTTCTATACCCGGCTGGGCCCGGAACCGGAAGCGGATACCGTCGGCAGTCCGTTCCCGGCCGATCAGGGCCAGGCTGAAGATGCGCTGATATTCCCCGAGACGCTCGGGGCCCGTGTCCGGGGCGCTACTCATGTCGCAGACGATCGGTGTGGTGGAGGCCGGAAGGTCCATGGTCCTGCTCCTCGGGTTCGCTTCAGGTGCTTGCCACCTGTCAGGCACAACCCTAGACTCTGGACCAGGGTCTAGAGTCAAGGGGAGCGTGTGAAAATCGGGCAGGTCGCCAGGGAAGCAGGCGTCAGCGTCGACACCATCCGCTTCTACGAGCGGCGTGGTGTGCTGCCAGCACCCGAACGCCAGCCCTCGGGGTACCGGATGTTCACCGAGGCGACCGTGGAGCGGATCCGGATGGCCCGGGAGCTGCAGAGCATGGGCTTGACCTTGGACGAGGTCATCGATGCCCTGCGCGCTCACGACGCGGGCGGGGCCACCTGCGACAGCGAACGGTGGCGCCTGGAGGCCGTTATCGACCGGATCGATGCCAGGATCGCCGACCTGCGGCAGGCGCGGCGGCACGCGATGACAATCTTGGACGAGTGCCGGGCCGGCCACTGCTGCTTGACCGTCTATAGCCCGGCCGGGCACGATCCTCGCTGAGGGCCGGGAGCTGGCGGCGGCGAGGGAGCTGATCGGCATGAGCGAGCTGGAGGGGCGTGGCGTGGCCTGGACTGAGGAGCAGGCGAGCGGGGAGCAGAGCGCGAGCGAGCCGCCGGGGCGCGGCGCCGCGGGGCCCCGGAAGCGAGCGGGAGACCAGTGAGCATTCTGGGCACCCGGGTCCTGCGGACGGAGGATCCTCGCTTCCTGACGACCGGCGGCGTCTACACCGACGACGTCGTGGACGAGCGGCTGGGCGGCGCCTGCCATGTGTTCTTCGTCCGCTCCCCCATTGCGCACGCGCGGATCCGGTCCGTCGACGTCAGCGCCGCGCTGCAGGCGCCCGGCGTCGTTGCCGCGTTCACCGGCGCCGACCTGGCCGACCTCCCGCTGCTGGCCCCGCCGATGCCCGGCATGATCAACGAGCGGATGGGCCAGCCGCTCCTCGCCCGCGATGTGGTCCGCTTCGTCGGCGAGCCGGTGGCCGTGGTCGTCACCGAGGACCCGTATCAGGGCGAGGACGCCGCGGAGCTGGTTGAGGCCGACTATGACATCCTGCCGCCCGTGCTCGACCTGGCCGAGGCCGCCGCGGGCGAGTCCGGCGTGCTCTTCCCCGAGGCCAGCACCAACGTCGCCGCTTCGTTCGGCGACGCTGCCACGCTCAACGCTGACCTGTTTGACGGCTGCGACGTGGTCGTGACCCGCGCGATCGTCAACCAGCGGGTCGCGCCCGCGCCGATGGAGACCCGCGCGACGGCCGCCACCTGGGGCGACGATGGCCGGCTGACCGCGTGGATCCCGAACCAGGGCGCGCAGGGGACACGCGACGCCCTGGCGGCCATGCTCGGGATCGACCCGGCCAGGATCCGGGTCATCACCCCGGACGTGGGGGGCGCGTTCGGCGCCAAGTTCGGCGCGGACCCCGAGCACGCGGTGGTGTGCTGGGTGGCTCGGCGGCTGGGCCGTCCCGCGCGCTGGGCCGAGACCCGCAACGAGAACCTGATCGCGATGACGCACGGCCGGGCGCAGCGCCAGACGGTCACGATCGGCGGCGGCCGGGACGGGACCGTGGCGGCATACCGGCTGGAGATCGTGCAGGACGCCGGGGCCTACCCGAGGTTCGGCGCGTTCCTGCCGGCCCTTACGATCTTGATGGCGCCCGGGCCGTACGCATTCGGCCGGGCCGAGGCGGTCGCTAAGACGGTGGTGACGAACACCACGCCGGTCGGCGCCTACCGTGGCGCGGGCCGCCCTGAGGCCACGGCCGCGGTGGAGCGGGCCATCGACCTGTTCGCCGCCGAGATCGGCATGGACCCGGCCGACGTGCGCCGCAAGAACCTGCTGCCCAAGTTCACCGAGCCGCACACGACCGCGTTCGGCGCCGTGTATGACAGCGGCGATTACGCGGCCGCGCTGGAGACGGCCCTGGCGGCGGCCGGCTACCCCGGCCTCAGGCAGCAGCAGGTGGAACGGCGCGCGGCCGGCGATGTGGTCCAGCTCGGCATCGGCATGTCCTGCTACGTGGAGATCACCGGCCCGGGGATGGAAGCCGGCGGCCCCCGCGAGAACGCCACGGTCGAGGTCCATCCCGACGGCAGCGCGACGATCCTGACCGGGACCTCCCCGCACGGCCAGGGCCACGCCACGGTATGGGCGATGCTGGCCAGCGACGAGCTCGGCATCCCGGTCGACAAGATCACCGTGAAATGGGGGGACACCGACCTGATCCCGGAGGGCGGTGGCACCGGTGGCTCGCGCAGCCTGCAGCAGGGCGGGGCAGCGGTGCGGCAGGCGTCACGGGAGCTGATCGACGAGGCCCGGCGGCGCGCGGCCGACGCACTGGAGGCCAACCCAGCCGACCTGGTCTTCGACACCGGGCGCGGCGCATTCGCCGTGGCCGGTGACCCGGAGGCCTCAGTGCCGCTACCCACGCTCGCCGAGGAGGAACGGCTTGTCGTGCGCACCGTGTTCATCGCGCCCGGCCCGACCTTCCCGTTCGGGGCGCACGTGGCGGTCGTCGAGGTCGACACCGAGACCGGCAAGGCGGTGCTGCGCCGGATGGTGACCGTGGACGACGCTGGCACGGTGATCAACCCGTTGCTGGCGGAGGGCCAGCGGCACGGCGGCATCGCCCAGGGCGCTGCGCAGGCGTTCCTGGAGGAATTCGTCTACGACGCCGACGGCAACCCGCTGACCGCGACCTTCGCCGACTATCCCTTCCTGTCGGCCACCGAGGTTCCCAGCTTCGAGCTGGCCGACATGGCCACGCCAACCAGCTACAACCCGCTGGGCGCCAAGGGGATCGGGGAGGCCGGCACGATCGGCTCTACGCCGGCCGTGCAGAACGCGATCATCGACGCGCTCTCCCACCTCGGCGTGCGGCACATCGACATGCCCGCCTCCCCGCAGCGGGTGTGGCAGGCCCTGCGGTCAGCGCCCGGCACTACGGCGGCGGCTCGGTAGAGATCACCGGGCTGGACGAGACCCGGGGTCCTCGGGCCGCCCGATCCGCCGCAACTGCGCAAGGTCAGCCGGGCCCAGGCGGTCCAGCAGGCCGATCGCCGCACAGTTGGCCCGGACCTGCTCCGGGCCGGTGGCCCCGAACAGCACGCTCGTGACGGCCGGGTTGGTGAGCGGAAAAGCCATCGCCAGCGCGGCGGCGGTCGTATCCAGACGGCCGGCCAGGCCGGCGAGTTCCTCAGCCGCCGCGACAGCCGGCGCGACCTGAGGATCCTCCAGCGTCCCCGCAGCGCGGCCCGATGCCGGGCCGGACCGGTACTTACCGGTAAGCACCCCGCCGGCCAGGCAGAACGAGGCGATCACACCGGCACCCAGCGCCTTGAGGGCCGGTGTCATGGCGGCATCCTCCACCCATGACCTCCGCACCAGGCTGTAAGGCAGCTGGATCGCGCCGGGCGCCGTGGCCCCGAGGCTGGCCACGGCCTCGGCGGCCTGGCCGACAAGATCAGCGGGCCAGTTCACCAAGCCCCACGCACGGGCCTTCCCGGACTCGATGAGCCCGCTCACATCGGCGACCAGGTCGGCGACCGCCATGCCCGGCGGTGGTGCGTTCGCATAGATCAAATCGACGTAGCCGAACCCCATGCGCCCCAGGGACGCGTCCAGTTCCGCCGCGGCGCTCTGCTCCGGCCAGAACTCCCACCACAGCTTGTTAGCCACGACCGCTTCGTCTCGGCGCACGCCCGCACCGCGGAACAACTCACCGAACACCACCTCGGAATATCCGGTTCGGATGGGAGCCGTTCCCGTCTCGTCGTCGTAGCGGGCATCATCGAAAAAGTTGATGCCCTCGTCACAGGCCGCCCGCACGATAGCAACCCCGGTATCGGCGGGCAGCCGCTCATACGTGCGCCATGAGCCGAGCGACAACGCCGACACCTCTATCCCCGATGAGCCCAGCGGCCGGGAACTCAAGAAATCAGCTGGCATTCTGCCTCCCCCGCATCTCCGGACGTCAGGGCGTCCACCGGCCAAACGACATCATCGGCTGACCCAGCCCGAATGAGACAATAGCCGTATGCGTTCCCGCTACCTGATACTCGGGGCCGCGGCATGGGCCGCCGGATACACCGGGAGCTATATCGCTCTCATCCACCAGCAGGGCAACTCCTCGCCTGCGTGGTGGTATGTCGCGCTGCTGGCCGCCGGGGCAGGGTCGCTGGCCCTCGCCGCAACCGGACGGCGGCCCAGGCCGCTCCTGATCCTTGGCGTGGCCTGTCTCGCGCTCGCCGCGCTGGCGGGGGTTCTGTCCATCGGGCTGCTCTTGGTTCCGGGGGTGGTGGCCGCGGCCATCGCGGCCGCACGACCCTCCTGGCGCCCGCCCGCCGGCGGGTCCGCGACGTCACGGCCGCGCGCGTGAAGCCCCAGCTTCGCACGCCACCCCGCGCCTGTTACCAGGGCAGCACTCCGCAGGATCCATCACCGTCGGCGGTCCACAGGTGGCCCCAAAGCACGCCGGTCAGCCCGTCCTCAGGCAGCGTGGCCAGGTTCACGCTGACTTCGGCGCCCTGCTCCGGGGTGCGGTAGCCAGTCCTGCCGTTGAGATCGGTCGCGCAATAACCGGGGTTGGCCGCATTGACCTTGATCGGGGTGTCCTTGAGCTCTTTCGCGTACATGGCGGTCACCATGTTCAGCGCGGTCTTCGACGACGGATAGGGCACCGAGGCCATCATCGCCATCGGGCCAGCCGGGTCTGTCATCGAGGTGATCGAGCCGACCTCGCTGGAGACATTCACGATCCGCGCGGCCGGCGCCCGGCGCAGCAGCGGCAACATAGCGTTGGTCACCGCGACGACGCCGAACACGTTGGTCTCATACACCGCACGCAACGTCGCTAGCGTGGTCTGGCTGGGCTGCCCGGTGCCGTCCCCGCGGGCGATGCCGGCGTTGTTGACCAGGATGTGCAGCAGGCCGTACTCGCCGTCGATCCACTCCGCGGCCTGCTGCACCGACTTCTCATCGGTGACGTCGAGCGGGACGAACCGGGCGTCCGCGCCACCCGCACGCAGCGCCCGCTCCGCCTCCCGCCCCCGGGTCTCATCCCGGGCACCCGCGAGTACGGTCATGCCGCGAGTGCCGAGCAGCCGGGCGGTCTCGAACCCGATGCCTTTGTTGGCGCCGGTGATCAGCGCAATAGTCGTCATGGCACCGATCCTCCTCCCGGCCGGCGGCGGCCGGGAGAGCCCGGCGCAGGCTGGGACCAGCAGTACCACCATGCCCGGCCGGGCCTACGGCAAGCTGGAGGCACAGCCTGGCATCCTCCGCTCCAGCCAGCCGGGGGCGGGGCTAGCCAGCCAGGCGCGAGGTAGGACGGGAAGTGAGCAAGCGGCATGCTGAACCGCGATGACCTGGCGGCGTTCCTTCGGGCCCGGCGGCACCGGCTGCGGCCAGGCGACGTCGGCCTGCCCGACGGGGGCAGGCGGCGCACACCGGGACTGCGCCGTCAGGAAGTCGCCCAACTCGCCGGGATGTCGGTGGATTACTACATCCGGCTGGAGCAGGCGCGCGGTCCTCACCCCTCCCGCCAGATCCTGGCCGCGCTCGCCCGCGCGCTGCTGCTCACCACAGACGAGCGCGAGTATCTGTTCCGCGTCGCCGGGCAGAGCCCGCCCCCCGCGGCCAGCCCGTCCCGCGAGATCAGCCCGGGCATCCGCAACCTGATCGACAGCCTGCCGGAAACCCCCGCCTACGTCGTGGACGCGAAATATGACGTGCTCGCCTGGAACACCCTCGCCACCTACTTCATCGGGGACCTCTCGGGATTCGCCGAGTCTGACCGGAACATGATCCGCTGGCTCTTCCGCCTCCCCGCCACCGCAGTGCCATGGACCGATCCCGAGACCGTCGCTTTCGCCCGGTCTACCGTCGCGGACCTGCGCGCCGCCTATGCCCGCTACCCCGCCGACCAAGGCATCCAGGGACTGGTCAGCGAACTGCTGGCCACCTCACCGCAGTTCGCCGAGATGTGGGGAGCACATGAAGTCGAGTCCCGGCGGCCCATCATCAAGCGCGTCGATCACCCCCTGACCGGGCCCCTCGAATTCGAATGCCAGGTCCTGCACATTCCTCACGCCGGCCAGCGGCTGATCACCTACTGCGCCGCGCCAGGCTCACCTACCCAGGCAGCGTTCCGCCGGCTCGCCCGGGAGTCTTCCGGGGGACTATTGGACGGTGGAGTCCCTGACCGAGTTGAGAGAGCGGCGGACGTTTGAGTGCCGCCTGACGCCTGACCGGGCGCTGCGGACGCTGGAAGAGGCGGAAGCGTTCCTGCGCGACCGCGGGTTGCTGACGCGTACGGCGGACTGCGCGCTGCCCAGCCTGTACGAGGCGTGCCACGAGGATCCGTACCAGCCAGGCAGCCCAGGCTTCGCGACGTGGCCAGCGACGAAGTGGCCGTGGTTCGGCGAACTCGCCGGGCGCGGCTACCTGGTCACCGCGGTCCACCGCGGCAAGAACCTGCTCGTGACCGGCGAGGTGGCGCACCTGCTCGACCCCATCTGCCGCGCGGAAATCGAGCGCATGCGCGCAGCCGACCCGGGCTGGCGCCGGCTGCTGGATCATCTCGCCGCCGCCGGGCCGTCCAGCATCGACGATCTGCGCACCGAGCTCGGGCTGAAGCGGCAGGAGCTGAAGTCGCTGCGATCCCCGCTGGAGCGGTGCGGCGCGATCATCTCGCGCTCGCTGCAGATGACCGCCGGCGAGGGACACGTCCATACCAGCGAGCTGGCGCGCTGGGATCAGGCCTATCCCGCCGCAGGCGATATGGAAGCACATCCCGGCCGCGCGCTTAAGGACCTCATCGCCGCCTTCATGCGCGCCGCGGTCATCGCCCCCGAACCTGAGCTGCAGCGCTGGTTCTCCTGGCCGTGGTACTGGACTGACACGCTCGTCGACGACCTGATCCGCGAGGGCCGGCTGCGAAGAGCGGACAAGTACGTCACGGTAGCCAGATAATCGGCCGGTGAGCATACCGGTGCCGTCCGCGGGGGACCGGGTCTGTGCTGCCGTTGCCCTCGGGTGGCAGATGGCTCAGTTGTTCCACTCGCCGGTGCATCGGGGCCCGGCGGCCGATCCGGCGCGCGGCGATCATCTGCCGGGGCGGTCGGAATTCCCGGGCGCCAGCCAGTCGACGTGGCTGGGCGAGCAGATTCAGTCCCTCGTCCGGGCCCTCCTGAGAAGGCCGCCGTGCGTGGTGATGGAGGCGCTGTCGGATGTCCTGGCTGCCTTGACTGATCCCGGCCGGAGCCGGGATGCCACCCTGGATGCCGTGTTCACCCTGCATTGCCGGCTCCTGGAGGCACTGACCGTCGCGGACTTCCGGCTGGGCAAGGCGTATGGCCTGGGCCGGGCCATGGCGGAGACGGCGCTCGTGCCGGCCGACGCGGCCACCGATGAGCAAAGACAGCAGCAGTTCCATCGCATGTTCGGAACCGGCCGGCTGACCACGATCAAAGACTGGCTCGTCGACCTGAAGACGCTCCTGCCCGATCACACGGCCTACGCGGTGAGCCGTAGCCTGCATGACTGGCAGGAGTGGGCTGGGAGTAACCGGACGGCAGCTGACTGGGAGGCGGCGCGGTCCGCGATCCGGGTCCAGGGCCGGATCTGGCGGGAGTTGCTCACCGGTGAGAAGGCCGCGCGGGACACGCTGGGCCTGTCCGACTACCTCGCCGCCGGGCGGCGGGCAGCCTTGTATGTCGTCATCCGCTTTTGGTGGGTGATAGCGATAGCCACGCTCCTGACCGCGGGCGTCATCTACGCCGGCTCCCAACTGCACACCCTGCCTCTCTTGGTCCGCGTGGCGGGCGGCATCGCATGGCTAGTGGGCGCCGCAGGCATCTGGCTGAGGGGAGCCGGGGCGGTGCTCGGTCCCGGGCTCACGCACGCTGAGGGGTGGCTGTGGCAGACGGAACTGGACGGGGCCGTGGCGGTGGCCGCCACATGGCTCCCTCCCGGCTCGAAGCCGTCTCCGGAAAGCGGTGGCTCCGTCGGCCAGCTCTCCCCCGATACCGACCGGACCGCCGAGCTGCGGCGCCGCGACGAATTGCGGCGCCAGGCCGAACAGAACGCGAAGGGCTGATTAGTGCCGGACGCCGCATCCATCGTCAAACCGCGCGTGCTCTCGGGCATCACCGCGACCGGCGCGCTGCACATCGGCAACTACATCGGCGCCCTGAGCATCTGGGCCGTCGAGCAGGACCGCTTCGAAAACTTCTTCTTCATCGCCGACCTGCACGCCCTGACCGACCCCGAATCGGTACGCCCCGCGGAACTACGCGAACGCATCCGCTCGATCGCCGCCCTCTACCTGGCGTGCGGCATCGACCCCGGCAGGTCGGTGCTGTTCTTGCAATCCCAGGTGCCCGCGCACGCGGCCCTGGGCTGGATCTTCGATTGCGTCACGCCCGTCAGCTGGCTGGAGCGGATGACCCAGTACAAGGCCAAATCCGAGCGGGTCACCCCCAGCGCCGGACTCCTCACCTACCCCGCGCTCATGGCCGCCGACATCCTCCTCTATCAGGCCCAGTACGTCCCGGTCGGCGATGATCAGCGCCAGCATGTGGAACTCACCCGCGACATCGCCCAGCGGTTCAACCATCTGTTCGGCGAGACGTTCACCGTCCCGCAGCCCCTGATCCGCGAGAGCGGCGCCCGGATCATGGGCCTGGACGACCCGGCCGCCAAGATGAGCAAGAGCCTCGCCGCCACCCGCGAAGGCCACGCCATCGGGCTGCTCGACCCGCCTGAAAAGATCCGCCGGGCGGTCATGCGTGCCGTCACCGACTCCCGCACCGAGGTGCACCCGGGCGACCTGTCGCCTGGAGTGAACAACCTGCTGGTGCTGTTCGAGGTCCTCACCCGGACCAGCCGCGAAGACACCCTCCGCCAGTTCGCGGGCCGGGGGTACGGCGTGCTCAAAGAGGCAGTCGCCGCAGCGGCCATCGGACAGGTGTCCGGCATCCAGGAACGCTACAAGCAGATCCGTGCCGACCGCGATTACGTCGACACGATCCTCGCCAACGGGGCCGAGAAGGCCACCGCCGTCGCGGACCAGACCCTGCACACCGCGATGCGCGCCACCGGGCTGGCCTGACCTACCTCCTCACCCCTCCGTACGGGTCGCGGCCGGCGGGGGATTGCCTGCCGGGCGGCCGAGCGGGGGGATCGCGGCCTCGATGAGGTGTGGTCCCGGCTCCGCGAGCGCACGCTGGAGCTGGGTGGCGAATTCGGGCGCCGTGCCGGCCCGGCTGGCGGGGACGCCCATGCCGGTGGCCAGGGCGGTGAAGTCGAGGTCGGGCCGGGACAGGTCGAGCAGGCTACGGGCGACCCGCCCGGTGGCCACCGCGCCGACTCGGTCCAGTTCCATGCCGAGGATCGCGTAGGAGCGGTTGCTGAAGATGATCGTGGTGATATCCAGCTGCTCCCGGGCGTAGGTCCACAGGGCGGAGATCGTGTACATCGCGCTGCCGTCCGCTTCCAGGGCCAGGACGGGACGGTCCGGGCAGGCGACGGCGGCGCCGGCCGCAAGCGGCAGCCCCTGGCCGATCGCGCCTCCGGTCAGGGTCAGCCAGTCATGCGGGGGCGCGCCCGCGGTGGCGGCGGGCAGGTGCAGCCCGGAGGTGTTGGCCTCATCGGAGATGATCGCGCCCTCGGGCAGCAGCGCGCCTATGACGGCGGCCGCGCTCTCGCCGGTGAGCTCCCCGGCAGGCAGCGCCGGGCGCTGCGGCTGCTGCGGCAATGGCGCGGTGCCGGGGGCCAGAAGATCGGCGAGCGAGGCGAGCGCCCCGCACACGTCGTCGCCGCGTCCGGCGAGCACATGCACCTGGCAGCCGCCGGGCACCAGGGAGCTGGGCTGGCCCGGGTAGGCGAAAAAAGACACCGGGGCGCGCGTCCCGGCCAGGATCAGGTGACGGGAACCCGCGAGTTGCGCGGCAGCCATCTCGGCCAGGTAGGCAAGCCGCTCGACGGCCGGGATGCCCGCCCCGCGTTCGAGCCGGGCCGGGAACGTCTCACACAGCAGCCGTGCGCCGGCGGCCTGGGCGACCCGGCTGGCCGCCTCCAGTCCCTCTCGCCGCACAGCCGTCCCGCCGAGCAAGATCACGCACGGTTCCCCGCTGCGCAGCGCGGCGGCGGCAGCGCCGGTCACCTCATCGGGGACGGGTGCAGGCGCCCGCACCGCGAGCGGGGCCGCGGGCTGGCCGCCCTCGGACCAGGACACGTCGGCGGGCAGGATCAGCGTGGCTACCTGGCCCGGCGGCGCCATCGCCGCCGCGACCGCCTCGGCCGCGTCAGCGGCCAGGTCAGCGGTGCGTGTGGGGCGCCGGACCCAGCCGGACACCGATCCGGCCAGGGCGCCGATGTCTGACTGCAGCGGCGCGTCGAAACGCTGGTGGTAGGTAGCGTGATCGCCGACCACGGCCAGCAGCGGAGTACAAGCCCGCCGCGCGTTGTGCAGATTGGCCAGGCCGTTCGCCAGGCCCGGGCCCAGGTGCAGCAGCGCCGCTGCGGGCCGGTCCGCCATCCGGCCGTAACCATCCGCTGCGCCAGTCGCCACCCCCTCGAACAGGCACAACACCCCGTGCACCGACGGGACGGCGTCCAGTGCCGCGACGAAATGCATCTCCGAGGTTCCCGGGTTGCTGAAGCACGCGTCCACACCGCAGCCGGCCAGCGTGCGGACCAGGGCCTGCGCACCGTTCATGATGTTCCTCCTGAAGGTCGCGTCATCGGGTCTGCCAAGCTGATCACCATGAGTCCCGCGCCGCTACGAGCGGGCATGGCACTCCCCGATCCTGCCCTGGTGGTGCTGGTCGGGCCGTCCGGGTCGGGCAAGTCGGCCTGGGCGGCGCAGCGGTACCGGCCGCATGAGGTGGTCTCGTCCGACCGGCTGCGCTCGCTGGTGGGCAGCGGCGAGCACGACCTGGACGCATCGGCCGACGCCTTCGCGCTGCTTGACCAGATAGTCGCCGCCCGGCTCCGCCGGGGCCTGACCGTGGTGGTGGACACGCTGGGCCTCGATCCGGCGCGGCGCGGTGGCTACCTGGAGCTCGCCCGGGGCAGTGGCCTGCCCGCCATCGTCGTGCTCCTCGAGACCGATCCCGCCGAGTGCCGCCGTCGCAACCGGGCCCGTGATCAGCCCGTGCCCGCTCCGGTGCTCGACGGCCAGCTGCGCAGGATGCGGGCCGCCGTCGCGGAGATCCCCCGCGAGGGCTGGGACCTGGTGATGAGCGCCGGCCCGGCTCAACCGGAGCCCTCACACACACCCGGCGCACGGATGGCGGCCCAGGAGCAGCAGCAGCGGCCGGTCCGGATGGGCTTCGTGCTGCAGCTCTCGCGATTCCCCTGGGACGAGGACCCGGCCGGCCCGGCACACTGGCTGGCGTCAGTGGCCCGCGCGGCGGCCGAGGCGGGACTGCAGGGAATCGCGCTGATGGACCACCTGATCCAGATTCCGCAGGTCGGCCGCGCCTGGGAGCCGATCCCGGAACCGTGGGTGACGCTGGGGATGCTGGCTGGCCTGGAGCCGGGCCTTCGCCTGGGCACGCTGGTGACACCGGTCACCTTCCGCGCGCCCGGGATTCTGGCCAAGACGGTGGCCACGCTGGACGCGCTGAGCGGCGGCCGGGCGTTCTGCGGCATCGGCGCTGGCTGGTGGGCCCGCGAGCATGCCGGATTCGGCTTGCCGTTTCCCTCGGCGGGCGCCCGGCTCGACGATCTGGAGGCCGCCATCGAGACGCTGCACGCCCTCTGGCAGCCCGGCACCAAGGCGTACCGGAGCCCGCGGGTCTCTCTGCCTGAGACCACCTGCTACCCGCGGCCGGTTTCCCGGATCCCGATCATCGTCGGCGGGGGTGGAGAACAGCGCACGCTGCGGATCGCCGCCCGGCTCGGCGATGGCTGCAATCTGCCCTCCGACCTCGGCGCGCTGGATCGCAAGCTCGCTATCCTGCGCCAGCACTGCCTGCACGAAGGCCGCGATCCCGGGCAGGTCGAGGTCACGGTGCTCGACATCCCGGTCATCGGACGCGACCGGGAGCACACCGCATCGATCGTGGAGAAGCTGCGCCGCCGGACCGCCGCCCGCGCCTTCGCGCAGCGCCACCACGCCGGCACCCCCGACGACCACATAGGCCGCTACCGGCTGCTCGCCGAGCGCGGCGTGCAGACAGTTTTCGTCTCGCTCCCGGACCTGGCCGGCCCGGAGGACGTACTGCGCCTCAGCCCGGTAGCCGCGGCCTTCGCCTGACTACCCCGCTGCGGCCGGCACTGCTCGCCGCTGCGCCTAACCCCACCGCTACGGCATCAAGGCCGGGCCTCGGTGAGATGCATAGTGATGACGGAGTCGAAGTCCGGGTCCGGGGTGAGGCCAAGCCGGGCCGCCCGGTCGGCGCGGAATCGAGCGGGCCAGCTCGTCACGAGCCTGGCCACAGCCGGGTCGGGAACCCAGTCGATCAGCGCACTCACCTCCGGCCCGGCCACCCGCTCCAGCGCCGCAGCCATGTCCGCGACGGTCACGGTGAGGGCCGGCAGGTTGACCGCGCTGCGGCCGCCCCAGGCTTCGTCGGACGACGTGGCGGCGCAGAGCAGTCCGTCGATGGCCCGCGCCGGTGAGCCAAGCGCCACCTCGGTCCGCGCGTCCACCGGGCAGATCGCGCGCTCGCCGGCGAGCGGCTCCCTGATGATGCTCGACAGGAAGCTCGACGCCGCTCCGTTGGGCTGCCCCGGACGCACGCTGACCGTCATCAGGCGAACGGTTCGCCCGCGTAGGAATCCTTTACGGGTGTAGTCGGCCAGCAACTGCTCTCCGATGACCTTCTGCGCCCCGTAGCTGGACTGCGGATTCGGCAGGGTGTGATCGTCCACGACCGCCGGGAGCGGGTGCTCGCTGGACGCCCCGAAGACGGCGATGGAACTCGCGAACACCACGACCGGGAACGTCGCGAGCGCCCGGCACGACGCGAGCAACGACTCGGTGACGCGCAGGTTCGCCCGCACGCCGAGGTCGAAGTCCGCTTCGCATTCCGCGCTGACCGCCGCGGCGAGATGGAAGATCACGTCGGCCTCGGCGAGTGCGTCCCACCCGGCGCCTCTGGGGTCGAGCAGTTCGCCGAGGTCGCCGCGGATCGCAGCCACCCGCTCGTCCGCGGCGAGATCCGGGGGAACCGGCGCACGGTCGACCAGCGACACCGCCGCAGCGGGCGTGCCCCGCCGCCTGCGAGGTCGAGCGAGCGCGCGGCGAGGGAGTTCCCGGGCGAGGCGTGAGCCCAGGAAGCCGGCACCGCCAGTGACCACCACGTTCACCATGGCGTCTCCCGTTCCCCAGCCGACAGGGGTGTCGAATACAGTTGATCTTACGTGCGCGAAAGTTGACTAAAGCGGAAGGTCAGATCGCTGCGGGACAGCCTGCCGGCCGCGTCCGAGGTATTCGCCGGGCTACCCGGGCCCCTCCCGGACGACGATGCCCTCCGGGAGTCGATTCGCGCGACCCGAATCGCGGACGGGCTCCTCCTGGCCGTACTCGACGACGACCCGACCGGGTCGCAAGCGGTGCACGACGTCCAGGTCGTCACCGTCCTCGAAGAGGACGCTTACGAGGCCGCGCTCGGTGGTGCGGCCGGGACCTGCTTCGTCCTGACCAACACGCGCAGCCTCGACGAGCCGGCCGCGGTCGAGCTGAACACTCTCGCCGCTCGCGGCCTGATCGCCGTGGCCGAGCGACGCGACGCGCGGCTCCAGTTCGTCAGCCGTAGCGACTCGACGCTGCGCGGCCACGTGATGGCGGAGGTGGCGGCGCTGCAGGCCGTCCGCCGGGAGGCGCTCGGCAGCGGCTTCGACGGCGTGCTGTTTGTCCCCGCTTTTCTCGAGGCCGGACGGCTGACCGCTGCGGATATCCACTGGGCTCGCGTCGGCCCGGCCCTGGTCCCGGTCGGCGCGACCGAATTCGCGCGGGATTCCACGTTCGGTTACACCTCATCAGACCTCCGGGATTTCATAACGGAGAAGAGCGGCGGCGCCATCGGACGTGACGACGTCCGCAGCATCGGCCTCCCGGACATCAGGCTCGGCGGCCCGTCCCGGGTCTGCGAGCTGCTGACCGGTGTGCGTGACGGGACATGGGTGGTCGTCAACGCCACCGAGTACTCCGACCTGGACACCGTGGCCAGCGGCGTGCTGCTGGCCGAGCGGGCGGGAAAGTCGTTTCTCTTCCGCACCGGACCGTCGTTCGTGCGAGCGCTGAGCGGCCTGGGGCCCAAGGCCCCGCTGCGCGGCGAGGAGATCTGGCCCTCCGGACGGCGCGGCGGGCACGGCTTGATCGTGGTCGGATCCCACGTCAGCCAGACGAGCCGGCAGGTTGCCGCGCTTCGCGCGCGGGGTGCCACCACCGATATCGAGCTCGACGTTCCCGCCATCGTGAGCGGCGCGGGCGACGTGGTGCCAGCCACGGCGCGACGGGTCACCGACGCGCTACGCCGATCGGACGTCCTGCTCTACAGCAGTCGCTCCCTTTACACCGGCCCCACGAGCGCCGCAGGCAGCGCCCGTGTGACCGCAGCGGCGGACAGCCTCGCCGTCGCTCGCAGGGTCTCTGCTGGCCTGTCCCGCATCGTCCGCGAGGCGCTGGCCGCGAAGCCCGCCTGGGTCATCGCCAAGGGCGGGATCACCTCGCACGACGTTGCGCGCCGTGGCCTGGGCATCCGGCGCGCGGAGGTGGCCGGTCAGCTGTTTCCCGGCGTGATCTCGGTGTTCCGCCCGATCGATGCGGCACCCGAGGCGATCGGCATGCCGTACGTCGTATTCGCTGGCAACGTCGGCGACGACGGAACGCTGGCGCAGGTCGTGGCCATTCTCAAGGGTGAGGAGGACCGCTGATGCGAGTCGGCTGGCTCGGGCTGGGCGCGATGGGCGCGCCGATGGCGAGGCGCCTGGCCCGCTCGGGCCACTCGGTACACGCGTACGACATCGCACCGGAGCGCGCCGCGGCCCTGGCGGCGGACGGTGTGCAGGGCGCGGAATCCATCGCCGCCGCGGCCGACGGCGCGGACGTCGTCGCGATCATGGTCGCGACCCCCGACCAGGTGGAGCACGTCCTTTTCGCGCCGGGCGGGGTGGCCCGGATGCTATCGAGCGGCACCGTCGTCATGATCATGGCGACCGTCGGGCCGGAAGCCGTCGTCTCGGTCGCCGGCCGGCTCGCCGGCCACGGCGCCGCCGTGGTCGACGCCCCCGTGTCGGGCGGCGTGGCGCGGGCCGGCGCCGGCGACCTGCTGATCATGGTGTCCGGCCCGGCCGGCCCGGTCGCGCGGGTGCGGCCGCTCCTCGACGCCCTGGCGCGGAGCGCTCCGGTGGTCGGCCCCTCCCCCGGCGACGGCCAGCGGATGAAACTGGTCAACCAGTTGCTGTGCGGAGTGCACATCGCGGCGGCCGCCGAGGCCCTCGCGTTCGCCGAGGCGCTCGGCCTGGGGGCGGCGGACTGCTGGAACGTGCTGCGCGAGGGCGCCGGGGCGTCGTTCATGTTCGACGATCGCGGCGCGCGGATGATCGCCGGCCAATTCGACCAGGCACGCAGCGCGATGGACATCTTCGTGAAGGACATGGGCCTGGTCGGCACGGCGGCGAAACAGGCCGGCGCCTCGATACCGCTCGCTGCCGCCGCGCGCCACCTGTACGAGCATGCACACGAACTGGGCCTGGGCCGCCTCGACGATTCCGCGCTGATCGAGGTCCTGCGCAATGGCCGCCAGGATGTGTCTCGTAAGCCGCGCTAGAGCCCGGCGCCGGATATCCGGATCGGTAATCCGGCCGCCCCGTTCAGATGACGCGCAGGACTCGCCTGTTAGCTATCGCGCTACTGGCTATCGCGCTTCAGTTTGCGCCCACCGCCCGCGCGGTTGTTGCCGATAATCGGTAATACGGCCGCCCCGTTCAGGTGACGCGCAGGACTCGCCTGTTAGCTATCGCGCTACTGGCTATCGCGCTTCAGTTTGCGCCAGCCGCCCGCGCGGTTGTTGCCGATAATGTGCTTGAACATGACGGTGAGGGCGTTCGCGTTGATGGTTTCGCCCGGCCGGACGGCCACGGTGCGGGCCGTCTTGTTGTCGTGACCGGCGGTGATGATCCCGTCGGGATCGGGGACGATGGCGCCGTCGTAGAGGAATACGTTGACGTGGTCCTTCGCCGCCAGCAGCGCGCAGATGTTGCCCTCTAGCACGAAGTACGGCCGGTTGGTGCGCTTGATGGTTTCGGTTACCTCCGGATCCGCCGCGTGGACCAGGTCGCGGACCTCGCGGCAGATGGCCTGCTGCCAATCGGGCAGGGCATCGATGTAGGCATCAACGCGCGGGTCGGCACTGTAGGTCATGGTGAAACCACCGTAGCTGTGCTGAGCGTCACTCTGACCAGCGGGCCGAGCAGCCGTTCAACCGGCCGTCCCGTCCGGTGAGGGCCCGGAGGGCCTAAGACCGATTTCCGGCCAGAAATAGGGCGTCTGCCCGATGCCCCCGGACCGGTCTTACGGCGAGCCTCGGTAGTGCGGGACCACCAGACGGCCCGCCGCCCTCAGGAGGAAACCATGTACCCGTTTTTCTCGCCGACCATGGCCGCCCAGCATGCCATGGACCTGCGGAAGCAGGCGGCCGCGGCCCAGCGTGCCCGGCAGGCACGCCGTGCCCGGCAGGCACGCCGTGCCCGGCGGGCCACCGGCGGCCGCTGATAGCAATGCGCGGCCATCATGTCAGCGAACGCCCGCCGGTGCGCGCACCGCGGGCAGGAGGGGCGGGCCCACCGATGCACCAGCGCGCCGCTGTCGCCGAGGAACTGCCCTGCCTGAGCGAGCCGGAGCTCTACTTTGCCGAGGATCCGCAGGACCTGCGGCGGGCCAAGGCGCTATGCCGCCGCTGCCCGGTGCGGTCTGCCTGCCTCGCCGGGGCACTCCAGCGCGGAGAGCCGTGCGGCGTCTGGGGTGGCGAGCTACTGCTGCACGGCGCGATCATCGCGGACAAGCGGCCGCGCGGGCGGCCGCGCAAGGCCGACATGGCGGCCTGAGGCCACGCCACCGCGGGGGCGCGGCGCCGAGATGTCAGCATATGTTGACACGGGCGGAGCTGTCAGCATAAGCTGACGCCCATGCAAACGACACTCGAGCTCGCCGAGGGCGCGGCCAGCAATGACCCGGAGACCGGGCTGCGCGCGGTGGCTGCCCTGCGGGCTCTCACCGAACGGCTGGAGTTCCTCCAGATCGAGAACGCGCGGAAGCTGGGGTGGTCCTGGCAGGACATCGCCAGCCGGCTCAGCGTCAGCAAGCAGACCGTGCACCGGAAGTACGGCCGCCGGATCGGGAGGCGATGATGTTCGAGCGCTTCACCGATGGCGCCCGCGCCATGGTGGTCCAGGCCCAGGAGCACGCCCGTCGGCTCGGGCACGGTTACATCGGCTGCGAACATCTCCTGCTCGCCGTGGCCTCCGCCGACGAGGCCGCGAGCGTCGTCCTGCGCGAGCAGGGCCTGACTCCCGGGCGTCTCGAGGCGGAGATCATCCGCCTCGCCAGGCCTAGACACGCCGGGCCTAGACCAACAGCCAGCCTGTTCAGTGCCCTCGACCGCGAGGCGCTGGCCTTCATCGGGATCGACCTTGACGTCGTGCGCGCCAGGATCGAGGCCGCCTTCGGGCCGGACGCGCTTACCCGGGCCGCCCCAGCAGCCCGCCGCCCGCGCGGGTTTGCGTGGCACAAGGGCCCCGTGGCCACGGTGCTGCGCCGCCGGCGCCAGCACGCCACCGCTCCCGCCGCCTGCCCCCACCCCACCGGGCATATCCCGTTCACCCCTCGGGCCAAGAAGAGCTTGGAACGCTCCCTGCACGAGGCGAAGGCGCTGCACCACGGCTACATCGGCGTCGAGCACCTCGCCCTCGCCCTCGTCGCCACCGACGACGGGATGATGCCCCCCATCATGTCGGCGCTGGGCACATCCGCGGCGGCGCTGCGCATAGCGATCCTCGACCGCTACCGGCAAGCCAGCTGATCCCGCCCGGAACGGCGGGCACAGCCAACGATCTCCCGCCGCGACGCCCTTACGATGCAGCCATGGCCATCCCCCTCCCGGATGACGTCCGGGCTCTTCTCGACGCACCGAACTACGTGCACCTGTCTACGCTCCGCGCCGACGGCTCGCCCCGCAACTGGGTGGTGTGGATAGGGGTTGAAGGCGACTACCTTCTCGTGTGCACTGGTGAGAGCACGTGGAAAGCCAGGGACATGCGCCGCGACCCGCGCGTCGCCATCTCCGTGGTGGACGTGGCCGACCCATATCGGATGGCGGCGATCCAGGGCCGGGTCGTCGAGATACGTCCCGACGAGGACTGCCAGTACATGGATCCCATCTCGGTGAAGTACACCAGCGCCCCGTTCCCCACCCGTGGACCCGGACGCGTGTGTTTCGTGATCGCAGCCGAGAAAGCCGGCCACCGCACGCTCAGTTTCAGCCACAACCCGGGCGGCCACGCGAACGGAACGTGAGGCCGCCGACCCAGTCCGCTCCGTCTACGCGGCGATCATCGACAAGCTGACCTGGCGGCCGCTCATGATGCGTGGCCCATCGTGTCCGCGGTGGCTGAAGCCGCGCCTGGCCGGCTGTCTCTGGTCAGGTGGTGAACGTCGGCTGCTGTCGTGGATCGGTCGGTGGCGCCGAAATTCCTCCAGCTTCGCTGGCTGACTCCCACGAGGATGGCGGCGGCGACTGCGGCTCCCGCGAGGGGGAAGAACGGGGCGGGGCCCAGATGGTGCACCACGAGCGCGCCGAGCGCCACGGAGATCGGGAAGACCCCGAAGCTGGCCAGCATCAGCACGCCGGTGAGCCGGCCCAGCACATCCGGAGGCGCCCATCGCTGGAAGGTCGTGATCATGACGACGTTGCCGAAGCCGTTCAGTACGCCGAAGGCGACCAGGGCGGCGCCAGCTGCGAGCGTGCCACCCAGATACGGGACGGCGGCGAGGAAGAGTGCCTCAGCCAGGAACGCGATCGATCCCACGATGGCGGGCCGCCGTGCTCGGCGAGCCTGGCCCGCGGCGAGGGTGCCGAGGAGAGCGCCCGCGCCGACCGCGGCGAAGCCATCGAGTAGCGAGGACACGGAGCAAAACCCAGGACTCTTCGAGTGGCAGGCGGCTGTGATCGCGGGCTGGCCTACGCGCTGGACCAGATCTTGCGCTCGTCCCCGCGCGGGTCGAGTTCGACAGCCCCGCCGGCGTCGTCGAAGACCCGGACGGGATAGGCCCCGTCAAAGGCACGCCAGCCGGGGTCGCCACTGCGAGCGAAGCTGATCCATGCCTCGTGCATCTGGTCGGCCAGGCGCTGTGGGCGATCGGGGCCGATGACAAGCTCGGCTCCGCTGGCCGAGAGGTTGTCGAACACGAACGGGATCTCCAGCGAATGACAGGCGCCCAGGCCGCCGACCGGGCTCTGCCAGGCGAACTCATAGACGTACGTCGCGGCGGGCCCGCCGATCCGGGCCTCGGCGACAGCGAGGGCCGGCAGGCGGAAGAACCTGTCGGTTACCAGCGCGGCCAGGATGTCCCCGGGGGTGGCACCGGGGCGGTTGGCCCGGTAGAGCCCGGCCACCTGCGAGCTGATGCCCAGGGCCGGAAGCAGGCCGGCCAGCAGGTCATCGGTGATCAGAGCGGCGAGGCCATTGGGCACCAGGAAGAGCCGGTATTCCTCGCGGGTGGTTCCCGTCAAGAGGGGGACATCGGCGCCTGCCCCCGCGGCAATCGCCGCCAGTGGATGCACGGGGATCACGTCGCCGTCGACGACCGGGATGAAGGCCACCAGACTCGCGACGATGCTCGCGCCGAAACGTGCCGGGTCAGGCTGCGCGACAAGCGCGTCCCTGACAGTTGCCTGAGCTTCGATGAGCTTCGGCAGGGCCACGCCGGCCAGGCTCGCCGCCGTCGCCTCCTGGCCGAGAGCAAGCCCGAGTTCGCTGGTCACGAGCGCGGCATCGGCTGGGTCGGCGGCCGCCTGGGCGGCTCCGCTCTGTGTGATCGCCTTGGCGAAGAGCCCGCGGGCCCGCGGCATCGACAGCAGCGTGGTGATGCTCATCGCGCCGGCGGACTCGCCGAAGATGGTGACGTTGCCTGGGTCGCCGCCGAAGGCGGTGATGTTGTCACGCACCCACTCCAGCGCCGCTATCTGGTCGAGCAGACCACGGTTCGCAGGTGCGTCCGGCAGGAGCGCGAAGCCGTCGACTCCGAGCCGGTAGTTGACGCTCACCAGGACCACGCCATCGCGGGCGAAGGCGTGCCCGTCATATTCCGGGATCGCCGAATTGCCATTGCTGAAGGCCCCACCGTGGATCCAGACCATCACCGGCCGGGCTGCGCCACCGGGCGTCCACACGTTCACGGACAGCCAGTCCTCCCCCGGGATGTTCGGCTCAGGCAGCAGAACGTCAAAGGGAGCCGCATAGTCGGGCTTAGGCGGTGTCGCGCTGAAAGCAGCGGCGTCCAGGATCCCGTCCCAGGCCGCAGGACGAGCAGGCGCACGGAAGCGGAGCATGCCGGTCGGGCTCGCCGCGTATGGGATGCCGAGGAATCTCGTCACCCCGTCGTGTTCCTGACCACGTACCTGGCCCAGTGTGGTGCTCACCGTGGTTGACATCAGCGGAAGTAGCCTTCGACTGGAATGCGCGCTTCGTCGAACAATGCGGGGCCTTCTTGGCGCACGGGTGGCAGGCTGGCGGATCTGAGTTTTGCGAGCTGTTCGTTGGAGAGCGCGAACACGACGCGGCCGAGGCCGGACCGTTCGATGGCGCCCGTGCACATCGTGCAGGGCTGGCAGCTCGTGTACATGGTGGTGGTGGCTGCGGCGGCAGGGTCGAGCTCGCGGGCCGCCCATCTGGCCAGCTTCAGCTCGGGGTGGGCGGTGATGTCGGCGTCGGTGATGGTCGTGTTGCGGTCTTCGGCCAGCACGGTGCCGTCCGGGCTGGCCAGCAGCGATCCGAACGGTGGGTTTCCGGCTGCCCGGGCCTGGCCGGCCAGCCCGATCGCCCGGCGAAGGAGATCTTCTTCGTGGTGGGTCACTGTTGCTCCGTTCGTGTGTGACGCGCGCTCTTAGCCCAGCAGGCAGAAACGGCCGCGAGCGCCTGCCACGCCGTCTCTGGGTGATAGGTCTCATGGGGGTCGCCGTTGAATGGGTCGAGCACGACTGTGTCGGCGTTGAGGAGGCGCAACTGTTCGAGGTCGTCGACGACCTGCTCGATGCTGCCCTCACCGGCGAGCCGCTCCGGATCGGTGACCGGCGCGTCGGTGAGACGCAGGGCGATACGGGGCGCCAGCGCAGGTGCCGGACGCTGCTGCTGGTCGGCAACGGCCTTCATCCGGTCCACCGCCGCGCGCAGCCAGGCGACGGTGAACCGCAGCGGATGCCATGCGTCGCCGAGGCGTACTGCCCGGCGCAGCCCGGCGTCGCTGTTGCCGCCGACCCAGATCGGTATTCGTCCGCTGCGGTAGCCCTCGTCGTTGTCCCAGGCGGCGCGTACTGCCCGGAGGTGATCGTCGGTCAGCGTCCCGCGCTGCTGGAACGGAACTCCGAGTGCTTCGAATTCCTGCCGCGCCCAGCCGACGCCCACACCGAGGACCAGCCGTCCCCCGCTGAGCTCATTGAGGTTGGCGGCCATCCGAGCGATGAGGAGCGGGTGGCGGTACGGCACGATGAGCACCGTGGTCCCGAGCCGGACCCTGCTGGTGATACCGGCCAGCCAGGCGAGAGTGGTGAAGGGCTCGTAGAACGGCGGCGGGTACTGCTCGGCGACGTCGGGTGTCACTGCGATGTGATCTGAGACCATCAGCAGGTCGAAGCCGAGGCCTTCGACCGTCTGCGCCCAGCTGCGCAGCACACCAGGTCCGGTTCCAGGCCCGAAGTTCGGGACGTTCACGCCTATCCGCACTGGTCAAGGCTATCCAGCGATCACGGGGTACCATGCTGCCGGTTCGCCCGGTGTGCCGCTAAAGTCATACCGCAGCCCATCGGGCGACACCGCGACCAGCGATATCGACGTCGTTCCCCAGATCCGTCCATCGCCGAGGTCGCGCCGCACGATCAGCGCCCGCGGATCATCTGGACCGATGCCGTCGCCGTTCACCAGGGGCAGCCAAGCCCCCCAGGCTTCCGAAACCGAGCCAGCGGGCGATGGGACCGGGCGCACCGCAGCGCGAAACCGCGGCAGGAAGTGAGCGACGCGGGCACGTTCGTGATCCCGGCCAGCGGACTCCCGGCCGCCCCGCTGATCCGGGGGGGCGGATCCCGGCGCACCGCCCGGACCCAGATCATCGCCAAGGCCGCTGTTCACCACGACGTACAGGCCAGCCGCCAGTTCCCGCTCGGTGAAGCGCTCACCATCCCAGCTCCACAGGACAGCCATCCCCGGCTCGGCGCTCAACAGATGGAACGGATCGAAATCCTCCAGGCCCGCGGGCCCCAGTTTTCCGCTGGCCGCCACCTGCAGGGGCAGCACGCCCCGCGAACGCCGGGATCCAGCGGGCGCCATCCGGCCTCGCCCGTTCAGCACGCAGGCCACGCGCCGCGCCACAGGTGCAACTGCCAGCCACGTTCCGCCGGCCAGCAGGTCCCGGCCTCCGACCAGCCCGGGATAGTCCGGCCAGTACTGTCCCGGCGGCTGCCAGGCACGGTCGACAAGCTCGTCGCGGACTCCCGCCAGCAGCGCCGGGGCGCCTGGTTCGATGCTCAAGATGGCCGTGCACATGCCCCCCATTGCAGCAGAGCCGGCTCATGCAGGTCGACGGCGTCCCGCAGGTTGTGGCCCGGTATAGGGGGCCCGGGACGTTCCCGCACAGGGGCCGGAGATCAGCCCGATGACCTGAGCAGCCGGGGCAGGAAGACGGCGGCACCCACGCCCACGGCGGCCACGGAGGAGATCAGCACTGCTCCTGCGGCGGTATCCTTTGCGATCTTGGCCAGCGGGTGGAACTCTTCTGTGCACAGGTCAGCGAGGGCCTCAACGACCGTGTTCAGCGCCTCGGCGGTGAGCACCAGCCCGATGGCCAGCAGGACGCAGGCCCAGTCCACGGCGCTGATCCGCAGGACCAGGCCGGCCGTGACCGCGCACGTGGCGGCCAGCAGATGGACCCTCATGTTGCGCTGGGTACGGACGGCGTACCAGACGCCCTGCCCGGCCAAGGAGAAACTTCGCACGAAGCCGGGCCGGGGCACGGCGGATTGACGGCCGGCTCTGTCGTCCTGCTGCCCGGGGGAACTCATTCAGATCACCTTCATCTCCATGGTCTCCCGGGCATGTTATTGCCACATTTGGGGCAATCGGAGCGCAGCTCCAGGCTGGCCAGATGACCTGATACGCCAAGTTCCTCAGGACACGATCGGGTCCGGCTGTATGTTAACCAGTTGTGACGATCGCGCCGGATACCAAGGACTGGACCTGGGTGCTAAGGCGCCCATGTCCAGAGTGCGGCCTGGACACGCAGAGCTTTCCGCGCGAGGCGATCGCTGGGATGATCCGGGTCAACGCGGCGTCGTGGCAGGGCCTGCTCGCCGGGCCGGGCGATCTGCGGCGCCGCCCGTCGCCGGGGGTCTGGTCGGCGCTGGAGTACGGCTGCCATGTCTGCGACGTGCTCTGGCTGTATGACGAGCGGCTCCGGCTGATGCTCAAGCTCGACGGGCCGCAGTATCTCAACTGGGACCAGGACGCGACCGCTGTTGCGGACCGTTATGCGGAACAGGATCCGGCCATCGTGGTGGCCGGCCTGCGCGAGGCTGCCGACGTGATTGCTACGCGATTCGAGGGCGTTTCTGGCGATCAATGGCCGCGGACCGGCAGCCGCAGCGACGGCGCCGTGTTCACGATCGAGTCGTTCGCGCGGTATCTCATCCACGATCTGGTTCATCACCTCTACGACGTCACCGGCGTCCGGCACGCGGCTGTCCTGCCCCCTGACTCCTGACATCGCCGCGCGGCGGTACGCCTTGCTTGATCCTTTGACGGATCGGCTTCGGTTGATCCTTTACACGCCCTAATGTTTCCGTCGGCGGGCGCAGAAGGCGTCGCACAAGGCGAAGTGCTCGGCGGCGATCCGCTGGGCGGTTTCGAGGTTGCGCGGCGGGCGCTCGACCAGGAGCTGGATTTCGGCGCTCGGACCGATGTAGAGGAGCCGTGCGCCGAGACCGAGGGCTGACCACCAATCCTGACGCCGGCGCGGGCCTTCCAGGAGGCGGCGCCCGGCGCCGCTGCGGGGCGCGGTCAGGGGGCGGTGCCGAGTGCCTCCGCAGGGTCCGCGTATGCCCTCATCTTGACTACCTGGCCATCGCGGACGGAGAAAACGTCCGCGACCGTCACGTCGCGGGCGCTGCCATCATTCATCCGGCCGGAAACGTGATGGATGATCACTATGTCATCGCCGCGCCGGACGGCGGACGCTTCCGACACGAGGTCCGCCCACATCGCGCGAGAGCTGCGGAGATATTCGGCGACCGAGGCCGGTCCGTGGCGGCGCCCTCCGTTGGGGAACTCGTCCGGCTCGATCCATTCGACGTCCGGGTGCAGGCCGACGACGGCGCCGTCGATGTCGCCGCGGGCGTAGGCCGCATAAGCGTTCAGCACCATGGCTACGTCCGGTTCCTCTGCCGTCGACGACGCGTTCACGCCATGCCTCCAATTCGACCTGTCACCAGGCGATCAGCCCAGATACCCGGATTAGCCCACAAGAAAGCGTAACGACGGCCGCGGCATGTGCTCGCGTCGTTCACTCTGGGCACAGGCAGCTGCCGCCCAGCCACGATCACGTGATGTCCAGCCAATGTCAGACCTCGCTGGCAGACTCGTTGCCGCTGACCCATGGCTGCGCTGGCTACCTGCAGGTCAGGCCGCGACATCCGCCGGTGTCATGTAGACGCGGATGTAGTCGATCAGCATCGTCTGCGGAAAGGCGGCCGAGCTGCCGGGGCTTTCCGAGGGGATGCCGCCGACGGCCACGTTGACCAGCAGGAAGAAGTCGTGGTCGAAAACCCAGGGATTTCCGCGCAGGTCACCAGGTGTCACCGTGGCGTACGCGTGGTCATCCAGGAACCAGCGGATCCTGGCTGGTTCCCATGCGACGGAGTAGACATGGAAGCCATCAGCGAGGCTCGCGTCTGCACGGTGCGATGTCGTGACGCCATCCTGGCCCGAGTACCCCGGGCCGTGTACCGTTCCATGCACGGTGGCCGGGTCTTTGCCGAAGTTCTCCATGATGTCGATCTCACCGCATTGCGGCCAGCCCACCTCATCGATGTCCTGGCCGAGCATCCAGAACGCGGGCCAGATCCCCCGGCCCCGAGGCAGCCGTATCCGCGCTTGGACCAGCCCGTAGCGCAGGGCCACCCGATCCTTGCTGATCAAGCGCGCGGACGTGTAGCCGCATCCGCTGTAGCGGCCGTCGCGGACCTGCGGATCCGGCCGCCGCACCACGATGGCGAGGTTGCCGGTGCCGTCGAGGCAGGCGTTCTCGGTGCTGTCGGTGTAGTACTGGAGTTCATCGTTTCCCCAGCCGTGCCCGCCGGTCTCCGCCAGCCAGGTGCCGGGGTCGGCCGACGAGCCCGCGGCGCCATCGAACTCTTCCGACCACGCAAGGGAGTATCCGGCACACTCGCCGGGAACCCGCCCGTCCATTCGTGCCTCCCGCTGCCCGCTTCGCCCAGCACCACACGTTGGTTCCCGCTCAGGGTGGCACGGGCGCCACGGGGCGCGAAGTTTGTGCCCTCAAGATCCCGCCGATTCGATGCTTCAAGGAGCCCGCGGATTCCGCGCCTCCAAGATCCCGCGGATTCGATGTTTCAAGATCCCGGACTCCGTGGCCCCAAGACCCCCGGACTCCGTGCCCCAAGACCCCCGGCCTCCGGGCCCCAAGACCCCCGGACTCCGTGCCCCAAGACCCCCCGCACTCGGTACCCAAGACCCCCGCACTCGGTACCCAAGATCTCCCGGACTCCGTGCCCCAAGACCCCCCGCGCTCGGTACCCAAGATCTCCCGGACTCCGTGCCCCAAGATCCCCGGACTTGGTGCATAAGATCCTGCGGATTCCGGCCCCTTGGGACTCGGGCCGGGCTGCTGCTGCTACTGCAGGGCTTCGATACTATTTTCTAAACTGATGGACCAATCTGCCATAATACGATACTGTTATCGAGTACGTCGCTCCGGCAAGACTGGAGGTGACCAGGTGCCAGCAGACCCCCAGCGCCCCCTCCCGCACCTTGGCGCCCCCCCTTCCAGCGGCTCCAGCCCAGCGGCGCCGGAAGACCAGGACCAGGTGCTGAGCTGGGAACTGGATGCTTTCCCCGCCGAGGACGAGCCGGTCTGGGAAGTCCTGGAGTACTTGGACTCCCTAGACGGCACCGAACCTGCTGACGGTGAGCCGCAGCCGACAGATCCGCCCGGCCCAGACCGCTGTAACGACTCCGCCGTGGCGGCAGCGGGGGCGGGATTCGGACACGGCGGGGCAGCGGACACGATGGCGCCGGGGCCGGTGCTCGCCACGCTCGCGGATCAGGTGTGGCAGCAGGGCCTGGGCGGCCTGGATGATGATGAGCTGATTGGGGTGCTGGCGGCGTGGCAGCGGCTGGGTGCCCGCGCCGTCGCCGGGCTGCTGGCCGCTGTCTCTGAGCTGGCGGCCCGGCGTAAGGCTGAGGGGCGGGCGAGCGGGGACTGGCGGGCGTTCGAGCACACCGAAGACGAGCTCGCCGCCACGCTCACCATGACCCGGCATGGTGCAGGGTGCGTGTTCGCGCTGGCGCTGGGCCTGGACCGGCTCCCGCTGACCCGGGCGGCGCTGGCGGGCGGGCGGATCGATGAGCGCCGCGCCACCGTGATCGCCGATGAGCTGGCTGGCCTGGATGACGAGCACGCCGCCGCCGTCGAAGCGCTGATCATCGAGAAGGCGGCCGGGCAGACCACCGGGCAGCTGCGGCCCGCGGTGCGCCGCGCGGTGATCGCCGCGGATCCCGCCGCGGCGAAACGCCGTAAAGAAGAAGCGCTGAAAGACGCCCGGGTGGAGGCCTCTGGCCAGCCGTCGGGCACCGCCACCCTGGCCGGGCGTGACCTGCCGCCCGCAGACGTCCTGGCCGCCGACAAGCACCTGAGTGCGCTGGCCCAGGCGATGAAGAAAGCTGGCGCTGAGGGCACCATGGACCAGCTACGTGCCCGCGCCTACCTCCACCTCCTCGCCGGCCAGCCCGCCGAAACCCTCCTGACTCCCGCCAGCGGCACAGCTGGTACCGGATCTCCGGGCACCGGCACCGCTGGCACCGGCACAGCTGGCGCCGGCGCGCCCGGAACCCAAGGTGCGGACGCACCTGATTGCGCCACCCCTGGCACCCGAACTGCCGGCACCGGCGCAGCTGGCCTGGGACTGCCCGCGCTGCGCGGCACCGTGAACCTCACCGTGCCCTTGGCCACCTGGCTCGGCTGGTCGCAATCACCGGGCTACGTTCCCGGGTTCGGGACCGTCGACGCCGACGACTCCCGGACCATCGCCGCCCTGCTCGCCGGAGATCCCGCCACCCAGTGGTGCATCACGTGGACAGACTCAGCCGGGCGCGCAGTTGCCCACGGCTGCGCAAAGAACGGTCCCCGGGCGCCCGGTCCCGGGCCAGGCTCCCGCGCCGGCCCAGGTTCCGGGCCAAGTTCCGGCTCTGGTTCAGGTTCCCGGGCCGGCCCAGGTTCTGGTCCAGATCCAGGTTCTCGGGCCGGTCCAGGTCCCGGGCCAGGTTCCGGCTCTGGTTCAGGCTCCCGCGCCGGCCCAGGTTCCGGGCCAAGTTCCGGCTCTGGTTCAGGTTCCCGGGCCGGCCCAAGTTCTGGTCCAGATCCAGGTTCCCGGGCCGGTCCAGG
>Ga0207684_10001103_pt1 | contig 30203 bp, 23 predicted proteins | sample KBSK5501metaG_FD_184342 | JGI IMG/M metagenome (GOLD analysis project Ga0207684, IMG submission 184342) | Corn, switchgrass and miscanthus rhizosphere microbial communities from Kellogg Biological Station, Michigan, USA - KBS K5-50-1 metaG... | ecosystem: Host-associated > Plants > Roots >...
GCTGCCGCTGGAGCCGATTACGACCTGATGCCGGCCCATGGCGGGATAGGGGACCGAGGTGACGGGGTGCCAGCGGTGGCCCACGGCGCGGATGGTGGCCCCCATCACGATCCGCCCGTCCCGGCTGGTGAGGGGGAAGGTGCCGGGGGCGGTGATCCGGGCGCGGGCGGTGCGCGCCTGCCGGTGCCACTGCCGGGCGTCGAACACCATCGGGGCGGTCGCGGTGCGCCCGGACAGGCCGGTCTCTATGGCGTAGATCCGCCACGCCCACAACCCCCCAGCGATAGCCAGCCCGGCCGGGACGGCAACCGGCGCGCACAGCGCGAACGCGGTGACCAGGTGCCCGGTGTTCGCCTGATGCCATGCGGCTTCCCAGTCACGGACCGGGGCCAGCGCGAACGCCCGCCAGGTGGCGGCGTGTAACGCCCGGCCTGTGAGGTAGGCGGCGGTCATCGGCAGCGCCCACGCGCCGGCCCGCCACAGCCGGGCCGGCGGCCAGCCGCGCAGCCACGCCCCCGCGAAACCCACAGCCGTGACCAGGGTGACGGGCGCGGCGGCCACCAGGACGGCGGCCAGGATCACCACGCGCAGGAACCGGCCCGTCATCCGCAGGCCCCACAGCAGCATGCGGAACCGCAGGTAGGCCCAGAAGGTCAGCACAGGAACGCTCCCGGTGGCAGGTCCCGCACCGTCAACCGTGAACCCAGCGCGACCGGCAAGCTGGTGGCGGCGCGGTCGACCACGCCCCGCGCGGCCGGGCTGGCCAGGTAGACCACCCGGTGATACCTCGGCTCGGCGGCGGGCCGAGCGCCGGGCTGGTAGTCGGCGCTGCGGGTGAGCAAGCCGGACATGATGGCGGTGGTGCGGGTCAGCGGTTTGGGGGTGAGTTCGGCTTCGATGGCCCAGCATTCCCCCGCGTACGGGCTGGCGGGCAGGTCGGGCCAGAACACCTCGGCGTCGGGCACATGCCCGGTGCCGACCCGGCCGCCGATCGCGGCACGGATGCGCCGCTCGGAGCGCCACCAGCCTTTGCCGTCTTGGTATGCGCCGCTGGCTTGCAGGGACAGGCGGACGGCTAACACGGCGCGGATGTGCGCCAGCCTGCCCAGCGCGGGCCGCGTCGGCGTGTAGCCCAGCCCGGTGACCGCAAGCCCGGTGCGTGTAAGCCAGCACCACGCCGGGCCGGGACCGAGGCGGCCGGTGGCGGCGTACCCGGCATGACGCCACCGGGCCACGATCCCGCGTGCCCGGTCAGCCCGGACGCCGAGGAACGCGGCGAGCAGATCGTAGGGTGCGCCGTACATCTCCCCGCACAGCAGCAGCCCGGCGATGTCACGGTCACCGGGGCGGACGGTCCCGGCGTCCGCGCGGCGAGCCTGAGCCGGCGGGGTGGTGCCTGTGCTGACGGTTGTGCCTGGATTCATCCGGCCTGCCCCGTGTGCGTGGTGTGTGCAGCAGTCTAGGCGGGCGGGTGTGGCCTGGCGCTACCCAGCGCCCCCGGCCGGGGTGCCCTGCGGGTAAGGGGTGCCGTTCTTGCCCCGCGCCCCGGCCGGGAGTTGGTCCCATGCCAGCGCCCGCGTTTTCCCTCCCGAGGTTAGGGGGCCGCTAGCGCTGGCACGGGGGTTGTTACCCCGGCCCAGGACTATCTGCCTTGCGCGGGAAGATGCCTTGCGAGAGCTTCCGCCCGCCGTGATGAGGCAGCTTTTGTAACCGGCGTTCCCACTTGCCGGCGTCCCTGGGCCGGGAGTTCTAGGCCAGGTCGGCCTCCGCGCGGCGGATCGAGTCGCGCAGGTCCGCAGGGTCTTCGCCCCGGACGGCGACGGGCGGGGAACTGTGCCGAAGCGAGGCGTAGAGCAGGCCGGACACGCCTTTCCAGCAGTGCCAGCGGGGGTGCTCGCGGGTGATGTCGTCAAGCGTCGGCTCTGCGGCGGGTGCGGCGTGGTCGCTGGTCATGCCGGGGTGTCCCTGGGTGTTTCGCGGTGCCCCTGGTAGGCCACTGCGGTCTGTATCTGGAGCATCTGGCGGGTCAGCACGGCGGGGTCGCCGTGGTGGGCGATGATCCCGGCAGGTACCTGGAACACGGGGAAAGCCCAGAATTCGCGCGTAGCGGTGCCCCAGATGACGACCCACTCCGGGCTGTGCTGAGTGATCAATGCGGCGGCGCGGCGCTCGTCCGGGTCGAATAAGGCAGTCATCGGGCCGGGTCACTCGCCGGCTGCCAGTTGAGCCTGGCCCAGACGGTCCAGCCGGTTAACGGGTCGCCGTCTATGCCCGAGTCGGCGGCGAGCGCGCGGACGATGTCCAGGCCGTGCGGGCGGCCGTCGGGGTGGGCGTGCTGGTTCCAGGGGCCTCCGTTGTCTTCCACCTCGATCCACACGTAGTCGTCTTCGTGGATCTCGGCGCGGACTGTGAATGTGCCGTCGGCCTTCCCCGAGGCGCTGTGCAGGCAACTATTAGCCGCTAGCTCGGAAATGCACAGGACGGCGTCATCGGCTGCGGGGCAGCCTTCCAGGGCCGCACGGAGGAATTGGCGGGCCTCGCGGACCTGATCGGGGCGGGCAGGGAAGACCTGGTCGCGCGGCGTCGCCGAGGGCGGTCGGGTGGTGCTAGCGGGACTGGTCCCAGCTGGTGTCATCCGTCCTCCCATGGCTCGTGGCTGGCGATAACCAGCTTGCTGGGGAGGGCTACGCTTGCAAAAGAGAATCCATCCATGTGTGGCGCTGACTGCCTCGTGTTGTGGCAGGTCCCTTCAGTACGTGAGGACGTGTGACAGATGGCTCCCGGCCGTGACGGCGATCAGTCGGCACTCGCAATGTTCGCGGGCGAGTTGCGGGCGGTGCGTGCCAGGGCGGGCATGTCGCGGGACGAGTTGGCTGCACAGGTCAACTACAGCGGGTCGCTGATCGGCATGGTCGAGAGCATGGCTCGGGTGCCGAGCCTTGCTTTAGCGCAACGATTCGACGACGTGTTCAATACGGCGGGAACGTTCGCGCGGATGCATCTGCACCTGCGGGCCGCGCCGTTCCCCTCGTGGTTCCGGCCGTTTGCGCAGCACGAGAGCGAAGCAACATCGCTGCGCACTTTCGAGCATTCACTCGTGCCGGGCTTGCTGCAGACGGCAGAGTATGCCCGCGCGCTGCTGAGCACCCGCATGGGCGTGAGCGAGGACGAGGTGGACCAACTCGTGACCGCCCGCCTGGAACGCCAGGCGATCCTTGAGCGAGATGAGCCGCCGCTGCTATGGGCGGTCATTGACGAGGCGGCGTTGCGCCGGCCGGTGGGTGGCCGGAAGGTCATGCGCGCCCAGGTAGAGCATCTGGCCGAGATGGCCCAGCGGCGAAATGTCCTGATCCAGGTGATCCCGCTCGAAGTCGGCGCACATGAGGGCGTCAACGGGGCTTTCGTGATCGCAGAGTTCGCCAACGCGCCCAGTATCGTGTATCTGGAGACGGCGCTGACCGGCCTCGTCGTTGAGCGTCCCGAGGATGTGGCCGCTGTCACGCTGATTTATGAGACCCTGCGATCCGAGGCGCTGCCGCGCGCAGGCTCACTGAAAATGCTGGAGGAAGTGGCGAGGACATGGACCTAACCAGCGCCGAGTGGCGCAAGTCGAGTTACAGCGGGACCAACGGTGGCAACTGCGTGCAGGTTGCGCGCAACCTGCCGGGGGTTGTTGCGATGCGTGATTCCAAGGACCCGCATGGCCCGGCGCTGATCTTCACGCCTGATGAGTGGCGGGCGTTCACCGCTGGGATCAAGGTGGGGGAGTTCGATCTGACCTAGAGCTGAGTCAGGGCTAGGCCACCAGGTTAGAGGGGTATCGCTGTGCCTGCGGTGCCTTTTTTGTTATTCTACGTGACTCTGTGTGAGCGGGCTTGTGGTGGCGCAGAGGGTGCTGCCTTGGCTCCGTTCCACGCCTGGCGCAGACCTGGCCCGCGCCACGGTTTCGGTGTATGCCGCCTGCCGTTCCGCGTGAGCGCGGGTTGCGGCGGTCATGTGGGTCGGCTATGCCCCGCTTGCGGGGCCTTGGGCGGGCTCGGAGGGGGTAAGGAGGGGGTGCGGGGGGACCTCAGGGGGAACCATGGGGCTGTGGGGAATGGTGCCCCCTGTGGTTCCCCCGCTCGGGCCGCAGGCCCGATGGCCGTTGACCTTGCCGGGTGCGTCCTGCCTGTGCCACGGTTTCGGCCTGCGTGCTTCGGTTCCTCGCTGGTCTGCTGCGGGCCTGTGCCCCGGTTTCGGTGGGGAGTTGCGCGTTTCCTCGCTAGCTGGATGCCTGCCTGTACCACGACAGGTTTTGACCGGGTGGGCCCGGAGGGGTAACGAATGGGGGTGCGGGGGAAACGTCAGGGGAACCCTGGGGCTGTCAAGGGGAAGGGTTCCCCTGTGGTTTCCCCCGCTCGGGTCGAAGACTCGATGTTTTTGATTTGCCGTCTGCGCCGTTCCTGACCTCACCCTCGGGGTCCCCTTGGGGTGGGGGTGAGGTCAGGAACGGCGCAGACGGCTCGGCCCGCAGGGTCGATGCTGGCAGGAGGGGTGCCGGGCGGATTTTGGGGCACACAGTGCCCGCACGCCGTGTGACGGGCCTGTGCGGGCTTTGTTCGGGGGGTGTGCGGGTTTTCCCGGTGCCCGCAGGGCGCCGGCTAAGAGCCTGTCTGGAAACTTAATACTGCAACGGCATCTGTGGTGGATGGGTTCTGAATCTGCATGTCAGAGCCTTGAAGCCTGCTACGGCTATCTCGCGAAGAGCTGCGTTATCGCAGGTCCGGCTGTCGCCATGATAGGTGCCGTTGCAGCACTAAACGTCAGCTGTTCGTGTCCCTCGCCCTGTACGGTCATTGTCGCGGTCAGCGGCGCGTCTCGTCCGGCGGCTGTGCGCCGTCGCCGTCTCCCGGCTGCCGGCGGCGGCTGACCGCGCCCACGATGATCTTGACCGCGAGGCCGAGGATGACGAGGTCAGCGATTATCTGCCCGGTGACCACGAGCCGCGCCGCCTGGGTCTTGGCGGTGATGTCGCCGAACCCGACCGTGGAGAACACGGTGACGGTGAAGTACAGCCCGTCGGTGTGCGTCAGCTGCCCGTCGAAGTTGCTGGCCGACATCTTGGCCATGACGACATAGGTGCTGGCGAACAGCAGCAGGAACAGCGGGACGCTGGTGGCCAGGGCTTCGATGGCCCGCAGGCCCGGGAAGGGTGACCGGATGATCGAGCGGGTCTGGAACGCCACCAGGGCGATGAACACCGCAAGCCCGATGACCAGGATCGTGACGGCGGTCCCGGTCGAGTAGTGATCCAGGGGCAGCAGGTAATAGAGGACCACCAGCGCGGTGACAGATCCCACGATCCGCAGCACCGCCCACGCGATCATCCGGGATGAGGGTCTGGCCGCACGCCGGGCGTCTGGCCCGGGCCCCGCGCCGCCGGTCACCGGTTCGGCCGCAATCTGCTGAAGGCGACCCGGAGTGACAGGTCTCGCTCCTGCCGCACGACGGCCACTACTGTGCCCAGAATCACCACCACCGCTATTCAAGAGCTGCCACGAGCAGCATCGGGATACGAGGTTCTACGTGCCCCGCCGTTCAGCTTTCCGATCCAGCCACCAGCACGTCATGTGGTGAGACGCGCCATGACCTGGCCAGGGTGCACGAGGGCAGGCCATGATCGCGGGCCGATCGGTCTAGCGTTTCGTGCTGGAGGGCTCGCCGACAGCGGCGCGCGCCCAGTCGTGAGTGCTGCCGGGATCGAGGGCGGCGAGAAACTCTGTGAGCGGGCCATCCCAGCTACCTTCCGCGCTGTCGGCCGCTGCCGCGGCGACCGTCTGCCGTGTCTGCTGGTCCTGGCAGCGAACCAGCACGATGGCCGCATGCGGGCCAGCGCCGGCGAGGATCTCGTGGGCCCGGTGCTCACCCGATCCGGTGTGCCCTTTACGCTCGCGAGCAGCGCGGGCCTCTTCCTTTGCGCCTTTCAGGGTGGAGAACAGGCCCATGAATCCGATCGTCCATGACAGGGAGATACGGAGCACGGTGGACACGAGATCACTGGCCGACAGCACACGAGACTCAGTGACCTTCAGCGACCCGTCGGGGTTGCCCCGGACCACCACAGCAGTCGCGCCGCCCTTGCGGGCCTTCGTGCGGAACCCCCGCCCCAGCGACGCCAGCATGTGCTCGGCGTGACGGTAGCTATCGAAGCTGGCGAGGACTACCGAATCTCGCGCAGACTTCGCGGCCGGGCTGGTCTCGGACGTCATGCAGGGATTCTTCACCCGCAGGGCTGGCAGGGAATCACCCACACAGGATGATAACCCTGGCTGTTCCAGCAAGATCATGATTACCGTAAGTGTCCTTACGAATACCTGATGCTTAGTACGGCAACGGCACCTGTGGTGGACGGGTTCTGAATCTGCACGTCAGAGCCTTGAAGCCTGCTGCGGCTATCTCGCGAAGAGCTGCGTTACCGCAGATCCAGCTGCCGCTGAGAGGATGAGTGCCCGGAGGGCGCTGCTGGTTGTGCCTGTGCTGGGGGCGGCGGCGCGGGTCCGTGGAGACGCCGGCCTGCGCTGGTGGGGGCGGGCGGGAGGGCCGGCCTGCTTTGTTGGTGTGGTTCCTCGTGGGGGGCCGCGCGGGTGCGCCCGTGTGGGTTTACCCGCGCGGCCCGGTGCCTGGTCTGGCTGTCCGTTAGCTTGGTGCGGGCGGCGGTTCCGGTGGCTCGGTCATAGCTGGGCTGTCCACTCGATGATCAGGCGTGCGGCCGGGTGGGCAGTGTCCGTTTTCGTTTCCCCTTTGGCGTACTGCCCTATGCGCTGAGAATCTTCCGTGATCATGGAGTCGGCGGTTCGCTCGCCGAGGACCCGGGCGATTGCGGCCGGGAGAGCGGTGGCCGGAACCCGCTCGACCACGGCGCGGTAGTCGGCAGCCCGCTCGGCGAAGAGGGCGACGATGTCGTGGGCGTCGGACTCGTGATGGGCGGCCAGATACTCGCGTGGCAAAGCGGCGTACCCCGCATCGGCGCGTCGTTCGCGCTCAGCCCGCTCGTCCCCGATTCCCGGTCCGTCCCCGGCTCCCGAAGTGCTCCCGGTCCGCGGGACGTCCCCGGCTGCGTCCAGCGAGCCGGCCGGCCCGGCCGCGCCGTCCCGGATCGCCGCGCGGACCCGGCGCAGCACCCGCTCACGGGAATCCTGAGCCGTCCCCGGTCGCTCACTCATCGCCTGTCCCCCTGGTCCTGGCCCACCAGGCGCGGAAGGACTCGGGCGGCGGCGCCGGCGCGTCCCGTGTCTGCGTCCACGCGCTGAGCGGCGGCGGCAGCCGCCGGATCCAGCCACGGCGGCCCACGAGCCTCCGGCTACCCGATGCCACACGCTGCGCCAGGCCTAGCCGCCGAGGGGATCGCAACGTCCATGCGGCAGCACCCATGGCTATGCGTTCGGGGCGAGGAAAACCGTGTCGTTTCGCATCGACCGCTTTCCCGCGCAGGTAGATCAGCGCCTCGGGGATGTTGATCGCCACCGGGCAGACGTCGTAGCAGGCGCCGCACAGGCTGGAGGCGTACGGCAGCGAAGCGTCGATCGGTGAGGTGACACCGCGAAGCAGCGGGGTGAGGATCGCGCCGATCGGCCCCGGGTAGGGCGAGCCGTAGGCGTGCCCGCCGGTCCGCTCGTACACCGGGCACACGTTCAGGCAGGCCGAGCAGCGGATGCAGCGCAGCGCCTGGCGGCCGGTGGCATCCGCGAGCGCGCCGGTCCGGCCGTTGTCGAGCAGCACCAGGTGGAACGCCTGCGGGCCGTCGCCGGGGGTCACGCCGGTCCATGTCGAGGTGTAGGGGTTCATCCGCTCCGCGGTGGACGAGCGGGGCAGCAGCGCGAGGAACACCTCCAGGTCACGCCAGGACGGCAGCACCTTCTCGACGCCCACCACGGAGATCAGTGTCTCGGGCAGCGTCAGGCACATCCGGCCGTTGCCCTCGGATTCGACGACGACCAGGGTGCCGGTGTCGGCGATGGCGAAGTTGGCTCCCGAGATCCCGACCGCCGCCTGCAGGAACGCGCGCCGCAGGTAGGACCGGGCCGCCGCGGCGAGATCCGACGGCTGATCGGTGAGATCGGCCGGTGCGCCCGGCATATGGCGCAGGAAGATGTCCTTGATCTCGGCGCGGTTGCGGTGAATGGCCGGCACCAGGATGTGGCTGGGCCGGTCCCCATCCAGCTGAACGATGAGCTCGGCAAGATCAGTCTCGAGCGCGTGGATGTGCTCGGCGGCCAGCGCCTCGTTGAGGCCGGTCTCCTGGGTGACCATGGATTTCACCTTGACCACCTGGTCGGCTCCGGCGTCCTGCACCAGGGACACCACGATGGCGTTCGCCTCTTCGGCATCGGCCGCCCAGTGCACCTGGCCGCCTGCGCTGATCACCCGCTCCTCCAGGCGAGTCAGGTAGACATCCAGGTTGGCCAGGGTGTGATCCTTGATCGCCTTGGCCGCGGCGCGCAACTGCGGCCAGTCGGCCAGCTCGGCGACGGCCGCCGCCCGCTTCACCCGGATAGCGCCGGTGGCGTGGGCCAGGTTGCGGCGCAACTGGGAGTCCTGCAGGGCCGCGGCGGCGGCCTCGGGAAAGGCCGGCATGCCGAGGTAGGTCGGCATGCTCACGCTGTGCCTCCCGCTCGCCTGCGGGACGCTTTGAGGCGCCGCCTTCCCTCGTCGCTCGTACCTCGCTCCTCAGTCCAGGCACCGCCGCGCCCCTCCGGCCCGCTCACGCTGTGCCTCCCGCTCGGTCTCCCGCTCGCCTGCGGGACGCTTTGGGGCGCCCCTTTGGCTCGCTCACCCGCTCGGCGCCGGCGGCATTGGTGCTCGCCAGGATCTCGGCCAGATGCATGGTGGCGACCCCCGTCCGCTGGCGGGCCAGCGCCCCGCCGACGTGCATGAGGCACGAGCTGTCGGAGGAGCAGAGCACCTCGGCGCCGGTCTGCAGCACGGCGGCGACCTTGTCCGCGCACATCGCCGCCGACACGTCCGGGTTCTTCAGCGAGAACGTGCCGCCGAAGCCGCAGCAGGTCTCGTCGCCCGGCAGATCGACCAGATCGATCCCGCGCACGCCGCGGAGCAGCCGCAGCGGCGCGTCGCCGACCCGCATCATCCGCAGCGAGTGACAGCTGGGGTGATAGGTCACCCGGTGCGGGAAGTACGCGCCCACGTCGGTAACCCCCAGCACGTTCACGAGTAGCCCCGACAGCTCGTGCACCCGGGGCGCGATCCGCTCGGCCTCCCGGGCGAGTGCGCGGTCACCGGTGCTGGCCGCGAGCGCCGGGTGATACTCGCGGACCATGGCCGCGCAGGACGCCGAGGGCGTAACAATCGCATCGAATTTCCCGAACGCTTCAGTGAAGCCGGTCACCATGGGCATAGCCTCACGCCGGTACCCGGAATTCAAGTGCATCTGCCCGCAGCATGACTGGTCCATCGGGAAAGCCACCTCGTGGCCCAGCCGCTCAAGCAATGTCACCACGGCCTGGCCGGCCTCTGGGAACAGCGTGTCAGCCAGGCAGGTCACAAACAGTGCGATCCGCATGGGCCCTTCCGGCACTCGGGGCCCGGACGGAGCGAGGCCCGGGTCCGCCCATGGTAACGGGTCGCGGCTCCGGCGCGCCCGAGCAGGTCTGACCTCTTGGTGGCCAGTTCCGGCCAGGTCAGGTGGCTGCCTGGCCGGCCGGTCAGGACCGGGCGGGCCTGGCGCCGGCCGGCTGGCGGCGCGGCCGGCCCGCTCGGACCACCGGCCGGGTGGACGGTTGGCCTGGTCGTCCGCTATACATCGGATGTCTGTTCCCTCGCGCCTGCCACCACGATGCGGAGGCTGCCCATGACCGCGGCAGAGTTCGACGGCCTCACCGCCCTTGTCACCGGCGGCGCCTCGGGCATCGGGCTGGCCACCGCCGAGCACCTGGCGGCCCGGGGGGCGCGGGTCACGATCCTGGACCGGGACAATCCCCGCCCTGAGGCCATGAGAGCCGCCGAGAGTGCGGTCGTCGCCGACGTGACCGACGACGCCGCGGTGCGTGCCGCGGTCGGCGCAGCGGCCACCACGCTCGGCGGCATCGACATCCTGGTGAATAACGCGGGCGTCGGCGCGATCGGCACGGTGGAGGACAACGACGACGAAGAATGGCGGCGGGTCTTCGACGTGAACGTGTTCGGCATGGTCCGCACCAGCCGGGCCGCACTCCCGCACCTGCGTCGCGCGGCACAGCGGCGGGGTGTCGCGGTCATCGTCAACACCTGCTCCATCGTGGCCAGCGCCGGTCTGCCGCAGCGCGCCCTGTATTCCGCTACCAAGGGCGCGGTCTACTCGCTGACCCTCGCGATGGCCGCGGATTACGTCGCCGACGGGATCCGGGTGGCCTGCGTCAATCCGGGGACCGCCGACACCCCGTGGGTGTCACGCCTGCTTGACGCGTCGCCCGATCCCGCCGCGGAGCGCGCCGCCCTGGCGGCTCGCCAGCCGATGGGGCGCCTGGTCTCCGCGGCCGAGGTGGCGGCGGCCATCGCCTACCTCGCCAGCCCGCTGTCCGGGGCGACCACCGGCATTGCCCTGGCTGTGGACGGCGGCATGTCCGGGCTGCGCCTGCGGCCTCCCGGCCAGGCCCTCCGCTGAACGGGCCTTCGAACCGGAGCGATCCACCCGGCCAGAACCGTCGCGAACCGGGGATTGTCACGGTGGCGGCGGGCGCGGAGACTGGCGGAGCGGAGAGTGACACGGTGACAATAGATCGGATGACTCTGTTCGAGCGCTGGCGCGTCGCCGAGTGGAAGGCGGCGCCCAAAGGCTTTATAGCCACCACATATCGTTTCGGTGACGGTCTGCGCCTTCCGCGCATATCGGCGTTGACACGCAAGATACATCGGATCTATTTTCCAGGCACACGACCAGGGCGCAGTCCACTGGCGGAACGCGAGGGCGCGGACCGTAGGCCCGAGGGAGTGGACACAGGAGGACCGATGTCAATTCGCAGACGTTTCGGCGTGTCCGTCTCGGCCGCGATCGCGGTCGCGGCGCTGCTCGCTGGATGCAGCTCTGGTAGCTCCAGTAGCTCTAGCAGCTCCGGCAGCAACTCGTCCAGTTCCGGGCCGGTCAAGATCGGCGTGGACCTCACTTACAACAACACGGCGTTCTGGTCCGCGTACATCAACTATGAGACCCAGTACGCGAAGCAACTGAACATCAAGCTGCTCGGCCCGCTTCTCTCCGCGGCCAGCGCCAGCCTGCAAAACCAGCAGATCGTGGAGCTTGTCAACCAAGGGGCCAAGGCGATCATCGTGAACCCCGAGACCGCGACCAGCCTCGGCCCGGCCATCACCTATGCGGCCAGCCACCACGTGCAACTGATATCCGTCGACACGATCGTCGGAGTCGGCAAGGTGTACATGGTCGTGCGGGCATCCAACCTGATCTACGGCCAGGACGCGTGCGCCTACGTCAGCTCGATCGCGAAGTCCGGCTACGTCCTCGAACTGCAGGGCGACCTGACCTCCTCGAACGGCGCCGACCGGGCCACCGGCTTCGAGGCCTGCATGGCCGCCAACGACCCCGGAGTCAAGATCCTCAAGAAGCCCACGGTCTGGACGGACGCGACCGCGGTGACCGACGCGCAGAACGCGGTCAACGCGTACGGCAGCCAGCTCAAGGCCATCTACTCGGCGTGGAGCAGCCCGGACACCGGAATCATCCCGCTGCTCAAGGCCAAGGGCCTGACCGGAAAGGTCGCGCTGATCAGCGACGACGGTGTCCCCTTCGAGATGTGCTACATCGGCAAGGGCACGGTCAGCGCGTCCCAGTCACAGCCGGCGAACCTGTACGCGTACTGGGCGCTCAAGTACGCGGTCGACGCCGCTAACGGAGTCAAGCTGCAGCCCGGCCAGCCGGGCGGTGGCGCACCCACCCTGCAGATGGTCAGCTATCAGGGAGATTCCAACCTCGCCGACCCGATCGTCGCCCCGTTCGTCACGAAGACCGCCACGACCTTTACGGTCAAGCCGACCAACGGGCTGACTGGAACCGTGGCGACCACCCCGGTTACCGACGCCAAGCTCTGGGGCAACGTCTACGGCGCCGCGCACGGCGGCGTCTGCAGCACATCCGCAACTGGATGAGCGAGCAGATCGCGTCTGCTGCCTCGGCTGCCGCACCGGCAGCCGAGGCAGCTGGCATCCACAAGCAGTTCGGCAGCACACAGGCGCTGCGCGGGGTGGATCTCACCCTGTACCCCGGCCGCTGCCTGGGCCTGGTCGGCCGGAACGGCGCGGGCAAGTCCACGCTGGTGTCGATCCTGAGCGGCATCTATCCGGCCGACAGCGGCGAGGTCCGTTTCGACGGCGTTCCCGCGCCCCCGCTGGGTAACGTCAGGGCCTGGCGCGACCGGATCGCCACCGTCTTCCAGCACTCGATGGTGGTCCCCGGGCTCACCGTCGCCGAGAACGTGTTCCTCGGCCGTCAGCCCCGGCGCGCTGGGCTGATCGACTGGCGCCGGATGCGCGAGCAGACCCGCCAGGTCATGGCCGAGTGGGGCTTCCAGATCGATGTGAACCGGCCTTGCGCGGACCTCACCGTGGAGCAGCGGCAGATCGTCGAGATAGCCAGGGCGCTCGCCGCCGGGACCCGCTGCCTGCTGCTCGACGAACCCACCGCGGCGCTGGAGCGCGGCGCCATCGAGCGGCTGTTCGCGCGGGTCAGGCAGCTCACCGCGAGCGGTGTCGCGGTCCTCTACATCTCGCACCACCTTGAGGAAGTCTTCGAGATCTGCCAGGACGCTGCGGTCATCCGGGACGGTGAGCTGGTGCTCACCGGACCAGCCTCCGGCCTGTCCAAAGACGACCTGGTGACCGCGATGGTCGGCCCGGACGCGGCCGCCATGCGCGCCGACCTGACGCGGGCCGGAGCCGGGAGGTCCACGGCGGCACCGGCAGCCGACCGAGGCGCGCCCCTCCTGGTGATCGATCACGTGTCCGCGGAGTCGCCGGGCGGCCGGGTCAGGGACACCTCGCTCCAGGTGCGGCCCGGTGAGCGGGTGGGCATGACGGGCCTGCTCAGCGCCGGTGTCAGCACGCTGGCCCGGATCGTCGCGGGTGCCGCACCCTATGAGTCGGGCCGCGTGCTCCTCGACGGCAAGGAACTCCCCCCGGGACGGCGTGACCTGGCCCTGCGGGCGGGTGTGGGCTATCTCCCCGAGGACCGGCAGGCCGACGGCTTCGTGTCCGCTCTCGGGGTCGCCGAGAACAGCACCATGACCATCACCGACTGGCTGGCCCGGCTGGCGGGCTTCCTGCGTCCCCAGACCAGGGCGGCGGCCGCGGCGCCGCTGACCCGGGCGCTGTCCATCGTGTCGGCGGGGCCGGATCAGCCCGTGGGTGAGCTTTCTGGCGGGAACCAGCAGAAGGTCACCGCGGCCCGCGCTTTGGCCCGCAAGCCCCGGCTCATCGTCGCCATCACCCCGACCCGCGGCGTGGACGTGGCGTCCAAGACCCTGCTGCTGGCCGAGCTCGCCCGGGTGACCGCGGAGACCGGAGCGGCGCTCCTGCTCGCCACTGATGAGCTTGACGACCTGGCCATCTGTGATCGCGTCATCGTGCTGGTCCGCGGTGAGCGCTTCACCGAGTTCACCGAGCCACCCTTTGATCGTGAGGCTCTCATCGCGGCGACGGAGGGCATGGCCCGTGACGCCGCGGGCGGCGGCGCCGGCAAAGGGAATGCCAGCACCAGCGCACGGCCAGCCGGCGCCCAGCCCGCCGGCCATGCCGACAGCCCACCCGACTCCGACCGACAGGGGACACCATGAGCGAGCCGGTGGACTCCGGCGCCACAGCAGTCGCCGACCGCGGCCGGGCCGAGGTAGAAGCCGTCCTCCAGGGACGCAGCCGGCGTACTGCCGCGGTCTCGCTAATCCGCGAGGCCGCGCTGCTGCCGGTCCTTGTCCTGCTGATCGTCGTCGGCAGTCTGGTCAGCAGCGCGTTCCTCACCGTCTCCAACTTCTCCGGCATCGGGGAGCAGATCGCCGCCCTCGGCGTCACGGTGGTCGGTGAGAGCCTCATCCTGCTCATCGGTGGGATGGACCTCTCCCTGGAGGGAACCTACGGGCTCGCACCGATGGTTGCAGCGTGGCTGATGGTGCCCGTCGCCGAGTTCGGTTCTGGCACGAAGCTGTCTCCTTACCTGGCGATCGTTGTCCTGCTCGCGGTGGGCGCCACCGTCGGCCTGCTGAATGGCCTGATGATCGTCAAGGGACGGCTGAACGGGTTCATCGTGACGCTCGCCATGACGATCATCCTGGCCGGGCTGCAACTGGGCATCGTGCACGGCAACACGCTGTTCAACCTTCCCTCCGCGTTCCTCTACCTAGGCTCCGCCAGCATCGGCGCCGTCCCCGTCTCGTTCATCTTCGCGGCGATCGTCTTCATCGTTGTCGGGCTCTTCCTGCGCTACCACCGCACGGGCCGGGCGATCTACGCGGTAGGCGGCAACCTGTCGGCGGCGCGTGCCGCGGGCATCAAAGTCGACCGGATCAGGATCGGCGTATACATCGCCGGCAGCATCCTCGCGGCGATCGGCGGGCTGATAGAAGCGGGCCGGGTCAGCGCCGTCACCGGCCAGCAGGGCTTCCAGGAGGGCATCATCTTCCCGGTCTTCGCCGCCGCGGTGATCGGCGGAGTGAGCCTGAGAGGGGGGCGGGGGAACATGGTGGGCGCGGCGTCCGGTGTCCTCCTGCTCGGCGTGGTGCAGAACATCCTTGACCTGGCCAACACCCCCAACTACTGGATCGAGGCAATTGACGGCGTGGTCATTCTCATCGCGCTCATCCTGGCCAGGGTGATCGGTGGCGAGGCGACGGCCGAGTGATCCGCAGCCCGGGGACCCGCAGCCCGGGGACCCGCAGCCCAGGGACCCGCAGCCCAGGGACCCGCAGCCGAGCAAGCGACAGGCCAGGGCCGCGCCCTGACGAGGGATGCGACGCATGACCACGATTGTTGGCTTCGATACCTTCGACGTGCGCTTCCCGACCTCGCGGACGCTGGATGGGTCGGACGCGATGAACCAGAGCCCCGACTATTCGGCCGCTGCCCTGGTGCTGCGGACCGATGCGGCGGACGGGCTAGCCGGGCACTCCCACGTATTCACAATCGGGCGGGGAAACGACATCCAGCTCGCGGCGGTGCGGGCACTCGAGCCGCTTCTGGCCAACCGGGACGTGGACGAGGTCCTGTCCGACCTCGGCGCGCTGTCCCGGCGGCTGGTGGGCGATAGCCCGCTGCGCTGGCTGGGTCCCGAGCGCGGGGTTGTTCACATGGCCATCGGCGCGGTGCTGAACGCATGCTGGGACCTCGCCGCCCGGCGCGCGGGCAAGCCGCTCTGGCGCTTCCTCGCGGACATGCCCCCCAAGGAGATCGTCTCCCTGGTCGATTTCAGGTATCTCACCGATGCGCTCACCCCCGATGATGCCCTTGAGCTGCTCGAACGAGGCACCTCTGGGAGAGCCGGGCGCCGTCAGGTGCTGGAGCGTGACGGCTACCCGGCCTACACCACCGCCCCCGGCTGGCTCGGCTATTCCGACGAACGGCTCGCCGAGTTGTGCGCGGAGTCCGTCCAGGACGGTTTCACCCAGGTCAAGCTCAAGGTGGGCGCGAACCTGGATGATGACCAGCGGCGCTGCGGGATCGCCCGGGACGTCGTGGGCGAAGACGTCGCCATCGCGCTGGACGCGAACCAGGTCTGGGACGTGCCGGCCGCGATCGGCTGGATGCGCGAACTGGCCCCCGTCCGGCCGACCTGGATTGAGGAGCCGACCAGTCCGGACGACATCCTCGGCACCGCCGTGATCCGGCGGGGTGTGAAACCGGTCCGGGTGGCCACCGGCGAGCATGTCGCCAACCGGGTGATCTTCAAGCAGCTCCTTCAGGCGGAGGCCATCGACATCATGCAGATCGACGCCTGCCGGGTGGCCGGTGTGAACGAGAACATCGCGAACCTGCTCCTCGCGGCCAAGTTCGGCGTCCCGGTCTGCCCGCATGCGGGCGGGGTCGGCCTGTGCGAGATGGTCCAGCATCTGTCGATGTTCGATTACGTCGCGCTGTCGGGGACGATGGACGGCCGCCAGATCGAGTGGATCGATCACCTGCACGAGCACTTCACAGCGCCGGCCCGGGTGAACCGGGGGCGCTACGTCGCGCCGGTCACCCCTGGGGCGTCCGCGGAGTTCAGGCCCGAGTCGCTGACGGAGTTCTCGTTCCCCGATGGGGCCGCGTGGCGTTCCGGAACATGATCATCGATGCGCATCATCACATATGGGATCCCGATGCCCGGGCGCACGGCTGGCTCGACGGGCTCCCCGCGTTGCGCCGCCGGTTCAGCCTCGCCGACTTCACCCGGATCAGCGCGGAACACGCCGTGAGTGCCAGCGTCCTGGTTCAGGTGCTGGCCAGCGCGGCGGAGACGGAGGAGTTCCTCGCCCTCGCGGCCACGCCCGGCGTGGTCGCGGGCGTGGTGGGGTGGGCCGACCTGACCGCCCCCGACGTGGCGGCCGAGATCGCGCGGCTGCGCCAGCTGCCCGGGGGCAGCCGGCTCGTCGGAATCCGGCACCTGGTCCAGGACGAGCCCGATGCGGGCTGGCTCGACCGGCGCGACGTGCGGCGCGGCCTGCGCGCGGTCGGCCAGGCTGGCCTCGCATACGACCTGCTGGTCCGCCCGGCGCAGCTGCCCGCCGCGATCCGCGTGGCCAGCGACCTCGGCGACGTGCGCTTCATCCTCGATCATGGGGCGAAACCGGACATCGCGTCCGGCCATCTTGAGCCGTGGTCCGGCCTGACCGCAGAGCTGGCCCGCAGGCCGAATGTGATGTGCAAGCTGTCCGGCCTGGTGACCGAGGCCGGGCCGGGCTGGAACGCAGCGCAGATCGCCCCGTACGCGGACCGGCTGCTGGAGTGCTTCGGGCCCGGCCGCCTGATGTTCGGGTCCGACTGGCCGGTCTGCACGCTCGCCGCCAGCTACGGCGAGGTGCTCGCGCTCGCGCGGGAGGTGCTCGGCGACCAGATCGCCCCGGCCGAACGCGACGCGATCTTCGCCGACACTGCGGTCACCGCCTACGGCCTGCTGCTGTAGAGCGGCCCTTTCACGCCACGACGTCCAGAGTCTGCCGCAACACCCTGGGACGATCAAGATCTTGGGGACCTATGCATGGGCATGGGCAGGAGGCAGGGGGCAGGGCGCAGTCATAGAACCGAGGCGAGCCACTGTTCGACGCTGGCGATGTGCACGGTCGACCAGGATCTGGCCACCTCAGGGTCGTGACAGGCGAGCGCGTCGAGGATGGCCCGGTGCTCGGCGAGCGTGCGCTCCCTGGCGCCCGCCTGGGTGAGGCCACGCCAGACCCGGGCCCGGAACGTCGGCCCGGACAGCGACTCCAGCAGCGAGCAGAGCACCGAGTTGCCGCTGCACGCCGAGATCCGCTTGTGGAACTCCAGGTCGTTGGCGACCAGGTCCTCCACCTCTGGATGAGGACCGAGACTGTCCAGTAGCCGGCCCAGGCCCTCGATCTCCTCCTCGCCGATGCGCTCCGCCGCCATCGCCGCTGCCGCAGGCTCCAGAATTCGTCTGACCTGCAGGAACTCAAGCACCGTACCGTCACGGTGAAAGTCGACGATGAAACTGAGCGCCTCCAGCAGGAGCGGCGGCTGCAGGCTGGTCACGTACGTGCCGTCGCCGCGCCGCACATCGAGGATGTTGACCAGCGAAAGCGCCTTGACCGCCTCACGCAGGGAACTGCGCGAGAGTCCAAGCTCCGCGGCGAGATCCGCCTCTTTGGGCAGCCGGTCACCGGCCCGCAGCGTACCCGAGACGATCATTGACTTGATCTTCTCGATAGCCTCGTCGGTCAGCGCCACGGCAGACCCTCCGTAACCCCTCGCCCTCTGCGCCGCGGCCCCGGGCCCTGATCATTGACTCCGCGCAGATCCGATGTTTACCCGAGTATCCCATAGCAGCGGAGGTCCCTGGATGCCGCGAATCAAGCACCAGCCGCAGTAGCCAGGTCCGCCCCCTGGCGGCCTCCGCCATGGTCAGCGGGCTAGCGGGGATCCGTGGTGCGACGGCCGGGTATCCGGGGAGATCGACGCGCCGGGGGCGGGAGCAGGGTGGCGTTACCGGGCCTGGCGGCCGCGCCGATCATGAAGATCTGATAGTTGCCGCCCGGGCTGTGGTTCCGGGCGGCCCGGAATCGGGCGGCTTTCCGCCGTGACTGTCGGCATCTGCTGATACGAAGGACACCATGGCGGGCGGTGACGTGGACAGTGCTCCCGGGGGTGACACGGTGGACACCCTGCGGGCGGAGGCGGAGCGTTGCCTGAGCGCCCTGGCCGGTCAGGCCGCGCGGCTCCGCGACGACCAGTGGACCGCGATCAGCGCCCTCGTCACCGAGCGGCGCCGCGCGCTCGTGGTGCAACGCACAGGCTGGGGCAAGTCGGCCGTGTACTTCGTGGCGACCGCGCTGCTGCGGGCCCGCGGCGCCGGCCCGACGGTCATCGTCTCGCCGCTGCTCGCCCTCATGCGCAACCAGATCGAGGCGGCGGACCGGGCCGGAATCCACGCTCGCACGGTGAACTCGGCCAACGCCGAGCAATGGGAGGACGTCTACGCCGAGGTTTCGGCGGGCTCCGTGGACGTGCTGCTGGTCAGCCCGGAACGGCTCAACAATCCGGGCTTTCGTGACCTGGTGCTGCCCAAGCTGATCGCCGCCGCCGGGATGCTGGTCGTGGACGAGGCACACTGCATCTCCGACTGGGGCCACGACTTCCGGCCCGACTACCGGCGGCTGCGCACACTGCTCGACGACCTGCCGCCCGGCGTGCCGGTGCTGGCGACCACGGCGACCGCCAACTCCAGGGTCACCCGTGACGTCGCCGAGCAGCTGGGCGCGGGCCGCGAGCCTGAGACGCTGGTGCTTCGCGGCCCCCTGGACCGCGAAAGCCTGCGTCTGGGCGTTGTCCGCCTGCCCGGCCCGCAGCAGCGCCTGGCCTGGCTGGCTGAGCACCTCGGTGAGCTGCCCGGCTCGGGCATCATCTACACCCTGACGGTCGCGGCCGCGCACGAGACCGCGGCTTTCCTGCGCGAACGCGGCCATCAGGTCGCCGCATACACAGGAAAAGACGAACATTCGCAACGAACAGCAGCCGAGGACTCCCTCCTGGCCAACGAGCTCAAGGCCCTGGTGGCGACCAGCGCCCTCGGCATGGGCTTCGACAAGCCCGACCTGGGCTTCGTCGTGCACCTGGGAGCACCGCAGTCACCGATCGCGTACTACCAGCAGATCGGCCGGGCCGGGCGCGGCGTGGATCGCGCCGAGGTGATCCTGCTGCCCGGCCGGGAAGACACCGACATCTGGGCCTACTTCGCCTCGCTGGCGTTCCCGCCCGAAGGGGTGGTCCGCGCCACGCTCGCCGCGCTCGCCGGAGCGGGCCAGCCGATGTCCACCGCCGCGCTGGAGACCAGGGTCGACCTCGGCCGCAGCCGGCTGGAAATGATGCTCAAGGTCCTGGATGTGGACGGAGCGGTCCGCCGGGTCAGCGGCGGCTGGGCGGCGACAGGACGCCCGTGGATCTACGACTCAGATCGCTACGCGCGCGTGGCGGCCGAGCGGTCCCGCGAGCAGCGGGCGATGCTTGGGTACATCGCCACCGGCGAGTGCCGGATGGAGTACCTGCGCCACGAACTGGACGATCCCGCGGCCGCCCCGTGCGGGCGATGCGACAACTGCACGAGGCAGCCGTGGCCGGACACAGTGTCCGAGGCCGGCGCCGCGGCCGCCCGCGACCGGCTGCTCCGCCCAGGAGTCGAGGTGACGCCGCGGAAGATGTGGCCGGCCGGGATGAAGGAACTGGATATCGATGCCGCCGGCAAGATCCCGCCCGAGCTGTCAGCGGAGCCCGGCCGCGCCCTGGGCCGGCTGACCGACCTGGGCTGGGGCTCGCGGCTGCGCGCGCTGCTGGCTTCCGCCGGTGACAATGGCCTCGTTGCCCGTGCCACTGATGCCCGTGCCACTGATGCCCGTGCCACTGATGACCGTGCCACTGATGACCATGCCACCGACGGCCCGGTTCCCGATGACCTCGTCGAAGCGGTCGTCAAGGTCCTGGCCGCATGGAACTGGGAACGGCGGCCCGTCGGCGTGATCACCTTGCCATCCCGGACCCGTCCGGAGCTGATCTCCAGCCTCGGCCAGCGTGTCGCCGATATAGGCCGGATCCCGTACCTGGGCGCGCTCGCCTACGCCGGCGACGCTCCGTCCGGCCCGCCCGGCAGCGGCCGGGCCGCGGCACTACGGCCGGCGCGCCCCCGGCCGACGGCCCGCCAGTACAACAGCGCGCAGCGGCTGCGTGCCCTGTGGCACGAACTGGTGGTCCCCGGCCCGCTTCGCGACGCGGTCAGCCAGATCGCAGGCCCGGTGCTCCTGGTCGACGACCGGGTGGAGACGGGCTGGACCATGACCGTCGCGGCCAGGCTGCTCCGCGACGCCGGAGCGCCCGCCGTGCTGCCGCTCGCGCTGGCCGTCACGTCCGGCTGACCCGCGCCGCTTCTGTTCGGCCAGCAGGCCGCCCCGCTGCCGCCGGTGTCGAGCGAAGCAGGGTTCTGGATGAGACCGGTGTGCAGGTAATGGCTCTGCCTGAGCAGACCACGAGGAGTCCTTCCCGGCCGGTCCCGGCCGCCCGGCAAAGGGGCGGCCGCTGGGACCCGGCGCGGCGTCACTGACTGATCAGGAACCGATCAGGAACTGATCAGGGGTTGACGGTGATGGTGAATGTGCTCGTGGTGTTCTGGATATTGATGAAGTTGTTGTTCTCCACCAGGTGGTTGGAGGTCACCGAGCCGACCGCTGGTCCCTGTCCGGGTTCGGGTAGGGGGTTGGCCCAGATGCCGAAGCCTGACTTGCCGGTTCCGTAGGCGTCGTTGTTCTGCTGGGCACCGGTGATCGTTGTGTTGGTGAAGATCGTGTCGGTGACCGGGTATTGCGCGGTGCCACCCACATAGTCGGTTTGGAACATGATCCCGCTGTAGGTCGGATCGGTGATGGTCGCGTTGTTGACCCGGATGCCCGTGAACGGGTTGGTCGCTGAGAAGGCCCAGATCGCGCCGAACACCTGGCTGCCCCAGAAGTGGCCTCCGTCGCGGGCGAGGGAGAAGTTCTGGATGGTGGTCGGCGGGCTGGCTTCGAACCCTTCGAAGGCGAATCCGAAGTTGAGGGAGCTGATGGTCAGGCCCGAGTAGCAGAGCGTGTCCGCGACGTAGAAGTTCTGGATCGTGTTGTTGTAGCCGCCGTAGATGGCGACGCCTGCAGCACGCCAGGGGGTCAGCGCGGTCACGTTCTGGATCGTGTTGTTGGTCAGCTTGCTGCCGGGGTTTTGGTCCTGGGCGGCGAACAGCGCGAAGCTGTCGTCACCGGTGGACCGGGCTTCGTCGTTGGAGATCAGGTTGCCCTGGCTGCCGTTGGTGAGGTTGATCCCGTCGGCGAACATGTCACGGATCCGCATGTTTGTGAAGGTCGAGTTCTGCACGTTCGACGCTCCCCAGACGCCCACCACGTTGTGCTCGATCCAGACGTTGTCGATCGTGATGTTCGACTGATTGCGCAGGTCCCAGGTGTGGCCGGGGCCGTCGACGCGGGTGGTGTAGTTGCCGAACCAGGCGAATCCGCTGAACGAGGAGCCGCTGGCCCCGGACTGGAGGTCCCAGCCGGTGTCGTTGTTCGTCATCGTGGTCGGGGCGACGAACTGCGAGTACCAGACGCCCGCGCCGACCACCTTGACCGGCTTGTTGTAAACCGACAGCCGCCCGGTGACGGAGTACTGCCCGGCCGGGAGGTAGACGCCGGTGTAGGTGCCGGTGGTGTCCATGCGCACCTTGTCCAGCGCGTTCTGGACGTCCTGCTGGGTGAAGCCGCCGGGCACGACCAGGTGCGCCGGGTCGGGGTTGGCGACCGGGGTCGCCTGCTCCAGGTTCATGAAGTCGATCGCGTACTGCGACGTGTTGGCCGCATCCTTCTGGAGCTTGAACACGGTGCCCGCCGGGTACGAGGACGGCAGTACGAACCCTGACTCGTCGTAGATGTGCCGCGGCGAGCCGGCGCTGGGCGAGTCGCCCGGCGAGGTCTCGGCCCCGTACAGCCAGGCGAAGTGCGAGGTCAGGTTGAGCGGCTCGACCAGTGTGCCGTTGGCGTACAGGTCGAGGGTGGCGTTGATGCCGCCGCCGCCGGGCGCGTCGGGGATCGAGTAGCGCAAGTCGAAGGTGTTGGTGGGCACCCGCGACGTCCATTGGACGTAGGCGCCGGTGGAGTTCAACGTGACGGCCTTGCGCTGGGTCGCCTCGCCGGCGATGTCGCCGATGGTCCGGTTCGGGCCGACCGCCGCCGCGCCGCCGCCGATCTGGCCGTCGGTGGACTTGTAGCCGTCGTAGGGCATGTTCGCGCCCAGACCGACGAACAGCGGGGTGTCGCTGGTCAGGTGGGGCTGCTTGATCGGTAGTTCATTCGGGTCGGTCGCCACCACCACATGCGCCGTGTACTTGCCGTTGACCGCCGTCCAGGTGCCCAGTGTCACCGGCGCCGCAGTGGCTCCGGCCGCGATGACCCCGCTGACGGCGCCGGTCAGCGTCGTGACGGTGTTGTTGTTCGCGTCGAGCAGCGTCAGCGTGATGCCGTGCGAGCCGTTGGTCGTCGCGATCGTGCCCTGGTTTTTCAGGGTGGCCGTGAAGGTGACCGTGTTGCCGGCCGCCGGGTTGCTCGGCGTCCAGTTCAGCGCGGAGATCAGGTCGGCGCTCTGCACTGGGTTGACCACGAGGTTGGTTGGGTTGGTGTAGGTCTGGTTGTTGGCGAGCTCGAAGTTCTTCTTCGACTCGTCGACCTTCGTCGTGAGCTGATACGTGCCGGCGGTCTGGGTGCCGATGTTCGCCGACACCGTGGCCGACGCGCCGGGCGCGAGCGCGCCGACCGTGGTCGACCCGACCTTGGTCGTGCCGAGGTAGAAGTTCGCGTCGGTCGCGACGGACGCGGCGGTGCCGATGTTCTGCACGACGGCCGAAGTGGTGATTGCGTCGGTCTCGACCGGCGACGACGGCGTCCACGAGCTGCTGGTGACGGTCAGGTCCGGGTTGGGCGCCGGGGTGCCGAAGACCTGGAACTCGGCCGCCTGCCCGCCGGGCGCTCCGCTGTTGCTGGTGATGGACAGCTCGACGTCGGCCTCCCGGCCGGTGACCGGGATAGTGACGCTGTTGCCGTTGGCGGCCGGGTCGAAGGTGTAGGTCTGGGCCGGGGCCAGCGTGGTGAAACTCGTCGAGCTTTGCTCGCGGCCGAGTACCGCGATCGTCTGCGTGCGCGTCGACCAGACCGAGGCCGGGTTGAGCTTGACCACCACCGACGTGAGGTCGGCGTTCGCGCCCAGGTGGACGGTGAGGTTGCTCGGGTACGACGAGCCCTCGAAGTACGTGGTCAGGTCGCCGTCGTTGGCGTTGGCCGGGATGTAGATGTACGTGTTCGGCGTTCCGTCGATCGGCTTGTTCAGGGCCAGGTTGGTACCGCTGCCGCCGCTGCCGGTCCGGGTGACCGTATTGCTCGGCGGCGACTCCAGGCCGGCCGCGTCGGTCGCCGTCACGTAGTAGGACACGGTCAGGCTGTTGGCGACAGAATCCGTGTACGTCAGGGTCGTACCGGAGACCGACGCGATCTTCGTCGAGTTGCGGTAGATGTTGTAGCCGGTCACGCCGACCGCGTCGCTCGACGCGCTCCAGGTCAGCGCGACCTGTCCGGACTGCGGCTGGGTGTAGGCGAGGTTGCTCGGCGCGGTGGGCGGCGTCGTTGTTTTTCCGGTGCGGGTGACACTGTTGCTGTTCGCCGACTGGTTGCCGGAGGCGTCACGAGCGCGTACGAAATACGTCACCGTCTCGGTCGTCGGCGGGTTGTCGGTATAGGTCAGGGCCGTACCCGGGACGCTGGTCAGCAGCGCGTTGTTGGCGTAGACGTCGTAGTTGGTGACGCCGGACGAAGTCGAGGCAGTCCAGGTCAGCGTGATCGCGCCGCTGCTGGCCTGGGTAAAGGCGAGGTTGGTCGGCGGGGCCGGAGGCGTGGTGCTGCCCGCTGGGCCGTAGACCTCGAACTCGCTGATCTGCCCGGCCGGCCAGCCGGTGTTGGCGGTGATGTTCAGCCGCAGGTACCGGGTGGTCGCCGCCGAGAAGTTGATCGTCACGGTGCTGTTGCTGGCCGGGTCGAAGGTGTAGCCCGCGGAGGCCACGATGTCGCTGAAACTCGTCCCGTCGGTGCTGCCCTGGACCGCGAGCGTCTCGGTCCGGGCGGCCCAGCCGGCCACCGGCAGCTTCAGCACCACCTGGTTGACCGCGACTGATGCACCGAGGTCGACCTGCAGCCACTGCGGGAACGCGTTATTCGCGCTCTCCCAGTACGTCGACTGGTTGCTGTCGTTCGCGTTGCTCGCGGTGTAGGTCTGGGTGAAACTACTGGCGCTCATCGTCTTGCCGAGGGCCAGGTTGTTCGTCGAGGCGGCCGCTCCGTAGACCTCGAACTCGGAGACCTGCGCCGCGTTCCAGCCGGTGTTCGCGGTGATGTTCACCCGGACGTAGCGGGTGCTCGCCGCGCCGAAGTTGATCGATACCGTGTTGCCGGAGCTCGGGTCAAAGGAGTACGTGGCCGAGGCCACGATGGTGGCGAAGGTGGTCCCATCGGTGCTGCCCTGGACCGAGAGCGTCTGCGTGCGCGCGCCCCAGCTGGCCGGCAGCTTGAGCACGACCTGGGTGATCGACGTGGTGGAACCGAGGTCTATCTGGGCCCACTGCGGGAAGGTGCCATTGACGCTCTCCCAGTACGTGCCCTGATTTCCGTCGTTGATGTTGGCGCCGACGAACTGGCCGTTGGCGCTTGAGACGGAGACCGCCTTGCCCAGCGCGAGGTTGGACCCCGCGGCGGCGGCCGGAACGCCCTGGAGGGCGGGCAGCAGGACGGTCAACAGCGCCAGGAGCGCCAGCGCCGCCGTCCGGACGCGCAGGGCGCCGTGTTTTGTTTCGGTTCCCGGTCTGGTGCTCGTTCTCATCATTCTTCGTCCTCGGCTCGACTGACCGGCGGATCAAGGGCTGGGCGCCGGGGAGGTCGGATGTCGGATGTCGGCGCGGTACGACACGACTTCTCCGGCGTGAAACGTGGAACAGGCCGGGTCGGGTACCGGCCACGCAGAGTGATAACAGCGGCTCACAGTTGAAAAAATGCAGTCAGGCAGTCGCCTTCTATCTAGATATTGGAGATTTTTTGCAGGGTGCTACCTGGAAGTTACATACGTGCTACGGCTTGGTCAATGGGTACAACTCGGGAATCTTTGAAGCCGCCCGCGAGCGCGCCGCGGCGGACCACGTCCGGCACCCGCACACGGTGATGTACGTTCTGGACGGACATCGCGGCCGACCTACCCGGACTGCACGTCCCGCCCGAGCGGGGATGATTCGTAGAACAGCCACACGCACGGCGGCCGCGATCGTCGACCGGCTCACCTTCGGCGCAACATCATCGAGACCGGCGCCAGCTCCTACCGCCTCGCCGGGTGCCAATGCCCCGGGGCGTCCCGGACGCACCGCCCGGGACGCCCGCCCCAGGGGGGGTCAGGTTCCGGCCGGCTCCGGGACCGGCTGGGGCAGGGTGTCTTCGTCGCGGATGCCGTAGCGCGCGTAGACGCGGCGCAGCGGGCGCGGCAGCCACCAGTTCGCCCCGCCCAGGAGCCTCATAGTCGCGGGCACCAGCAGGACCCGCACTACCGTCGCGTCGATGACCAGGGCCACGATCATGCCGACGCCCATGAGCTTGATGAACGTGATCCCGGAGGCGGAGAACGCGCCGACCACGATGACGAGCAGCAGGGCGAGGCTGGTGATAATGCCCCCGGTGCGCTGCAGGCCGCCGGCCACCGACGCCGTGTTGTCCCCGGTGAGGTCGTACCGCTCCCGGATCCGGGACAGCAGGAACACCTCGTAGTCCATGGACAGCCCGAAGATGATGGCCAGCATCAGAATGGGCATGGTGGGGTCGATCGTTCCGGTCGCGGTGAACCGCAGCAGCCCCGACAGGTGGCCTTCCTGGAAGATCCAGACGATCACCCCGAACGTCGCCGACAACGACAGCGCGTTCATCACGATCGCCTTGACCGGCAGGACCACGGAGCCGAAGGCCAGGAACAGCAGCACGAACGTGGCCAGGCACACCACCAGGGCCATCCACGGCAGGGTCTGCCCGAGGCTGCCAAGCTCGTCCACCAGCTCCGCGGTCGCGCCACCGACGAGAACCTGCGCGCCGGCCGGCCCAGGCACAGACCGCACCTGGGTGACGATGGCGCGCGCCGCAACGGATCCCGAATCGGGCGCATAACGCAGGTCCACCCGCGCGACATCTCCACGAACGCCGGTCACCTGTGCGCTGGTCACGCCGGGGACGTGAGCCAGTCGGCCGACGTAGCCCGCCAGCGCGGCCTGCTGCGCCGGCCCGGTGGCCGGCGCGCCGAACTCGGCGATGGCCTCGATCGGGCTGGTCGAGTTGGCCGGGAAGTCCCGGCTGAGCGCGTCCTGCACGACGTGCGGGGCGGCGCTGGCGGGCAACGCCCGCGCGTCGGTACCGCCCCAGGCGATGTGCCGGAACGGGGAGCCGAGAGCGAGCAGGGCAATGACGATCACAACGACGTAGGCCACTGGCCGGCGCATCACGCTGTGCGCGATCCGGTACCAGGCGCCGCTGGCTTCGTCGGCGCTGGTCTCGTCACCCCTGGGCGCACGCACCGAGCGCCTGATACGCAGCGCGTTCACCCGGTGGCCGAGCACGGCGAGCAGTGCGGGCATGACGGTCAGCGCGGCCAGCATGTCCACCAGCACGGTCGCCACTCCCCCGTACCCCATGGAACGCAGGAACGTCTCGGGGAACAGCATCAGGCTGGCCAGCGCGACCGCGACTGTGATCCCGGAGACCGCTACCGTGCGCCCGGCGGTGGCCACGGTCCTGGCCAGGGCGGCGTCGACGGTGGGCTGGCGGCGCAGTTCCTCCCGGAACCGGGCCACCATGAACAGGCCGTAGTCAATGCCCAGGCCCAGGCCCAGGATCGTGGTGATGTTGATGGAGTAGATCGAGACATCCGTGCCGAGGGTCAGCAGCCGGAGGGCGGTGAAGGAGCCGAGTATGCCGATCCCGCCGATGGCGAGGGGGAGGCTGGCTGCGGCCAGGCTCCCGAAGATCACCAGGAGCAGGATGAGCAGCACCGGCATGGAGATTGTCTCGGCCCGCCCGATGTCGGCGGTGACCTGCTTGTTGATCGCCTGCTCGGTCGGGATCTGCCCGCCCGCCTGCTCGGTCAGGCCGGGCGCGCTGAGCTTGTTCTTGATCGCGTCGAAGCTCTTGATCCGCGCTGCGTCGTCGGCGCCGGCTAGCCGCAGGACCGCGTACGTCTGGCGGCCGTCCTTGCTGGCGAACTGGGCGGATCCGGTGGACCAGTACGTCGCGGCCGACTCGACCCGGTCGCGCGGCAGGGCGGCCAGCGCCTGGGTGACCGCGGTCCGGTAGGCGGCGTCGTGCACGGTCAGCGCCGGGCTGCGGTACAGCACCACCACGTCGGCGGTGTCCCGGCCGAACGCGCGAGTGGCCAGGTCGGCCGCCCGCTGGCTCTGGCTGCCCGGGTCGCTGAACCCGCCGGCGGTTTTGAGCGCCCCGAACACGCCCGTTCCCCAGACGGCAGCGAAGATCACCCCTAGGCCGGCGATCACCAGCACGAGCCGTCGGCGGTGGTATACAACGCGTCCCCAGGCCTCGAACATTGCTATCTCCCCGGCTAAGCTGTTACTGATCATCACGCTGGTTAACACCGTAAACGAAGAACGGTGTTAACATCGCATACGTCGTTCACCGATGTCAAGGCTGTTTACGGAGTGGACAGGAGGTCGCCATGGTCCAGGCCCTGAGCCGGCGCGATCGTGTCCGCGCCGAGACCACGGAGGAGATCAAGCAGACCGCGCGCCGGATCCTCGTCGAGCAGGGACCGGAAGCGGTGACGCTGCGCGCCATCGCCCGCGACATGGGCGTGACCGCGCCCGCGCTCTACCGGTACTTCGACAGCCATGAGGAGCTGCTCAGGCGCATCATCGGGGACATCTTCGGCGAACTGGCCGAAGAGATTCACGGGGCGATCGAAGCGGCCGCCGTCGCCAGCGGTGGCGACATGGGCGTGAAGATGGCCGCGGCGTGCCAGGGTTTCCGTCAGTGGGCGCTGGCGCACAAGGCGGAGTTTGCCCTGCTCTTCGGCACGCCACTGCCCGGCATCAATATCGAGGACGATGATTTTTGCGAGGAGTGCGCCCGCAGGTTCGCCGGCACCTTCTACGCGCTGTTCCTGGAGTTGTGGCAGAAGAACCCGTTCCCGGTCCCGCCGCCCGAGGAGATCGAGCCGGGCCTGCGTGAGCAACTGGCCCGCTACCGCGTCGGGATCGGCGCGGAGGTGCCGCTTGGCGCCCTGCTCGTGTTCCTACGCTGCTGGGTGCGGCTCTACGGGATCGTGAGCATGGAGGTGTTCGGGCATCTGGGATTCGCGCTTGATGACCCGGCGCCCATGTTCGAGATCACGCTGGCCGAGCTAGCGAGCCTGCTCGGCCTGCGGTACCCGGCGTCCTAGGCGTGTCCCGTGGATCTTGGCCGTCGCGAGCGGCCGGCCGCCGGGCATGACTCCCAGCAAGCCCCAGGGCGTGTCCAAATCCGCACCGGGCTCGTCCTGGCGAGCCCAAGGACGCTCCGGGCTCGATGCAGGGCCCGGCAAAGTTGTCGCTTGTGGCGGATCATGCAACGTTCGCCCACCGCATCGGCCGCATGCTCGTCTTCGCCGTGCGGACCGGTCGCGGATAGTTGATCCGCTCCCGGCTCGTGACAAGGGGTCACCTAGTGGATCGTGGCGGCAAGTATGCGGGTGATGCTGGTGACGAACCGGGCGAGCGCTGCGGGGTCGCCGGCGCAGCGGGTCGGGTTGAGTTCTCCGATCGACAGCGTTCGCATCCGCTGATCTCGCGCCGCCGGTATGAGCGCCTTTGTGGTCTGGTCCAGGGTAGGTCCCATGTTGCGGCCGTCGGTGTTCTCCGCCAGTGGGGCATCGGTGAAGTCGAGGACGTCGACGTCGACGTGGACGGCGAGCGGGCCGGGCGGAAGATGGCTGAGTGCGGCCAGGGCGGTGCCAGCTGGATCGGCGGCAAGCGCCTGGCTGGTGGTCACGTGCAAGCCGAGCCGGTCAGCCTGCTCCCGCTCCCACTGCGTGGCCATCTGTGGCTCGACCCCGAGCCATGCCACCTGGTGCGGCTGGAGCAGCGGCCGGGGCCCGAACGCGCCGGTTAGGGTGTCCAGGCAGCCAGGCAAGGCAAGCGCGTGCGCTAGCCCCATCCAGTCCAGCGCCCCGTCGGTGATACTTTCCGGGGTATTGAGGTCGTAATGGCGGTCGACGTATAGCAGTCCCGGCGCGCCGGCGCCTAGGCGCCGCAGAGCCGCCACTACCCCGAGCGCGATGGTGCAATTCCCGCCGAGCACCAGGGCAATGTCGCCGCGCGCCAGCAACAGGTGAAGTCGGTCCGCTAGCTGCTGCACGGAAGTAGTCGCTTGGCCAGCGTTCTGGGCCAGCGGATGATCCCGGTCCGGGCTCCATATCTGGTGAGGCAGATCTCCGTCGTCATGCACCTGCAGACCCGAGGCGATGAGCTGTTCGAGCAGGCCGGCCGAGCGCAACGCCGCGGGCGCCAGATCCTGGCCGGCCGCATAGCTGGCCGCGCTGCTCGGAACACCCACGACTGAGATCCTGCTCACCAGGGGAGGATACCGGTGCGCGCGCTGGCGGCGCCGTGGCCGTGCGCATCGCAGGCAGATGTGCCGCTTTTGATGCGGCTTTAGCATTGCATGATCGTTTGGAGCGGCCTGCCGGGCTGGCGGGCGTGATAGCGCAGCGCGGCGGCGATGCTGGCGTGCCCGGTCAGCCGCAGCATGGCGATGGCCAGGTTGCGGAGGCTGGCCATGACGCGTGGTCCGTTGCCGGTGCGGACCTGGGAGCGGTCCTCGTCGTAAGTGACATCGCGGACCCAGTGCAGACGGTCCTCGATACCCCAGTGGCCGCGCACGATGCGGGCAAGT
>Ga0207684_10001106_pt1 | contig 30154 bp, 28 predicted proteins | sample KBSK5501metaG_FD_184342 | JGI IMG/M metagenome (GOLD analysis project Ga0207684, IMG submission 184342) | Corn, switchgrass and miscanthus rhizosphere microbial communities from Kellogg Biological Station, Michigan, USA - KBS K5-50-1 metaG... | ecosystem: Host-associated > Plants > Roots >...
GGCCTCCTCGCTGGCGGCCGGGCTCGGGGCGCTCCCGGATGAGTGCGCCGCCGCGGTAATCGCCCTGGTGGACCAGCCGCTGGTCGGGGCCGGCGCGGTCCAGCGCCTCATCGCCGCCTACCTGGCCGGGGCGGAGATAGCGGTCGCCACGTATCAGGGCGAGGCCCGCAACCCCGTCCTGCTCGCCCGCCGCCACTGGGCGGGGGTGCTTGCCGCGGCGGTCGGCGACGAAGGCGCGCGCTCCTACCTGCGCGCCCACCCGGACCTGGTCACCGGCGTGGAGTGCGCGGACACCGGCAGCCCCGAGGACGTGGACACCGCCGACGACCTGGCCAGGGTTAGCGGTCTGCTGGCTCGCTAACCCCGGTCGGTGTCCGCCGCGTGCTTGGTGACCTGGATGCCCCAGGTGTGCGTCACCGCGTCGCCGGGGCCCAGCATGATGAGGTCGGTGCCGGTGGCGAAGGCGTTCGGCGGGCAGGTCATCGGCTCCACGGCGACGGCGCGCCGGCGGTGCGCTTCGTCCAGGGTGTCCCCGGTGAAGACCTGCAGCCAGTCGTAGCCCGGCCCCGCCCAGAGGGCGACCCCGGTTCCGCCGCTGGCCAGCCTGGCCCACGCCCGTCCCGCCTCGTCCCGGTCCAGGCCGGTGAACGCGTGGTCGAGCCGGGCCGCGCCCAGCGGGCGGGCGGCGCGGAAGTCGAGCGGGCCCCCCGCGACGTCCTGGGCGGGGCCGGCCGGGATCCCGCGCCCGTCGGCGGGCAGCCAGCGGGCCGCGGGCAGGGTCAGCTCGCACTCGTTGACGCCTGTAGCACCCGCGGTCAGATAGGGGTGCGATCCGGTGCCGTAGGGGGCCGGCCGGCCGCCCACGTTCGTGGCGGTCACGCTCACCCCGAGGCCCGCGTCCCCGCTCAGGCCGTATTCCACCTCTATTTTCAGGCTGAACGGATATCCCGTGCGTCCCAGCAATACGTGCCGCAGCAAGACAGCGTGGCGATCATGCCGAACCACCGCCCACGAGCCCCAGCGGCCCAGCCCGTGAATCGCGTTCCCGGCGGCGGGCTCGCTCAGGTCCAGCTGGTACGCGGTGCCAGCGACGGTGTAACGGCCGCCGTCGACCCGGTTCGGCCAGGGCACCAGCAGCTGGCCGGCGGCTCCCGGGGGAAGCTCGTCGGGCTGGTACCCGGCGATCACGGGGCGGCCGCCGTGCCGCAGTTCGCGGAGCCCCGCGCCCAGCTCGGTGGCGACGGCCTGGTACTCCCCAGCGGCGATCTCATACTGCGCACCCGTCAGCGGGATCATGCCAGCCATTCTCGCGGCCGCGCGCGCCGCACCGTGGGCCGGGGCGGGTCGGTGCAAGGCCGGCGCCGTAGGTGGATGAGCGACACCGGTGAAGGACACGCGCGGACCGGCAGACGCGGTACCGGATGCGTGGGGGTTCATCGGGTACTTGCGCCGACGGTCTGCTGAGGGCGCGCGCGGACCGGCAGACGCGGTACCGGATGCGTGGGGGGTCCGGGGGCTCGGGCCCCCGGGACAGCACTGCGACCTATGGCGAAGGCGTCCGAGGACACCGAGCATGGCGAGCTGATGCCGGCGGGGCTGCTTGGGGAGCGGGGGGACCGTCAGCCCCGCCGGCAATTGCACCCTAACGGCCCGGGAGAGGGCGCGGGTCCAGTTTTTCAACGACGCTGGTCACCGGGGTCGCCCCGGGACGTTCCGGGCTAACTCAGGTCGTGCCGCACTTCGCCCTGGACGGCCGGCCGGACGAGCGTGCCGTTGCGGACGGCCTCGGCGGCGAGCACGCCGAACAGGTAGAAGTACGCGGCCTCTTCGTCGGAGAACGACCGGGCCTCGTGCCGGGCCCCGTCCATGGCCACGAAAACCTCGAAGCCGTCCGCGCTCGGCACCAGGCACAGGGCGCCGTCGGCCTCGGTTTCCAGCGCGTACGCCGCGCGCGGGATGGCCGCCAGGTCCGCAAGCTCGCTGAAGATGTCCTTGGTCGGCACCCGCTGCCTGCGGGCGGCCCGCCCGCCGGTGTCTGCGGCCGGCCTGTCCGGCAGGGGATCAGCCGGGGGAGACAACGGGGCGGGCTGGTACGGGTAGGTCAATTCCGGCTCGGCGACCGTCAAGGGCTGGTTCGCCAGGAGCGGCTTGTCGACCCGCTCCTCGGTGAGGCCGGAGACCTCTTCCCGGGGCGTGAGCAGCTCGAAGACGCCCCGGTCCACCTGCCAGTACCCGACGGTGGCCGCCCGGTCCGGGTCGCTGCCCAGGTAGGCGATGTGCAGCCGGTCGCCGAGGTCGTCCAGGACGATGCACGGCTCCTCGCGGAAGGTGCCAACGGGGCGGGACTCCCACAGCGCGTCCACCTCCGCGCGGATCACCCGCTTCCGCCAGTGCCCGGTGGCGGGCTCGAAGCCGAGCTCCTCGGGGGGCGGGCAGGCGGCGAACAGGACCACGTCCGAGCTGGACGGACCCACCCCGGCCTCGTAAGGCACGCCCCGGTAGGTCGCCATCAGGCGGTATCTCATGAGTCAGACCTCCCTGAGCGGGCGGAGCCACACCTGCCCGTCGTAACGCGCGATGAATTCCTCGGCGCGGGGGGTGACCCGGCCGATCTCCGCGCCTACGGGGATGGGCACGGGCAGCGTGAAGAACTCCGGGATGCTGCTGACCGGGCCGTAGGAACCGCGGGGCGGCACCTCGGCCAAAGAGGCCGTCATGTCCAGGGCGATCCAGCGCAGGACGTAGAGCTCGGGCATGTCGGCGGTGAATTCGGAACCCTCGTAGCCGAGCGCCAGCGACTTGTAGTAGTCGGCTGGCGTGCGGCATAGGCAGTCCGCGGCGCGGTACAGGTAACCCGCGATCACCGATCTCTGCCCGGTCAGATAGGGCTCCACTAGGCGCGGGGGGACCACCTTCACCATCGGGGTGCCAGGTTCGAGGGCTCTCGTGGGCAGCTCAGCCGGGATCACAGACTCCCCTGGGAGACGGATTGACCTGCGATGCAGTTCCAAAAGACTCTCATACCGGGATATTCGCCTCAACCGCCTTGGCTGCACCCGGTTCCGGATGGTGGGAGGGCGCGGCGGGCACTTTAAGGTGAGATCGTGCCTGGGCGAACTTTGGCCGGGCAGCCTTATCCCGGCGACGACGGCTCACCCGATCCCCGGGTGGGCGCTGCCCTGGACGCTTACGCGGCGGGCCGGGGCAGCGAGCACGCGGTCCTGGCGGCGCTGGCCGGTTGCCGTCTCCTCGTTCCGGTGGTGGCGATGCTGACCGCGGCGGAACAGGGCGACCCGGACGGCCTGCGCCGGGAGAAGTCCAGCGAGATGGCGCTCCCCACCCTGATCGGCGCCGACGGCAGGACGGCGCTGCCGGCGTTCACCTGTGTCGATTCGCTGCGCCGCTGGCGCGCCGACGCGCGGCCCGTGCCGGCGCCCGCCGCCGGGGTCTGGCGGTCTGGCGCCCAGGAGGCGAGCGCGGTCGTCATCGACGTCGCCGGGCCGGTGCCGTTCGCCGTGGACGGCGCGCGGCTTGCCGCGCTGGCCGAGGGCAGGCCCGCACCGATGCCGCACGAGGACCCGGACGTGCTGGCCCTGGCGCACGGCGTGCTGGCGGCCGAGCCCGCGATCGCCGGGTTCCGGCTGCTGCCCGGGCGGCACGGCACCGACCTGACGCTCTGCCTGGTACCGGGGCCCACCGCGACCCAGGTTCAAGTGGGTGGCGCGGTCGAGCGGGCGAGCGCGGCGATCATGGCGGGCGCCGAGGGCCGGGCGCGCCGCGGCATCGAGGTCACGCTCACCGCCGGCGTGATCACCGAGGCCACGGACCCGGCCGGGGGCGGCGCGACGCGATCACCGTCGGCCTCGCCGTGAAAGGATCGGCACCATGCTGCGCTGGCTGACCGCGGGGGAGTCACACGGGCGGGCGCTCGTCGCGGTCTGCGAGGGGCTGCCCGCCGGGATAGAGGTGAGCACCGCCGACGTGGCCGCGGCGCTGGCCCGGCGCAGGGCCGGGTACGGCCGGGGCGCCCGGATGAAGTTCGAGCAGGACGACTGCGAGATCACCGGGGGCGTGCGGCACGGCCGGACGCTCGGCGGGCCCGTCGCGATCCGCATCGGCAACACCGAGTGGCCGAAGTGGGAGACCGTGATGTCGCCGGACCCGGTCACCGCGGGCGCCCTCGACGACCTCGCCCGCGCCGCGCCGCTCACCCGGCCGCGGCCCGGCCACGCCGACCTCGCCGGGATGCAGAAATACGGCCACGACGACGCCCGCCCGGTGCTCGAGCGGGCGAGTGCCCGCGAGACGGCCGCGCGGGTCGCGGTCGGCGAGTTCGCACGGCGTTACCTGCGCCAGGCGTTTGGCATCCAGATCGTGAGCCATGTCGTGGCGCTGGGCCAGGTGTGCGCGCCCGAGGGGGTCGTGCCCGGCCCGGAGGACGGCGAACGGGTCGATAGCGACCCGGTGCGCTGCCTGGACCCGGCCGCGAGCGCGCTGATGCAGGCGGCGATCGACGCCGCCCGCAAGGACGGCGACACGCTCGGCGGGGTGATCGAGGTGGTGGGCTACGGGCTGCCGCCGGGACTCGGCAGCCACGTGCACTGGGACCGGCGGCTGGACGGCCGGCTGGCGGCCGCGCTGATGAGCATCCACGCGATCAAGGGCGTCGAGGTCGGGGACGGGTTCGCGACCGCGCGCCGGCGCGGTTCCGGCGCGCACGACGAGATCGAGGGCTCGGGCAACGGGGTGCGCCGGCGGACGAACCGGGCGGGCGGGATCGAGGGGGGCATGACCACCGGGGAGCCGGTGCGGCTGCGCGCCGCCATGAAGCCGATCTCGACCGTGCCGCGCGCGCTGGACACCGTCGACGTGCGTACCGGCGAGCCCGCCAAGGCCATCAACCAGCGCAGCGACGTTACCGCGGTGCCCGCCGCGGGGGTGGTCGCCGAGGCGATGATGGCGCTGGTGCTCGCGGACGCCGCCAGCGAGAAGTTCGGCGGGGACTCGGTTGCCGAGGCACGGCGGAACCTGCGCGGCTACCTGGACGCGCTGGTGATCCCGCCCCCAGCGCCGCTACCAGGCGCGCCTCCGGCACGACCAAGCGCAGCGCCCGCGAGGGAGGCAGACACGTGAGCACGCGGCCGGCGGCGGTGCTCATCGGCCCGCCGGGCGCCGGTAAGTCCACCGTCGGGCCGTTGCTCGCCGCGCTGCTCGGGACCGGGTTCGCCGAGACGGACGCCATGGTCGAAGAGGTGGCGGGCAAACCGGTCAGCGACATCTTCATCTCCGACGGGGAGCCTGCGTTCCGTGCCCTGGAGCGCACCGCGGTGGCCCGGGCACTGGCCAGCCATCCCGGCGTCGTCGCGCTGGGCGGCGGGGCGGTGATGGACCCGGGCACCCGGCACCTGCTGGCCGGGCACCGGGTGGTCTACCTGCAGGCCGGTTTCGCGGCGGCTGTGCAGCGGGTGGGCCTGGATTCGCCCCGGCCCCTCCTGCTGCGCAATCCCCGGGCGCGGATGCGCGAACTGCTGGCCGAGCGGCTGCCCGTCTACGAGGCGCTGGCCGAGATCACGGTGGTCACCGACGACCGCGGCCCGCAGGAGGTCGCCGACGAGATCGCGGCAGCGGTGACCGCGCGGATCGCCGCGGCGGCGGGGGAGGGCGCAGCGACGGGCGCCGAGGAAGACACCGGGCGCCGGTGAGCGCCACCAGGATCACCGTCGGCGGGAAGCACCCCTACCCCGTCGTCATCGGCACCGGGGTGCTCAGCGAACTGTCGTTGCTGGTCGGAGCCGCGCGCACGGTCGTCGTCATCCACCCCCGGGGCCTGGAGGGGATCGCGCGGCCGGTCTGCGGCGCCCTTGCCAGGGCCGGCTGCCTCGTGCACGCCGAAACCGTCCCGCCGGGGGAGGCCGCCAAGGAGATCGCGGTCGCCGTACGGCTGTGGTCGCGCCTGGCCGAATGCGGGGTCACCCGTAGCGACGCCCTCGTCGGGGTCGGCGGCGGGGCCACCACCGATCTGGCCGGCTTCGTGGCGGCCACCTGGCTGCGCGGCGTCCGCGTGGTCCTGGTGCCAACGACCCTGCTGGCGATCGCCGACGCGGCGATCGGCGGCAAGACGGCGGTCAACACGCCCGACGGCAAGAACCTGGTGGGCGCGTTTCACCAGCCGGCCGGGGTGCTCGCCGACCTGGCCGTGCTCGAGTCCCTGCCCGCGGTGGACTACGTCAGCGGGCTGGCCGAGGTGATCAAGGCCGGTTTCATCGCTGACCCCGTCATCCTGGACCTGATCGAGGCCGACCCGGGCGGCGCCGTCGTGCCGCACGGCGCCCACGCCAGGGAACTCGTCGAGCGGGCGGTCCGGATGAAGGCGGAGGTGGTCACTAAGGACATGCGCGAGGCCGGGCGCCGGGAGGTCCTCAACTACGGGCACACCCTCGGTCACGCCATCGAGCGGGTGGAGGGGTACCGGATCCGGCACGGCGAGGCGGTCTCGATCGGCATGGTGTTCGCGGCGGAACTGGCCGGCCTTGCGGGCCGGCTGGACGCCGCCACCGTGCACCGGCACCGCCGGGTGCTCGGATGCGTGGGGCTGCCCACCACCTACCTGGCCGGTGCCTGGCCGGCGCTTCGGGAGGCGATGGCCGTGGACAAGAAGGCACGCGGCGCCATCCTGCGCTTCGTCGTGCTGGACGGCCTCGGCAAGCCCGCGATCCTCGCCGACCCCGCCGAGGATCTGCTGGCGCAGGCCTACGCGGAGGTGACGTCGCGATGACGCAGGTGCTCGTGCTCAACGGCCCGAACCTGGGGCGCCTCGGTTCGCGCGAGCCCGACGTGTACGGCAACGCGGACTTCGGGGCTCTCGCGGAGGCGTGCCGCGCCGCGGGGCGGGCGCTCGGGCTCCAGGTGGAGGTCAGGCAGACCGACGACGAGGCCGAGCTGATCGGCTGGGTCCACGAGGCGGCCGACCAGAAGCTGCCGGTGGTACTCAACCCGGCCGCGTTCACCCACTACTCCTACGCCCTGCGCGACGCGCTCGCGATGCGCACCGCCCCGCTGATCGAGGTGCACCTCTCCAACCCGGCGGCACGGGAGTCGTTCCGCCACGTATCCGTGGTGGCCGGCGTGGCGGACGGCACCATCGCCGGGTTTGGGCTCCTGTCCTATCAGCTCGCGCTACGGGCGATCGCGGAGCTTGTTACCTCCGGGTAGGTAGGCTGCCCCCATGCGCATCGGGATGGCACTGAACTACGCGGGCGGCTTCGCGGAGACGGTCGGGGAACTCGCCGACTATGAGAAGGCGGGCCTGGAGATCGTCTTCGTGCCGGAGGCGTACAGCTTCGACGCGGTCAGCCAGCTGGGCTTCATCGCCGCGAAGACCCAGCGGCTGCAGATCGCATCGGGGATCTTCCAGCTGTACTCGCGGACGCCCGCGCTGACCGCCATGACCGCGGCCGGGCTCGACTACGTGTCGGGGGGCCGGTTCACGCTCGGTATCGGGGCGTCCGGCCCGCAGGTGATCGAGGGGTGGCATGGGGTGCCCTACGACGCGCCGGTCGGCCGGACCAGGGAGATCATCGAGATCTGCCGGATGGTGTGGCGCCGTGAGCGGCTGGAGTACGCCGGCAAGTACTACACGCTGCCCCTGCCCCCGGAGCGGGGGACGGGTCTCGGCAAGCCGCTGAAGCTGATCAACCACCCGGTGCGGGACCGGATCCCGATCGTGGTGGCCGGGATGGGCCCGAAGAACGTCGAGATGGCCGCGGAGCTGGCCGAGGGCTGGGAGCCGATCTTCTACTTCCCCGAGCGGGCGGCATCGGTATGGGGCGCGCCGCTGGCGGCCGGGCAGGCTCGCCGGGACTCCTCGCTGCCGCCGCTCGACGTGGTGGCCCAGGCAGGCCTGGCGATCGGCGAGGACGTGGCCCGGTGGCTCGACCTGGGCCGGCCGATGCTCGCGCTCTACATCGGCGGCATGGGCCCGCACCGGGACAAGGGGCGCAACTTCTACTACGAGCTCGCGGTGCGCTACGGCTTCGAGGAGCAGGCACAGCGGATCCAGGACGCCTACACCGAGGGCCGGAAGGACGAGGCGGCGGCGCTCGTCCCCGCCGAGCTGCTGGCGGGGATCTCGTTGATCGGCCCGGAAGGGCAGGTGGCCGACCGGCTGGCCGCGCTGAGCGAATCCGGGGTCACCACGCTCAACGTGACGCCGCTCGCTTCTACCCACGCCGACCGGGTGCGCCTCATCGAGCGGGTCCGCGACCTGGCCCCCTAGCGGGGCGCCCGCATGAGTCAGACGGACTTCTGGTAGGCGCGGAACATCAGCACCGACAGGGCCGTGGCCGCCACGGCGAGCAGCGCCAGGCCACCACCCTGGACACCCACCCTGGCCCAGTCAGGGTTGGCGCTCATCGCGCTGCGCCCCGCTTCCAGCGCCCAGTTGACCGGGTTGCAGTTCGCCACGATCCGCATCCAGTGCGGCATCAGCGACTCGGCCATGAACGCGGTGGACAGGAACGTCAGCGGGAGCAGCAGGAACGAGTTGATCCCGATGATCGTCTCCCGCTGCCTGGCCAGCATGCCGACCGCGTTCGAGAACGCGCTGAACAGGATCGCGATCAGCACCGAGGCCGCGATCAGCACGAGCAGCCCGGGGACCCCGCCGGCGTAGTGCGCGCCGCCCGCCCAGCCGAGCAGCGCGATGATGACCGACTGCGTCGCGATGATCATGGACTGGAGCACCGCGGAGGCGTTGATGATGGCCGAGCGGTGCAGCGGCAGTACGAGGAACCGGTCCATGATCCCGCGGTCGATCTCCTCGAGCACCGTCATGCCGCTCCACATGCTGGCCGACAGCGCGCTCATGATCACGACGCCTGGCACCAGGTAGTCCAGGTACGACGGCGCCCCGAATCCCGGCAGCTCGACCACCGAGCGGAACAGGGAGCCGAACAGGAACAGCCAGATCACCGGCTGGATCAGCATGATGGCCACGTACGCGGGCTGCCGGGCGATGGCCCTGAGCTGCCGCCCGGTCATCCAGGTGGTGTGCGCGGCGATACTGGTCACCGTGATCCTCCAGAGGTCGCGGGGGTGACGGGGGACTGGTCGGCCTCGGCGAACCGGCGGCCCGCGTGGCGCAGGTACACGTCGTCGAGCGAGGGGCGGGCGACCGTGGCGGCCCGGACCGGGACGCCGGCGCCCTCCAGCGCCGCGAGCACCGCGGGAAGCGCGGTGGCGCCCTCGCCAGCGCGCGCGCTCACGCTGTTGCCCTCGACCCGTATCTCGCGGACGCCGGGCACCGGGGCCAGCGCGGCGAACACGTGCTCCCGGGCCGTGTGGCCGGCCAGTTCGAGGTGCACGGCGTCGCCGTGCAGCTCGCCCTTGAGCTCGTCGGGCGTGCCTTCGGCCACCACCCGGCCCTGGTCGATGATGGCCAGCCGGCTGGCCAGCCGGTCCGCTTCCTCGAGGTAGTGGGTGGTGAGCAGGATGGTGAGGCCCTCGGCCGCGGACAGCCGGCCGATCTCCTCCCACATGGCCGACCGCGACTCCGGGTCAAGGCCGGCGGTGGGCTCGTCGAGGAACAGCACCGCCGGGTGGTTGATCAGGCCCATCACCACGTCGAGCCGGCGCTGCATTCCGCCGGAGTAGGTGCGCACCCGGCGGCCCGCCGCGTCGGCGAGCCCGAACCGGCCGAGCAGCTCATCGGCCCGGCGCGCCAGCTCGCGCCCGCGCAGGCCCTGGATCCGGCCGGTCAGCAGGACGTTCTCCCGGCCGGTGGCCACCGGGTCCACGCCGCTGCGCTGGGCGACCACGCCGATCGCGCGGCGCACCTGCGCGGGCCTGGCGCGGACGTCCAGCCCGGCCACGACGGCTGTGCCGGAGTCGGCCTGGGCGAGGGTGGTGAGGATCTTGACGGTGGTGGACTTGCCCGCCCCGTTCGGGCCGAGCAGCGCGAAGACCGTGCCGGCTGGGACCGCGAAGCTGAGCCCGTTAAGGGCCCGGACTCCTTTGGGGTAGGTCTTGACGAGGTCGCGCGCCTCGATCGCCGGCGCCGTTCCCGCGCCGGTGCGACCGGGCACCGACATGGCGATGTCCGTAGTCATGGTGGCTTTCTCCCTGGTGGTTCGCTGTCTGTGCCGGCCCGCGAGGGAGCAGCCAAGTAGTCTTGAAGATGCTCACTCGATCTGGTCTCGCTCCCGCGGGACCGGTTCGGGGTTCCGGCCCCCGGCCAGGTGTTGCCGCACCACGCCGGGGGCCGCCTTGCGCTTGCTGTCAGTCCGGCTCCTGCCCTCCTTCCGTGCGGGCGCGAAGCTTCGCGTCAGCACCTTCGAAGTCCAGCTCCCAGTGGGGTGACTCACCGGTTTCGTGTGCGCGCCGCCACTGATCCAGGCCGCCGAGAGTCCCCGCTTCGAGCTCGCCCGCCAGTTCCTTCACCCAGGCGAGCTCCGTCTGCCGCAGGGCCAGGTGGTACTCGCCCTCGATGAGCAGCAACCGGGGCAGGCCCGCGCTGGCCGCGTAGTCGAGCAGGATGCGAACCTCCGTGATCTCTTTTTCGAGGATCTTGACCCGGTGCCGGAGCAGCGCGACGACCTTGTCGGGGTGGAGCACCGGCAGCAGCGACAGCGCGGCCTCGAACTGCGGGTACTCCTTGACCGGCTCGGCCAGCAGTTCGGACATCCAGGCGTCGAGCTCGGTCCGGCCGGTGTCGGTCAGCCGGTACACGGTGCGTTCGGGGCGCCGCCCCTCGCGGCGGGCCTCGACGGCCTCGATCAGCCCGTGCTTGGCGAGGTTGTCCACGACCGTGTACAGCGAGCCGTAGTTCAGCTTGATGCTGTTCTCCTTGCCGCGCTCGCGCATGGTCGCGGCCATCTCGTAGGGGTGCATCGGCGCCTCGTAGAGACAGGCGAGAACGGCGAGCGCCAGCGGGTTGGAAACCGCCCGCCGACTCGGCATCGCCGCCTCCTCTCCCGGTACCCGTCAACGTATATCCGGTTGCGAGTATACGGCTGCGGGTATACCGGCGCAACCTCCATCCCGGTCGTGGTTCACCTGGCACCCTGACCAACCCTGGTACCACCCCGACTTTTCCAAAGGAAAAGTCGGATGTCCTTACGGGCTAGCGTGGCGCACCCAAGCTGGCCACGGTCGGGACAGGCCCATACCCTCGGGGGATGGCCGAGTCTCACGCCCTGCGCCGGGAACGCGTGCGAGCGGCGGTTGCCGCGAGTGACGCGGACGCCGCGCTCATCACCACGCTGGTCAACGTCCGCTACCTCACCGGTCTGGCCAGCTCCAACGCGGCGCTCCTTGTGCCTGCCGAAGGAGAGCAGGTGCTTGCCACCGATTCCCGGTACGCGCCCGCCGCCGAACGCGACTGCCCCGACGTCCAGCTGCTCAACGCCCGCCCCGTGGAGACCGCCCTCGCGGAGCTGGCCGGCAGCCGGGGGCTCGGCCGGCTTGCGTTCGAGGCCCAGGAGGTGACCGTCGAGCGCTACGAGGCGCTCGCCGCCATCGACGGCATCGCCCTGCTTGCGCCGCTCGGCCGGTGCGTGGAGGAGCTGCGGGTGGTCAAGGATGAGGCCGAACTCGCCCTGCTGCGCCGCGCTTGTGCGATCACGGGCTGGGCGTTCGACCAGGTAGTGCCCGGGATCCGTGCCGGGATGACCGAGCGCGAGCTGGCCATACTGATCGAGCGCGCGATGGTCGATGGGGGCGCGGACCGGCCCGCCTTCGACACCATCGTGGCAAGCGGCCCGAACGGCGCGATCCCGCACCACAGCCCGGGCGGGCGCCGCCTGGAGCGCGGCGACATGATTACCATCGACTGCGGCGCCCAGTACGCCGGGTACCACGCCGACATGACCCGCACGGTCGTGCTCGGCCCGCCCGCAGACTGGCAGCGCGACATCTACGGCCTCGTGGCGGCCGCGCAGGCGGCCGGGATCGAGGCGGCCGCGGACGGCGCGGCCGTCGCCGACGTGGACGCGGCGGCGCGGGATCTCATCGACGGCGCGGGTCACGGTGAGCACTTCGGCCATGGCCTCGGTCACGGCGTTGGGCTGGAGATCCACGAGGCGCCGATAGTGGGGTACGGGCGGCCGGGTACACTCGGAGACCGGGTTCCCATCACCGTCGAACCGGGCATCTACCTGCCCGGCAAGGGCGGCGTAAGGATTGAGGACACCCTGGTGGTGCGTTCCGGAGCTGGGCCCGCGGCCTCCCGTGAGCTGCTCACCGTGACCGAAACCGTGACCCCAGGGGCGTTGCTCGTCCTCGAGCCCTGAGCCGGGGCCCAGCACCAGGAGAGACGAAGAACGTGGCCACCACCAACGACCTCAAGAACGGCATGACGCTGAACCTCGACGGCCAGCTCTGGAACGTCGTGGACTTCCAGCACGTCAAGCCGGGCAAGGGTGGCGCCTTCGTGCGCACCAAGCTCAAGAACGTCCTGTCCGGCAAGGTCGTCGACCGGACCTTCAACGCCGGGGTCAAGGTCGACGTGGCCACCGTGGACAGGCGGGAGATGCAGTACCTCTACCGCGAGGGCGACGACTTCATCTTCATGGACACCCAGGACTACGACCAGCCCCGGATCCCGGCGGCTACGGTCGGTAGCGCCGCCAATTTCCTGCTGGCGGACCAGACCGCGATGGTGGCGTTCAACAACGGGGTCCCGCTGTACGTGGAGCTTCCCGCCGCGGTGGAACTGACCGTCAGCCAGACCGATCCCGGCGTCCAGGGCGACCGGTCCACCGGCGGGACCAAGCCGGCCACGCTGGAAACGCGTGTTCAGATCCAGGTCCCGCTGTTCATCACGACGGGCGAGAAGATCAAGGTGGACACGCGCACCGGCGAGTACCTCGGCCGCGCGTGAAGCAACGTGGCCGCGCGTAGCAAGGCCCGCAAGCGGGCGCTGGACGTCCTGTTCGAGGCGGAGCTTCGCGGTGAGCCGGTCCTGGAGATCCTCAGCGAGCGGACCGCGGCCGGGACACCCCCCGTGCCCGCCTACGCCGCCGAGCTGGTCACCGGCGTACAGGCGCACCGGCTGCGGATCGACGAGCTCCTTTCCGGCCACTCCCACGGGTGGGCGCTGGAGCGGATGCCCGCGGTGGACCGGAACATCCTGCGGATCGGCGCCTACGAGCTGCTGTGGCAGGACGATGTCCCCGACGCGGTGGCGATCGATGAGGCCGTCCAGCTCGCCAAGGACCTGTCGACCGATGAGTCGCCCGCGTTCGTCAACGGGCTGCTCGCCCGGCTGCTCGAGCTCAAGCCCACGCTCAGCCTGTGACCCGCCGGCTCCTGGCCCGCCCCGCATCCCGGTGCCAGGCAGCGGACGAAGGGCTGGCGGCTGGCTGCGTTAGGCAGAGGCAAATCGAAGGCGAAGGCCGAAGCGGCGAAGTACGGACCAGAACCACAGCGTCGACACGCCGATGCCTGCCACGGTCAGGCCGGCGGTGATGACCGTCGAGAGGGAGATGAACGTGCCCAGCGGCTCGGTCACCATGAGAACGCCCAGGCCGGCGGTGAGCAGCAGGAAGATCCCGGCCCACAGCCAGGTAGCGCCCTGGAAGAACCGGTGCAGGCCGGGGTGGTGGCCGGTGAGCCGCAGCGCCACCACCTCGGCGGCGAGCCGGGCGCACAGCGGATGAGGGCCCCCCGCGGTCCGCGCGAACAGGACGCACATGATCAGGTTGGCGGCCGGGAACTGGAGCAGGTAGATCCACAGTTGCCCGGTGGCGAGGACCACGGCCGTCTGCACCGTGAGGACCGCCGCTGTGATCGTGAGCAGGCTTGGCACGCTCCCGGTGGCGATCTTGCGGATCAGCGCCGTGAGCCAGGTGGCCGCGAGCCCCGCGAGCAGGCCGGCGTCGCGGCCGAATAGCCAGGCGCCGATGGCCAGGGCGCCGACCGGGAGGCCGGCCGACTCGGTCAGGCTTAAGAGGATCGTCCGCAGCAGCCGCAGGGGCCTGGGGAGCTCCAAGTGGTCCGGCATGCCCGCAGCCTAGGCGGTAACCGCGGGCCGGGCTGGCCAAGCGGGACAATTCACGGCCAACTCCCAGACGTTCCCTGAGCCGGGGGTTTGTCGCCCGCCGACACTACAGTGGACCGCGACGGTGGCGGCGAGGAGGACGGTGTGGCAGGGACCCCGGTGGTGCGCGACGTGCTGCAGGCCGTGGTCTCGGCGCTGGTGGCGGAGACCGGGCGGGAACAGCTCGACGTGGTCGACGCGGGCGGCGGCACGGGGGGATTCGCCGTCCCGCTGGCCACTTTGGGCCACACCGTGACCATCATCGACCCGAGCCCGGACTCGCTCGCCGCCGCACAGCGGCGCGCCGCGGAGGCGGGCGTGCCGCTACGCGCGGTTCAGGGAGACGCGGCCGACTTGGCCGCCGTCGCCGGGGAGAAGAGCGCGGACCTGGTCCTGTGCCATAGCGTGCTGGAGTACGTGGACTCGCCGTCTGCCGCTATGGCGGCGATCGCGGCGGTCCTGCGGCCCGGCGGGGCGGTCAGCGTGCTCGCGGCGAGCGCCGTGGCGGCCGTCATCCACCGCGCCCTGGCGGGCAGGTTCGACGACGCGCGGCGGCTGCTGACGGGCATCGACGGCGGGAGCGGCCCGGCACCCGGCGGCGCCGGGCCCGTGGCCACGCCCACCCGGCGGTTCACCCTGGCCGGCGTCACTGGGCTGATCGAGGAGGCCGGCCTGCGCCCGGGTGGCGCGCTCGGGGTCCGGGTCTTCACCGACCTGGTGCCCCGCGTCGTCGCGGACGCCGACCCGAACGCCGCCGAGCAGCTGCAGGCGCTGGAGCGGGCGGTGTCCGCCCACCCGGCCTTCCACGACTTCGCCGCCCAGTTCCACGTCCTTGGCTACCGGTGAGGGCGATGACCCCGGACGACACCGGCTGCCGCATCCTGCACGTGGACATGGACGCCTTCTACGCCAGCGTCGAAGTCCGGGACCGGCCGGAACTCGCTGGACAGCCGGTGATCGTCGGCGCCGTGGCCAGCCGCGGCGTGGTCCTCTCGGCGACCTACGAAGCCCGTGTGTTTGGCGTCCGCTCGGCGATGCCGGTGAGCCAGGCTCGGCGGCTGTGCCCGCACGCGGTCTTCGTGGCTCCCCGGCACAGGGTCTACGGCGCGGCATCGAAGGAGATCATGGCGATCTTCCGCGAGATCACGCCCGAGGTTGAGCCGCTGTCGCTGGATGAGGCGTTCCTTGACGTCGGCGGCGCCATCCGGCGGCTGGGACCGCCCGCCCACATCGCCGGCCTGATCCGGGCCACCATCCGCGGCCAGCAGGGCCTGACCTGCTCGGTCGGGGTGGCCACCAGCAAGTTCGTCGCCAAGCTCGCCTCCACCCTCAGCAAGCCCGACGGGCTGCGCATCGTGCCCGCTGACCAGGTGCTCGACTTCCTCCACCCGCTGCCGGTCGCCGCGCTGTGGGGGGTGGGGGAGCAAACCGGGCAGGCCCTGGCCCGGCTTGGCCTGCGCACCGTCGGGGACATCGCGCGCACGCCGGTGGCCACCCTCCGGCGGGATCTCGGCGCCGCCGCAGGCGCGCACCTGTCGGCCCTCGCCTGGGGACGGGACGAGCGCCCCGTGCTGGCCCGGCCCGACAGGAGCATCGGCGCCGAGGAGACGTTCCCCGCCGACATCGATGACCCATCGGTGATCAAGCGCGAGCTGCTCAGGCTCTCCGGGCAGACGGCACACGGCCTGCGGGCGGGGGGCTCGGTGGCCAGGACGGTGGTCGTGAAGTTGCGCCTGGCCAACTTCAAGACGATCACCCGGTCCCGGACGCTGCCCGAGCCCACCGACGTGGCCAAGAAGATCTACGACACCGCGTGCATGCTTTACGAGAACTCGGGGCTGGACCCCCGCGCGAGGTTGCGTTTGGTCGGGGTGCGCGCCACGGGGCTCATCCCGGCCGCGGGGGCCGCTACCCAGCTTGCCTTTGGCGAGCCCCCCGCCTCATGGCGGGACGCTGAGCGGGCGGTCGACCGCATCGCAGGCCGGTTCGGCCCGGACACGGTGCGCCTCGCCGCCCTGGTCCCGCCGGGTGAGCCCGGCGACCAGGACGAGACCTGAGGGCAAGCGTGCGGAGACCCCGGCTTTGGACCTTGTTTGCGAGCACCGGCAGCTGGGACAATACGGGCCTTCCGCCCGCGTCAGGCATCCGCTAGGCTCTGGCGGCCGGTCATCGCGCCAGCCGGCTTCTTTGCCGTCCCACTACTCTTTCCCACCACACGGCTGCCCTCGTATTGTGGAGGGAAACGAGCGCCGTGAGGCATGGTCATCGCACCCTTCCCCACGCGAAGAGGTTCATGGGAGGCGCAGTGCCGCTTTCTGATCACGAGCAGCGTCAGCTCGAGCAGATCGAACAGGCGCTCTACTCCGACTACCCGAAGCTTGCGCAGTCCGTGCGCTCGCAGGATCCCCGTATCCACTACAAGCGCCGGGTGGTCGAGGCCGCGATCGGGTTCCTGATCGGTGTCGGCATGCTCCTCGCGGGAGTGATATCGAAGATCATCCCGGTCGGCGTCGGTGGGTTCCTGGTCATGCTCGCCTGTGCGATGTGGGCCCTGACCAGCTGGCGGCACATGGGCGGGATCGTCAGCGGCCGGGGGCTGAGCGTGGCACGCCCTGCGGGCGCTGCGGGCGGCACGCGCGAGGGACGGGGCAGGCGCCGGGGCCGACGGCGCGGCCGCGAGAAGGCGCGGCTCAGCTTCATGGAGCGGCTGGAACAGCGCTGGCGCCGTCGCCAGGAGGGCGGCCGGTAAGGCCTAGGCCCGGGCGGGCTTTTCGCGGCGGGGGACGATGCGGCTGAGCAGCTTGGTCGTGGCAAGCTCCATCCAGCCGAACACGTCAAGCAGGTGTTGCAGACCCGCGCGCGCGGGCACCAGCGCCGACGTGGGCGCGACCCGGGCCAGCCAGCGTGCCCGTAGCCCCAAGGCACGGCCCATGGCCCGCTTGACCAGGGCGACATCGGACCGGAGCCGCGCGGAATCGGACGGGCTGATCGCGTAGCTGGCCCGCTCCTCCGCGAGCGCGACCTGCTCCAGCGCGGCGCGCTCGGCACCGGCCAGGCTCAGCAAACGGGTGAGACGGCGGGCCAGCGCGCGCGGCGACTCGCTCGCCCGGCTGGGGATTCGGTGGTCCGTCAGGTCGTCACGCAGCTCACTCCAGGCGACATGGGCTCGGGCAGCATCATCGCGCGCCTTCCACCACCGGCGCCGGCGGGTGATGAGCCGGGTCGAGCCCGGCGCGATCAGCAGGACCGCCAGCAGCGCGATGGCCAGCTCCGCAATCGGCGCGCCCCGCTGCCGGCCTGCGCCCGCACCGCCGGCCCCGGCGCCGGTGATCTTCACCTTGCCACCGGGCCCCGTTCCCTTGTGGTGGGCCAGGTTGGGCGACTGACCGGGTTTCCTGTGCCCCGCCGGACCGGTCTGCTGGCCGCCCTGGCCGCCCCGCGTCGACTGAGGGTTCGAGTAGGCCGGGGAAAGCGCCGTGGCCTGGCCGGGCGCTCCTCCGTTGGGCGGGGTTGGCTCGAAGCGCAGCCAGCCGAATCCGGAGAAGTAGAGCTCGGGCCAGGCGTGGGCGTCGCTGGTCTCCACCCGCCACCAATTGGAACCGGGCTTTATCGCGGTGCCCTGGGTGTACCCGATGACCACCCGCGCCGGGATGTGCAGCAGGCGCGCCAGCACGGCCATCCCGAACGCGAATTGCTGGCAGTATCCGGTCTTGGTCTTGGTCAGGAACTGCTTCAGCGCCCCTGGGGTGTTGCGGGTCGGCACCCCGGTGACGGAGTAGGCGAAGCCCCCCTTCGTGGTGAACCAGTCCTGTAGCGCGACCGCCTTGGCGTACTCGCTGGTCGCGTGCTTGGTGATTTGGAGCGCCAGCTTCTTCAGCGTCTTGAACACCTGAGGGACGTACTCGTCACCCAGCAGCTCCGGCGGCGGGGCCGCCGCGGCCAGCTTCTGCGGCGTGGGATTGGGGAGCCTGCTGTACACCGTGTACAGCAGCCCGGCCAGCCGGGCGTTGCCGGAGAGCAGCATCAGCGAGCTCTTTTCCGCCCGCCACGTGCCGATGATTCGCACCTGCCGCGCCGCGTACGGCAGAGGGATGAAGTTGATGTGCGGGTTGCTCTTCAGGCTGGGGCTCAGCCTGATCTGTTCCCGCAGCTTGATGATGGGCGCCGTGGCGGCCAAACCGGGCGCCGCGGGCAGGTTCCCCCTCCGCAGCAGCTGGAGGTCGGTCGGTGCCGTCATCGTCCACGCGTTCGTGCCGAGGTGGTCCAGCACATACACCTGCAGATAGGGCGGCTGCTTGTCGCGTGTGTAGTAGGTCAGGATGGTCGTCGGCTTCGTCTGGTGCAGTTCGGTGTTCAGCGTGTCAAGGGGGTTGGGGAAGGAGGTCTGGCCGCGGTACCCGCCGCCACCACCACCTCCACCGCCGGATCCAGGGAAGAGGCGGTGCTGTCTCAGCCCGGGCACCAGCAGCGGCAGGGACAGCGCGAGCACCACCGCGGCCGTGCCGATACGGCGGCCCGCCGCGGCCATAGGCCGGACGTCCGGGGCGGCGGTGTCGTCGTTATGCCACGGGTGGACCAGCCGGCCCCACAGCCGCAGCCGGTGCCGGCCGTCGGCGGAGAGCAGGCCCAGATAGCCAACGACGCCCGCGCAGAACACCAGGGCCCCGTCCATCGCGCCGGTCTGGGCATCGGTAGTCAGCGGTACGCAGAACAGGACGAGCAGGGGGAGCCCGGCGATCGCCGGGCGGTGCAGGCGCACCGCGAGCAAATCGGTGAGCGCGGCGACGAGGCCGATCCCCGCCGCGGTCAGCAGGACGATGCCCGGCGTGTTCGGCACCGCGGGCGCGAATTTCGACGTCTCGGCCGTGGCCTGCGCCACCAGCTGTCGCAGGTGGTGCACGGACGCCGCGGTGGGCACCAGGCCTGCCCAGGACTCGTGCCGGGCGAACATGACGTTGAGGTAGACGAACAGGCCGGCGATCGTGGCGGCGAAACAGGCGATCGCCGGGATCGCGCGCCGCCGGGTCAGCGCGCCGATGGAGCCGACCACTATGACCGCGCCGACGCCGGCCCAGAACCAGGTGCCGCCCTGCAGGAGCGGGTACAGAGCTATCGATGCCAGCACCGTCGCGGTGCCCGACGCCACGGTGAGTCGCGCGTTCATGGCGCCGCCGCGGGCGGGTGGGCCGCCGCCGACGGGATGGCGGCCGGCGCGGGCGGGACGGTGACCGGCGCGGGCGGGACGGTGACCGGCGCGGGCGGGAAGGCGGTCAGCCCGGGCGCGCTGCGGGAGCGGTTGAGCACCTCCCAGGCCACGCCGAGCGGCATGTCGGCGGTCACGGTGACCACCCGCCAGCCCGCCGCCGTGAGGATGCCCGCGGCCTCGTCCGTCTCACCCGGTACCCAGCTTTCGGGCCGGTCGCTGGTCCAGCTGGAGATGGCGAGCAGCAGGGCCATCGCCGGCCCGGCGGTGTGCCGCGCGACAGCGAGGTGCCGCGCCTGGCCCGCGGTCAGGTGCCCAGCGATCGCGATGAACAGGCCGCTGCTGTCCTTGGGCAACTGGGCCAGGCCTGCGGTCAGCGTGGGACTGCGCGAGGGACGGATGACCGCCAGCGTGTCGAGAAGCGCGTCCTCGAAAGAGCCCGTCGCCTTCACCGCCCCCGCGTCCGTGACGAACTCGCCGTCGATCTGCTCCCGTGCCAGGTGCACTCCGATGGAGGCGGCGGCGCTGATCGCGTACTCGAAGGATGAGGCGGGACCGCGGCCGCCGTGGCCATTCTGGCGGGTGTCCAGGAAGAGGACGGCGCGGTTCCGCCAGCGCTGCTCCTCGCGGCGCACCATGAGCTCGCCATAACGGGCCGTGGAGCGCCAGTGAACGCGGCGCAGCTCGTCCCCGTCCCGGTAGGCCCTCGGCACCACGTCGTCCTCGCCCGCCGCCGCGGCCGTGCTGGCGCGCGCGTCCCCGTCTCCGAGCCAGGACCCGGCGAGCGCCGTCCGCGGCAGGGCGGTTACCGGCGGGGTCACCACGAGCGTGTGCGCCGGGGCCGCCGTGCTGCCGACCTTCGCCAGCCCGAACGCGTCCGCCACCCGGACATGGAGCGGGCCGATGGCGAACTTGCCCCGGTGATCGGGCTGGATGGGGTAGCTCAGCAGGCGGGAGCCGCCGGGCTCGATCCGGTCCAGGATGAATCGGGGCCTGGCGCCGATCGAGTAAGGGACCGTGTCCTCGGTGAGCAGCAGCCCGGTGGGGAGCCGCGACACATTGTCGAGCCGGATCGACACCGACGCGGTCTGGCCTGCCGGAACGCGTGTCGGGCTGAGCTCCCTGACCCAGCGGATCCGGTACCGGGTCCGGCTGGCGGCAAGGACGGACAGCACAGGGAGAATGACCAGCAGCCCGCCGGTGCTCAGCAGCGTGCGCTGGCCGAGGCCCAGCCCGAGGATGCCCGCCGCCACGCCGGCGGCGATGAACGCCCTGCCCCGGGTGGTGAATCCGCCGAGCAGTGACCCCATGCGGCGCCCTTCCTTAAGCCTGCTCTGTCAAAACTACGGGCAGGCTTGCCTCCATGCTAGCGACGGTCATTTCCGGCACGGGTTCGTGATGGATCCGCATCGGCGCGCCGGCCCCGGGCTGCTACCGCAGCTGCGGCAGTGGCACGCGGTCGACGATCGCGGCGAGAACCTGCTCAGGAGGCTGCCGCGTGACCACCGCCTCGGCGCTGGGCAGCAGCCGGTGGGCCAGGACCGGAAGGGCCAGCGCCTGCATGTCGTCCGGGATCACGAAATCGCGGCCGTCCAGGGCGGCCCGGGCGCGGCCGGCCCGCAGCAGGTGCAACGTTGCCCGGGGCGACGCGCCAAGCCGCAGTTCCGGGCTGGCCCGGGTCGCGGCGACCAGCCTGATCACGTACTGCTTCAGCGCCTCGGCCACGTGCACGGCGCGCACGGCGCTGATGAGCTCGCTGATGTCCTCGGCCCGCGCCACGGGTTCCAGGGTGTCCAGCGGTGAGGACGACCCGTGGGAGTCGAGCATCGCGAGCTCGGCCTCGGCGCTCGGGTAGCCCATCGAGATCCGTGCGGTGAACCGGTCCCGCTGGGCCTCAGGCAGCGGGTAGGTGCCCTCCATCTCGATCGGGTTCTGCGTGGCGATCACCATGAACGGCGGGCTGAGCGTGTAGGTCCGGCCGTCGACCGTCACCTGCCGCTCCTCCATGCACTCCAGCAGCGCGGACTGGGTCTTGGGCGAGGCCCGGTTGATCTCGTCGCCAACCACGATGTTGGCGAAGACCGGCCCCGGCTTGAACTCAAACTCGCGGCGCTCCTGGTTGTAGGCGCTCACCCCGGTGATGTCGCTGGGCAGCAGGTCCGGGGTGAACTGGATGCGGCGCACCGAGCTGCCGGTGGACCGGGCGAGCGCCTTGGCCAGCATGGTCTTCCCCACGCCGGGAACGTCCTCGATCAGCACGTGACCCTCGGCGAGCATGACCGTGAGCGCAAGACGGATCGCTTCGGACTTGCCCTCGATGACGGATTCCACGGCGTGGCCGACGCCGTGGGCCACCCGCACGAGTTCGTCGAGGGTGCGGCCGGTGCCCTTCCCCGTATCCAGGATCACTTGTCTTCTCCTTGGCTGCTCACCTGGAGTGCCGTCCTGCTGACTCAGCGTGCGGCACCGCCACCTGACAGACCGTGCTAACCGACAGTACGTCCTCACCCGGGATGCGCGCATGGGGTGGGGTGGCGGGGCCGGACCTAGCAGAGGCACACCCTGAGGCCCCCCGGTAGTCCTTGGCACGCGCGCCTGGCTCACCGCCAATCACAGGGCACGGGGAGCGAGTGGGGCGTGGTGGGGGGCAATCAGCATTGACGGTGGGGGAATGTGGAGTACAGTGGTGCGCAGTGGGGTGGACAGATACCCAGGTAGGCGCTGCGCGGGCTGCGGGGAGCGGAGGTGAGGGCCGGTGTTCCTGGGCACTCACTCGCCGCGGCTGGACGAAAAAGGCCGGCTCTTCCTGCCCGCCAAGTACCGCGAGGACCTTGCGGACGGAGTCGTGATCACCAAGGGACAGGAGCGCTGCCTATACGTCTTCCCGTCGGCCGAGTTCGAACGGATCACCGAGGCCCTGCGCGCCGCTCCGGTCACGGCCAAGGCGGTGCGGGACTACAGCCGCGTCTTCTTCGCCAGCGCGTCCGACGACGTGCCCGACAAGCAGGGCCGGGTGACCATCCCGCAGGCGCTGCGCGACTACGCGGGCCTGCAGCGGGACTGCGTGGTGATCGGCGCCAACACCCGGCTCGAGATCTGGGACGGCGCCGCGTGGGAGGCCTACCTGGCCGGCCAGGAGGATGCGTTCTCGGCTGCGTCGGAGGAGGTGCTGCCCGGCATTTTGTGACTGGCGCCGCTCGCGGCACCAGCGTGCACGGCGAGGTCTCCACCCGTGGCCGGGTGGCCAGCCGGCTGACGTCACTTCCCCGGCGCCAGGCGGCACCCACACCGCCCGCACACCGCGCGGATGGAGACCTGGCCGGGCACCAAAGACGCGATCAGCCAAAGGGGGTGCGATGGGCACAGCGGGAACCGGTCACCGGCCGGTCCTCGTCGAGCGCGTTGTCGCGCTCCTGGCACCGGCGCTCGATCCGCCGGGGGCGGTCCTCGTCGATGCCACTCTCGGCCGGGCCGGGCATGCCAGGGCGCTGCTCGACGCCCATCCGGGGCTCGTGCTGGTCGGGCTGGACACCGACGCGGCCGCCATCGAGGAGTCGGGGCGGCTGCTGGCCCGGTACGGGGGCCGGGTGACCCTGACGCGCGCCGTGTACGACCAGATCGCCGCCGTGCTGGCCCGCCTGGGGCTGACTACCGTGCAGGGGGTCCTGTTCGATCTCGGCGTGTCCTCGCCGCAACTGGACGAGCGCGACCGCGGGTTCGCCTACTCCTACGACGCTCCGCTGGACATGCGGATGGACCAGGGGCAGTCGCTGACCGCCGCGGAGATCCTCAACACCTACCCGGCTGCACAGCTCGCCCGGGTCCTGCGCGAGTACGGCGAGGAGAGGTTCGCCCGCCAGATCGCGAACGCAGTCGTGCGCGAGCGGTCCCGCGGCCCGCTGACCTCGACCGGTCAGCTGACCGAGATCGTCCGCGCCGCGATCCCGGCGCCCGCCCGCCGCAGCGGGGGCCACCCGGCCAAGCGCACGTTCCAGGCGCTGCGGATCGAGGTGAACGGGGAACTCGACTCGCTCAGGAACGCGCTGCCCGCGGCGCTGGACGCCCTGGCCATGGGCGGCCGGATCGTGGTCCTCGCATACCACTCGCTCGAGGACCGCGCGGTCAAGCGCGCGCTCGCCGCCCGCGCGGCGGACACCACGCCGCGCGGGCTGCCCGTGCCGCTGGCAGCGGCGAGGCCGGAGTTCCGGCTGCTGACCCGCGGTGCCGAACGGCCGTCCGCGGCCGAGGTGGCGGCCAACCCGCGGGCCGCTCCGGCGCGGCTGCGGGCAGCAGAACGCATCAGGGAGGCCGCGTGAGCGGCCCACGGGGGACAAGAACCGACGAAAGCAGGGGGATGACGCGGTGAACGAGCGCACGGAAGTGACCGACCGGCGGAGAGCGCCGGGTGGGCAGCGGCCACGCAGCGGGGCAGGGACGAGGACGGCCACGCGGACGGGCGGGCCAGCCGAGGCCAGAACGGCCGCCGGGACGCGGCCCCGCCCGGGCGGCCGCGGCGCGATCAGGGCACCCGCGCGGGCGCCCGGCCGGCCGCCGGCGGCGCGGCCCGCCGCGGCGCCTCCCGTATCGAACCAGGGTGCCGCCGGATACCGGCCCGTCGCCCCCGGTACCGGCCGCGCGGCACCGGCCCGGAGGGCCGGCCCGGCGCCTGAATCGCGCACTCGCTTCGTTTTGCTTGTGGTGGCGCTGCTCGGCGGCGGCCTGCTGTGCCTGCTGCTGGTCAACACGATCCTGGCCACGGGGGCCTTCAGGATCACCGCCCTCCAGGAGGGCAACGTCGCGCTCACCCAGCGGGTGCAGGCGCTGCAGGCCCAGATCGCCGCCGAGGAGGCACCGTCCGCGCTGGCACGGCGCGCGCAGGCTCTTGGCATGGTGGCACCGCCGCTGGCGCACTACCTCGACCTGAGGACAGGCAAGATCGTCAGCCAGCCACAACAGGTGCCAGGGGTGCCGACGGTTCCCGGGTACGTGCCGTGACCGCACCAGGCGGTGACGGCGGAAGCCGGCCGCGCGGGCCGGGGCGCCCGCCCGTGGCATCCGGCCCGCGCCGGCCGGGCGCCGGGCGCCCCCGCGACAACGCCGCCAGGAGCCGGGCCAGCGATCCCCGGGGGACGCGCCCGGGGGGGCTCCCGCCGGGCCGCGGCACCCCCGGCCCGGGCACCCCCCCACGGCCGGGCCGCACGGACCCGTCCGGGCGCCCGCCGGCTGAGGGCCCGCCTGGCGCGCGCCGCCCCGCGCCGCGCCGCGCTGCGGCCCGCCGTCCCGCGCCGCGCCGCCCTGCCGCGCGCCGCCGGCCCGCGCGCCGTCCAGCCCGCCGCCCCCCCGCGCGCCGCGCCACCATTCGCCGAGCCCGCCCCGACCGGCGCCTCCAGGCCAGCCTCGGCTGCGTCGCCATCGCGCTGTCGCTGGTCGCGGGCAGGCTTATCCAGCTCCAGGCCCTGGAGGGAGCGAAGTACCGCGCGCTCGCGGAGCAGAGCAAGCTGCAGGTCATCCGCATCCCGGCCGAGCGGGGTACCATCACGACCGCGGACGGCACCATCCTGGCCATGACGGTCCAGGACGACACGGTGACCGCCTCCCCGCAGCAGATCAAGGGGACGACCCCGCAGGCGACGGCGAGCATGCGGCAGCAGGTCGCCAGCCTGCTCGCCGGCCCGCTGCACATGACGCAGAGCGCCATCCTCGGGAAGCTGTACCACCCCAGCTCACCGGACTACGTGGTCCTCGCGCAGGCCGTGCCCGCCGCCACGGGCAACCAGGTCGAAGCGATCCTGGCCGCCCACAACCTGGCCGGCGTCAACACGGCGCCCACGTACGTCCGCGTGTACCCGAACGGGGAGCTCGCCGCCAACCTGGTCGGCTTCACCACGTCCAGCGGCCCCGGGGGCGACCTGAATGGCCAGGCGGGCATCGAGCAGTCGTTCAACTCCCTGCTGGCCGGCCGCGACGGCAGCGAGGAGGTCCAGACCGCGACCTCGGGGCAGCCCATACCGTTCGGCACCGGCAAGGTGCGGCCCCTGGTCCCCGGCGGTGACGTCCGCCTCACCATCCTGTCGGCGCTGCAGTACCAGGCGGAGCAGGCCTGTGCCCAGCGGGTGAAGGCGAACAAGGCGGACTCGTGCACGATCGTCGTCGAGCAACCGGCGACCGGCCGGATCCTCGCCCTCGCGCAGTACCCGACCTACCTGCCCAGCAACGTGACCAGCCTGGCGTCCACGGTGGACCTGCCGGTGTCGGCCGTCTTCCCGCCCGGCAGCACCGCCAAGGTGATCACCGCCGCGGCCGCCCTGGAGCACGGTCAGACCCCCATGGCCCCGTACACGGTGCCGCAGCAGATCGTGGTGCACGGCTTTCCCTTCCGCGACGCAGATCCGCACCCCACCGAGCGGCTCACCCTGGCCGGCGTCCTCGCGCACTCGAGCAACGTCGGCATGGTCCAGGTGGCCGAGCACGTCAGCCCGCAGGTGCAGTACCGCTACTACCGGGCGTTCGGCGTGGGGGTGCCGACCGGCCTGCCGCTGCCCAGCGCGAGCGACGGGCTGCTGCCACCGGTGTCGCAGTGGTGGGGGGACGAACGGTACACGCTGGCCTTCGGCCAGGGGGTGGCGGCCACCGCGGTGCAGATGGCGGGCGTATACGCCACGATCGCCAACGGCGGGGTCCGGGTGACGCCCAGCATCGTGGCGGGCACGACCGGGTCGTCCGGCCAGTTTGTGCCCGCCCCCCGCGCGCACAGACAGCGCGTCATCAAGCCAACGACCGCGCGGGAGCTTATCTCCATCCTCCAGCAGGTTCCTTACCTCGACGCCACCCTCGCCTACCAGCCGTGGGGCGAGATCCCCGGCTACTCCGTCGCGTCCAAGACCGGGACCGCCCAGGTCTGGGATGCCAAGGCGCACTGTCTGTGCCAGTACGGGTCGAGCTACATCGGGATGGCGCCAGCCACGCACCCGCAGGTCGTGGTCGCGGTGAACATCCAGAACCCGCGGAAGGCCGACTATTTCGGCAACTACGTGGCCGGACCTGCCTTCTGGCAGGTGATGAGGTTCGCACTTCAGGCGCTGAAGATTCCGCCGGATGGCGGCAAGCGTCCGTACGTGCGGCTCACCGCGCCGTGATCAGCGGTAGCCTCGGCCCGTGCCTGCTGATCCGCCTCCCCTCAGCGCGCACGGGCGCCCGCTGTCCGGGCTGGCCGCGTTGCTCGGCGTCGTCATGTTCGGGGCTGGCCCGGACCCGTTCACCGGCCCCGGCGGGCCGCAGCTCGTGTCGGGGGTCGCCCACGACTCACGGCGCGTCCGGCCCGGCGACCTGTACGCGGCGCTGCCCGGCAGCCACCACCACGGCGCGCAGTTCTGCCTGGACGCGGCCGCGGCGGGCGCCGTTGCCGTGCTCACCGACCCGGCGGGCCGGGAGCCTGCGCGGCAGTCCGGGCTGCCCGTTTTCGTGGTCTCCGACCCCCGGGCCAGGCTCGGGGAGGTGGCATCCTGGGTCTACGGCCACCCATCGGCCCGCCTCCTGCTGATCGGGGTGACCGGCACGAGCGGCAAGACCACCACCACCTACCTGCTTGACTCCGGGCTGCGCCGGGCAGGGCACCTGACCGGCCTGATCGGCGGGGTGGAGACCCGGATCGCCGGCGCCGCGGAGGCGAGCACCCTGACCACGCCCGAGGCGACCGACCTCCAGGCGCTGTTCGCGGCCATGGCCGAGCGCGGCGTCACCGCGGCGGCGATGGAGGTGTCCAGCCACGCGCTGGCGCTCGGCCGGGTCTCCGGGACCTCCTTCGAGGTGGCCGTCTTCACCAACCTGTCCCAGGACCACCTGGACTTCCACGGCAACCTCGACGCCTACTTCGCGGCGAAGGCGGGCCTCTTCACCCCCAGCTACGCGCGGCTGGGCGTGGTGAACATCGACGACGCGCACGGCAGGCGCCTCGCGGACAGCGCGCGCATCCCCGTGGTCACGTTCTCGGCCGAGGGAGACCAGGGCGCGGACTGGCGGGCCGCCGACGTGCGCGGCGGAGCCGATGGCAGCACGTTCCGGATCATCGGCCCCGGCGGCGTCGAGGCGGACGCGTCGGTCGCCCTCCCGGGGCCGTTCAACGTCGCCAACGCCCTCGGGGCGGTGGTCGCGCTCGTGGAATCCGGGATTCACCTGGCCACGGCGGTGGCCGGGGTCGCCGCGTGCTCCGGCGTGCCGGGGCGGCTGGAACGGGTGGACGCCGGCCAGGACTTCGCCGTGCTCGTCGACTACTCGCACAAGCCGGGGGCGGTGGAGGCGGTCCTGCGCGCGCTGCGCCCCGTCACCGGCGGCCGGCTGGCCATCGTGCTGGGGTGCGGCGGTGACCGGGACACCGCCAAGCGGCCGCTGATGGGTGCCGCCGCCGCCCGCCTCGCCGACCTGGCGATCCTCACCAGCGACAACCCCCGCTCGGAGGATCCGCTGGCCATTCTCGCCGAGATGCTCCAAGGCGTGCTCACCGTCGATGAGGCGGAGCGGGCACGTATCATCGTGGAGCCCGACCGGGCCGCCGCCATCGGCCTGGTGGTCACCATGGCCGACAAGGGGGACGTGGTGGTGGTGGCGGGCAAGGGCCACGAGCGCGGCCAGTACGTCGGCCGGACCGTGCTCCCCTTTGACGACCGCGAGGTCGCCGCGGACGCGCTCGCCCGCCGCCTTGGCCGCGGTGTGCCGGGAGAGGGGCTGCGGTGATCCCGATGTCGCTCGCGGCCGTCGCCAGGGTCACCGGGGCGTCGCCCGACCTGGTGGCCGATCCCGGCGCGGTGGCGGACTCCGTGGTCATCGACTCACGCAAGGCAGGCCCTGGGGCGCTCTTCGCGGCCCTGCCCGGGCAGCGCGTGGACGGGCACGACTTCGCGGGCGCCGCCGCCGCCGCCGGCGCCGTGGCGGTGCTCACCAGCCGGCCCGCCGGGGTGCCCGCGCTGCTCACGCCGGATGTGCCCGCGGCGCTCGCCCGGCTGGCCCGGGCTACCGTAGACGCCCTGCCCGGCCTCGCCGTCGCGGGCATCACCGGGTCGGTGGGGAAGACCACGACCAAGGACCTCGCCGCGCAGTTGATCGAGCGCCTGGGCCCCACGGTCGCGCCGCAAGGGTCCTACAACAACGAGATCGGCCATCCGCTGACGGTGCTGCGGGTGACCGAGGCAACCCGGTACCTGGTCCTGGAACTCTCGGCGCGCAAGGCGGGCGACATCGCCCGGCTGTGCGAGACCGCGCCGCCCCGGCTCGGCGTGGTCCTGTGCGTGGGACACGCGCACACGGGCGAGTTCGGCGGGCTGGCGGAGGTGGCGCGCGCCAAGGGGGAACTGCCCGCGGCCCTGCCCGCGCACGGGGTGGCCCTGCTGAATTCCGACGACCCGCAGGTGCTCGCGATGGCCGGGCGGACCGTGGCCAGGGTTGTCACGTTTGGCCGGGGCCGCGAGGCGACCGTGCGCGCGGTGGGCGTCCGGCTGGACGGCAGCGGCCGCCCCGGGTTCACCCTGGTGACCCCCGACGGGTCCGCGCCCGTGCGGCTGCGCCTGGTCGGCGAGCACAACGTGACGAACGCGCTGGCCGCGGCCGCCCTCGCTGGCGAGCTTGGCCTGCCGGCCGCCGCGGCGGCGGGCGCCCTGTGCGAGGCGGCGCTCCGCAGCCGGTGGCGGATGGAGGTTACCGAGCGGGCCGACGGGGTGACCGTGATCAACGACGCGTACAACTCCAATCCCGAGGCGGTGGCCGCGGCGATCAAGACCCTGGCGGTCGTGGCGCGGGGGCGGCGCGCATTCGCGGTGCTCGGGCCCATGAACGAGCTGGGCGGCGAGTCGCGGCTGCGCCACGAGGAGGCCGGCGGGCTGGCCGCGCGGGCGGGAGTCGCCGGGCTCATCGTGGTGGGCGAGGACGCCGCGCCGATGCTGTCCGGCGCCCGGGCGGAGCGGTCCTGGCGCGGCCAGCTGCTCGGGGTGCCCGACGCGGGCAGCGCGGTGGCGGTCCTGGGCAACCTGCTGGAGCCCGGAGACGTCGTGCTGGTCAAAGCGTCGAGGTCGGCCGGCCTGGAGCGGGTCGCCCTCGCCTTGACCGGGGAGGCAGTGCAGTGAAAGCGGTCCTGGTGGCGGGCGCGGTGTCCATGCTGATCGCGCTCCTCGGCACCCCGCTGGCGATCCGGGTGTTCTCCCGGCGCGGGTACGGGCAGCTGATCAGGGAAGAGGGGCCCGCGGCCCATGTGACCAAGCGCGGCACGCCCACGATGGGCGGCACCGTCATCGTGATCGCGTCGGTGACCGGGTTCTTCGTGGGCGACATCGCCACCGGGCAGGTCCCGTCGGTGTCCGGGCTGCTGGTGATGATGCTGATGGCGGGCCTGGGCTTCGTCGGCTTCATCGACGACTTCATCAAGATCTACAAGCAGCGGAGCCTGGGCCTGCGCAGCAGCGCCAAGCTGGCCGGGCAGGCCGTGGTGGGCGCGGTGTTCGCCCTCCTGGTGCTGCAGCAGCGGTTCGCCGACGGGTACGACATCACGCCTGCGGACGCCCATCTGTCGTTTCTGCGGGACTTCGGCCCGGCGCTGGGGCTCGCGCCGTTCGTGCTCTGGATCGTCTTCCTGATCGCCGGCACGTCCAACGCGGTGAACCTCACCGACGGCCTGGATGGCCTCGCGACCGGGGCCGCCTGCCTGGTGCTGGCCGCCTACGTGCTGATCGGCATCTGGGAGACGCGCCAGGACTGCACCATCTCACTCGCCAGGAACTGCTACGCCGTGCGGGACCCGCAGGACATGGCGGTGGTGGCCGCCGCCGTGCTGGCCGCGTGCTTCGGCTTCCTGTGGTGGAACGCCCCCCCGGCACGCATCTTCATGGGTGACACGGGATCGCTCGCCCTCGGCGGGGTGCTGGCCGGGCTTG
>Ga0207684_10001107_pt1 | contig 30151 bp, 31 predicted proteins | sample KBSK5501metaG_FD_184342 | JGI IMG/M metagenome (GOLD analysis project Ga0207684, IMG submission 184342) | Corn, switchgrass and miscanthus rhizosphere microbial communities from Kellogg Biological Station, Michigan, USA - KBS K5-50-1 metaG... | ecosystem: Host-associated > Plants > Roots >...
CCACGTTCACGCGGCGGCCGTCGCGGCGGGTGACGATATTGCGCCGCCGCTCGTACATGGGCCGTCCGCTCAGCGGGCGGCGGCGGCCGGCCGCACCTCGGCCACCCCGATCAGCGCGTCGCGCGTGATCAACGGTACCAGCTCGGCCTCGGTGAGGCGCTCGGTGCCCGCCGGCCGCTGGGGCAGCACCATGTAGCGCATCTCCGCGCTCGAGTCCCAGACGCGAACCTCCCGCGGGGCCGGCACGTCGAGCCCCATCTCGCGCAGGAGGGCGCGGGGCTCGCTCACCGCGCGCGAGCGGTAGGCGGGCATCTTGTACCAGGTGGGCGGGAGCCCGAGCACGGGCCACGGGTAGCAGGAGCAGAGCGTGCACACCACGAGGTTGTGCACCGCCGCCGTGTTCTCCACCACCATCAGCATCGCGTAGTCGAGATCGAGCCGCGCCAGCGCGGCCTTGGGGTCGGCCAGGAGGAGCCGCTTGTAGTCGGGGTCCGCCCACGCCTTCGCCACCGCGCGCGCGCCGACCATCGGCCCGGTGTCCGCCTCGTAGCGCTGGATCACCCGGTCGACCGCGTCGGGGGCCAGGATGCCCTTCTCGAGCAGCAGCGACTCCAGCGCCCGCACGCGGGAGACGATGTACGGATCAACGTTGGGGTGGTTCTTGCCCATCCGACTTACCTCCCGGGCAGGAGATAGCTCTCCCAGAGATCGATGTGCACGGCCTGGTTCGGCTCCGCCGACTCGCCCCACAGCTCCCGCGCGTCGAAGCGCACGCTGTAGAGGGGCTGCGGCTGCTCGCCCTGGCCGTGGGCGTTGGTGTCGGGGAAGACGTGGATCCCGTGGCACAGGTGGACGACGCCGCGCTTGCCGCGCGCGTAACGCGGCAGCCGGGTGTGCCCGGGCGGGTGCATTTCACGCGTGCACACCGCGTCGCCGGGCGCGAAGCGAGGCGTCGCTCCGGTCTCACGGATGAAATCCTCGGCCCACCGCGGATTGAAGGCGCCGCGCGCGGGCGGCGGCCCCGTGAGCGTCGTCGCCGAGGACGCGTCCGGCTTCCCCTCGAAGAAAACCCGGCGCGCCGCCAGCTCCTCCGCGCCCACCACCCCCTTCTCGACGAGGAGGCGCGTGATCCCCTCGAGCCATTTCTCGTAGTAGGTCGCGCGCAGGTAGTGGGCGGGAGCCATGCGCTCGATGCCGTGGCGGAACTCGTCGATGTTGAAGAGGCCGCGCGAGCGGCCCGCGTACTGCATGGCCAGCACCGCCGCCTCCCAGACCGCGTGGAACACGGGCTCGTTCTCCTCCCGCTCCACCGGGCCAAAGCCCTGCATGCCGCCCAGATCGTGCACCCCGTCCATACGCCGCGATTCTAACGATTGGGGTCAGGTCTTACAATCCGACAATGTATCCGCTCGGCTCGCCTTCGGCTTCACCTCGCCAGGCTAATGGCTGCGGGGGGGAGCGGCGTCACGCGGGGGCTGCTCGGCGGGCACGCCCGCGTGGCGGGCGCGGAGCGCCATCCACAGGTCGAGGCGCGACCAGTCGGGGGTGTCGACGTACCGGCCCCGGGCGGGGTCGATCCACGGGTTCGGGAAGAAGATCGTCAGCATCTGCTCGGCGCGGCCGTTCCACATGCGCAGGCCCCAGGCGCTCGGCCGCCCGGCTCGGTCCCGGCTCTGGAAGAACGCGGCGCGTGCGCAGCGGCGCCACTCGGCCAGGGCGGGCGGCGTGGGCAGGCCGGGCGAGCCCCGGTGCGGGCCGATGCAGAGGTGGAAGTGCCACGACTCGCTCCCCGCGACCTGCACGGTTACGTAGCCGTCGAGCAGCGTGACCTTCGGCGGCGCCGCGAACCGCCCCTCGAACACCGCGCCCTCGATGCACGGCCCGAAGATCACCTGGGCCCAGTGCTCCTCGAAGACCTCCCGCAGCAGCCCGAGCAGCCGCGCCTCCGCGCACTCCATCTCGAAGTAGTCGGTGGAACTGCCGTCGAGGTGGGCGACCGTGGTCGCCCCGATCGCCGCGCCCTCAGCGCTCACGGTATCCGGCCAGCCCCGCGCTCAGGGAGCGCCGGTCCACGCGCGAGAGGGCGCGCGTCATGGCGGGTGACAGCAGCGGGGTGTGCGAGATCTCCACCAGGTGCTCGGGGATCCACCAGAGATCCTCCTCGGTCGTCATCCAACCCGGCCGCTGGCGGTCGAACCGCGCCAGGTCGACCGGTCGAGAAAAGGCCCGCAGCGTCCGCTCGCCCCGCAGGTTGAAATAGCCGTCGAAGTAGCTCATGACGAGCTCGCGCAGGCTCCGGTACACCGGCTCGCGATAGCGGAGCCCCGAGAAGTTGGACTTGGCGATGGCCCCCCAGTGGCCACGGAGCTGGAACACCGCGACCACGTGATCGGTGTCCTGCACCGCCTCCAGATCCAGCAGGAGCGGCGGGAAGCCCAACGCCCGCAGCGCCGCCGCCGCGAACACCGCGCCCTCGAGGCAGTGCGCGGTGCCCTCGCGCAGCACCCGGCGCGGCGACCACGCGGTGGACGCCAGGTGGTACGGCATGGCGTCGAGCGCCCGCTGGATGCCGCTCGGACTCCTCAACCCCTTCAGGGCGCGCGTCTCGCGCGGCGTGAAGCCGGGGACCCGGCCCACCTCGGCTACCAGTCGAGGCGGGATTCGAGCACCACCCCGCGGCGCAGGTTCAGCCAGCGGGTGAAGCGCACCACCTGATGGAAGAACCAGAGCGAGAGGTGCAGGTGTTTCGGCAGCGTCCCGAACGTCCCGCCCGCCAGCACGCCGGTGACCGCCGGCAGCACCCCGAGCACGTTGCGCGGGCGCAGGAAGACCTCGAGGAAGGCGCGGTCGTAGAAGGACTCGATGAAGCGCTCGAAGGGGCGCGAGCCCCGGCGCACCGCGCGCTCGTAGGCGCGGAAGCGCCGGGCGTGGAACCGGTTCGCGCGGAACGCGCGCAGCACCGCGCCCGCCGCGAGCTCGCCCGACTGCATCGCCAGGAACACACCGGGCGAGAAGATGGGGTCCACGAAGGCCACCGCGTCGCCCACGCACAGGAAGCGGTCGCCCACCACCGGCTCGATCGAGTAGGCGAAGTTCGACGTGGTGTAGAGCTCGGTGACGCGCTCGGCCCCGCGCAGGTTCTCGGACACCGCGTGGCAGCGCTCCACCATGTCCTCGAACAGCTCCTCCAGCGAGCCGCGGCGGGCCCTGACCACCCGCTGGTGGAGCACGCAACCCACGCTGGTCTCGTCGCGGGCGAGCGGGATGTACCAGAACCACCCCTCGGGGAAGATGTAGAGCCGGACATTGCCTTCCTCGCGTCCGGGGAAGCGGCGCGCGCCCCGGAAGTAAGCGAAGATCGCCACCTTGCCCAGCCCCGGCCGCGGCTTCCGCTGCCCCTGCCGGGCGGCCAGGAAGGCGTCGCGACCGCTCGCGTCCACCAGGAACGAGGCGCGCAGCTCGCGCTCACCGTTCGCATCGCTGAGCCGCGCGGTCACCCCGTCGGCGTCGAACACCACCTTCTCGACGGTGGCGGGCTGCTCGATCGTCACCCCCGGCTGCGCCGCGGCGTGATCGAGGAGGATCTGGTCGAACTCGGCGCGATGCACGTCGAGCGTGAACGAGGGCCAGGGCCGTCCCGGCTGGAAGTGGAACGTGGTCTGGAGATCGAGCTCCTGGTCGTGGAAGGTCGCCCCGTACTTCATCTGGAATCCGTGCGCGAGCACGCGATCGAGCACGCCCAGCCGCCGGCAGATGTCCATGCACGTCGGGATCAGGGACTCGCCGACCTTGAAGCGCGGGAAGGCCTCGCGCTCGACCACCGTGACGCGCAGGCCGCCCTGCGCGAGGAACGTCGCGGCGGTGCTGCCGCCCGGTCCGGCGCCCACCACCAGGATGTCGGCGTCACCCGAGGAGCTCGTCACGCGGGCATCTTACCCGATCCCCCCGGTCCGGGCGAGTCTGGCGGGCCGCCGGATTGCCGGGTCCGGGGCGGCGTGCTAGCCTTCGCGTCGGCCCGCGTCGATCAGGAGGGGCGCGCCATGAGCGAGGTTCGCATCGTGTCCGACCCGCACGCCTCGGAGAGCCTCAAGCAGGTCGTCGTCGACCATCTCGACGCCTACAACCTGGGGGTCACCGGGATAACCGAGTACTCTCCGGTCAACCTCTTCCTGCGGGACCAGGGCGACGAGGTGCTGGGTGGGCTGCTGGGTGCCATCTGGGGTGGTGTCCTCTTCGTGCGGATCCTCTGGGTCGCCCAGTCCCTGCGCGGGCGGGGACACGGCCGCCGGCTGCTCGAGGCGGCCGAGCAGCGCGCGGTCGAGCGGGGCTGCCGGCAGGTCTTCCTCGACACTCACAGCTTCCAGGCCCCCGGCTTCTACGAGAAGCTGGGCTACGAGATCTATGGCCGCGCCGAGGACTGGCCGGTCGGGCACACTCACTACTTCCTGAGAAAAGGACTCCCGTCCAGCCCATGATCAAGCTCGTCTTCTGCCTCCGACGCCTCTCCCATCTCTCCCGCGAGGAATTCCAGCGCTACTGGCTCGACTCTCACGGCCCGCTGGTGCGGCAGCTGGCTCCCGCGCTCGGCGTCAAGCGCTACGTGCAGGTCCACACCGTCACCTCCACGTTCAGCGAGGCGATGCGCCGACACCGCGGCGCGCCGGAGGACTTCGACGGCGTCGCCGAGCTGTGGTGGAACAGCGTGGACGACTTCGCCCGCGCGGGCGCCACCAAGGAAGGGCGCGACGCCGGTCGCCGCCTGCTCGAGGACGAGCGGCGCTTCATCGATCTCGCGCGCTCGCCGATCTGGTTCGGCGAGGAGCACGCGCTGGTCGATCAGGCGCGGGGGTAGCCGAGCGCCTTGAGGGAGTCACCGATCTCCCCGAGGACGGCGGGGTCGTCGATGGTGGCGGGCACGGTATGCTCGACGCCGTCTGCGATCTTCTTCATGGTCCCGCGCAGGATCTTGCCCGAGCGGGTCTTGGGCAGCCGCTTTACCACGCCCACCGTCTTGAACGCGGCCACCGGTCCGATCTTCTCGCGCACCAGCTCGACCAGCTCGCGGCAGAGCTCGACATCGCCGCGCGCCACCCCCGCCTTGGTGACCACGAGCCCCACCGGCACCTCGCCCTTGATCTCGTCGGCCACCCCCATCACCGCGCACTCGGCCACGTCGGGATGCGAGGCGAGCACCTCCTCCATCGCGCCGGTGGAGAGCCGGTGCCCGGCCACGTTGATGATGTCGTCGACGCGGCTCATGATGTAGAGGTAACCGTCTTCGTCCTGGTAGCCCGCGTCGCCGGTCAGGTAGTGGCCCGGGTGCTGGGTGAGGTACGAGCGCTCGTAGCCCGCGTCGTTGTTCCAGAGGGTAGGCAGGCAGCCGGGCGGCATCGGCAGCCGGATCGCGATCGACCCGATCTGGCCGGCCGGGATTTCCCGGCTGTCCTCCCCGAGAACGCGCACCTCGTAGCCCGGCACCATCTTGGTCGGCGAGCCCGGCTTCACCGGCAGGATGCCGAGCCCGACGCAGTTCGCCGCGATGGGCCAGCCGGTCTCGGTCTGCCACCAGTGGTCGATCACCGGCACCTGGAGCCGCGCCCGCGCCCAGAGCAGCGTGTCGGGATCGCAGCGCTCGCCGGCCAGGAAGAGCGTGCGGAAGCGCGAGAGATCGTGCTTGGCCATGTGCGCGCCCTGCGGATCTTCCTTCTTGATCGCGCGGAACGCGGTCGGAGCGGTGAAGAGCGCGTTCACGCCGTGCTGGGCGCACACCCGCCAGAACGCGCCCGGGTCGGGCGTGCCCACCGGCTTGCCCTCGTAGAGGATCGACGTGCAGCCCTTCAGCAGCGGCGCGTAGACGATGTAGGAGTGACCCACGACCCAGCCGATGTCCGAGGCCGCCCAGTACACCTCGCCCGCGCCCATGCCGTAGACCGCGCCCATGGTCCACTTGAGCGCGACCGCGTGGCCGCCGTTGTCGCGCACCACGCCCTTGGGCTGCCCGGTGGTCCCCGACGTGTACAGGATGTAGAGCGGGTCGGTGGCGGCCACCGGCACGCACTCGACGGGAGAGGCGCCCGCGAGAGCTTCGGACCAGTCGAGGTCACGCCCCCGGACGAGGGGCGCCGGCTCCATGGGCCGCTGGAGGATCAGGCAGCGGGCCGGCTTGTGCGCGGCCATCTCGATCGCCTGGTCCAGGAGCGGCTTGTAGGGAATGACCCGGTTGACCTCGATGCCGCAGGAGGCCCCCAGCATGATCTTGGGCTTCGCGTCGTCGATCCGGGTGGCCAGCTCCTTGGGCGCGAAGCCGCCGAAGACCACCGAGTGGATGGCCCCGATGCGGGCGCAGGCGAGCATCGCGATCACCGCCTCCGGCACCATCGGCATGTAGATGATCACGCGGTCGCCCTTCTCCACGCCCTGGCGGCGCAGCGCGCCCGCGAAGCGCGCCACCTCGTCGCGCAGCTCGAGGTAGGTGAACGTGCGGAGGGTCTGGGTCACCGGGGAGTCGTGGATCAGGGCGAGCTGCTTGCCGCGCCCGCGGTCGATGTGCAGGTCCAGCGCGTTGTAGCAGGTGTTGAGGATACCGCCCGCGAACCAGCGGTAGTAGGGCGGCCGCGCCGCGTCGAGCACGCGGTCCCACCGCCGCTCCCAGTGGATGTCCTCCGCGGCCGCCGCCCAGAATCCCTCCGGGTCCTCCCGCGAGCGCCGGTACGTTTCGTCGTAGATCGTCGCCATGCTCACCGCCTCCCTGGCCCGGGACTGTACAACGCGCGCCGCCGCCTTGCCAGGGCCGGTGGCGCCCCCTATCCTTCAGAGCCTATGAGCCGCCCGCGGGCCGCGCTCCTCACCGTCCTGCTCGCGATGGGCGCGCTCGCCCCCTCGGCCGCGCGGGGAGCCGACGAGGAGGTCCGCACGGTGGCGGCCCGGCCGGGCGTCACCGAGTCGTTCCTCCTGGTGCGGCCGGAAGGGGCGCCGGTGGCCAGCGTGATCATCTTCGCGGGGGGCGACGGTAACCTGGCCCTCACCCCCGCGGGGCCCCGGCAGCTCCAGGGCAATTTCCTGGTGAGAACCCGGCCGCGCTGGGTGCGCGAGGGCTTTCTGGTGGCCATCCTCGACACGCCCTCCGATCGCAAGCAGGGGATGTGGAACTTCCGCACCACCAAGGAGCACGCGGCGGACGTCAAGCAGGCGATCGCGGCCATGCGCGAGCTCGCCAAGGTCCCGGTGTGGCTCGTGGGCACGAGCATGGGCACGCTCTCCGCGGCGAACGCGGCGGCCCGGATCACCGAGGGCGGACCCGACGGCATCGTGCTCACCTCCTCGGTCACCGGAACGTCCAAGGTGAGCTACGAGACCGTCCTGCACGGCGGGCTGGAAGACATCCGGGTACCCACCCTCGTGGTCCATCACAAGGACGACACCTGCCAGGCCTCTCCGTACTCGGGCGCCGAGGCCATCATGAAGGCGCTCAAGCGGGCCCCGGTGAAGGAGCTCATGACCTTCGAGGGCGGGAGCCCGCCGATCTCCGCGCCCTGCGAGGCGAGGGCCGCCCATGGCTATCTCGGGATCGAGCCCGAGGTCGTCTCCGCGATCGGCGCCTGGATCCGCGCCCACTGACGGCCGGCCGCGGCTCAGACCCCCGCGGGCTGGATCTGGCGCGTGCGGCGGATGCGAACCTGGATGTCACGCACCCGCTCCTGCTCGAAGTCGATCTGGACCTCGTGGTGCTCCATCTCCCAGTGGCTCACCGTCGCGAACCACCCGAAGCGCCGCCCCCGGTGCGGCACCATCCGCTGGCCCCGGTAGATCACCGCGCGGATCTCGCCCGAGGGCAGGCGCTGCTCCTCCTCGGGCTCGCTGCCCACCAGCTTGAGCACGTCCTGGTAGCTCGTCTCTCCGGGCTGGATGCGCGCCAGCATCTCCGGCGACGGCACCTGACCGCGGGCCCGCCCGGGGGCTTCCCCGCGCCCGACGTGCACCCGATCTCGCAGGGTCCGGGCGAGCCGGCGTAGCAGGTTGCCGACGAGCGGCCCGGTGAGATTGCCCAGGCCCAGGAGCAGCGCGGAGAGGAGGATGGGCCGCCAGGGCAGCCGTCCCTGGAAGTAGACGAACTGCACCTTCAGCACCTGGGGCACGATGCCGTCCGCGGCGATCAGGGGAATCGAGAACGTGTCCGTGTTCTCCCGCGTCTCGCTCATCCGGTGGCTCGCGGTGGAGGGCACCACCTCGTCGATCTTGAGGTGGTTCGCGTCGGCGAAGTTGATCAACACGCGGGAGAAGTCGGGGGCGAGCGGGATCACCCGATCGCGATTTCCGTAGTAGAGCGGATACAGCGAGGAGTAGCCGACGTCGCCGAAGCTCAGCGTGATGATGTGGCGCCGGCCCCAGAACGTCTCCTCCAGCCAGCTGACCCGCCGGGGCGTGATGGCCCCTTTCGCGGCGAGCTCGAGCCGGGGAATCCAGTCGAGACTCGCCGTCTCGGGCCTCCACGGAATGCGGACGTAGGTCGCGGGCTTCGCGCCACGGGCCAGCCCCTCCGGCCGCGCGAAGGTGACGAAGAACGCATCGCCGAGATCCTTCCGCCCCGCGGCCCCCGCCCCGGTACCCATCTGGGCCCGGTTCCGGGCCGAGAAGGGCACGCGGCCATGGACCAGCACCTTGAACCCGGCGCCCTCCACCTGCCTGACGAGGGACGGATCGGCGCCTTCGGCGCCGTCTTTACCGACCAGCTCGCCCGGCCAGAGGAGATAGATGTCCTGGGCGAACTCGGACGGGTCGCGCGCGGGCGGCGGGGCCACGCTGAAGGACACCTGGATCATCAGGGGACCGGGACGATCGTCCACGTCCTTCCGGCCGATGGTCGCGGTGATGAAGACGGGCGCGATCCAGAACTCCGGGTGCGGCTTGGAGGCGATGAACACCTGGGCGGAGGCGGCCGCGGGGGCCAGGCCGAGCGACAGGAGCGCCGCCAGGAGCGCGCTCGCCGGGACTCGACGACGCATCACTTCGTCGGATCCTCCCCCACCCGCACCAGCAGCTTGCCGAAGTTCCTGCCCTGGAGCAGCCCGATGAAGGCTTCCGGCGCCTTCTCCAGCCCGACCACGACGTCCTCGCGGTACTTGAGCCGGCCGTCGCGGACCCACCCCCTGCAGTCCTTCACGAAATCGCCCATGCGGGCCATGTGGTCCGACACGATGAACCCCTTGATGAGCGCGCGGTTGAACAGGAGCGGGCGCAGGTTGGGCCCGGGGGTGGACTCGCTCGCATTGTACTCGGAGATCATCCCGCAGAGCGGAATGCGCGCGTTCTGGTTCAGCAGCTGCATCACCGCCCGCAGCACGTCGCCCCCCACGTTGTCGAAGTACACGTCGACACCATTCGGGCAGGCTTGCTTGAGGGACGCGAGCAGATCGCCCTTCCGGTAGTTCACGCAGGCGTCGAAGCCGAGCTCGCGCACCACGTAGTCGCACTTGTCCTGCGAGCCGGCCACGCCGACCGCCCGGGCTCCCTTGATCTTGGCGATCTGGCCCACCGCGGAACCGACCGCGCCGGAGGCCGCCGACACCACCACCGTCTCGCCCGGCTTGGGCTGGCCGATGTCGAGCAGGCCGACGTAGGCGGTCATGCCGGGCATGCCCAGCACCCCGAGCGCGGTGGACACCGGGGCCTGCTTGGGGTCGAGCTTGCGCAGGCCACCCCCCTTGGACACCGCGTGGGACTGCCAGCCGTCATAGCCCAGCACCACGTCGCCCTTGGTCAGACCCGAATGCCGGGACTCGAGCACCTCTCCCACCGTGCCGCCCACGATCACCTGGCCCGGCTCCACCGACGCCGCGTAGGACTTCGCCCCACTGATGCGGCCGCGCATGTACGGGTCGAGCGAGAGATAGATCGTCCGGCACAGCACCTCGCCGTCCTTCGGCGAGGGCAGCGGCGACTCGACGAGGTCGAAATCAGCGGGCTTGGGCATCCCGACCGGACGGCTGCGAAGCACGACCTGATGGTTGACGGACGTAGGCATGATCGCCTCCTTCGGGCGGACCGCTCAGCGAGGGTCGTCGCCCCAGCGGTACTCGCGGGTGATCTCGTCGAGACGGGCCTTGAGCCCCGCGTCCAGCGGCTTCTCCACCGCCGGGAGCACGTCGTCGAGCTGGTCGGCCCGGCTCGCCCCGACGATGGGCGAGGTGATGGCGGGCTCCGCGAGCACCCAGGCCACCGCGAGCCGGGTGAGCGACATGCCCGCCTCGGCGGCGAGCGGGCGCAGCGCCTCGAGCGTGTCGAACTCACGGTCGTGCCAGTAGCGGTCCTGATAGCGTGAGGCGGCGGTGCCGAGGGTGAAGCGGGTGCCCGGCGTGGGCCCGGACTCGCGGCGATGCTTGCCCGAGAGGAAGCCGCCCGCGAGCGGGTTGTACGGGATCACGCCGATCCGCTCTTCCCGGCAGAGCGGGAGCAGCTCGCGCTCGATCTGGCGGAAGAGCAGGTTGTAGCGCGGCTGGACCGCATCGAAGCGCGCGGCGCCGAGGGCCTCGCTGCGACCGAGCGCGCGCGCCACCTGGTAGCCGTGGAAGTTGGAGCAGCCGACGTAGCGGGCCTTCCCGGCCCGCACCACGTCATCGAGCGCGCGGAGCGTCTCGTCGATCGGCGTCTCCGCGTCGGGGTGATGGAGCTGGTAGAGATCCACGTAGTCGGTGCGCAGCCGCCGCAGCGAGCCGTCGATGGCGTCCAGGATGTGCTTGCGCGAGGCGCCGCGGTCCCACGGCCGGGCACTCATCGCCCCGAAGCACTTGGTGGCGACCACGAAGTCGTGGCGGCGGCCCTCGAGCCAGCGCCCGAGGATCTCCTCGGTGCGCCCCACCGTCTCGAAGCCACCGCCCAGCGGGTAGACGTCGGCGGTATCGAGGAAGCTGATGCCGCCGGCCGCGGCCCGGTCGAGGATGGCGGTCGAGGCGGCCTCGTCGCACTGCAACCCGAAGGTCATGGTGCCGAGGCAGAGGCGGGAGACCGAGAGACCGGTGCGGCCGAGGCGAACGTGGCGCATAGAGTTGAGAGAGTAGCCGACGCCCAAGCGATGGGCAAGCGAGCGCCGTGGTATAAGAGACGGTCATGGAATACCGGGTGCTGGGACGGACGGGCCTGCGGGTGTCGGCGCTGGCCTTCGGCTGCGGGGACGTGGGCGGGCTTATGGTGCGAGGCACGCCGGCCGACCGCGAGCGCGGGGTGGCGCGCGCGGTCGAGCTGGGGATCAACTATCTGGACACTGCGCCGGCCTACGGCTCGGGCGAGTCGGAGAAGAACCTCGGTCAGGTGCTGCGGGCGCTCAAGCCTCCGGTGATCGTGGGCACCAAGTGGCGCCTCGCCGCCGCCGATCTCGGCGACGTGGCGGGCGCGGTCGCGCGCTCGGTCGAGACGAGCCTCGGCCGGCTCGGGCTCGAGCGGGTGGATCTGCTGCATCTGCACAACCTGATCGGGCGCGTGGGGGACGAGCGGCCGCTCGGCGTAGCGCGCGTGCTGGAGGCGGTGGTGCCGGCGGTGCGGCGGCTGCAGGAGCAGGGCAAGGTGCGCTTCTTCGGGGTGACCGCCTCCGGCGAGACCGGCGCGCTCCATCGCGTGCTGGCGAGCGGGGCCATCGACACCGCGCAGGTCGTCTTCAACCTGCTCAACCCGAGCGGCGCGTTCGAGGTGCCCGCGGGCTTCCCCGCGCAGGACTACGACCGCCTGCTGCTCCTGGCCCGCGAGCAGCGGGTGGGCACCATCGGCATCCGGGCGGTGGCGGGCGGGGCGCTGAGCGGCCAGATGGAGCGACACCCGACCGCGATTCCCTCGGTGGCCCCGATCGCCTCGGGGCCGGACTACGCGACGGACGCCGCGCGGGCGCGCGTGTTCCAGCCCCTGGTGGCCCAGGGCCACGCGGGCAGCCTCATCGAGGCCGCGATGCGCTTCGCGATCACCGGCGACGCCATGTCCACCGTGCAGATCGGCTGCTCCGACCTCGCCCAGCTCGAATACGCCGCCGCCGCCGTCAACAAGGGCCCGCTCTCCGCCGCCGCCCTCGGTACGCTACGCGCCATCTGGGCCCAGCTCGCGGCGCGCTAGTTAGCTGACCCCAAGCTAGCGGTTCGGGCCGCGGCCCATCGGGTAGGGCTGCCAGCGGATCAGGGAGGTCTTGGGGAGGACGCCGGGGTTGACCGCGGAGCGGGGCCACTTGCCCTGCAACACGGTGGCGATCTCGCGGCCCAGCCGGCGCCGCGTTTCGGGCGCCATGCGAGCCGTCGCGGAGGCGATGTGGGGGCTCACCAGCACGTTGTCCAGGTGGAGCAGCGCGTTGTTCGGATCGATCGGCTCGACCTCGAACACGTCGAGCGCCGCCCCTGCGATCCAGCCCTGACGCAGAGCCTCGGTCAGCGCCTTCTCGTCCACCGTGGGCCCCCGCCCGTTGTTGATGAAGATCGCGCTCTTCTTCATCGCGCGGAACTCGCGCTCGCCCATCATATGGCGGGTCTCCGAGTTGAGCGGGGCGTGCATCGACAGAAAGTCCGCGCGCTGGCACAAGTCGGTCAGGCTGGTGACCGGCTCCACGCCCACCGCGGTCATCTCGAGCTCGGCGAGGAACGGGTCGTAGGCGATGACCCGGAGGCCGAAGGCGTGGCAGCGGCGCGCCACCGCCTTGGCCACGTTGCCGAAGGAGATGAGGCCGATGGTCTGGCCGTAGAGCCGCGGGATATTGGTGAAGTAGGGGCGCCCCTCCGTCCACTTGTTGTCGACGGTCAGCTGGTGCATCAGGCGCAGGCGGCGGTGGGCGGCCAGGAACATGGCCATGGTGTGGTCGGCCACCTCGTCGATGAACACGTCGGGCACGTTGGTGACCACGATGCCGGCCTCGGTGGCCGCGTCGACGTCGACCGTGTCGGCCCCGACGCTGCCGAGCCCGATGACCTTGCAGTTCCGCAAGCCCTGGATGATGGCGGCGGTGATGCGCCGGTCGCGCGCGATGACCGCGTCGGCATCCCGGGCCGCCGCGATGAACTCCTCCTCCGTCTTGGCCGGCACCTCCACGATCTCGGCGTCGATGGGGTCGAGCGCCTCGCGCTCGATCGAGTAGGCCGAGTCGGCCGGGTCATAGCTGATCCCGCCCGACGGTTTCTGGACGACGACCTTGAACTTCTTGGCTCCGGCTGCCATGCCGACGACCTCCTGATTGGTCTGAGGGTGAGGTGCTGCGTCCGCGGCCCCCAAGCATACGCCCCGCCCACGCCTCCCGTCGAGGCCCTCTTGTGCTAGGGTGGCGGTGACATGCTCATCGGGGCCTTCGCGGTCGCGCACACTCCGCAGCTCCTGATCCGGCCCGAGACCGAGGACCGCGACCTGGTCCTGCGCGTGCACGCGGCGATGGCGCGGGTCAAGGGCCGGCTCCAGGCGATGAAGCCGGACGCGATCGCGATCGTGGCGGGCGACCACGTCGAGGCCTTCTTCCTCGACGCGGTCCCCGCGCTGGCCGTCTACGTCGGCCGCGAGTGCGCGGGCACCTTCGGCCCGTATCGCTACCGGCTCGACATCCACGAGGATCTGGCGCGCGCGGTGGTCGAGCAGGGCATCGAGCGCGGCTTCGACCTGCTCTACACGCAGGACGCGCGGCTCGACTACGCCTTCTACGTGCCGCTGCACTTCGTGATGCCCGAGCCCGCGGTCCCCATCGTCCCCCTGCACGTGAACGTGTACCTGCCGCCCCAGCCGACCCCGGCGCGCTGCCACGCGTGGGGCGTGGCGCTTGGCGAGATCCTGCGCGCCCGCCCGGAGCGCGTGGCCCTGATCGCCTCCGGCGGCATGTCGCACTTCCCGGGGACCGACCGGTACGACTCCCCCGAGTTCGAGTACGACCGCGGGGTGCTCGAAGCCCTGCGAGAGGGGCGCGGCCGCGAGCTGGACCGGGTGACCGGGGAAGAGCTCGACAAGCGCGGCAACATCGAGCTGCGCACCTGGATCACCCTGCTGGGCGCGGTGGGCGACGCCCGCGCGGAGGTCTACTGCTACGAGCCCTCCTGGCATCACGGCAACGCGGTGGTGGAGTGGCCGCTGCCGTGAGCGAGACCGCGCACTATCGCTTCCCGCCGTCCCAGGCCTACCCGCTGAACCGGTGCCTGTTCGCGCTCAAGTCGGACCGGGCCTTCGCGGAGCGCTTCCTCGCGGACGCCCACGCCGCGACCGAGGAGATGGGGCTGACCGATGGCGAGCGGGCCGACCTGCGCCACATGGATCGTGACGCGCTGGTGGCCCGCGGCGCCCATCCCTACCTGGTCTTCATGGCCGGCCTGCGGCTCAAGATGCTCGCCGAGCCCGCGACGCTGGAGTACTTCTAGCCGCCCGAGGACACCTCGATGCGGGTGGCCACGAGCTTCGCGCCCCGCTCCTCGTAGAACGCCTTGACCTTGGCGCCCTCCTGCAGGTCGGCGAACTTCCCGCCCTGCCCGCCGATCTGGATGAGGGTGTCCCGGTTCACCTCGAGCGTCTTGCCGAGGAGGCCGAGGAAGCCGATCGAGACGTCCACCGTCTCGCTCCGGCCGTCCACCCGGGTCAGCTTGCCTTCAATCACCCCGGCGCTCCGCTCGACGCGGGCCAGCCGCGGGCTCGACGACGGCAACAGGGGATGCGTCTGCGCCGTCGCCGACCCCACCACCGCGCCGGCCACCACCAGGCCAGCAACCAAGCCGACGACAACAACACTGCCGCGCGTCATGCGCCTCATGGCGTGCCTCCTGGGCCTGCCGCTCGATCACCGGCAGGAACGTCGCGACGAGTCGGGAAGTTCCTTCCGCGAGGCATTTGGCCCCGCTTGCGCATGCAAGGCAGCAAGGGCGATACCAGAGCGATCAAAGAGGGCCTGAGAGTCCCGAATGGTCCGCGGCGGGTGGGTCCACCTGCCACGGGCGTGTAAGGCTTACACGGGACCGGGCGTAAGTTCTTCCGTGGGGAGGAGTCCATGACACGACGCTTCAGGCGGCTGGCTCGGCGGTCTCGAGCCGTCCGCTTCATGGCCGTCATGCTCCGCAGCTATCGCGAGGGACGGCGCCGCGGGCAATCGCGGCTCGCCGCGCTGCGCTTCGGACGCGCGGTAGCGCGGTGGCGCCGCCACAACGGAGCCTCGCATCCGTAGCCGCGCGCGGCGCGGGCTACTGCTGGCGCTTCTCGTTCTCGCGGGGGGGCCGCCGCCCCATCCGGTGCGCGCGCAAGCTCCGCCGGCCGGCACGCCGGCGCCCGACGCCACCCTGCGCGAGCTGCAGCAGGCGCTGGCCGACGCCACCCTGCGCTTCCAGGCCATGGACACCGCGGGCGTCCTCACCCACGTCTCCGCTCAGTACCGGAACGGCCCCATCACGAAGGCTTCCATCCGCGAGCAGCTGCTCACCATGTTCGCCCTCTACGACACCGTGCGTGCGCGCGTCCGCCTGGACGAGGTGCGCATGGTCGACGGCGTCGCGTGGGTCTACTCCACCGGCGAGGTGTCGGGACGCCTCCGCGGCATCGGCGCCTGGACGACGGTGCTCTCTTGGGAGCGGGAGCCCGAAGTGGCCCGCCGCGAAGACAACACCTGGCGCCTGGCCGGCCTCGGCCCCTAGAAGATCGGGGAGGAGTACCGACGGAACGCGCGAAAGTACGGCACCGTCACTCCCAAGAGTGGAGCGGAGTGGAAGCGCTCGTCGCGCCGGTCGAAGCGAATGACCGGGCGCCGCGGGATCGTTCGGATACGTAGACGACGAAGTCCACCGTCTCGGCCCCGATCGGGTGGTAGTCGAAGGCCAGCACCGAGTGGTTGACGACGATCCGCGGGAAGTCGGTCAGGAAGAGCTGCACCGGCCGCCCCGCCCGGATCTCCGCCATCGTCTCGCGGGCCACCCGCTCCTGCTGGCCGGGCCGCGGTGGTGGATGCGACTGTCGTTGCGGAAAGCGACGTATCCACACCGAATCCGGGGACGGGCCCGGAGGAAGGACGCGGAGAGCCGAGCATCGCGAGGTCGATTCGACCGTGACTCGTGGGGCCGGATGCGGCTATGCTACCTGCCGCCGCCCGAGGGCGGCCACGGAGGGATCCGGACCTGACCGCCGTCCTGCTGCTCTACGCGTTCACGCTGTTCGTCTCCGCGACCCTGCTCTTCGTCATGCAGCCGATGGTCGGCAAGATGATCCTGCCCCTGCTCGGCGGCACTCCCGCGGTGTGGAGCACCTGCATGGTCTTCTTCCAGGCGGCGCTGCTCGGCGGCTACGCCTACGCGCACGCGAGCACCGCGCGCCTCCGCCTGTCCCGACAGGTGCTCCTCCACCTGGTCGTGCTGGCCCTGCCCTTCGTGGTGCTGCCGCTCGCGGTGAATCCGCGCCTGCTGCGCGGCGGCGAGGCCAATCCGGTGCTCGACGTGCTCACCCTGCTGTCGCTCTCGGTGGGCCTGCCCTTCCTGGTGGTGAGCGCCAGCGCGCCGCTGCTGCAACGCTGGTTCACCCATACCGGGCATCCGGCCGCGCGCGATCCGTACTTTCTCTATGCGGCCAGCAATCTCGGCAGCATGCTCGCGCTGCTCGGCTATCCGACGCTGGTGGAGCCGCGCCTGCACCTGCAGGGATCGAGTTGGCTCACCCAGACCGCCCTGTGGAGCATCGGCTACGCCGGCCTCGCCGGGCTCACGCTGCTGTGCGCCCTCACCGTCTGGCTGAAGCCGGCGACGGCGGCCCCGGCCTCGGACCCCGCGTCCCCGGACACCCCGGCCGTGGAGGCGACGCCGCCCGCGTCGATGGACGATCGCCCGACCTGGGCGCGGCGGCTCGCCTGGATCGCGCTCGCGTTCGTGCCGTCGAGCCTGCTCCTCGGGGTGACCACCTACATCACCACCGATCTCGCCGCGGTGCCCCTCCTGTGGGTGTTGCCGCTCGCCATCTACCTGCTGACCTTCATCCTGGCCTTCGGCCGCTGGCCGTTCTGGCTCCATCGGATCGTGGAGTCGGCCGCGCTTCCGCTCGTTCTCCTCGTGATCTTCCTGATGGTGTCGGCCCTGCCCGAGCGGATCTGGGTGACGGTGCTGTGGCACTTCTTCCTGCTCTTCGTGATCGCGCTCGCCTGCCACGGCGCGCTCGCCCTCGACCGGCCGGCCGCGCGCGATCTCACCGAGTTCTATCTCCTGATCTCGGTCGGCGGCGTGCTGGGCGGTCTCTTCAACGCCCTGGTGGCCCCGCTCGTCTTCCGGTCACTGATCGAGTACCCGTTGGTGATGGTGCTGGCCTGCGTGCTCCTGCGCGCCCGCCGGGCCTCCGGATGGGGCCTCGGCCGAGGAGCGGTCCGGGGGCTCGCGCTGGTGGCGCTGGTGGCGGCGCTCGCCCTGATCCTCTACTCGGAGTCGGCCACCCTCCGCATCGACTTCGCGTTCCTGGCCCGCGTGCTCCAATGGAGCAGCGAGCGCGTCGGCGCCTGGCTCGATCCCGTCGAGCGCACGCTCAACAAGCTGCTCATCTACGGTCCGCCGCTCGCGCTCGCGTGGTTCCTCCGCCACCGGCCGCTGCACCTGGGCCTGGCCCTGGCCGCGGTGCTGCTGGTGTCGGGCTTCGTGGACGCGCGCAACAGCGATCAGATCCGCCAGAGCCGGAGCTTCTTCGGGGTGCTCCGCATCTCGCGCGACCGCGACGAGAAGGGCTACACCGAGCTGCGGCACGGGACCACGCTGCACGGCCGCCAGAGCCTCGAGCCGTCGCGGCGCGCCGAGCCCCTCTCCTACTACCAGCGAAAAGGTCCCATCGGCCAGCTCTTCGCCGAGCTGGACCGGCGCCCCGGCTCCGTACACATGGCGGTCATCGGGCTCGGCACCGGCACCCTGGCCGCCTACGCGCGCCCCGCCGACCGCGTGACCTTCTACGAGATCGACCGCCTCGTGCGCAGCGTCGCCTTCGACCCCGCCTACTTCACCTACGCGGTGGACGCTCGCGACCGTGGCGCCACCGTGCGGCTCGAGCTGGGCGACGCGCGCATCCGTCTCGAAGCGGTGAAGCGGGAGCGGCCCACCGAGCGCTACGACGTGGTGCTGGTCGACGCCTTCAGCTCTGACGCGATCCCGGTGCACCTGCTGACCCGGGAGGCCCTCCGACTCTACTTCGACCTGCTGGGGCCGCGGGGCATCCTCGCCCTGCACATCTCCAACCGCTACCTGCGTCTCGAGCCGGTGGTGGCGAACCTGGCCGCGGACGGCGGCTACGCCGCCCTCCTCCAGCACGGCGACACCGGCGACGTCCGCGGCGGGGTCGAGGCGAGCTGGGCCATCCTGGCCCGCCGACCCGCGGACTTCGGCGAGATGGCCTCCGACTCGCACTGGACGGAGGCCCGACTCGAGCCGGAGCCGCGCGTGGGCGTCTGGACCGACGACTTCCACAACCTGGTCTCGGTCTTCAAATGGTGAAGCGGCCGCGCGCGCGCAGGATCTCCCGGGCTGCGTTGCGGCCCGGCGCGCCCATGACGCCGCCCCCCGGATGCGCGGCGGCCCCGCACAAAAAGAGGCCGGCGACCGGCGTCCGGTAGGAGGCGTAGCCGGGCACGGGGCGTACGGAGAAGAGCTGCCCGAGCGTCATCGCGCCCTGGAAGATATTGCCGCCGGTGAGGCCGAAGACGCGCTCCAGATCGGGCGGCGCCAGCACCTGCCGCGCCAGCACCGAGCGGCTGAAGTTGGGCGCGTACTCGTCGAGCAGCGCGAAGCACCGGTCGGCGAAGGGCTCGCGCATCCGGTCCCACGTGGTGTCGCGCAGCGCGTAGGGCGCGTACTGCACGAAGATGGACATGAGATGGCGGCCCGGCGGCGCCACCGTGGGATCGACCACCGAGGGGATCGTGCACTCGAGCACGGGGCGCTCGGAGGGCCGGCCGTACTTGGCGTCGTCGAAGGCGCGCTCGATGTAGTCGAGATCGGGGCAGATGTGGATCGTGCCCCGATGCTGGGGCCCGGGCGCGGTGCCGGGGCACCCGCGGAAGCTCGGTAGCTCGCCGAGCGCCGCGTTGATCTTGAGCGACGCGCTGTCGTAGGAGATGCGCGTGACCGCGGCCCGGAAGGCGGGGGGCAGGGCCTCGGGGGCGAGCAGCCGCAGAAAGGTCACGTGGGCGTCGGCGTTGCTCGCCACGATCGGCGCGCGGCATTCCTCCCCGCTCTCGAGAGCGACCCCGCTCACGCGGCCGTCGCGCGTGAGGATGCGGGCCACCGCCGCCTCGCAGCGGATCTCCACCCCCAGAGCACGCGCGGCGGCCGCGAGCGCCTGGGTGAGCCCGCCCATGCCGCCGCGCACGTAGCCCCACACTCCGCGGCGGCCGTCGGTCTCGCCCATGACGTGGTGAAAGAGCACGTAGCCGGTGCCCGGTGTCGAGGGGCTCGCCATGGCGCCGATGATGGCGTCGGTGGCGAGCGTGGCCTTCAGCTCGGTGGATTCGAACCATCGGTCCAGCACGGCGCGCGCGGGACCGGTGAGCAGCTCGATCGCTTCGGCGGCGCCGTCGCCGAGGCGGGCGAACGACCGCCCGAGGCCCAGCAGCCGGAGCAGACCGCGCAGGCCGGGGCGGAGCAGATCGGGCGGGGTCGTGTCGAGCGTGGGCTCGACGAAGGCGGCCACGCGCTCCAGCATGGCTTCGTACTCGGGATACCGGGCCGCGTCGCGCGGGCTGAACTTCGCGATCTCGGCGCGCGTCGCGGAGGCGTCCGCCCCCAGGGTGAGCGAGCGGCCGTCGGGAAGCGGCGTGAACGACGAGGGATCGCGCGCGAGCACCTCGAAGCCGTGATCGCGCAGGCGCAGGTCGCGGACGATCTCCGGGCGGAAGAGGCTGTTGACGTAAGCGGCGGTGGAGACCTTGAAGCCCGGGAAGATCTCCTCGGTCACGCAGGCGCCCCCCACCAGGTGCCGCCGCTCGAGCACGAGCACCCGGAGGCCGGCGCGGGCCAGGTAGCAGGCGGCGACGAGCCCGTTGTGCCCGGCGCCGACGACGATCGCGTGATAGTCCCGGCGCCTCCCGCGGTACTCCATGCTCGCATTATCCATGCTACTGTCTCGGGCGTCATGACCCTGACAGCACGGGAGAGCGCGATGGCGCGGACGCGGGTGACGCGGCGGGGATTCGTGGGTGGGCTGGCGGCGGCGGCCGGGATCGTCGGGGTGCCGACCCTGCTCCGAGCGCAGCCGAAGACGGTGAAGATCGGCATGGTCTCGCCGGTGACGGGGCCCATGGCCGACGTCGGGCAGGACTCGCGCCTGGGCGCCCAGCTCGCGGTGGAGGCGGTCAATGCGGCGGGCGGCATCAAGTCCCTCGCGGGCGCTCGGCTCGAGCTGCTGACCGCCGACAGCGAGACCAAGGCGGAGGTGGCGCGCACGGAGGCCGACCGGCTCATCAACGCGGGCGCCCAGATCATGACCGGCGGGTTCCACTCCGCGCACGTGGCCACCATGTCGCTCCTCGCCCAGCAGCGACGCGTGCCCTACATCATCGACATCTCGGCGGCCGACGCACCCACCGCCAATGCGGCCAAGTCGGTGCGCGAAGGCCAGCAGAAGACCCAGTACGTCTATCGCATCTTCACGGGCAGCGCCACCTTCGGCCGGAACGCGGTGCGGTACATGAGCGAGATCTTCCGCGAGGCGGGGGTGAGCCCGAAGCGCGTGGTGCTCATGTACTCCAACGACCTCTTCGGCAAGACGCAGACCGACAGCTTCCAGGCCGCGCTCAAGAGCGCCAGTCCCGGCTTCGAGGTGGTGGACGTCATCCCCTACCCCGAGAACGCGGTGGATCTCTCCACCGAGGTCTCCCGCGCCCGCGCGGCCAAGCCGGACGTCCTGGCCCCGATCACGCGGCCGGCCACCGCCATCCTGCTGCTGGAAGAGGTGGCGCGGCAGCGCGCCGACCTGATGGGCATCATCAGCCCGGGCGCGCCCGGGCTCTACGAGACCAAGCAGATCCAGGCGCTCAAGGAAAAGATCGAGTACGTGATGGACTGCACGGTCTACGCGAACTACCGGAAGCCCGAGGTCCAGAAGATCGCGGGGGAGTACGCGAAGCGCTCCAACGGGCGGAACTTCGACGCGAGCGGCGCGTACTCCTACGAGGCCATCCAGGTCATCGCCGACGTGCTCGAGCGCGCCGCCTCCACCGATCCCGACGCGGTGGTGGCCGCCATCAAGAAGACCAGCTTCGCGGGCGGGGTGACCGTCTCCACCGGCCCCGTGGTCTTCAACGAGGTGGGCGACAATCCGAACGCCTCCACCGCGATGCTCCAGATCCTGGGGCAGAAGCCGCGTGTGGTGTGGCCCAAGGAGGTCGCCGAGCAGAAGTTCGTCTTCCCCCGGCCCAAGGTCTAGGACCGAACGTCCGGAGCGGAGCTACTTGATCACGCGGTCGGCGCGGCCCAGCACCGACGCGGGAATCGTGACCCCGAGCGCGGCGGCGGTCTTGAGGTTGACCGCCAGCTCGAACTTGCTCGGACGCTCGACGGGCAGATCGGCGGGCTTGGCGCCCTTGAGGATCTTGTCCACGTAGGCCGCGACCCGGCCGGCCAGCTCGACGAGGCTCGGCCCGTAGGACATGAGGCCGCCCGCCTCGACGATATCCCGCCACTGGTACATGGTGGGGAGCCGATGCTGCGCCGCGAGTCGAAGGATCCGCTCGCGGTTGCTCGACAGCACCGGGTCGGCGGTGACGAACAGCGCGCGCGCCCCCCCCTTGACGATGGTGTCGAAGGCGTCGGGGTACTGCTCGGGCAGGCGCGCGTCCGCCACCAGCACCTCGAGCATCGTCGTCCGCGCCGCCGCCTCCGTTTCCTTCACCTCCGCCGCGCTGCTCGGATTGCGGAGGTTGGCGAGCACGGCCACGCGGCGGAGGCCGGGCACGCACTCGCGGAGCACCTCGAGCCGCCGGCCCGCCATCTCGGGCGCGTAGGTGGTGAGCCCGGTCACGTTGCCGTCCGGGCGCGCCAGGCTCGAGACGAAGGTGCTCGCCACCGGGTCGGTCCCGCTGAAGGCCATCACGATCGGGATGGTGGAGGTGGCGTTCTCGGCCGCCCGGATGGCGGGGGACGACACCGCGATGATCAGATCCACGCGGCTCCGCACCAGGTCGGCGGCCAGGTCGGGCAGGCGCTCGAAGTCTTCGTTGGCGGTGCGGATCTCGAACTGGATGTCGCGCCCCTCCACGTAGCCCATCTCGCGCAGCCGCTGGCGCACCTCGGCCATGATCCCGCGGGGTGAGAACGAGGACGGGGTGAGATAGCCGACGCGCGCCACCCGGGCGGCGGTCTGCGCGGACACCCCCTGCGCGAGTAGGACCCCGGTCGCGAGGGTGGCGACGAACGCGCGCCGGCCGGCGGGGGGCCCGGAGAACCTATTCATGGGGTCTCGCTCTGTCTCCCAGCGTAGAATAGCGTGAACCGGGACCAGGTCAACCGTCACGGGGAGCACCATGGGACGAGCGCGCATCCTGGTGATCGACGACGAACGCGCGGTGCGCGAGCTGATCTCCGACGCCCTCAAGATCGAAGGCCACGACGTCCACACCGCGGAGAACGGCAAGGAAGGCCTCGACCTGATCAGCCGCAATCGCTTCGACCTCGTCTTCTGCGACCTCCGGATGCCCGAGATGGACGGCCAGGCCCTGTACGAGGAGATCCAGCGCGACCATCCGCAAGTGCTCAAGCGGATCGTCTTCGTGACCGCGCAGGCGAACTCCGCGGACTACGGCCCCTTCCTGAGGACCACCGGCATCCCGGTCATCGAGAAGCCGTTCACGCTGAGCCAGCTCCGCCAGGCGGTCAGCAAGATGGTCGGGCCGACGCGCTAGGACCCGAGCCCCTTCAGGAACTCGGCGTTGGTCGCGGTGAGCTTCAGGCGACCGAGCAGCGCCTCCATCGCCTCCTGGGGCTTGGTGCCGGACAGTGCGCGCCTCAGCAGGTGGATCTTCTTCATCTCCTCCTCGGAGAAGAGCAGCTCCTCGCGGCGGGTGCCCGAGCGCATCAGGTCGAAAGAGGGGAAGATTCGCCGGTCGGCCAGCTCGCGCGAGAGGTAGAGCTCCATGTTCCCGGTGCCCTTGAACTCCTCGAAGATGATCTGGTCCATCCGCGAGCCGGTGTCCACCAGCACGGTGCCGATGATGGTGAGGGAGCCGCCCTCCTCGAGCTTGCGGGCCGCCCCGAAGAAGGCGCGCGGCATCTGGAAGGCGCGACTGTCGATGCCACCCGACATCGTGCGCCCCCGCGAGGAGAGCTCGTTGTTGTAGGCGCGGGTCATGCGGGTGAGGGAGTCGAAGAGGATCAGCACGTCCCGCTTCTCCTCGACCATCCGCTTCGCCTTGTCGATGACCTGCTCGGTGACCTCGATGTGCCGACGGTAGGGATTGTCGTTGCTGGAGGCCACGATCTCGGCCTGCTTGCCGATCTGCATCTTGAAATCGGTCACCTCTTCGGGCCGCTCGTCCACCAGGAGCACGATCACCGCCACCTCGGGGTGGTTGGCGAGGACGGCCTTCGCGATCTGCTGGAGCAAGATCGTCTTGCCGGTGCGCGGCGGGGCCACGATGAGCCCGCGCTGGCCCCGGCCGATCGGCGCGATCATGTCCATCGCGCGCATGGACAGCTCGTCCGCGGTGGTCTCGAGCTTGAACTTCTCGTAGGGCTGGACGGCGGTGAGGCCTTCGAAGAGGGACGGGGTGGAGGGCCGGGGGGCCGGGCGCGGGGGCATCGGGCCACGCGGCGGTTGCGCCTGGCCCTGCCCCTGTGGCGGTCGGTTCCCGGAGTGGCGCCGGTGGCGGGATCGCCTACTCAAGTGGAATGCTCATGGCGCAAAGCCCTTTCCGTCTCAAACCTTAGAGGAGAACTCGCCACGCCGGTCAACCGGCGCCGCGCGATGCGGGGGCACGCGCGGGGGCCCAGCTCTCGGCGGACCCCGTGGCTGGGTCAAGTGTACCGGAACCGGCGCTCCCATCCAACTAGCTTAGCTAAGCTAGTCGCAGGTCCGGACCCGCTCCCGCCACGGGCGTTCTTACCGGGTCATTCGTTCCCGAGTGCGGAGCTCCCGGCGGCCAGCGGCTGAGAAATCCACGCGGAGTCCGTGGCACACGCATTGCGTCTGGCCTCGGCATGCACGCACGTGGACGCGCGGTCTGCATCGTGGTCACGCCGGGCTCCGGCGAGGGCCGAGCCCGGCACATCGGCCGGCATCTCGGTCGCCTCCTCCGCCGCCGCGGGGCGGTGGTCACCACCCGGTCCTTCGACGACCTGCCCTCGCTGCTCGAGTGGGCGAAGACGTGCGGCCCGGAGTTCTCGATGATCTTCTGCGTGGGAGGCGACGCCACTCAGAGCGCGGCGGCGGTGCTGGCGCGGAGGCACCGCATCCCGTTCGTGCCGATCCCGAACGGGTTCGGCAACCTGTTCGCGAGCGTCTTCGGCTACCCGACCTCGCCGCGTCGGGCCGGCCGGCTGCTCGAAGAAGGCGAGATCCGGATGGTGGACGTGGGGCTCGCGGGCGACGAGCTCTTCCTCTCGCACCGGAGCTACGGCTTCCTCGATCAGGTCCAGGAGCGGGCGGAAGAAGGACGCCGCCAGCCGCGCCATCGCGCCCTGCGTCTCCTCGCCTACTACGGCACCGCGGCGCGCGCGGTCTGGAGCACGGCGCTCGAGCCCCTGCGCGTCGAGGTAGACGGCACCGTCGTCGTCGAGCAGGCCACGCTGGTCACGGTGGCCAACGTGGAGACCTACCGGGATTTCCTGCCTCTCACACCGGCCGCGTCACCGATCGACGGCCGCTTCGACGTATTCGTCATTCCGCGCACGTCCAAGCTCGGCCTGGCGTGGCGGCTCCTGAGGCTGAAGCTCCGCCTGCCCGGCCGCTGGAGCGGCGTCTCGCTCTATCGCGGTCGGGAGGTCGTGGTCGCGAGCCAAGCGGGACGCGAGACGCTTCGGGTGATGCGGCGCGTCCTGCCCTTGCTGCTGCCGCGGGGCGCCATCGAGCAGCTCAAGCGGCGTCAGGTCGAGGTCGAGGAAGAGGTCCCGGTCGAGACCGTGGCCTGAGGTCCCGCGCGCCAGCCCATGGCCACCAGGACGAGCAGGCCGGCACCGACCCAGACGATCTGACGCGCGCGCCGCACGAAGCTGAACGCGAGGCCGGCACCCGCGCCGAGTCCCATGGCCTCGAAGGCCGCCGCGTTGGCGCTCTCGAACGCGCCCAGGCTCGCAGGTACCAGGAAGGTGGCAAAGCGCACGCCCGCGCCCAGGGCCTCGATCACGGTGGCGGTGCCCAGCGTGGCCGGAATGCCGAGAAAGTAGAGGATCACGAACGCCTCGAAGGCCCCGAGCAGCCAGCCCGCGAGATGGAAGACGGTGGAGAGTGACAGCCGGCGCCAGTCGCGGCGATAGTAGTCGCGCAGGGCCGCGTCGAGCCGCTGCGCGTGGTCACCGGGCTTCAGCACGCCGAACCACTCGAGCAGCCGGCCGGCGCGTCCGACCAGGCCCGCTACCTGGACCCACAGGAAGCCCGTCACCGCCGCCACCTCGACGACGAGCAGCCAGAGCATCGCGCCGATCACGCGCGAGTCGGTGGACGGCATGGTCCAGGCCAGCGCCACGCCAATCAGGAGGAACAGGGCCTGCGCGATCGTGATCGTGGTCTTGGCGATCACCACCGAGGGGACGCTCTCCTCGTAGGCCACGTCGCGGCGGATCAGCCAGGCCTTCACCGCCTCGCCGCCTACCGAGCCGAGCGCGGTGACCAGGTTCAAGGCCTCGCCGGCTAGCCGCGCCCCGTAGAGACGGGCAAACGGCGCGGGGTCCCGCGGGAAGGCGAAGCGCCATCCCAGGGTGTCGACCGCCGCGATCACCGAGTAGGGCAGGCACACCACGACGAGCTGCCACCACGTGAGCCGCGCGAGCGTCTCGAGGATCGGGCCGGGGCCGATGCGATAGACCGACACCACGATCACCACGATCCCCAGCACCAGCAGCACCGACTTCACCCCACGCATGTCGCGCTCATCGTACAACTTCCGTGCCACCGAGCGGGGGCCGCGGCTCTGTGGCATGATGTGAAACGTGAAGACGGTGGCGCGCAACAGACTCCTGGCCGGGGCCCTCGGGCTCCTGGCCGCCTATCTTGTCCTGGCGGTCGGCGCGGCGCAGCATCAGTTCCTTCCGCTCGATCGAACCGTCCGGGACTGGGTACAGCCGATGCGGAGCGGCGGTCTCGACCTGTCCATGGGGATGATCTCGTTCCTCGGCGAGCCCGTCGGGCTGATCCCGCTGATCCTGATCGCGTCGGCGGGTCTTTGGCGGGCGAGCCGACGGTGGGCGCTGCTCCTGCCCGCCCTCATGGCCGGCACCGGCGTGCTCCAGCTCGTGGGCAAGTGGGCGGCCGATCGGCCGCGTCCCAACGCGGCCCCGTGGGGGTTCCCGAGCGGGCACGTGCTGAGCCTGGCCGTCTTCTTCGGCGTGCTGGCGTTCCTGCTCGTCACGCTGACCGAGCGCCGCCGCCGCTGGCGGGTCCTGGCGTGCTTGTCGTGCGGCGCCGCGGTCGGGCTCGTCGCGGCGAGCCGCATCTACCTCGATATGCACTGGCTCTCCGACGTGATCGGCGGCTTCACCCTCGGGACCGCCTACCTGCTGATCGTGCTCTGGGCGACGCAGACGATGTTCGCCCGCCTCGCCCGGCCTCCCGCCGTCACGACGTCCGAGCCGATCGAAGCGCTGCCCCGCGCGTGACGACGCCCCGGTCGGACGTCGTCGGCAGCCTGCTGCGTCCGGCCTACCTCCGGGAGGCTCGGCAGGGCGCGCGCGAGGGGCGCGTCGGGCCGGAGGCGCTGCGCGCGGCCGAGGACCGGGCCGTCCGCGAGGCCATCGCCCTGCAGGAGGCGGCCGGGCTCGACGTGATCACCGACGGCGAGCTGCGCCGCTCGTCGTGGGTCATCACCATCCCGCTCCGGGAAGAGGCGGCCGCCCGCGCGCCGCTCGCCGGATTCGAGTTCCTCCCCGCGGATCCGGGCTGGTGGTCGCTCTGGAAGGAGCCGGACGGCCGGCCGGCCCAGGTGTGGACCAACCCCGCGCGCCCCTTCATCACGAAGCCGATCCAGGTCGTCCGGGAGGTGGTGAGCGACGAGTACGCGTTCCTCCGGACCAACGCGCGCGCCCGCACCAAGTTCACGATCCCCTCCCCGAGCTGGCACCGCGTCTTCTGGCACCGCGACTACTCCCGCGCCGCCTATCCGACGCCGGAGGACTTCCTGCGCGCGATCGCGCGCTACCTGCGGGAGCGGGTGGTGCCGAAGATCATCGCGCTGGGCGGCGACTACCTCCAGATGGACGCGCCCAACTACGCCCAGTGGCACGTGGACCGGGACAACCGCGCCGCGTTCGAGGGCTGGGGCCACGACATGGCCGCGGAGCTGGTCGCCGACGCCGACATCGACAACACCGTGTTCGACGGGGTGCGCGGGATCACGCGCGCCATCCACATCTGCCGTGGCAATGCGCCGGGCGGGCGATGGCTCGCCAACGGCGGCTACGAGTCCATCGCGGAGCAGGTCTTCCCGCGGCTCACCCACTACGACCGGCTGCTGCTCGAGTACGACACGCCGAGGGCGGGCGATTTCGGGCCCCTGCGTCACGTGCGCCCGGAGGCGACCGCGGTGCTCGGGCTCTTCACCACCAAGCGGGGCGACCTCGAGGACGCCGCCCTCGTGGAGGCCCGCATCCGCGAGGCGACGCGCTACGTGCCGCTCGAGCGCCTGGCCGTGAGCCCGCAGTGCGGCTTCGCCTCGGGCGAGGCGGGCAATCCCCTGACCCCGGCCCAGCAGGACGCCAAGCTTCGGCGAGTGGTGGAAGTCGCCCGGCGGGTTTGGCCGGGCTAGGCGTGGAGCCCTGGTGAGGACAGTCGCCCGGCGGGTTTGGCCGGGCTAGGCTAGTCGGCCGGCACGGCGATCGGCATCTCGCGCGCCGGTGCCGCCTTCGTCACCGTCGAATACTTCGCGCAGGCGAAAAGCCAGCCCGCCACCAGCAGGTAGGCGAGCGCCACCATCGGAGTGCGGGCGATCCCGATCGCCTCGCCGTGCATAAAGCCGAAGAAGGTGAGGGCCGCGCCCACCCCCGCGAAGCCGGCCGCCTTCGTGAAGTCCCGGTCCACGATGAACGCGGCCATCGCGCCCAGCACGAGGCCGCCCAAGATGGCGCCGCCGCCCAGGATCGCGAGACCGTCGTAGAGCACGCCGACCTGGGCCAGCTTGTCGTGGCCGAGCGCGGCCGCGCTGGTGCCCGCCGCGCCGAGCGAGTTGTCGATCAGGAGCTTGCCCCACGCGGCCAGGTTGGGCGTGAGCGCGAGCACGATGGCGGGGGCGTGCGCCTTGGGCGTCTCCTGGAAGGCCTGGGCCCCGATCAGCATGCCGATGTAGAGCAGGATCGGCGAGATCGCGATGACCGGGATCAGCGCCGACATCACCGAGATGATGCCGAACCACGCCAGGAGGATGACCACGACGCCGGTGGCCGCCGAGTAGCCGATACGCCCACCCATTGCCTTCCAGCCCGGGTGGCCGATGTAGACCGCGTTGATGAACGGGTTGCCCATCAGGCAGCCGATCAGGCTCACCACCCCGTCGGCGGTCAGCACCCGGGTGGTCGGGAAGCTGTCCCCCGCCACCGCGGCGCTCTCCACGTTGTCCAGGGCCTCGACCAGGTCGTAGATGCCGAAGGGGATCGCGGTGACCAGGATCACGCCCAGGTATTCGAACCCTCCGAAGACGTGGCCCACCGCGGGCAGCGGCACCGAGAAGCCGAAGTTGGACAAGGACGCGGAGAGCTTCTCCACGCTCATGCCGCCCCAGCCGTAGCCGAATGCGGTGGAGACCCACGCCACCGCGGTGCCCACCGCGATCGCGACCAGGCCCGCGGGCACGCCGTCGAGGTAGCGCACGCCCCCGAACCAGCTCGCGAGGATGACCGCGAAGCAGAGGACGCCGATCACCGGGGTCATGAACATCTCCATCGCCGGGCGCATCGAGATGAAGGCGATGGAGACGCCCGCGAGGGTGCCGAGCAGCGCGGCGCGCGGGGTGATGCGCCGGATGACCGGGCCGATGAAGCCGCCCGCCATCAGCACGAAGCTCTGCACGAACACCCAGGTGAGCCCGGCTTCCCAGCCCTTGATCGGGTCGCCGGTCTTGATCGCGATCGGCAGCATGATCACGAAGGTGACCACGAACATGTGGGGCACGCTGATCCCGGAGGGCAGCGCGCACACGTCGTCGCGGCCGGTCTGCTTGGCGAGGCGATAGGCGAGCCACGCGTAGTAGAGCGTGCTCAGGCAGAGCATGAGCCCGGTGGCGGGGAGGATGCGGCCGAACACGATCGCGTCCGGCATCTTGAGCACGAAGCGCAGCAGCCCGGTCAGCACCAGCAGGTTGACCAGGATGTTCGTCCCGAACCCGAAGAAGGCGTTCCAGTCCCCGGGCGTCCAGATCGCCGGTGTCGTCGTCATCATCGTGGTCTTCATCGTCCGTCCCCCAGGGCGGCCAGCACCCGCGCCGAATCCGTCACCCATCCGAAGATCCCGCCCTGCGCCGAGATCATTCGCAGGCCCATCTCGTGGAACTCCGGGAAGTACGAGCCGCAGCAGTCCCCGGGCACGATGCACCGGTACCCGCGGTCGTTCGCCTCCCGCACCGTGGTGTGCACGCAAACTTCCGTGGTCACCCCGCACACGATGAGGGTCTCGATGTCGCGGTTCCGGAGGATGGACTGGAGATCGGTGGCGTAGAAGGCGCCCTTGCCCGGCTTGTCCACCACCGGCTCGCCCGCCTGGGGGTAGAGGGCGGGCACGATGTCGTGGCCGATCTCGCCGCGGACGAGGATGCGGCCCATCGGCCCGGGATCGCCGATGCGCCGGCTCGGGGCGCCGCGCGCCACCTTGGCCGGCGGGGCGTCGGCGAGGTCCGGCCGGTGGCCCTCGCGCGTGTGGACGACGAGCATGCCCGCTCCGCGGGCACGGTCGAGCAGGGCCTTGCAGGGCCCGACTGCGGCGCTCAGCAGGGTGACGTCGTTGCCGAGCGCCTCCCCGAAGCCCCCCGGCTCGAGGAAGTCGCGCTGCATGTCGATCATGACCAGCGCCGTCCGGGCGGGGTCCAGCG
>Ga0207684_10001108_pt1 | contig 30151 bp, 24 predicted proteins | sample KBSK5501metaG_FD_184342 | JGI IMG/M metagenome (GOLD analysis project Ga0207684, IMG submission 184342) | Corn, switchgrass and miscanthus rhizosphere microbial communities from Kellogg Biological Station, Michigan, USA - KBS K5-50-1 metaG... | ecosystem: Host-associated > Plants > Roots >...
GCGAACCCGGGTCTGCTCGACCAGTTTCCGCAGCTCGCATACCGCTCACCGCTGCGCGCTGTCGATTCGTCACCGCGCCCGCACGTTCCGATATGGCTGTTTCCCGCCGGGCTCGACGGCGCCGCGCGCCGAGTCGGGAATGCCGCGTGGCGCTACATGCAGTGGACGCGACGCCACAAGCCTGACGCTCTGGCCCGAGTCGCCTATGTGCGTGCAACAATGCGTCCCTACACGCTCTTCGACGAGCCCGGCACGTCGTGATCACCTCGATCACGGCAATCACGTTCGGCATCCTCGCCACCAGCAGCCTCGCCCTCCTGTCCTTCGGGGTGAACCTTCTGTACCTGACGTGGAGCGCCACCCGCCTCCGCAAAGTCCCTGCCGGGTCGATCGCCGTCGGAGATGAGCACGACGTCTGCGTGCAAATCCCCATCTATAACGAGCGCTACGTCGCCGAACGCGTCATCGATGCCGTTTGCGAGATGGAATGGCCTCGCGACCGGCTCGAAGTGCAGGTCCTCGATGACTCGGACGACGAGACGTCCTTCATCGTCAGCAGGCGCGCCGCGCACTGGCGCGGAAAAGGGGTCAACGTAATCCACGTCAGGCGCGGCAGCCGCGAGGGCTTCAAGGCGGGAGCGCTCGCTCACGGGCTGGGCCTTACGCGCGCGCCGTTCGTCGCGATCTTCGACGCCGACTTCGTGCCGCCGCGCGATTTCCTGCGCCGCGCGCTGGGCGTTTTCGACGATGCGCGCGTCGGCTTCGCGCAGGCTCGCTGGGGCCATCTCGACGAGGGCTACTCATGGTTCACGCGCTTGCAAGCGCTGGCCATCGACTTCCACTTCCTGATCGAGCAGGCCGTGCGCTCGGATCGAGGCTACTTCACCAATTTCACGGGTACGGCTGGCGTGTGGCGGCGCGAGGCCATAGATGACGCCGGCGGCTGGAGCGCGGCCACCCTCACGGAGGACCTCGATTTGAGCTACCGCGCGCAGCTGCGTGGATGGCGCGCCGCCTACATCGAAGACCTGGTCGTGCCGGAAGAGCTGCCGGTTTCGATCGACGCCTACCGGCGGCAGCAGTCGCGATGGGCGACCGGCAGCTTTCAATCCGCCTTCCTTCTATTGGGCCCCGTCCTGCGCAGCTCCAACCGCGCGGCGGTCAAGTTTCAGGCCGCGGTGCACCTGGTCGCATACGGCGTCGGGCCGGTGATGCTCCTCCAGCTCGCGTGCTATCCGCTCCTGCTTCTCATCTACACTCGCGGCCGCGTCGACGTGCCCTGGCAGCTCGAGTATCCGTTCCTGCTGGCCATCGCGGTCAGCGCCTCCCCATGGATCGGGTTCATGGTCGCCCAGACGCGTCGAGGCCGGCGGCTCTGGGCGGGCGTGCCGGCGGTGCTATGCCAGCTCGTGGGTGCGGGGATGTCGTTCAACACGCTGGTGGCGCTGGCGCGCGCGACCCGGCGCGGCGGCGAGTTCGTGCGCACGCCGAAGTACCGCATCGTCGAGCGCGGGCAGGAGTGGCGCGACCAGGCTTACGTTCGGGTCGGCGACCCGAAGACCGCGGTGGAGGCTCTCCTCGGTTTGTCGGCGCTGGCAATCGTGCCGGTCGCGTTGGTCGCGAGCCAGTACCTGGTCGCGATCTACTCGAGCCTGTTCGCGATCGGCTTCCTCACCGTCGCGGCTCTCAGCCTGGCCGACCTGCTACAGGTGGTGACCCTGCGCCGGATGGGCCGGCGCGCCCTGGGACGCCTGCAAGCCGCGGCGCCCGCCGCCGGCCTGATCGGTCTTTGCGCGGTCCTCCTGCTGGTCGCAGCGCAGATGGCCGAACCGTTCGAGGACGGCTACGGGCACTGGCTGATCGCCGCCAACCTCGCATCGACCGGCCACCTCCACGATCCGCTGTTCGGCATGGAGGACACCTGGCTGCCGGGTTACCACTTGCTCGCCGGCGCGATCCTTCGCGTCTTCGGCTTGTGGCAGCTGGGCGCGCTGAAGACCCTGGGCGCGCTGCTAGGCCTGGCGACGCTGGCGTGCGTCTACTGCATCGCGCCCAACGTCCGCCAAGGACGGCTGGCCGTGATTCTTCTCGCGCTCAATCCCGTCTTCCTCTTCACCTCCGGCTCGGCCGTGGTCGAGCCACTGATGACGGCCTTGCTGGTCGGCGCGGCATTGGCAGCGACACGGCGTCATATGAGGCTCGCCGCCGTCCTTGCCGCCCTTGCCGCTGTGACCGCCACAAAGGCGTGGATCTGGATCGGAGCCGTGATCGGCGTCCTTGTGATCGAGCAGGTCGTCGCGCGGTTCAACAAGCGCGCGGCGCATTCGATCCCCGCCGCCGCGTGGGCGGTGCCTGCGCTTGCGCTGCTGGTGGTCCTGCAGGTCGGCTATGCACCCGCCACCCACTCCATCACGCGCGGCTCAGCAGAAGTGCTGTCAGCCGCCGCACGCGGCAGTGTTGCCGCCGGGTCGCTCGAACGGCTCCTCGAGCTCGCCAGGACTTACGGGCTCGCCGCGCTGCCTTTGTTTGCCCTCGGTCTGGTCGGGCTCGTCGGGGCCATCCGCCGCCCCGAAACCGCTGGAGGTCCGGCCGTGCTGAGGTTCCTCCACGTACCGGCCCTCGTCTACCTCGGCGCGGTTTTTGCGCTCGTCGCGGTGGGCGCATACACCGGCAGCCATCGGTATCTGTACCCGGCGCTGCCATCGCTCGCGCTGCTGGCGGCAGCCGCGCTGGACCGGCAGCCGGCGGTGGCTCGTCTCGGTGCGGCCGCAGCCGGAGCTCTGCTGGCGGTCGCTTTCCTCCCGGTCTTCTCCAGTTTCGCGGCCGGCAACACCGGCCTGATCGCCGCCGGACGCGCCGCGGCCAGCGACAAGGGAATGCTGATCACCGACTCCCCCGTCGTCGCCTACTTCAGCGGCCGCCAGCCGGCCGAGATCGCCGGCTCACAGGTTCTGCCGCCCGACCGGCAATTGGCAATCGCCTGGATGAGCGCGTATCGAGTCAACGCCCTCGTGTTAGAGGGCATCAGCTACTACCCGGCCACGTCTCTGTTCCCCGACCTGGCGAGCGGCCGCGCCAGTCCTCCCTTCGCGCCGCTTGGCGAGCAGGTGCAGTACCAGGTTCCCGGCGGCAAGCCCGTGTTCGCATACCGATTTGGATCGGAGCTGAAGACGCAGTCGATCTATCCAGGAGTCGCGGCATGCATCGAGGGCGAGCCGGGGACAGGCAAGACGGCGCCCCTCGCCAAGGGAGTCGCACTGGAGGTGTCGGGCATCGAAGCGGCGGGAGAGGGCATGGGCTTCGGCGTCCCGATCGTCCACTACGCGGACGGATGGGTATATCCGCGCACTGCGACGACCGACGACGTCTCCACCCTGACAACTACGACCTGGAAGCGGACCTACTCGCTGGACGAGATCGGCGGCGACGCCGCGCATGGCTATGCGTTCGACCCGATCGAGTCGCGCGGCCAGATCGAGGTGACCTACACCGTCGACGCCACCGGAATCCAGGTCGTCGTTCGAGTGCTGTCGCTCGCGCCTGGATTCAGCGAGGTGGCCATCCTCAACGAGGAGTCGGCAGCCTTCGACGACTTCGCGGCCGACCAGAGCCCGACCCTGCTCGACGGCAAGTTTGGAAGCTGGGTGCCCGTGCCCGGGGCCTGGGCGCGGCTGCAGTCGAAGAGCCTCGGCGTCCAGTTCTGGTTGCCCTCGGTCGCCAGCGCTCAGCTGCACGGCGGCCGCGAGCTCGCGCCTCCCGACTTCGACTGGGCCGGACTCGATTACATCTTTGGACCTTCGTTCAACGGCACGTCCTACGAAATCCTGGTTCAGGCAGCGAGGTGAGAGAATTGGAACGAGCCGACGTCGTTCTCGTGTATCCGCAGCGAGCCCCGAAGCAAGGCCGGCACTGGATCATGCCGTCGCTCGGGCTCATGTACCTCAGCGCGGCGCTCCGGCGTGCCGGCTACACCGTGCGCCACATCGACCACACGTTCCTGGAGCGCGGCGAGGTCCTGGCCGAGATCGACCGGCTCACGCCGTCGGTGATCGGCATCTACTGCATGATCACGATGCAGGACGAGGCCCTCTCCCTCGCCCACCAGGTTCGAGACAAGGCGCTGACCGTCGTCGGCGGCCCCTATCCCTCGGGTGAGCCCGACACGTTCGTCGACCAGTTCGACCTGGTCGCGGTCGGCGAGGGCGAAGAGACGATCGTCCAGGTCATGGACCACCTCGACGACCGGCGATTCGAGGAGATACCCGGCCTGGTCTTCAAGCGCGATGGCGAGATCTTGCGCACGACGCCGCGCGTGCGGAGCAAGGACATGTCGCATCTGCCGCTCCCCTACCGCGGTGACGTCCCGAACGCCGAGTACATCGCCTACTGGCGCAAGCACTGGAAGGACGCGACCACGCCGCTGATGTCGACGCGCGGCTGCCCGTTCCGATGTGACTTCTGTCACAAGTCGGTGTTCGGCGACCTGTTCAGCGCGCGGCCGGTCGAGTCCGTTGTGGCCGAGATGCGCGAGATCGCCGAGCTCGGCTACGACCACATCTGGATGTCGGACGACCTGTTCACGCTCAATTACAAGCGGACGTACGAGCTGGCCGAGGCGATCGAGAGGGAGCATCTCCCGCTGACGTGGGAATGCCTGAGCCGAGTCACGCACGTGGACCAGGCGCTGTTCGAGCAGATGCAGCGCGCCGGCTGCAAGCGGATCTTCTTCGGCATCGAGTCGGGCGACGAAAACGTGTTGAAGGAGATGAAGAAAGGCATCACTCCCGACCAGGCGCGCGCCGCGGTCGAGGCGTGCGTCGCCGCCGGGATCAAAGCGGCCGGCTTCTTCATGGTCGGATACCTGGGCGAGACCACCGACTCCCTGATCCGCAGCATCAATTTCTCGAGCAGCCTGCCCCTCGATTACGTCAGCTACACGATCGCCTACCCCCTGCCCGGCACCGGCTTCTACGAGCGCGTCCGCGAGCGCCGGCAGCGCGGGGAGTGGCACAAGGTCAGGCACAACCGCCTGCTGTTCAACACCGACTTCTCCGAGAACAAGCTGCGGGCGGCGATCATGAAGGGCGCCATCCAGCACCGCTTGAACAAGATGCACCTACGGCCGGCGGCCAGAGCCTTCCAACTCGCGACGGATCCAGTGCTGCGGGCGCTCAGGTAGGCGGCCACGCTCATGAGTGAAGCCTGGGCGAGCGTCTTCCGCATCACAGTCGGTCTTTACTGGCTGTACTTCGCGAGCACCAAGTGGCAGGGCGTCGGCTGGGTCAAGGACCTGATGCAGTCGGCCGCCGCCTCGAACCCGATCCCGGGTGTGCGCGAGGTTCTTGTCCATCTCGTCGCCCCGAACTGGTTCATTTTCGCCGTCGCCCAGACCGCCGGCGAGACGGTCGTGGCGATCCTCCTGATCATCGGCCTGGTCACCCGTCAGGCCGGCATTCTTGGCCTTCTGCTGGCGATCGGCCTGGCGCTGAGCGTCGCCTTCGAAGTCAAGGATGACGGGTTCCGATGGCTCTATTACCTGGGTGTGCTCGTCAACGCGCAGGTGATCGCGTCGGGAGCCGGCCCGTTCGCTCTGTCGCGATTCAGCTGGGTGCCCGCCTATCTCCGCTGACCGCTTCGCCGCTCAGTACACAGCACTCCGCCGGCGTGAGGGATGGATCGGGCCCAGTGGACGGGAGGATCCGGATGGCGGTGAGCCGCGCCTGTGGAACCGCCGGTTGACGGCGGTCTCTGAAGCAGCGGCCGCGCTGAGGCGCGAATGGGCAGGACCCGGCCGGCCGGTTTTGCTCGACATAGGTGCCGGGGGCGGTTGGGCTGCCCGGTACCTACGTGACGCCGATGTGATCGCGATCGACCTGCTGGCGGCGAAGGCCCGGCCTGGCGAGCTGCGGGTACGAGGCGACATGCGCCGCCTGCCCGTCGGTGACGCCACCGTTGATGTCGCCTTCTACGCAGCCTCCCTCCACTACGCGCCGGTCGAGGATTCCATCCGCGAGGCGTCGCGCGTGCTTCGGCAAGGAGGGCTGCTGGTTGCCGTCGACAGCCCGATGTACCGCGACGCGCGCGCGCAGTCGCGCGCCAGAGAGCGATCAACGATCTACTACTCGAAAGCCGGCTTCCCCGAGCTGGCCGCCCACTATCACCCAATCGATGCCTCAGCCCTGCCGGTTGCGCTGGCCCGCGCCGGTTTCAACGTGCGGTTGCTCGACCCCGGCCAACGCGCCGGCCGCTGGTGGGAACGCCCCCGGATGGCGCGGCGGTTCTCGATTCTCGTCGCACGTTACGCTTGACGGCCATGGGCGTCGACCAGGAGGGCTACGGTTTCCCCGAGCACCAGCGCACCATCGCGCGGCTCATGGACGACGTCCGCATCCTCTCACCGTCCGGCGTCGAGCGCGTGGCGCAGGGTTGGGATGATCACGTTGGCGAGCACGGGTTGCCTGCGTTCCACGAAGCAGAGAAGGCGGCGCTGCAAGCCATCGAGAAGGCCGACCGCGGCCCGGCATGGGACGAGGTTCGGCGCACGCTCTTCGGGATGACCGAATCCGGCTCCGCGCTCATCTCATGGCGGGCGGAGCATGGAGATATGGGGCACAAGGCCGAGAACGCGGCGTTCGCGGCAGCCCTTGGCCTCCTCGCCGACGGCCTGGTCGGCAAGGAGCACCAGCGCACGCTGCTGCGGCCCATGGCGGAAGCCCTGCCATGGCTGCTGCAGGAGTAGCGCTACTCAAGCAGCGGCGGTAGGGACCAGCTCCGAGAGATCGACCGTCGGGTCGGCCAGCGCCTGCTCGTCGACTTGCTTGCGGGCTTCGATCAGCTTCCCCCCGACCTCGTTGGTCTTTGTGTCGTTCATCGAGAGCACCGCCCGGATCAGCCCTCCGCGGAGATAGAAGACGGAGAACGCCAGCCCTTCCTTGTCGCCGCGCCAGACGGCGCGATCCTCGCCTGACGCGTAGCCGCGGTACTCGAGGGCGACGTCGTACTGGTCGGACCAGAAATACGGCAGTCTAGTCACGGGTGCATACCCGGAGGTGATCGAGGCGGCGATGCCGCGACCATGGTGTTTGGCCACTTCCCAGTGCTCGACGCGAATCGCCTCGCCCAGGACCGGGTGCTGGTGCAGCGCGATGTCCCCAGCGCAATACACGTCATCCGCTGCGCGCAGGCCTTCGTCCACCAGCACGCCCGTGCCTTCGATCGGCAGTCCTAGCGCTCTCGGCACGTCGAGGTTGGGGTCGATCCCGATCGCGATCAGCACGAGGTCCACATCCTCGTGCCTTCCGTCCGACAGCGTGACCCCAGTGACGCGACCGCCATACGCATGCCAGTCCTTGACCGTGGTGCTCGTCCGCAGGTCGACGCCATGTGAGCGATGGATGGAGGCGTAGACCTCGCCTACCTCGGCACCAAGAGCTCGGCCCAGGGGAACCGGTGCCGACTCCACCATCAGCACCTCCTTTCCGAGCTGCCTGGCGGACGCTCCAACCTCGGCGCCGATGAACCCCGCACCGACCAGCATCAGCCTCGAGGCTCGTTTGAGCGCATCGCGGAGCGCCTGGCTGTCGCGCAGAGATCGCAGGGTCATGACGTTGTAGGAATCGGGTGCATCGGCCACGCGCCTCGGGGTGCCGCCGGTCGCAACCACGAGGGTGTCGAACTTGACCTCGTCTCCGCTCTGCAGCGACATGGTCCGCTCGGCCATAGAAGCCGCCACAACTCGCTGCTGAAGCCGGATCTCGATCCTCTCCTTGGCGTAGTCGGCCTCCTCGTGGAGGAACACCTTCTGTAGGTCGACCTCGCCTCGAAGGAACTCCTTGGAGAGGTAGGGCCGGTCGTAAGGCCGGTCGCGGTCGGCGCTGATGATCGCCACCTCGCCGTCGTAGCCCCGCTTGCGCAGCGCGAACGCGGCCGCGTCCCCGGCGCCCCCACCACCCACGATCACGATTCGTTTCGCGGTCATCGCCAGGCCTCCTGAATACTTTGATTTTGACTTAACACCCGCCCGCCAGACTTACCAGCCCGCGCGACGGAAAAATCATCTCTTAATCTGTGGGGAAGGCGAATGTTGGTAATAGAATTTCCGCCACGGTCGAGCCTGGTCACCGGGCTCGTACGGAAAGGAGAGGGGATCTGATGTCGTTTGCGGGGGCACGCGCCCTCTTGGCGCGCGCGGCTTTTTTGGCGCTGTCCGCGCCACTGCTGACGGTCGGTGCCGTCCCAGCCTCAGCAGCAACGATCGGCCACGCCATGACGGCTGCGGTCGAAAGCGAGTCCGAGGTCGACTTCTATTCGGACTCAGAAGCCGACGCCGGCATCAGGTTGCCCACGTGTCTGAACGCGGTGCCATTGGGCTGCTTCAACCCTCAAACGATCCGCGCCGCGTATGGCATCCAGGCTGTCCTGGACCAGGGCATCACCGGCAAGGGCCGGACGATCGTGATCATCGGCGCCTTCGACGACCCGAAGCTAAATGCGGATCTAGCAACATTTGACACCGCCTTTGGGCTTCCGCAAATCACGGTGACCCCGCTCCAACCCTTCGGTGTTCCACCCACCCCCACGACCAAGGTTCAAGTCAATTTTTCTGTCGAGATAGCGATTGACGTCGAGTGGGCGCATGCGATCGCACCTGATGCAGCGATCGTGCTGGTCGAGGCTAAGAGCGAGAAGGACGCCGACCTCGTGGCCGCAACCATGTACGCGGTCGACAACAACCTCGGCGACGTCATCACCCAGAGCTTCGGCGAGGCCGAAATGTGCGCCACTCCGGCTGTCCTCGCGCAGCAACACGCGGTCTTTCAGAAGGCCGGCGACCTTGGCATCACGGTCTTCGCCTCGTCCGGTGACAAGGGCGCCGGCCGGCAAGCGTGCAACGACCCGAACAGCTTGGTGTTCAGCGTTTCGACGCCCGCCTCTGATCCCGAAGTGACGGCGGTCGGTGGGACCCACCTGGTGGCGGGCGCGGGAGGCACATACGAGTCGGAGTCGGCCTGGAGCAGCAGCGGGGGCGGCTTCAGCACACTCTACCGCCGTCCCGGTTATCAGGCCCCGTTGCAGAAAGACAACAACAAGGCGAGGGGTGTGCCCGACGTTGCCTACGCTGCCGAATTCTATGTTGCGTGGTGGATGGGACGTGGAGCGGTTGTCGCCGGCACGAGCGCCGGCGCGCCACAGTGGGCCGGCATCATCGCCCTCGCCGACCAGGCAGCCGGGCGGCGCCTGGGGGCGATCAACAAGTCCCTCTATCACATCGGCAAGAGCGACGCGTACAGCAGCGCCTTTAACGACATCACGTCGGGTGCCAACACCTTTGCCGGCGCCAACGTCTTCGAGGCGAAACCCGGTTGGGACGCGGTGACAGGCCTCGGCACGCCCAAGGTCGCCAACCTCATCCCGCTGCTAATCAATGGCGAAGGGTAGCGGCACCAAGCAGTCGCCCTGGCAGCTCACGACACCCAGCGGTTCGTCGGAGTATCAGATGTACGAGGACGAATCCGCGAGCCCGCCCGCGCTTGAATGCATCGTCGGCAAGACCGAGCTCCGCTATCAGCCGGGGCCGATCATCCAAGAACCCGGTCGGTGGGTGGTACGGATTGAGGAAGGGCTACCGCGGACGGTTCGGGATGTACATGCCGCCGCTGCTCGAAGCCCTCGGCCTCGCCGAGGTCGAGCACAACCCGAAGAACCACGGGATGAGGGCGCTCTAGAAGTTCCCCACCGGAACCGGGTGCATCCAGTGATGCCGATCTGACGCCGCGCCGCGCTGGATGTCCACGAGTGCCTGGCGTAAACGCATCGTGATGGCGCCGGGCTTGCCATCGCTGACGAGCCACGATCCATGCTCGGACTTCACCGCGCCGACCGGAGTGATGACCGCGGCGGTGCCGCATGCGAAAACTTCGGTTAGTGACCCGTCGGCGCAGCCTGCCCGCCACTGCTCGACGCTGATGCGTCCTTCCTCGACCTCGTAGCCGAGGTCCTTCCCTACCGACAGCAGTGCGTCACGGGTGACACCGGGCAGCAGCGTGCCGGTGAGCTTGGGGGTGAGCAGTCTCGCCTTCGCGCCGCTGCCGAAGACGAAGAAGAGGTTCATGCCGCCCATCTCTTCCACCCAGCGGTGCTCGATCGCATCGAGCCAGACCACCTGGTCGCAGCCTTGCTCGGCCGCCTGCGCCTGCGCCAGGAGGCTGCCCGCGTAGTTGCCGCCGGTCTTGGCTTCGCCGGTGCCACCGGGGGCGGCCCGGATGAAGTCTTCCGAAAGCCAGACCGTGACCGGCTTGACGCCGGAGGGGAAGTACGACCCGGACGGTGAGGCGATTAGGACGAAGGTGACCTCATCCGACGGATGGACTGAAAGGTTGACCTCGCTCGCGTACATGAACGGTCGGAGGTAGAGGCTGTGCTCGGGCTCCACCGGCACCCAGTCGGCGTCCAGGCCGACCACGAGATCGATGGCCTCGACGAAGGCGGCCTCGGGGAATTCCGGAAGGGCCAGCCTCCGAGCCGATCGTTGAAATCGCCTGGCGTTGGCCTCCGGTCGGAAGACCGCGATCCGGCCGTCCTGCTGCCGGTATGCCTTGAGGCCTTCGAAAACCGCCTGGGCATAGTGGAGGACGGAGGTTCCGGGGTCAATGGAAATCGGCCCATACGCGCGCACCTCGCCGTCATGCCAGCCCTTGCCCCGCTGCCACCTGGCGGTCGCCATGTGCTCGCTGAACACTTTCCCGAAGCCCGGGTTGGCGAGGATGCGGGCGCGTTCTGCGGCGGGCAGGCGGCTTGCCGCCGGCTGGACCTTGAACGTGATGCCCATCGTGGTGGCGCTCACCGCTCAAGTTTGAGGCAAACAGTGGGGGCCGAACCTCGAGGTTCGGCCCCGCGAGAGGAAGGAAGGGGTTTTCTAGGAAAAGATGGCCGGGCCGGTCGCTGAGAGCGGCTGTGGGAACGCAACCTCTGACTGGTGCTCCACAGGTCCGTCCGCGAGGACGACCACCGTGGCCGTAGGGCCGATCGACGACCCCAAGCCGGTGAAAAGCTTCACCACCGGGCGCGGGCGGCCTGGGGGCCAGCCGCGGGGAGGCGCCGGCGCCTTCACCACATCGTCCAGCATCCGCCCCAGCTCGAGCTCCAGCAACCTGTCGAAGTCGTCCATTTGTAGTGGAAACGCCTCCTCCAAACGGAGTACCCATCTCCCAGCCGCAACCCCGTCGGAGGACCTTCGGACCTAGGCGGCGGCGCTTTTAGTCTCGCGATCGTCCAGCTCGTGCGCGAGCTTGACAAGCTTCAGGCGCAAAGCCCCAGGGCCGAGGAACCTGGCGGCAAGCACGACAAGAGGCTTGACGACATCGTTGGTCCGCCGCTGAACCCTCGCCCCCATCCTTGCTTACGAAACGCGCGCGACCGTCGGAGTGTTGGAGGCCGTCAGGTCGCTTGTGCAGAAAGCACAACGGGTCGCGTGCGCCGGGATGTTGCTGAGGCACCATGGGCACTCCTTCATTTCCGGCGCGGGCTGCGGCGCCGGCTCGAAGCGCGCCCTGAACCGCACGTAGGGCACCACGACAAAGAAGTACATGACCACCGCGATGATGAGGAAGGCGATCACGACGTTGATGAAGTCGCCGTACGTGAACTTGCTGTTGTTGATCGTGAAGGAGAGAGCCGAGAAGTCCGGCTTGCCGAACAGCGCGGCGATCAACGGCGTGATCAGATCTTTGACGAAGGCAGTGACGAGGGTGCCGAAAGCGATACCGATGACGATGCCGACCGCCAGGTCGACGAGATTGCCCCGCAGCAAAAAAGCCTTGAAACCGCTCATACCGCTCTCCTTAAGAACCTTGTGACCGACCTCATCACGCTACTGGAAATTCAGGCCCCCAACGGTCGTTCTTAGCGGCCTGGCGCAGAAGCTGGCGCTTGCGGCACCACATGCGTTGGATCAGCTCGGTTCTTTCGGGAGACCCCAGCCACTCGTCGCTGAGGGTCGGTCTCGCGAGCTCTGCAATGGCTCGGTTCAGGCGGGCGAGCTCAAACACCTGGCTACCGGAAAACTCGTAGGTTCCCTGGCTCAACTCCGGCTACCCGTCCGCATGTCCTCGCTCCGCCTCATGAGGCCTCGCTGAAGCAGCCAGCGAGGTCCTTTGCTTGGATTAACGCGGTGCGCGTTGCGAGTACCGGACGAACTCGAAAGATGCCGAGTCCGGTCGGTAAAATCGGCGCCGGGTGAGTGTAGGCTCCTGACATTGGAGACCACCGGACATTCAGAGGCCGCGGTGTGGGACCGTCTCGAGGCATTTCAGACGGTGTCCGCCGACATTGCCGGCGCTCAAGACATTGCCGACCTCGCGGACAAGGCCTTGCGGCTCGCGCTCGACCTGACCGGCGCATCAGTCGCTTTCATAGGCCTCGTCGACGAAGCCGGTAACCGCCAGGAGGTGTACTCGCGCGGCGCAGCTGAGGGGTCATCCATGACTGGCGACGAGATCGACAAGCTGTTCGCGGCCGCGGCGAAGCGCGCGAAACCCGCTCGGCGGGCCCCGCTCGTGCCGGACCACGGCCTCAACGACTACTACGGCATGGCATTGAAGGCCGGCGGCAGAGTCATCGGGATGATGGGGGTGGCAGGGGGCAGCGTCTACACCGTCGTCCAGCGCCGGGCGATCGCCATTCTGGCCAACCAGGTCGCGGCTGCCGTGGAGATGTCTCGATTGCAGCAGCGGAGGCAAGAGCTCGTCGAAGCCCTCGTCAACACGAGGGCCGACCTCGACCGCAGCGAGGAGCAGCGGGTCCTGGGCGAGGCGCGCGCCCAGGCGGCGCTGCGCATCGAGAAGGCGCATGGGCTCGCCCTCGACGCGTTGATCGCCGTCTCCAACCATGCTCGGACAGGGGCGGCGTTCAGCGATTTCTACCGCGACCTGACCAGGAGCGTGGCCGAGCTGGTCGGAGCGCGCAGGGTGTTGTTCTGGCAGTTGAACGAGAACCGAACCTTGACCCCGATACCCGGCGCGCACGGCATCGACGACGCATTCATCGGCCGGTTGTACCCGGCGCCCGCCGAGCCTTTCGGCACCGACCTGGCCAGCCAGGTCGTGTACAACGACCTCGTCTTCAGGGCGTCGGCGTCAGGCGAAAACAGCGACGCTCTTCACCTTCATGTCCTCGAGGTCCTCGGCGTTGCGAGCGCCATCAGCGTGCCGTGGCGCGCGGGCGACCAGCGACTCGGCGTGGTCGCCGCCTACGACGCGATACAGCGTGAGGGGTTCTCAATGGAGGACGCGTGGGTGCTGCAGATGGCAGGCCTTGCGGCGGGACTCGTATGGCAGCTGAAGCTGGCGGAGTCAGACCTCACCAGCACCATCTACCGGCTGCAGAGGGTCGACGAAGCGCGGCAGCTGCTCCTCCGAAACATGACGACGGCCGTCGACGAAGCCCGGAGGCGCTTCGCCAGCGAGCTGCACGACGACGCGCTGCAGAAGCTGACCGGTGCGGAGCTGCACCTCCAACGCAGCGACCAGCTGGCTCCGCCCGTGGTCGCCGCCCGCGAGCTGCTAGACCAGGCCGAGCAAGCGCTTCGCAAAGTGTTGTTCGACGTGCGGCCGCCCGCGCTCGAGGTCCCGGGCGGATTCGAGGAGACGATCAGGGACCGCGTCACGATCATGCGCAGCATCACCGGCGTGGAGGCCGAGCTCGAGTTCAAGGTGCTCGACGATCAGCCCATCGAGATCAAGTCCATCATTTTCCGCCAGGTGGCGGAAGCGCTGACCAACATCGAGAAGCACGCGGCCGCAAGTCGCGTCCAGGTCAGCGTGCGCCAGGATGACGGCGGGATCCGCGGCACGGTCGTGGATGACGGGCGTGGTTTCGTGGTCGCCGATCGCGACCACCTGCCCGGACACCTGGGTCTCCTCGCTCTCCAGGAGCGAGCCCTGCTGGCAGGTGGATGGTGCGAGGTGACGAGCGAACCCGGAGCCGGCACCAGGGTCGAGTTCTGGGTGCCATCACCCGCGTGAGCGAAGGCCGAATTCGAGTCCTGATCGTCGAGGACCACCAGGTGGTGGCAGACGGCCTGTCCGCCCTGTTGAACGATCAGCCGGACATGACCGTTGTCGGGAGCGCCGCTTCGGTGTCCGACTCGGTGGCGCGCGCTCTGGACCTCAAGCCGGACGTCGCTCTCGTCGACTTCCGCCTCACCGACGGGACGGGCGCGGATGCCGGGCTGGGCATCCGTCAGGTCCGGCCCGATACCAAGCTCATCTTCCTGACGCGCGAGGATAGCGACGCCGCACGGTTCGCCGCCATCGAAGCGGGCGCCAGCGCGTTCATCCACAAGTCGCAGGCCGCGGCCGAGGTCGTGCACGCGATCCGCACCGTGGCCGCCGGCGGAACCCTGTTCACGCCTCGCACGATTGCGACGCTGCTCAACAAGCGGCGCGCGATGGACGCGCAGCTCGAGAGCCTGACGCCGCGCGAGAAGGAGGTCCTGCGGCTGATGGCCGAGGGTACGTCCAGCCGTCAGATCGCGGCCAAGCTTGGGATCAGCTACACGACCGTCCGCACGCACATCCGCAGCCTCGGCAGCAAGCTCGGGGTCCACTCCAAGCTCGAGGCGATCGTCAAAGCGAGGGAGCTGGGGCTGATCGAGTAGGCGCTAGCTGCCGGCGACGCGCCGCCTTCCCGACCCGCGGCCAAGGACCCGAATGCTCGGCGCGGGCTTCTGCTGGGCCACAGGCCGCCCGGCTTCACGGCACCGGCGCTTGTCCTCATACAGGTCGCCGTCCGCGACTTCGTACGCCGCCTGCCAGTCTTGCCCGGCTCGCCACCCGGCCACGCCAATGCTGACCTCGATCGGTTCAGGCGACCTCGCGGCCAGGCCGGCCTCGCCGACGGCTGCCTGCAGGCGAGAGCCAACGTCGCGGGCGCGCGCGAGCTCCGTTTCCGGCATGGCGACCCCGAACTCGTCGCCGCCGATGCGCGCGCAGATGTCTGCTGTGCGCACCACACGCTGAAGCTGCTGGGCGACGAGTCGGAGCGCCGCGTCGCCTGCGCGATGACCCTGGCGGTCGTTGATCCGTTTCAGGTTGTCGAGGTCGATCATCAAAAGCGAGAGCTTCCGGTTGTGTCTTTCCGCAAGCGCCACTTCGCGCTCCATGATCCTTTCGAACTCCCGGCGGTTGGCCAGGCCGGTCAGGTGGTCGGTCCGGGCCTCGCTCGAGAACTGGCGCGCACGATCGAGGGCGATCGCGACCTGGTCCGCGACCGCCGCCATGAACAGCAGGTCGGATGCTCCGAAGACGCGGGGCATCTTCGTCCCTACTGTCATGACTCCGACCACTCGACCCTTCACCCGCAGCTGGGCGCGAAGCGCGTTCCATCCGTCACCGAGGCCGCGATCAACTCGGGACTCCGAGCGGCCGATGGCGGTGACCGCGGCCTTTACGTGCGGGCCTGTCTCACGAGTGAAGTCGTCGATCTCCTGACGGTCGAGGCCGGAGACGTGTGCGAGCCTGAAGGCTGCGCGCTCTTTCAACCACAGGGCACCGGCATCGAGACGCATGGCGGCGAGGGTCTCGACCAGCGCGACCTCTGATGTCTCGGCCAAGTCGAGGGATCGGCCCATCGACGTCACGATCGCGGCGAGCCCATACAGCTCGTTCTCGCGAGCTCGATGCTCCTCGTCCAGATATTCGAGATAACCGCGTACGACAGAGGTCGTGAGCTGCTCGACCACGTCCTCGAGACGGCGCTCCGCGAGCGCGAGGATCTCATCTCGCCGCGTCGCATCCTCGATCGGCTGGGTGATCAGCTCGATGGTCGCGCGTCGATAGACGGCCAGCAGGTCGATCAATGTCTCGAGCGGGACGCTCTGAGCGGCCTTCACCCGGCCGAACTCCCGCGTCCGCTGCTCGTACTCGGGCCATGGAACCTCGAGGTCGGTTCGGAGCGAGGTCAGCAGGATGTCGATGAAATCGGCCGATGTCGCGATCAGGTCCTCCCCCGTGTTCTCGCTCAAGCGCACGAGCTCAGGCGAGCGCGCGCGAATCACCTTCAGCGTCTTGCGCCCGGTCTGGGTCGCATCCGCTGCCAGGCCGGCGGCAAGAGCGCTGAGCACGTCGCCCTGCTGGCCGCCAAAAGCGCCGCCAAAGCTCGAGCCCATCTCTTTGGACAACGCCCGGCTCGGAGCCCGTTACCTGAACTCGGACCCGATACGGCATACCTCAACTGTGTGAGGCAAAATCCGCCCAACCGTACGGTGACCGTGTAGGCCTCTTGGAGCGAGAGTAAACGCGGGGAAGCGCCAGAGCGCCGCCCACTGCTTCAAGGGGGTGATTAGCGTCTTGATGCTGAATAAGGTCGAGGAATCGGTCGATTCCGGCGATGAGCGTGAATTCAAAACGAAATACAAGCCAGGAGACGAAGCAGACTTCGAGCGGCTGTACCAAGCGTCGTACGGCAAGATCCTCGGAACGCTGACCGCAATGCTCGGTGATCGCGCGGCGGCTGAAGACTGCGCCCAGGATGCGTTCGAGCGGGCGTACAGGAAGTGGAGTACATGGAAACCCATCGCTCCAGCTGAGGCCTGGGTTCACCGCATCGCGATCAACGCGGCGGTCTCACATCAGCGCAAGATGCGTCTTCGCGAGGTGGGCGAGGTGATTCGCCGCATCGGGCGCCCTGAGCTGGCCCCGGATCCGCAAGATCACATCGAGCGGCGTGACCTTGCCGAGGCGCTGGCCAAGCTGCCGCCGAAACAAGCGGCGGCCATCGTGCTGCGCCACTACCACGGCTACACGAACCGTGCGATCGCGCAGTCGCTGAGGATTCCGGAGCGCACCGTCGCCTCTCGCCTGGCGGTCGCCAAGGATCGCCTCCGCGTGATGCTGCGGCACTACTACAACGTCGACGAGAGGGTCGGCGAGCCCGGACTGGTGGCGACGGCCGACTGAGCCGGTGCTCGCCCGCGTCGACCCGATCTCCCACGGATTGTGAGGCGTGCTGATGCAAGCCAGATTCGACAAGCAAGGCAATAAGCTCCCGGACACGGGGCACGGTTGCGGCTGCCAGCTCTGCGCCGATTCCAACGCAGCGCGCTACGAGCGCAGGCAATCGGCGCGAGGCTCGCCTGGTTGGTCGTCGTGGAGTCCATTCCGCCGCTGCCTGGCTCGAGCCCTGCGCAGCCTTGCCCCGAACCGCCCCGAGACTGTCTAGCAGGTCAAGGCGCATTGGCGACGCGAGGAGTGGTTGATCCAGAATTGAACGCGGCATGGAGGAACGAAGCGAAGAGCAGGTCATCAGCCGCCTCTTCGATCTGGAAAACGACGGCCTCGCCGCGCAGCGAGCCGAGCTGACCGGCGAACGATTCCTTTCGCTGATCCAGGATCCTGACAACGGGCTCGGGTATGTCTTCCAGCACGGGCTCGACGAGACCGAGGGCGCCGAGGTGCCACCGGGCACGGAATACTGGGAATACGCGACGTGGGCGGAAGCCGAACGGGCCTATTCCCAGCTGCTCGACGAAGACCGGCGCGCCGGCGAGGTGGTGGAGACGGACACCGACGAGGGTCTAGGCGCCTCTGAGACAGGCGGCGCCGAGGTGCGGGACCGTTATTCGGCCAGCGACGAGGATCTGCAGATCGAAGAGGAAGACTCGGTTGGGGAGCAGACCGAGTAAGTCGTCGAGCACCACGCGTTGTAGTTGATGGCGTGGCTTCTGACCCGCTCAGAAGCCTCGCCGCCAATTTCATGGGGACTCTGTTCATCATCCTGATCGTCACGCTCGGGCTTGCCGTGAGGGCGGCGAGCGTCAGACGCCGCGCGAGCGTTGCCGGATCCGATGCCGACGATGAGGTCGGCGCGATCGACGCTTACGCTCGGACGTCTCTCCTCGTCCTTTTATGTCTGCTCGGCCTGCTGGCTTTGGGCCTGGCATACGGAAACGTCCTGCGCGCCGGAACCGGCTGAAAACCCGCCAAAATGAGGCCGCCCGAACACATTTCGGGCCATTTGACAACTGTTGAGCCTAATTAACCCCACCGTGGCCGGGACCTCGCGAACGCTCCGGTAATTTCTCGCCCCGACTCGCAGTTCCAGGTGCGCATCGGTCGCCTGAGGGCGCGTGGTCTTGGAGGGGTGCCTGGAGAGTCCGCGCCGGATCGTTCGTCTGCTGCCGATCGTCCTCGCCGCGACATTCGTGAACTTGAGCGTGGTCGCGCAGGCGGCCGTGCCGACTCATGTGCCGCCGGACCCGCAGGAATCGCGCGCCCAGGGGCCGGCGTTGGCCGTGCCGGCAGGCAGCCGCCCGTGCCCGTTTTCCGGGCCAGGGGCGGCGTGTGACACACCGGGTCAACCTCCGGTTTCGCCGAGCGTCCCGGAACAGTCCCTTGGCCGAACGGCCGCAACAGCCGCCAGGCTGGGCGTCACCATCAAGACCGACGTGCCATCCATCGTTGGCGCGGGCAGAGCCTTGAAGCTCACAGCCTCGGCCTCAGTCGATGTCGGCACGCTCGGTCGCGTGCTCATGTTCTGGGACGGGACCACCGGCAAGAGATTGACCTTCTGCAGCAGCGGCACGACTTGCAGCACGATGCTGAGCGAATCCGCGGGCGGTTCCCATGACATCACCGCCTACGTCGCTCGCTTGACCTCGACCGCGCCGGCGTTCAGCGCTGACGCCGCATCCGAGACGGTTTCGCCCATGTGGCTGTCGGTGGTGCTGGCGGCCAACACGACGCTGGCGCAGGCCGGCGGCACCGTCAACCTGACCGCGGTGGCCAATGCCGACCTTACTGACACGCCATGGAGCCTGGGCATCCTCGACGAAAGCGGCAAGCTCGTAGGCAGGCCGTGCAAATCTGGCCGCGTTTGCAACACCCAGGTGATCCTTGACAGCGGCCGGACTCCATTCTTCTCCGCGGTCGTCGGCATCGCGCCGGCGCCGGCAGATGGGTCCACGGTCACAGGCCAGCTGCTGCAGACCGTGCTCGATCGTGCACCCATGGTCAACGTGCAGGTGCGGTCCGCCCCGGCGCAGCCGAATCGCCTGCTCTGGGGGGTTGATTCGTGCAAAGCGTTCACTGGCGATGCCGCAGCGTCGACCGGCCTGTATCCCCAGGTGAACGGGACCCTGGGCAGGCCGGACTTCTGGGGCCGCTACCTGACCAACACGCGCTACTGCCCCGGGATCAGCAGCGCCGAGGTGGCTGCCGCGGCTGGGCGGCACATGGGCATCCTGCCGATCTTCAACCACTACGACTGTTCGGCCGTCGCCGGCTACGACACCGCGATCGGTTATGCGGACGAAGCGACGGCCGCGGCGGCGAGGCTGGGCATCCGCAAAGGCTCCGTTCTTGTCATCGACATCGAACCGCCCGGCCAGTGGTGCTCGGGTGGCATCGACGGCCCGTTCGTCGAGGGCTGGTACGACGGTGTCACCGGGGCCGGCTACTCGCCCGGCTACTACGGCGACGGGACCGCCTGGAGCACGTTCGGCCAGGCTTGGTGCGCGGCGGTCGGCGATCGTCCCGAAATCGCCAACGGCTCATACCTCTGGTCCTTCGAGCCGTCGCTGCTGGGCGGCTATACGAAGGCGCGGTCGCCGCAGTGGATGCCGAACCAGGTGGGGTGCGCCGGCAACATGGTCGCCTGGCAGTACGAGCTCAGCTCGGGCTCGAACCCTGACGTCGACCACGACCAGGCGTTGGGGAAGCTGCCGCTCTGGTTTCCGTGAAGGATAAGAGGAACCACGGTCCCTCTTAGGCGAGCGGCAGCCTCTTAGACGCTTAGTCCGACCGCGGCTTCAAGCCTTCCGATCGGCTGTGCTCCGAGACCATCACGCTCCGCGAGAGCGAGATCGCTACCAGCCGCACGAGGCCGAGCGCGATCAGCGAGTAGATGAGGATCGCGAATATCAGCGACAGCTCGAGCACCGACTGCCCGCTGACGATTGTCGGCAGCAGGCCCTTGAACGGAGCGAGGAAAAAGTCTGTCAAGCCATAGATGAACTGGGCGAACCCCGCGTGAGCATTGGCTCCCAGCAGCTTGAGCACCAACCGGATCAGTAGTACCGCGTCGATGATTCCAAACAGGAGGTAGATGATCTCCATCGCGCGTCGCGCGGGCGTGGAGCTCTTGACCATCGACGCTTCCCGAGTTGGAGTCGAGCCGGTCTCATTGACCACGGTGGACTCTTCCCGCATCGTGCCGGATGCCTCATCACGAACGACGTTGGTTTCTTTGTGCTCCATGGCACACCCCCTCTTTCGAGACTGAAGGAAGATCTAGAAAAGTAAACGCGCGAGTCGCCCCGAGCACCCGGGAGCCGATCAGCCGGCCCTTAGCCCCGGAACAGCCACCAGGTCGCGGATGTCCTGTACCTGGCGCGTGATCCAGCGTGAGATGTCATTCGTACGCACCACGTCGCGCGCCGCCTCATTGCGCTTCCTGCGCTCTTGGGCGCTCATCGTCAAGCCCTGGAAGATCGCGTCCGCGGTGGCCTCGATGTCGAATGGGTTGATCGAAATGACGTGGGGCTGCAGCTCCTCATGTGCACCCGCGTTCTCTGAGAGAACGATCATCCCTTCCGCCCGATTGACCACGGCTCCCTCTTTGACGACAAGGTTGAGGCCGTCGTACACGGGATTGACCAGCAAGACGTCGAAGTTGCGCAGCGCCGCCATAGCCTTGCGAATGTTCTCGCCGAACTCGAGGCGGATCGGCATCCAGCCGCTGCGTCCGTACAGCCTGTTGATGCGCGCCGCGGTCTGCCGGACTCGCCGTAGGTAGGTCCGGTACGCGGCGACGTCCAGGCGTGACGGCTGCAGAAACGCCCAGAATTGAACCTGGCCACGCATCTCGGGCCGCTGGACGAGGAGCTTCTCGTACGCGAGAAAGCCTCTGACGATGTTCTTCGAAGGGTCGGTTCTGTCGATGCGGACGATGAGCCGCTGGGGGCGCCAATCCCTGAGCCTGCGCTCCTCAACCATCACGCCGTGTGAGAACGCGAGCCTTGTGGTCGACGCCACGTCGATGGAGATGGGGTACGCCCGTGCGTAGACGACCCTGCCATCGATGAGCACCGCCTTCTCCCTTTCGTCGACCTGAAGGCCGGCGTTCTCCTCACACGTCATGAGGAAGTTGCGCACGTCGAGGCTCGATTGGAAGCCGACGATGTCGCACCCCAGCAGGCCCTGGAGGATCGCCGACCGCATCTCTTTCGGCAGGACCTTCCAGTACTGGGGCGTCGGCCACGGGATGTGAATGAAATGCTGGATGATCGCTCCGGGGAGCTGCTCGCGGACGATCCTGGGCACCAGGTAGAGCTGGTAGTCGTGGACCAGGACCAGGGGCCGGTGCGGAACCTGGCGACCGACATCGATCACCTTGCTGGCGACCTGTCGGTTGACCTCGACGTAGCCATCCTTCCACGCGCGATGGATCCGCCCGTTGATGATCGGTTGCTCCGCCAGGTCCCACAGGTAGTGCTGGATGAACCACAGCACCGGGTTCGCCATCACCGAGTAGTACTGGTCGTACTGCTCCCGTGTCGGCATCACGTAATGGAGGTGGGTGTGAGACCGGATCAAAGGAGCGGTCCAGGTGTCGCCTTGGGTCTCGACCAGCTTTCGCTCGGGGTCGGTTCGTGCGCAGCAGACCCAATCCGCGGCGGTCACCTCCGCCAGCGTGAGCAGCGCGGTGACCACGCCGCCCGCCCCCCGGGCGAAGCCGCCTTCCGGTCTCGGCTCGTGCGGCGCCCGGTTGCTGACGACGATCGCCGAGTGGTGAGGAAGCGTGCGCGATACGTAAGCGCGCATCGACCCACCGGGCCGGCGGCGCTCGACGCTTCTCATGAACGGGCTGTCGGACCCGAGCTCCAGCATCACCTACGTTGGCTTCGGGCTTGGTGACGGACTGGCGGGTGGGCTCGGGGACGGCTTCGGGGATGGCGCCGGCGAGGGGCTGGGCGCCGCGGACGGGCTCGCGCTCGGCGACGCGCTTGGGGAGCTGCTCGGGCAAGCGCTCGGCGACGCCCCGGGAGATGCGGTTGGAGATGCGGTTGGTGAACTGCTCGGGCAAGGGGTCGGCGACGGGCAGGGTCCCTGCGTGCCGCTCAGGAAGATCTCCTGTGAGTCGCACCCACTACCGTGCACGATCCCAGACGGCGTCGAGTACCAGTCACGCATGCTGCGCGGGAGGGCGTTGACGAAGCGCCGCATGATGGTCTGGCCCACGCTCTCGCCGAACGCGCGTATGGTCCCGCCTCCACCGTTGGGGGCGGTGTTGCCGACCCAGACGCCGACCACGATGTCGGGGTTGTAGGCCATGATCCACGAGTCCGGGATCTGGCCGCGGCCGTTGTCGCTGGTGCCGGTCTTGCTCGCCATCTGCCGATTCCAGCCGAAGCCCCACTGGTACTGGTACTGCTTGAGCACGTCCGTGATCAGGTAGGACTCGGCCGGCGTGATTACGTTCTGACCGCCACCGACGTCATGCGTGTAAACCGTCTTGCCAGACGCGTCGTCGACCGACTTGATCACGTTCAGCTGCTGCTTCTGGCCCTGGTTGGCAAAGACCTGATAGCCCTGCACGTGCTCGAGGAGCGTGACGTCGCTGGCCCCGATCGCGGTGGCCAGCCCAGGATCGAGGTGACTGTTGATCCCCATCTGGTGGGCGAGGGCGATGACGTTGCTCATCCCCTCCATCTGCCCGACCTCGACGGCCGGGATGTTGCGCGAGAAGACCAGCGCAGTGCGGGCGCTGATCATGCCCATGCCGCCGTTGTCGAAGTCGTGGGGTATGTAGCCGTTGAAGTTTTGTGTCGAGTCGTTGAGCATCGTGGCGAGCGTGATCTTGTGATCGCGCAGCGCCGCTTCGTACACGTACGGCTTGAACGACGAGCCCGGCTGCCGCTCGGCCAGCACCACGTCGTACTGGCCGGCGATGGAATCGTTGGCGTAGTCGGCCGAGCCGACCCAGGCCAGCACTTCCCCGTTCTTGGGGTTCGCCGCCAGCAGAGCCGAGTTGTTGATGTTCGCCCACGCCAGGTCCTGGACGCCATTCGTCACCGCCGCCTGAGCGGCCTGCTGCAGATCGAGATCGAGCGTGGTGTGGACGACGATGCCGCCCTGCTGCACCGCCGCCGACCCAAACGTGGCTTCCATCGACGAAAGCACGTAGTCGACGAAATGCGGCGCCTTGCTCTGCCGGGCGGTCGGCTGGATCTTCATCTCTGACTTGACGTCCTCTTCGAACGCCTTGTCGGCCTCGTCCTGCGTCAGGGCGCCGACGGTCACCATACCGTCCAGCACGTAACGCTCGCGCTCGCGGGCACGGTCGTAATGGACGGCGGGGTCATAGGCCGCGGGCGCCTGAATGAGCCCGGCCAGGAATGCGGCCTGCGCGGGCGTGAGGTCTTTGGGGTCCTTGGTGAAGTAGGTGCGCGACGCAGCCCCGATCCCATACGCGCCGTGGCCGTAATAAACGCGGTTCAAGTACATCGTGAGGATCTGGTCCTTCGAGAAGCGTTCCTCGAGCGCGATTGCGAGGACCATCTCGTGCACCTTTCGCGTGACGGACTTCTCCGGCGTCAGCAGCTGGATCTTCACCAGCTGCTGCGTGATGGTGCTGCCGCCCTCATTCAGCCCGAGGTGAGTGACATCGACCCACAGCGCACGGGCGGTCGAGCCGAGATCGATCGCCCCGTGGTGGTAGAAGTTGCGATCCTCCGCCGCCAGCGTTGCGGCCGGAGCGTACTTCCCCATCTCGTTCAGATGAAAGTTGACGTGGTAATGGCCGGCCGGGTTCCAGTCTTCGATGAGTCGGCCGTTGCGATCGAGCACGACGACGTCGCCCGCCGCCAGGACGTCCTGGCTCGGATCAGGGAGATCCTGGACCGCCCATAGGACGTACAGGGTCGACAGAACGAAGACGACTCCGGTGACGCCCGCGATCCAAACCCGCTTCGCCCACATCCACTCGATGAGGCGGTGGTGGGCTGAATGCTGTGGACCGCGGTTGGTTGGGTTCTGAACCACCCGTCGCGTTCCCTCCTTTCCGAGCGCCCATGCGTTTGCGAGGACCCTTCGTAGGGCCGCAGCTCGGCAATGGCGCGCTACGACAGGACAACGCCGGGTCGGGGCCGGCTACTCGGAGCCGGGTTGGTGCGCGCTAGCTGAATTCGACCGCTATGTAGGCGTACCCGTTCGCAGCTACCGCCCATGCGGTCGCCACGTAGTGGTACGGACCCATGATGTTGGCGTAGTGCTCGGGGCTGTTCATGAACATGTTGTTGAGCTGCGCATCGTTGATGCCCCCGGTCCAGTAGCCGATGTTCTCACCGGCTTGCGAGCCAAGCCGGCAGCCAAGATCAAGGGTGGGTCCGTTCGTGTGATACGGGGGAACCCAACCCTGCTGCGCCAGCCGCGACGCGTTGGCCGCGGCCACGTTTGCCAGGCACGAGCTCCACGTCAGCGGTCCCAGGCCCCGGCCGGCCCGATCTTGGTTGATGAATGCCTGCTGGGTCGAGCCGACGACGATCGCCGGCGGCGCGGGTCGTGCCGCGGGCGGCGGCGCCGGAGCAGGTGCCGGCGCGCTCGCGGCGACGGGGGTCGGCGATGGGTCGGGGCTCGGCCGGAGCCGGTGGTTTTCCAGCGGGGGGTCGCCTGCGTACTGGCTCGCGTTGACTGTGGCCACCGGCGGGTTGACAGCCGCGATTGAGCGCGCGGCGTTGCTGTGCGCGTGCAGCGTCGCCGCGGTGGCGGTGCTGACGACGGCAACGAGAACAATGCCCCCGATCCAGGAGAAAACCCGCATGGCCAGGGGCAGAGTCTGAGGACGCCTTCGGGTTGTTGCGCCGTCTGTCGGGTAAAAGCTTGTAAAAGGGATCGCATGCGCGGTTTGCGGGCCCTTTTAGCTCTTAGCGGCTTCAGATCGTTTCGGGGATCCTGCTGTAAAGACGCTCGTGCGCCATCACGAGAAACGTTTCGGCGACTCGCTGCCAGCCCGATCGCTGCGCCCACATGAAAGTCATCGCGCGCAGGCCGAGTGTCAGCGCCTCATAGATCGGAAACCGTTGGATGGTGGCCTGCGGCCTCAATTCCAGATACCGGCGGAGGAAGCGCGTTCGGATCTGTTCCGCGGCCACCGTGTCCTCCCAGGATGCCGGCGCCGAGGGCACGAGATAGCCGCAGTACTTGCCGAGGTCGTAGCTCGTCTCGGCGACCGCGAAGTAATCGAAGTCGAGAAGCGTGAAGGCTCCCCCGTGGAAAACGAACTGGTCGTACTTGAGGTCTCCGTGTGTGGGCAACCACTCCTCGTCCATCACGATGCGGGCTCGATTGCGCAGGTGCGCCGTGAGATCGCTGAGAAGGAAATGCCCTTCAGGGTGTACGTAGGCAAATTGGTCCGCGACCCGATCGAGCCGGTCCAGCTCGTTCTCGAGCCAGATCTCGATATCGGTCTCAACCCCTGACTCGTGTATGACCGCGAGCGCTTCCGCGGCCGCAATGGCCGCACCCTGGAATTCCTCGCTCATCCGATCGCTGCTCACAGGTTCGCCCGGAATCGACTCCTCGAGGAGGAGGCCGTACTGCTCGATCCAGCCGAGTGGCCGGGGGAGGCGCAGCAAACCTGGCGGCTGGGCCGCGGAAGCAGCCCAGAGTCCCTCGACAACTCTCTGTGTGCGCAATCCCCGATCGCCTGGCTGCACCTTGCCATAGACCGTCAGCGGGCCAGCCGAGGTCTGCATCGTGTAGCGGAGGATGGCGCCGATCTCTGGCGTGTACCGCACGCGCTCGATCTCCACCTGCGGATGCGAATCCAGATATTGAGGTGCACGGTCGCCAAGCCCGAGCAGGATCTCGGCGACCGTCGCCGGGTCTGTGGCGCTTGGGAGGCCGGGCATCGCCGGATCGAACGGGTAGAACCAAAAGGCGTGCTGGGATTCGTCGAACAGACACGGAAGGCCGATCCCGCCGATGGGGTCGCAGGGGCCTGAGAAATGCCGGACGAGCTTCGCGCTGAGCTCGTCCCATGCTTCCCGGCTGAACGCGCCGCGGGCGACAAGCCTGAGTGAGCGCTCCTCCTGGTCTTTTCTTATGGAGACCTCGTACATCGCCCAGTAGCCATCGGGCGGGGAGAGCCTCGACGACCGCTTGTGGAGAGACTCGATCTGCCAGCCTGAGTCGCCAAGAATATCGGCCACGAATGCGCCCACGGCTGGCTCGTCGGTGGCCTCCAGCATGGTTACTAGCGACACACTCGGCGTTTCAGTTTTAAGCATTGCCAATAAGAACGCTGAGCGGGGCGTTCTGCGACATATCCAGTGCCGAATCGCACAAAGAGGTGCGTAAGGCATGCGGTCCGTGTCCAGGATGGCGGCGAGGGCAATAGCTCATATCCACGTGGAGGTGAGCCCTTTTGGACACGTTCAGCGAGTTCACCGCTGGTCGGCCGCCATTTCTGCATCGCGTCGCCGTGAAGCTTTTGGTCTTCATGGCCGGTGTGCTGTTGATGCTGGCGCGGACGTCTCCCGCGCTCGCTGCAGACTCACACGGCGACAAGGGCAAGGCTGCCGACAAGACGAGCGCTTCGGTGGTCGTCCACCGCGGCGATCACGCACCTGCCAGGTCCGACCATCCCATCGGCGGCGGCGCCGACGGTGATGGCAGCGGGGGTGGCAAGGACAAGCACAGCGCGAAGTCGAACACAGCTGCGAAGGGCAGCGGCGACGCGAGCGGCAAAGGCAACGGCAACATCAAGGGTGGAGCCGGCGCCAATGTGACCGGTCACCACAAAGAGACCGGCGAGAACAACTCGGACAGCCGAGGCGACGTCGCCGGCGGCAAGAGTGGGAATGGGGACGACAAGTCCAAGGTGGATTCGGCATCGGCTGAAAGCACGGGCGCGAGCACCGGCACCACGGCCGGCAGCGCGCAGACCTCCCACTCGGGCGGCGTCTCCGGCAGCACCGCCAGCACGGGCGCCAGCACCGGCACCACGGCCGGCAGCGCGCAGACCTCCCACTCGGGCGGCGTCTCCGGCAGCGCCGGCAGCACGGGCGCGAGCATCGGCACCTCGGCCGGCAGCGCGCAGACATCCCACTCGGGCGGCGTCTCCGGCAGCACCGCCAGCGCGGGCGCCAGCACCGGCACTTCGGCCGGCAGCGCGCAGACATCCCACTCGGGCGGCGTCTCCGGCAGCACCGGGGCGAGCACCGGCACCACAGCCGGCAGCGCAGCGACGTCCAACTCGGGCGGCGTCTCCGGCAGCACCGCCAGCACGGGCGCGAGCACCGGCACCACGGCCGGCAGCACAGGCAGTGGAGGATCGGTCGAGGCTCAACTCGCCGCCATGCAGAAGGAAGTCCTGCAGATCAACGCGGAGATCTCTGCGGCGGTAAGCGCAGGCGAAGTCAGCTCAGCTCAAGCCACTGTGCTCGAGCAGCAGCTGGCGCAAGTGAAGTCGGAGCTCAGCGCAGCCATTAGCGCCGGAACGGCCACGTCGGCTGAGATCCGGCTGATGGAGCGGCAGCTAGCGTCGATTCAGGCTGAGCTCAACGCGATGCTGAGTAGCGAGACCAGCACCGGCAGCACTGGCACGAGCACCGGCACCACGGCCGGCAGCACCGGCGTCAGCACCGGCACCACAACCGCCAGCGCGGGCGGAGGTGCGAGTGGCCAGGCCGGCGGGCCAACCGGGAACAACGGCGGCGTGAGTGGAGCGACCGCGTCAGGCGGCGTCTCCGGCGCCACCGCGTCCACGGGCACCGGTGCGGTGCTCGCGGCAACAGGTTTTCCGATCCTCGGCGGACTGCTGGGCGTCGCACTCGCCCTTCTCGGAGCCGTCGGCATCCGGATCGGTCGTAACAAGTAGCGTTTCCTATGGAGCCGGGCTCGCCACCGTGGCGGGCCCGGTTTTCTATGCGTCGGCCTGATCGGCACCATCGTCATCGCCTTCCTCGGCGCGCCTGAGAGATTCCTGAACCCGGGGGCCCGGGTTTCGGGTGCCCCCCGGCATACCTCACTTGTACGGCGACTTGACCGCCCCCGGAGCGCTTTGATTTAAGCCGGACAAGACTCTTAGGAGGGGCGACGTGGAGCTAGCCACCGTGCCGGCCGGCCGCCGGCCTGACGGTGCGTCCGGTTTGCGCGAGGCAGGAAGGTTGCGAGCGGAAGGCCGGCTCAGGCCACGGCAGCGCGTCCGCGCCGTGCAGCGGCTGGAGAAGGCGCAGGCGGCGGCGTCAATCGCCCTGAGCGCCGTGTCCTCCTATCTCGAGGCAGAGATGGAGCTGCCGTCGTTCTTCGGCCAGCTCGCCGAGACGGTTGCGGGGTTGGTCGGGGCACGCCGCATCGCCTTCTGGCGCCTTTCACCGCGTGGAGCTCTCGCCGTCCAGCGCGAACCGTTCGGCTTCCCCGCGCAATCACCGGTGCTTAACCTCAAGATCCCCCTGACGCTCGATGGGGACGGCATCGCCGAGCGAATAGTCTTCCGCGACGAGCTCGAGCTGGGCAACGGCACCTGCCCGCCTCTCGACGAGTTCTGGCGTGAGAACGGCCTGCTCGGGATGCGCAACTCGATCGCGGTGTCCTGGCCGGCCGGCGACCGGCGGATCGGCGCCCTCGCCGCCTATGACTCCAGGCGTGGCTTCACCAGCGACGACGCGTGGGTGCTTCGGGTCGCGGCGATGGCCACCGGTCTGGTGTGGCAGTACCGCGAGGCCGAAGAGGAGCTCGACGTCGCGGTCGAGCGATTGGAGGAGGCGATGGCCGCGCGCCGCCAGCTGCTGGCCAACGTCGCCTCCGGCGGTGACGTGGCCAGGCGAAGGTTCGCGAGCGCTCTTCACGACGACTCGCTGCAGCTGCTGACCGCAGCCGAGCTGCAGCTGGAGCGCATCCGCAACGACAGCGCCGAAAGCCGCCAAAAAGGGCAGCTGGACCAGCTGGCGGCCACCATCAAGAGGGTCGAGGATTCGCTGCGCCGGCTGCTGACCACGGTGAGCCCCGATGCGCTGGACCTGACAGTGGGGCTGAAGGAGGCGATCCGCGACCGTCTCGAGACCTTGCGCGTGCACACCGGTATCGAACCTGATGTCGATTTGCAGTTTCCCGACGACCTGCCGGACGAGGTGGAGTCGGTCGTCTTCAAGAACGTTGCCGAGGCGCTGACAAACGTGGAGAAGCACTCCCATGCCACCCGCATCCGGGTCGCCGCCTCAGCCCTCGGCGAGGGAGTGGTGATCGAGGTGGCCGACGACGGCACCGGCTTCGTGGTCGACGAGTACATGCATGTCCCGGGTCATCTGGGGTTGCTCGCGATGAAGGAGCGCGCGCAGCTGATGGGCGGCTGGTGCCGAATCGTCAGCGAGCCCGGCGAGGGAGCCAGGGTCGAGTTCTGGGTACCGACCGCGTAATCGACAGAAAGGAGAGGGAAGAAACATCATGGCCGGCAAAGCGGTAGCCCAGGAGAGCACTGACCACAGGGTGATGCTGCGGGTTCTCACCGCGGTCAAACGCGGCGACTTCACCGTGCGCATGCCGATGACCTCGACCGGACAGGCCGGCAAGGTCGCGATCGCCATCAACGACATCATCGAGTCGAACCAGCGCCTCGAGCGCGAGCTGCGCCGGCTCAGCAAGCGCGTCGGCAAGGAAGGCCAGGTCAAGCACGCGTCGATTGGCGACGCCGGCGGAGCCTGGGCCGCGACCCTCGACTCGATCAACGACCTGATCGAGGATGTGGTCCGCCCCAACAGCGAGATGGCCCGCGTCATCAACGCGGTCGCAAAGGGCGACCTCTCGCAAACCATGTCAACCGACATCGACGGCCACCGTCTCCAGGGACAGTTCCTGGAAACGGCGCGGATCGTGAACACGATGGTCAACCAGCTCCGTGCGTTCAGCTCGGAGGTGACCCGCGTCGCGCGCGAGGTGGGAACGGAAGGCAAGCTCGGCGGTCAGGCACAGGTAACGGGAGTCGCCGGCGTCTGGAAGGACCTTACCGACAACGTGAACTTCATGGCCGGCAACCTGACCAGCCAGGTGCGCAACATCGCAGAGGTGACGACGGCGGTCGCCAACGGAGACCTCTCGCGGAAGATCACGGTCGAGGGCCAGGGCGAGATCCTCGAGCTCAAGAACACGATCAACAC
>Ga0207684_10001110_pt1 | contig 30080 bp, 33 predicted proteins | sample KBSK5501metaG_FD_184342 | JGI IMG/M metagenome (GOLD analysis project Ga0207684, IMG submission 184342) | Corn, switchgrass and miscanthus rhizosphere microbial communities from Kellogg Biological Station, Michigan, USA - KBS K5-50-1 metaG... | ecosystem: Host-associated > Plants > Roots >...
GAGGTACTTCGGCCTTGATCGATGAGCCACTCGATCATGGTCACATTGTTCTGTTCAACACCGAACCGGGTGCAAGAATGATCTGGCTAAACACGGTTCGTCTGCTATTGAACGCAATCGTCTACGGCCCTTCCCAACCAGCCAAGGAAGAAGATTAAACGCCGGAAGCTTGTCGCGAAGCGACAACAATTCTCAACCAGGGGCTAATCGCTAGCGAACCCGTGGACTCCCACGGAAGCTTGTCACGAAGCCACACCAATTCTCAGCCAGGGTTACAGCGTTAGCGAACCGGTGGACTCCCTCGAAAGCTTGTCGCGAAGCGAGAACGATGCTCAGCCAGGGGTTGGTTCGGCTTGGCCGGAGAACCCGTGGACTCCCACGAAAGTTTGTCGCGAAGCGACAACAAAACTCAGCCAGGGGTGATCCGGCCTTGGCCGGAGAACCCCTGGATTCCCCAAGAAATACGCGCCGGCCCTGAAGGGGCCGAAGAGACATTGTGCGCAACGCGACAACAAATTTCACCCAGGGGTGATCCCGCCCGCGGCGACAGGAGAACTCCTGGATGGGCCACCAATTACGTGAGCCCCTGAAAGGCCCGCCCATTGAACTTGCCATTCCCCATCCTCACCGTCCGCTCATCATCATGGAAAAAAGCTGAGCCCGAGAACGGTCGTTCTCTCCTTCTATCCATCGGACCACAGCAAAAAGGAGGATGCTCAGAGCTCCACAGGCTAACAACGCGATCAATAGTTTCATGGTAGTACCCCTGCGTCTAGTTCGACGCTCCCATGAAACGACTCACCAGCTGATACAGTCCGCTCCAGAACTGCGGATTGGCCTGGACGCACACCGCCACGCAAACCAGCAATATTAGAACGCCCGCTCTCAGTTCCTTCATGGGTGATCACCGATAAAGCAGATCGAATGCCAAGTGAGATGATTCGGGTGTAAGTTGCTGTTGATCAGCAAGTTACGTTTAATAGACAATTCGAGAACCGCGCTGAAAAATCCCGCTTTTCGAGGGGGTCATTCCCATTTGCGGGATGAAGATACGACAACATGCATTCTCCCAAACGCGACAACCTCCGAACGCCGTTCCCTATGAACCCGAACGACCCACCTTCTTCTTCACCCGATGCGACCTGGTAACGAGCGGACTTCTGCCCAAAGCAAGACTGCCAATCTGTTCCCGTTCGTATGCCCTGATCTCCTGGCGCAGGCCCGGCTCCAACTTGCGCATTTGATTACAAACAGTGTGGTAGTAAGCCCGCATAAACATGCGTCTCGACTCTTCGGTCAGTGCACGTTTCGAAAGAGACTGAAGCTCGACAGCGCGGAAACTTCGCATCGCCTCCTCTTTGATCTGCTGTAATCGCTCCCGGCTCTTTGCAATCTGTTCCGGCGAGACCCAATTTTCGTCTGGAGGCGGCAACGTCTCCAGAAAGTCCGGTAGAATACCGGGCAAGAAATCCGGCGGAAACTCGAACCGGGGGCCACGCGGCAACGCATTCGATTCGGGCAACAGATCGGGACTAGCTTGAGGCTCAGGGCCGCCAGTACGAGCCGGCAATTCCTGCGCGGTCCCAAGCTGTTGTAGAGCCAGAGTTGCTAACACCGTTACCCAAAGAGCTTTCACAGCAGCATCAAGAACGAGCCTACCGCGAAGACAAACAAGATTCCACGCCGAAGAAACACCGAAGAGGATTGAACAGAAGGCCGCAAAGGTCACGAATGTGAACCGCTAGGAATGCGCGGATGCTCACTGACGGGTCACGATATCCATCGAAACCACTCTTCAAAACTCTTCTTCGTGATCTTTGCGACCGCGCCCGTAACGCTTCCGCCTTTGGCGGATGCGGGCGGGCCTTCTGTTCAACTCTTCAGGGCGTGCCCCCAAAAACCATCCGCCAGTACCACCCGACAAACTCCCGGCCGCAGAACAGCCACAGAACAGCACCCATCGCCAGATACGGTCCGAATGGAATCTTGGATGACCATTCCTTTCGGCCAATCAGCATCGTTCCAACACCGTAAATCGCGCCGATCACGGATGCGGCCGGAATCGTGAACAGCACACCAGCCCAACCGGTAAACGCTCCAATCGCGGCGACCAATTTTACGTCCCCTAACCCCATCGCTTCCCGCGGAAATTCCGCGTAAGCAGTTCGCCCTTCCAACAAACGGAGATCGGTCAACGGAATTGTGCCCTGAGCCGTTTCCAGCCGGTCATGATAAAAGCTTAGATCAGCCGCTGGAAAAGTTTTGTCGTTGATTGTTACTTCTTCCGCGCGAATCCGGATACGATCTTTCTCTCGGAAAAAATGATCTACCCACTGGAACGGTTCGCCATCAATAACGATTTGTGCGTCGTCGGGCAAGGCTTTCTCGAAATTGAACCGAGCGGGCGTAGGCAGAATCACTTTGTAACGTCCGAATGCGATTTTGCCGAGTTCACCGATGGCAAAAAGCAGCCCGCCACCTAGCAAAGCGCCAACTACCGACAGTCCAATAGCAGTTAACCGCGACGAAGTCGCCTGTAACTCCGGAAAACATAGGCTCGCCAGAAGCCCGGCTCCGATTGCCGGCTTACTCAAAATGTCCGGGATCAGGAAAAACTCGATATCAATGAAAGTCGTCATGATCAAAACTGAACCAAGAACCCAGATCGGAATCGCCAACGGAAATCCGAATCGCCAGAAAGCGAGCGCGAAGAACGCTCCCGTGATGATTTCAACTGTCGGATGACCAGCATGGATCCGTTCTCCACATTCTCGACGGTTAGGCTGCGGAATCCAGCTGAGAACTGGAACTTGTTGATACCAAGGGATCGGGTTTTGGCAGAGCGGGCAACGCGAGAACACTATTCCCAGAAACGACCCCTCGCGCGGCAGCCAGTAAATGCAACGCCAGAAAAAAGAGCCGCAGGCCAGCCCGACTACAAAACTCAGAACAATCCAACTCACGGCTCGTAGGGCCAGCTCAAGACAGTCGAATCTGATGGCCCCTGGCCAGTTAACTCGCGATTCTTCTGGAGAGCAACTGCCAATGACGTTGCCGATGCTTCCATTACCTGTTGAACCTGCAGATACTCCTTCCGGCGTTCAGGAAAAGCCTGCCATACTCCCGTCCGCTCCAAGTTATTCTGACAGGCTCTCGCTGCCTGGAGGTAGTATTTCATTTTCTCCAACGCGGGCTTTCCGATCTGCTCGAAATGCCTTCTCGCAAAGGCAGACTTTTTTCGTTCTTCCGGCTCGGGCGCCATCAACAAAAACCGGTTGTACCACATCACAGCTCCAGTCAGAAGCCGCTCTGGATCTTCAGTATTTGACCGAAATTTTCGAATCGCCTGATCCGTGATTTCTATAGCGCGCTGATGCCGGCGCTCACGCTCGCCCTCGGCCCACCGTTTGACGGCATTCGAAAGCTTTTGCGCTTCATTCTTATTGTCAGTGCCAGCAACCTTGGCCGTTGAATCCTTCGCGTGTTCTTCCGCTGTGCCCAGTTGGGCCTCTTGATTGGTATGCGTGCTACTCCCCGGCGCCGCCTGGTCCTCATCGTCCTCATCCTTCAATTGAGTACCATTCATCGACGCAAACTCGGTTTGCGTGATCTCAGTCGTGAGGAAAAGCAGATACACGTCGTATGAGGCGTAGTTCCCAGGATCGAGCTCGAACGCCAGCCGAAGATTTTTCTCAGCTTGCTCAAGCGCTTGCTTCACCTCGTACGGGCGAAGCGGGTACTGTTCTACCGGTCTATATCTGAGCCTACCCTGGAAGCCTAACGAGACCGTTCCAGCATCAAGCCATTGCGAAAACGGGTTAGCGACGAGCGGTGGACGCTGTTCAAGCAGGCCGTGATGATATGACGTGTTCGCCTGCTCGGTGAGTATTCGCGCGACCGTTCTGCCGAATCCGCTCTCTTTAATCGCAAAAGGATTCCATCGAGGCGCGTCCGATGGTGCCCACTCATAATCGCGCAGGTTCATCCATCCAGCAAAACAGAGAGCAAGCGATAGTCCGACCAAAAGCAACCGCGTGGTACTCTTTAGAATGTCGATTCTCATCTAGGTTTTTCTTTTCGCGAAGCGAAATTTCAGCAATTGCGCGTACGCGCAATTGGTCAGGCGTTTCGATGCTTCCAGAGCCGGAGCCCGACCAGGAACCCAAACAACAGGACACCGCAAAAATACATCGACGCGTTGAGAAACGGCCGCATCGGCAGCGAACCCCAGAAAAACGTCAGCCGGGAAGTAAAGTCAGCAAAATGAAGATGTGGTCCGATGCTCCAGACGATATCAGCTACGCCGGCAAAGCCGCCATTACCACCCCTTCGCGCAGCATCGACGACTTCAATTCCATACATCCCGTAGAGGTTGAGCAAAAAGCCGCAGGTAAACGAAGGCGACGCATCCAAATAATTCGTCAGTGCAATGATCAAGGCGGAAATGACTCCCTGCGCCAAAACCGCAAGAAACGCTCCTTGCAGGTTCACAATTATCCAGTCTCCCCATTGCACGTCGGGTGCCTTACCTACAGCCACACTCAAGACCGCCGCAGAGAGAAACAGCGCGGCGTTCAATAGATTTGGAATCGCGAACACCGCACAGAAGTACTGAAAATCACCGACGCCCAAACTTTTCCAGAATCCCCGCAAATGATTCTGCCGCTGCATCGAACCCAACTTCGCGGCAACAAACCCAACCCAGAAAATTGAACAGAGCCAGGCACACGCCCAAATCGCTTGTGTACGAGCGGAGAAGATAACTGTCGGATCATCGTTGGTTGGCGCAAAGAACTGTCCAAAGACCGCGCACGCCAACAGGAGCAGGACTGGCAGAATCCAGTCGTTCTCACGAATTACCTGTCTCCAATGGAGAGAAAAAATTGATTCCATATATTTAGCGAGCCGCGGCAAGCTCGGCCTGAAGGTTAGGCGCTTCAGTCAGCAATGCTCGAATCTCCGACCAAGGCTTCGAAGGCGGCACCGTCCAGATCTCGCCATGGGACACTAAGAGGATTTGCGACGGCTCAACCGGAATTTCAGAAGGATGCATGCTCACCAGCAGATGCCGATCCTTCTCGGTGTTTTCCAGCCAGCGACTGACCAGATAATCTCTGGCCTGGAAATCCAAACCGGAAAACGGCTCATCCAGCCCGAGGAAATTGACATTTCTCGCCGACGAAAGCACCTCCCCGAATACAACCCGCGCCTTTTGACGGTTCCCTTTCGAAAGAACCCCGTAACGCTTATTTTCCACCTCGAGATTCTTCACCATTTCCTCACCCAGCTTCCGGAGCTCGGGCGTCGGCGAAAAAGCCCTGACCATTTCCAGAGGAGTCAAGCTTGCCGGGAATTCGACGTCATCCGACAAGTACAGCACCCTGGTCCTGGCGATCTTGCCGGCCAGCGGCGGGAGTAGCCCCGCCAGAGTCTTCATTAAAGTGGTTTTCCCTTGGCCGTTGAGCCCAAGAAGCAGGGAAACTTCGCCCGCTTTAAAAACGAGGTCTTCGGTCAATGTCGCGACCGCCCGTTTTTTGTATCCGATGGTTAACCCGCGTTCGATCTGCAGAATCATGCAAACGTCCTTGATTTCGCTAAGCTGGCTCATCGGCATGGACGCTACAATGTTTAGCAAAATCTATAAAAATTGTAAATCTCATGGGACCGTTGCCGTATTTAGGGGTGTCGGCACTGCACCAGCTCAGGGAAAATCATGCTTGATCCAGATTCTCTCACCCATTTCATACTCACAGCCGCCGCGGGAGCGATCGGGGCTAGCATCGGGTCATTTTTGAACGTCTGCGTTTACCGGATCCCTCGCGGGCTGTCGGTGAGCCAGCCCCGCCGGTCTTTCTGCCCCACCTGCAAGCATCAGGTCGAAGCCCGGGACAATATCCCTGTATTTAGCTGGCTCTGGCTTCGGGGCCGCTGCCGGCACTGCAAATCGCCGATTTCCGCCTGGTATTTTCTGGTCGAGCTATTCTGCGGCCTGGGAACAGCCTTTGCCTTCGTCAAAGGCGGATTCGCCGCTGCCGGTGGTTTCCTACTGCTGTTTTCACTTCTGTGTATCGCCCTGCGGACCAGGCACTCCCGATATCGGCCGGGCGCAATCCTTTTAATGGCCCTGATCAGCGCAGTCTCTCTCGTCCTGCTCCAACGCCAGATCACGCTGACGACCACTCCATCCGTGATTCTCGTTTGCACCGCTGCAGGGCTGCTGATCGCTTCCCGCTGGACCAGTTTCGGTCAAACAGATTGGAAACAGAAACTGATCGTAGTTTGCGCCGCCCTCGCCTGCGGCGGCCTGGTCTCCGTGATACTAGCCGCTGGCTTCTTCCTCATCAGCCGTTCCGACCGCTGGACCAAACTCCCAGGCTTAAACGACGCCCTCCTGCTAGCCGGCGTCTGCGCTGGATCTCTCATGCGGTTTTGAGGGGAAGGACTCAGAACTCAGAACTCAGAACTCAGGACTCAGAACTCAGGACTCTGCATTCTAGATTGCAGATTCTAGCTCCTAGATTCTAGCTTCTAGCCCCTAGCTCCCGCATCGGTACTTTTTTTCGAAGCCTTCTTATACCCCATATCGGCATCATAAAATCCGAGCAGGAATTCCAGTGGTGACTTTAAGCGAAGGATCGCGGAAGCCGCCAATCATCCTGAACTTAATTCCGCCTTTGAGATCTCCGAGTCTCAGCAAATATTAAGACGAAGATCTCTCGGGCTGCGATCTTTCGAATACGTTGCTTCCCATCTGCTCGAAAAACGTCCCAAAAATCCTAGCTAGACATGGATCAAATTGATTCAGCCAAAGGAGTACTAGACGGTCAGGTTGCAATTGTCACTGGCGTCAGCAGTGGACTGGGCCGGGCTACCGCGCTGGCTTTGGCAAAGGCTGGAGCTAGAGTCGCATTAATTGCAAGGAGCAAAGAAGAACTTGTTGCGGTCGCGACGGAGATTGAGGCGCATGGAGGACGCGCGTTGGTATTGCCGCTCGATTTGGCACAAGGAAACGAGGTATTGACAGTAGCCCAGCGGACCATTGCTGGGTTCGGACGAATCGACATACTTATAAACGCCGCTGGCACTGACGTTCCAGGTGCGATCACTAATCTAACGCTCGAGCAATGGGATCGGGTGCTCAATGTTAACCTGCGTGCATCATTTCTGCTTGCGAAAGCGGTATTCCCCTACATGCAGCAAGCAGGGCATGGCACCATTGTGAACATTTCCTCCGTGGCGGGTAAGCGCGGCTGGGCAAAAACTGCGGCTGAGGGCCGCGCCCACGGAATTCGCGCATGCGTCCTGTACCCCGGCGGGATGGCGACCAATTGGGGCGATTGGTCACGAACGACATCAGGTCAGCATCAACGCGACCCGCTGCCAGCGACCAAGGCTCTGCCTCCGAGCGAAGTCGCTGCACTTATTGTATGGATTGCTGCCGCGCCGACGGAGTTGGTGCTCAACGAAGTAATTGTTAGCCCGCTTGAGGAAATAGGATGGCCCTAGTGGCCTTTTTGCGACCGTCTCGTGGCTCCTCCCTCCCGCTCCCTCAGCTCCAAGCCTGCAGTCCCAAAGAAAATGAATTAAACCGCAGCCTCGCAGCGCGGAAGGCGCAACCACGATAGTAGATTTCGGCGCGGCGCCACGGCGTTATTTCACGCGGAGGAACACAGCGCGGCGAAGCCGCAACCAAATTTCTGGGGTGAACGAACGCCGCGGGTTTTGGTAGGAGCGGAGGATGCAAAGCCAAACCGCACCCATACCACACGGCGTTCCTAAAAGCTTCTATAGCAAATTTGGTCATCACGTCACGGCCACTCTAAGCGGCTTTGACCAGATCCGCTTTCGGGGCACGCTGCGGATGCTCTTCGAACCACCGATCATGGAACGCTATTTGGGCTATTGCGGAGTACTGATTAAGGACTTTAAATCCTTTGCCGAGAGCACGACAGCCAAAGTTAAGGCGGCGGCCATCGCAGGCAGACCGCTGCAATATCTGCACAATCCAGGGGTGGCAAAGGAAGAGTTGGCACGTGAGCTAGCGCGCCGGGACAAAATTAAAGAAGGTCTCATCACTATCTTTAGCGCGGTTGAACCTTGTCTTTCCTACTCGGTTCGCGGCGATCACCAAACTAAGCAGGTGAGACTGGTTTTGGAGACACGCAAATGCACGCATTTTTACCACTATTACCAACACCCGCGGTTCGGATTAATCCACGTGAGGCTTCAGAGCTGGTTTCCTTTCAACGTCGATATCTGTCTCAATAGCCGGGAGTGGCTGGCCCGGCAAATGGATGCTGCCGGCATCGACTACCACCAAGAGGATAACTGTTTTATCAGCGTCAGTGAACCGATTGCCGCTCAGAAGTTATTCGATCAACAGTTGCGTACCGATTGGAGCGCAGCGCTGGATGAACTTTTAGTACAAGCTCATCCCTTGGCCGAGCAATTGGGCAAGCCCATCGGACAACGCTATTACTGGTCGGCGACCCAGAGCGAGTTTGCTACCGACCTGTGTTTCAAGAATGCTGCCTGCCTCGCAGAGCTTTATCCCCAGTTTTTGCATCACGGTATTCGCAGCTTTAGCAGCCCCGATGTGTTGCGCTTTTTGGGCAAACAAGCGCCAATGCAATTTCGCGGAGAAGTCAATAGCACACTCAAACGTCGGCCCGGAGGGGTGCGTATCCGCCATACGGCCAATGGTAACTCGATCAAAGTTTACGATAAGGCAGGAAGTATTTTGCGTATCGAGACGACCATCGTCCATCCTGAACACTTCAAGGTTTACCGTCCAGTGCGTGATGATGCCCAGGGAGAGCTAAAGTGGCAGAGACTGCGTCGCGGAGTGCCGATTTGTGGCGGCGGGCAGAAGTCAGTCGAGCCGCTAATGAGCGTTACCTTCAGGCCCTAGCTTCTGTGACCGGAACTACCCCTCTTTTTCAAAAAGCCGCGCCACCTGCGACCGAGCTGTCGCCCACTTTCATCGGGAGCCCGCGTTGGGGACAACATTAACCGTTCAGCAAAGAAATTTCACTCTTTTTGTGATCCATCGAGTCTGGAAGGGGCGCCGGCATTTGCGCCTCTATACTACAAATCGATTTGAAGAACCGAAGTGTCAGAGCTGAGGAAAAAAGTCACTTTTTCTCTCAGCGCTGAAACTCCGGCTGCCCCAAATCCTTTTGTAGAGAATAGCAAGGCGGAAATCCCAGAGCCGCCAGACTAACAGAGGACCAACGCTATGGACGCCACTTTCAATTTCAGTTTCGGGTGCGCTCAAGCATCACAATCGAAAGCCCGAACGTCCGACCGGTTGCTCGCGCGACAAACCCTGGAGAGGATCGCGGTTGGACTGAGCCTGATCGCCCAAGCCTTCGGTTTCTCGATCTTCGGGACGCTTTTCATAGTGAACAGGCATCAGGCAGAACTGAATGGTTCTGCCGGCGGCAGCTTCATCGCAATAATCGGCGGAATCAGCGCCCTCTTAGTGGGCACTGCGTTCCTTATCGCCGCTTGCCTGTACTGGAGGTCATGCGCCAGGCGTTCTGCCGCGTTGGTGGTTAGCCGTAAGACATTCTTCGAAAGTAGAACCGCTTGAACGAAGTTAGTCTATTTTCTAATAAGTTAAAAAGCGTTGATGGGGTTGCTGGGGTAACGAACCTGCTCCGGCTTGAAAGAATGTCGAATTTGGCCTAGTGCACGACCTCAGACGCAAAAAGACTCGGCTGGCGATTCGCTTACGGAAGCCTCTTAATTCGGCGCGGAGGTCTTGCCTTCCAGACGATAGGTTGAACCGTCTGCACGGCGTCCAACGACCACTATGTCGGGCGAGGGGTTATACGTCGCGCCAATACTCTGATTGTAAGCGGGCGTTACGGGAGTCTCCTTGCCAGAGCGCGAACCGGGCGTTGCAGGAGCCTCTTTGCCAGAGGGGGTTGATCTGCCGACGACTAGCACCACGTCGGGTGACGGATAGAAGTCCCTGGCGCGGTTTTCTTCGTGCAAATGCCGCTGGAATGCTTCGAATATCGCCTGACTATTCGTTAATCCAAATTGGTATGACGGATCGTTCGCCAGTGCGCCCGCTTGCCGCCGCGCGTCCAATTCCTCAAATGTCGTGTTAACGTTCACATTCTGGGCTTTTGCTAAAGCACAAAGTCCGAGGCCGGTTGCGATTAACAGTATTGTTTTCATTCTGTCTGGGATGGGTGAATCCATAGATTGTATTCAAGAGTTCGTATGAATTCAAACGCGGGACGCGGGACTCGATACTCGCAGCCGGGAAGTAATGAGGTTTCAGTTCTGGACCGGTGGCCTCCAGAAAATCGAACCCAGACGGTCCTGGTTCATTTGTGAACGGTTGACCTGCAAAGCGATAGCGAGCGCATCGGCTGACTTCTCCAGGAGCTGCGCGGCCTGGAGAAACTCTTTCCGACGCTCGGGAATTGCTTGCCAAAACCCTTTCTTTTCCAGATCGTGCTGGCACGTCCTTGCCACCTGAAGGTAATACTTCATCTTATTCAGGGCCGGCAACCCGGCTTCTTCGAATTTCTTTTGCGCCTCCGCAGACCTTCGGCGCTCCGCAACTTCAGGTGCCAACAAGAGGAAACGATTGTACCACATCGCCGCGGCAGTCAGATAGCGTTCCGGATCCTCGGTGTTCGGTCGAAATTTCCGGATCGCCTCATCCGTGATCTGTATTGCACGCTGATGCCGGCGCTCCCGTTCCTGCTCTGCCCATTCATGGAGGGCGCTTGGCGGCTCTTGTGCCTCGGCCTGATCAGCGGCTACCTTTGCCGCGGAGCTATTTTGTTGCGCTTGTGCATTACCTGAGCCGGGGTCTGATGCTCCCGGGTCCCGTCCGGTGCGTCGCCGTCGCCATCCTCATCCTTGAACTGAGCTCCGTTGAGCGAAGCGAACTCTGTTTGCGTGACCTCGTTCGTAAGGAAAATAAATAAACATCGTACGCAGCGTAATTTCCAGTATCGAGTTCGAAGGCGAGACGAAGTTTTTTTTCGGCTTGTTGCAAGGCTTGTTTCACCTCGGAGGGGCGGACCGGGTACTTTTCGACCGGTCGATATTTGAGTCTTCCCTGGAAGCCCATTGAGACTGTTCCTGCAGCAAGCCAACGCGAAAGTGGATTAGCAATCTTCGGCTGGCTCTGTTCAAATAATCCGTGGTGGTAGGACGTATTCGCCTGTTCGGTGAGTATCCGCGCCAGGGTTCTGCCAAATCCGCTCTCTTTGAGGTACATCAGCCGGGTTGGGGGCACGCTTCCGCTGACCGGAGGAATCAACCCGGCCAGGGTCTTCATTAAAGGTGGTCTTACCCTGCCCATTAAGGCCAAGCAGCAAGGAGACCTGTCCCGTCTGGAAGACCAGAGCGTCCGTCACGGTTGCGACAGGCCGCTTTTTGTACCCAATCGCGAACCCTGTTCTATTCTGAAAATCATCATTACGCTCCGGTATCGCCCACGACCAATCGGCAGCCGCGACCCAGGATTTAACGAAATTTTTGATAATTTTCAGAATCTAGCGAAGGTTGTTTAGCTCAAGCCAGGACCAATTTGTCCGTAAATGAAACAACGAAAGCCAATAATACGGGAAATGAACCTTAAAAAGATGCTACTTACGACGGCACTCGGCCTGACTGCGAGTGCACTAAGCTCGTACGCGGCGCAGGTAAATGTTATCGACGTTTTTAATCTTACCGGTCAAGGGCCACTGTTGATCACCAATTCCGGTGGCGGTAACCAGCACCAACAAAGTAAAGATCCTGTATTCGCATTCAATGCCGGAAATCTTCCGCGCATCATCTTTCAGCGGTTACAGTTCAGCAGTCAACCATCCGATTACAGTTACTTACAAATCTACAAAGGTACGGTTACAAAGAATCAAAACCCGCCAGCCGGATCGCCCATAATAACCGGTAGTCTTGCGTACGGTCCAGCCGACCCACCGGATCTCGTAATCGACTTCGGCGCACCCAATAATGCAGCCTCGCAACAGATACAGAGTATCTTACTAGCCGACCCTAATTCCGTTTATACGGTTGCCGTAGTGCAAGTTAATGTCAACACCCAAAATGGACACTTAAACTACACTACCAGAGGTTCCGTACAATTCCAATTCCCGAATTTGAAAGTGATTAATGGTCAGCTTAGTACAAACTTCGACATTACCACGCAGCTGGGCAATGGTTGAAATTTCTCACCAGATTGGTGGATTAAGGTAAGTCGCTCCAGGGCCAGGGTAGCGGGGAGAGGAGTCGGCGCAGAAAGATCGAGCGCTACTGGATAATATTCCTTAAGCCTGGAACGGAACTGGTTTTCGATTTTGACTGCCAGCCCGACGGGCGTTGGCCGGAGTTTCGCACTTCCTAAGAAAGTGGAAAGCCTTCTTTGCGCACGACCAAAGCAAGTATAATCTGACGAACATCCGCTCCGTGATCACGACTGTAGCCGTGGGCAGCTAGTGTAACTTCTCCCGCCTGGTTTGCAAAGTAACAGTTCGCGGTTGGCTCCGAAAGAGATCTCGCCATCTTCTTCCCAGATGACTTTCCAGGGTTTTTGTACTCAATAGCTTTATCGAGTGCTCGATAGAGCCGGTCTTTGGCGGCTACAACGTCGTCGCTCTCCAGAATCACGTCCATGGCGGTTGTGCCAAACCAGCGTTTGGTGAATGCCCAGTTCGCTCTACGGATCGCAGAGCCGATAGACCGTCAACAACTCGATGACTTTGGACCACTCCAGGCTGCCACGGCGATCCTGAGAACTCATCAAGCTTGGGCTCCTGCCAGAGTTGGGTCCCCAACCAGCAAGCATCAAATTGTCGAGGATCACGCACCGAAACCGAGGACAGCAACCACCTCGCACACATCGGGCGCGTCCGGCGGAGCGGCGCCTTCTCGATCGGTAAAGAGCCGGTATTGTCGGCTCCCGCCTTTCTGTTTGGATCACTTCGATCGAACGTTGCCACCGTTCAATCTGCGTAGTGTTGAGTTCCCCTAGATTTAGGAGACGGCGGTGGATTGTCCGCTTGCCACTAACTCGCACGGCTCTCACGCAGCAAGTAGTAGACATGCTCCTTTTGATCCTTGCGAATAATGTGCCGCTCCAGAAACACGGGCTGATTCTGTCAGCAATCAGCGCGCTGAATCGAGGTTAGGTTGTCACACAGGCCTAAAGAAGCCTGCTCGTATATAACACCCTCAAAATCGGTATCGAAAAATCACCTACTTCCGATTTTAGTAGAAACTGCGAAAGATCGGTTGGGCAGTTGCAGGTGCGTAGGCTGGACAGGTGTTAGACTTGGACCGAGAACACGCATTGCTAGTCGTCCGCGAAAGCCGCCACCAGTCCCTTCGTGTCTTCAATTGCGAACATATGTTGCGTATTCGTATCGACGAAAAGCACAGCCGGCTCGCTCGATAAACTGGGTCGGTGCAAGTAGAAGATGGACTTGATCCGAGCCCATTCGGTCGCGATCCATCGAGCGCGCGCTTTAGGATCTTGTCCCAACGCACGCCGTTTAGGTTTTTGCCAACCGAGCTTTAGTTTCTCAGCGTCCTTTTACCGTGATGTGCAGGACTTCTTTAAACCGATCGAGTGGCGTTGCGCCTTGAACTCGCCCAAGTCATCGATGCCCGTCAGGCCGCCCGATTCAGACGAAAGGAACTGCGTGAACGCACCGTGCAACCATGGCAATTGCCCTCGACCGACCGATTCCTAATTTGTTCGTTCTTTCTCGATCGTGAAAAGCAGGTTTAGGGCCGTGATCGGCGGGATCAGCTGTGGATCAGTCACTTCGGTGAGTGTGGCGGTGGTATTACTTGAACCGACCGAGCCCCCACTAACATTTGTAAAACTCAACGGGTTCACTAGGCTCGACGTCGGACCCGGCGTAGCAACCACGGCCACCTGTCCAGTCAGTTTTACTTGCAGATTTGTTGGGGAAATGCCGTATCGGACTTGCGGCGCGTAAAGACTTGTCGGAACCGGCGTTACCTGATTGAACTCACCGAGTAGATACAATGTTTGATTAGTGACGATCGATAAGCCGCTGGTGAATGCGCTGAGATCGGTGGTGTTCATAATCGCGACGCCAGGATCGCTAGCTGTGGAGGGGTTGTTTGGCTCGGTCGTGGGGTTCGAGCCGATGTAGATGGAATAAAGGCGAGCCGGACTACCCAAAGCGTTGACCATATTCCCGACATCGATTACCAGGATGTTGCGGTCTCCTGTAGCGGTGCTTGTGTAGTTCATGTAAGGCGGCAAGCCTCCGGATGCGATGGAAGTTTGCGTAAACGTTTGATTTGTTGTTGCAGCACTGTCTGGGAAACCTAAAATCTGATCCGGGCTACTCGAAGGATCCGGCAGGGCAATGATTTGCACAGTAATAGCTCCTGCCGCCGTGTTGGTCGTTGGGGTTCGACTAGGGTTGTAAATGATTGTCGAATCAGTGCCGCTGATTATGACGCGGATCCGGCACCTGTAATACGGCCGTGCATAGAGGTCCCAATGCGTCGGGTTGCCCGGAGCAGCCATGTAAAAGTCGTTTCCCGGCATTACCGGCACCAGCAGTACCTTGCCGTCATTTCCAGCCACAGAAACCGGCGCCGCGGCGCCGGGAGTTTGCGTCAGGGCCATTTGTTCCCGCGTTCCAGGCTGGTCGAATGCGCTATCTGTACTATCTGAATAGGCTACTCCGCCGACGGTGGCCGGGTTGACAACGTTCACCTGCTGCCGCGAACTGACGCCGCTATAACTTCCGCCAGATAACTGAATCTGGTTTCCAGAGATGGAGCCGGTGACCGAAATGTTGTTTCCCCAAGCTGTTCCAGAAGTATCAGCGCCAACCTGGAGATTCGCATTGCCCGAGATCGGAAGCTGAGAGGGAATCTCGTACACCGACAGGATGTAATTGGCCGGCGAGCTCGGATAGCGATTGACGCTGGCTGGGCCCCCAACGATTCCGGCCTGGTACTCGACGGTTTGCTGGGCGGTTTGGTAGACTACTGGGATACGCCACCACACACGGCGGGCAACAAATTGGTTACTGGGCTGTTTGTATCCGAACCGGATAGCAGGATAGATGACCTGCCCCCAGCGATTCGACGACGACAATTTCGTGACGGTCGCTGATAACCCAGTGTACTGCGAACCGAGAAAGAACTCCTGAGGAGTGGTCGAGGCATTTGCCAACGATAAAGTCGTGTTACCCGACCAATTCATTAATGGGGGTTGCACCGTCGCGTTGTACGAGGGCACAAGATTCGCCACACCGGATGTTCCGCCGAAGGGCACCTGTTGGTTGTATCCCTGGAAGATGCCGAGAAGAGTTCCGGCGGTATCGCCCATGTTAGCGGGAGTCACTCCAGTTAACCCTGGGAGCGCCGCAAGCTCTGCCGGATCCACGTAGCTAGTAGCCCGCAGGTTGTTGACCGCATTGGTCATGATCGCGGTCCAGTCCAGGATAGGGCCGGTGACGCCGTTAGTGCCCGGGAGCATTCCCGTCGCAGTGTGTTGGAGAATTTCCCGCATCAACGCGTCTTCGCGGGTCGCAACGTCTACCTTAGCCGAAGCGAGCCGGGCCCTGTCCTGTGAGTAGGAGGCTGCCACGAGAGATGCCGCGACGGTCACGATAAACGCCAGACCGATGATCGACACCAGCAGGATCAGCGATGCTCCGTGGTCACTTCTTTTCCGCAGCAAATTGGTACCAATCATTGTTGGATCCGTTTAGCGTGACGAGCAGGATTCCAGGAAAGGCTTGGGAGTTTGCATCGAAGGTAGCATTGGTTAGCTGACCGCCAGCCAATTCCCAGTTCGGCGTTGCCGAGAATGCACCGCTGTTATCTAGGAAAACATAAATCCCGGAATGGCCGTTGATGGTCTCAAAGGAAACCACGGCCTGCCGGAAGGTGCTGTTGGGCTGGCGCATCCAGAGTCGAACCGCCGGCCCGGTCAACACGGGCGAGCCGTTGGACCTTGCATCCGAACCGGACGCGTAAATCCGATAGTCCTCGGCGCTCCCGATTGTCCTTGTCAGCAGGAGCCCAATGTATGGTGCATCCTGGGCCAGAAATTTGAATTTGGATGTTTGATTCACCATCTGGATATGCGCGTTGAACATGCCGATGAGCCCACTCGCAACCAGGACAGAAATCCCCATCACCAACGCCAACTCAATCAACGTGAAGCCGCCCTGTCGTCGCTTCTTCATTCGGATCGATAGACTTTGCTGACCTTGCAATATTTTCGTTGTCCATCCTGATAGACGATGTAGGACTCCAGCAGATAAGAAACTGCGCCCGTGACGGGGTCCGTGTAATTATGGTAGGTCCGGATGACGGTGGCCGTCACCGGCCTTGCGGTCGCCGCTGTTGGCGGCACCGATAGCGACGGCAAACGGCCGATGGTTACCCCCTTCGTGGTGACGGCTGCAGGGTAGACCCCCCAACGTCCTAAATTGGGTATATCATCGAAAACGTACCGCTGCGCATACGCTGTTTCGATTGCTGCATAAGCATCCGCCATGCTTTGCCCTATCGACCAATTTTGCAGCATACAAGCCGATGCCATTGTCTTCATGCCGAATAGAGCGATCGCCACCAGCAAAGAGAGAGTAACGGTCAATTCGATGAGCGACCATCCGCCTTGGCGAGCAGAACGACCGATGGTATGATCCTTCCGGCTCAATATTGTCCTACGTCCCATAGGCCATCGGTTTGTGATCCGGACGGATCGTAAGGTGCGCCACCAAGAAGCGCCACTGGCGGAAACTTGGTGCAGTCAATCGTCGGCACTTGACCATTTACCGAAGGTAGGGTCGGCCAGGCGCCGTTCGGCATGTATGGCAAAAGTTCCGCCTGCGTCAAATTTCCGACTGGGGTTGACGGGTTATCCGACAGGTACATCAGCTGCGCCGCTTTGACCGCCCGGAGCATCTCTCCGGCGGCCCGACCATCCCGGTAGGCGTAGTAAGGCTTAATACCCAAGGACGCGGCGCCCGCCAGAATCAGAATCACCGCAATTGTTACCGACAACTCGATGAGTGTCGTACCGCGCTTCGAACGCGAGTGGAAGAAGAGCTTCATGGCTGGCCGATCTTCGAGAGAGTGTTTTGACTTGCACCCTGGTTTTGCCCAAAATTTGAACGCAACAAATCCGGTGATTTCGAGGGGTTGTCGCCCGGCCTCGAATCAGTTGCAGGTTCAAAACTGAAGGCTTGCGCCAATACCGGCTGAAGCTTCTTGGCAAGCCCGGCGTCAAAAAAGCCGTCTCCGCGGTATATTCGGGCAACTTTCGTCTGCTGTGGTTCTTGGGTGGTCTGATTCGATCCGGAAGGATTCGGACCGACTGGCTGAGCAAGAGCAAGCGTGTTAGCCGCAGCATGCTGTGGCGAAGTTGAAGGAGCGACCGTCAATGTAGATCGGGCCGTGGCCGGTGCCTGTGCTGGAACTGATGGAGCAGTCTGGGCAGCGGTCCGTCGAACGCCGATCCACCCAAACGCCAGGAACAAAACAAACATTAATGCTACTCGATTCATGCTATTACCTTTATGAAAATTATGCTTGTGACTTAACGGCCCAAATTATGATGGATTAAGTAAATAATGCTCCGCTCCGTCACATCCCCGAACTCATCATTTTGATACCAGCCATGATGATCGGAAGATAGCTGCCGAGATAGATTGCCCCAATCACCGACACGGTGACGATTTTACTGACGGTTCCGACAAGCCCGGTAAAAAACTCAATCCGGTTACCGGTCTCTTCTTCATACAAATCGCGCAACAGCCGAAGTTGTTCGGTCAAATTCGATGCTTTCTCTCCGATCTCGACCATGTGTGAGAGCTGCGGATCGAAGGTCGTGTACTTGCGTATTGCCTCGCCCAGGTTCATCCCGAGCGCGAGCTTTGACTTCACCTCCTGGAGCTCCTTTTCGTGCGGCGTATTTTTCAGGGTACGAGACGATGTCTCCAGGGCATCCGCAATCGGGATATTGTTTCCGACTAACATTTCAAAGGTGCCGATGAACGTGAGCTGGCGGAATCCCCGGATGATCTCGCGAAGCAGCTTCCAGCGGCTCAGGAGCAGCTTGAATATCATGGTTCGAAACGAGACACTGAGCCAGCCGACGAGCAGGACCGCTATCACAGCAATTGTCGCGGGAATGTAGACGGCCTGGAAAAAATGGCTGAAAGCGAACACCGCGCCGCTGAAAACATCCGGCTGTGTGCGCATATCGTTGATCATCTTTTCGACGTTCGGAATTAAAAACGTCATGGAATAGATGAGCAGGCACCAAAGAAACGCGAGGACGCCGCAAGGCGTCAACAAGGCCTTCCGCAGCTTCCCCTGAAATTCAGCGTTGGTTTTCAACCTGCGGGCCAGAGCCCGAAGCGCGGCAGACAGATTGCTCGCCAGCGTCCCCGCTTTCACGAGGCCGATAAATGTGGAATCAAATCGCCCGGTCGCGGCGAACGCCTTGTAATTGTGATCTCCTCGATCAACCGCTGCGGCGACAGATTTGAGGGTCAGCCGCAGATCTTCTTTGTTGACCCGGGCATTGTAAAATTCCAGCGCCCGCGGCAGAGGGATTTGCGCGTCGAGCATCGCCGCCACACTGTTACACATGACGATCAGCGGTTTCCTGGGAAACGGCTTGATTCGTTTTTTCTGCTTTTCGACTTGAGGGATAGCCCGGACTGCCGACCAGCCTTTTCCTTCAGCAATCTGCATGGCTGTCCGGCTGTCCGGCGCAATCAGCGAGACGGTACGATTTTCTGCCCGGCTTTTGCCGTATTTTTCCAGGACGGTTTGGAGTGTTACGATATAGGTTGCCATTTTTTGTCCCTCTGGGAAATCAAGCCGAGTCTGACCGAATCGGACGCACTGAGCAGATCGATCACCCCTTGATACAACAAGCCGAAGGCGAGATCCCGCAACGACGGCACCTGGTAGTGGTCGTAAACGAAGTTCGCGATCTCGATCGAGGTGAGGTCCCGCTGCATGATCAGTTCGGTGACCTCGTCGGTGATCGGCAGAACCTCAATCATCGCCTGCCGCCCAGCATATCCTAACTGGTTACAATTGGTGCACCCAGGCCCGGCTCGATAAATCGAATGACCACAGAAAACGTCGGGCAACCCGAGTTCGTCCACGATTTGATCCGTGAGCAGCATCGGTTCTTTGCAGAACCCGCAAAGTTTTTTCGTCAGCCGTTGACCGCAGGCCGCTTTCAGAGTTTCCGCCACGTAAAACTTCGGCACACCTAACTGCACGAGACGAATGATGATCTGCGCCGGCCAGGTAGTATGAATGGTCGACAGCACCTGGTGGCCGGTCAGCGCTGCTTCGATACCAAGTTCAGCAGTTTCACGATCCCGAATCTCACCCACCAGCAGGATGTCGGGATCGGAGCGCATGCCGGACCGGATATACAGCGGGCCGTTCTTCACATCCTCCATGTTTACGTGGGTAACCATCGGCACCTCCTCTTCGACCGGGTTTTCCATTGAAATGATGTTGTACCGGGTGCGGAACAACTCCTTGATCATGGCGACGAGCGTGGTGCTTTTGCCGGAGCCCGTCGGCCCGCTCATCAGAATCATGCCATCTGGAAGGTTCAGCGCCTGTTTGATGTATTTCATCGTCGCCGGATGCAGCGCTAATGAACCTTGGCCAAGCTTCGCGCTGACGTGCGACTTATCGAGGATTCGCAACGTGTAATGGAAGCCGCGATAGGATGGAAGCCGTTCGGCCCGAATCGCAATTCGCCGGTCACCGAGCCGGGCGGTAAACCGTCCACTGAGCGGCAGGCCCCGGTTTTTATCCATCGCCTCGAAGCCCATCAACTGCGTGAGCAGATTATCGGTCCGCGCGATCAGTTTCAGATCAAGGTCCTTTCGCTGGATCAGGTCCCCCTCCAACCGGTAGGTGTAATGAAACCGGTCTTTCTCGGTGAGCAGATGAATATCCGACGCTCGCCGCGTGATTCCCTCGTGCACAATCGCCTGCAGGTTACGGACTACGCTGTCGTCCGCCGGAGCGTTCAAATCGAAATCTTTTACTTCCTCTTCACCGTCATCGACCTCGAGTTGCCGGATCTCGTCCTGGGTAATCTGCTCGATCCGCCGGTTCCGTATGAGAATCGCGTTTATTTGCGCGGCATGCGTCAGCACCAGCGATAGTTCGAGCTCAGGGAAACGCTTTTCGTAGAGTACCTTGAAATGACCGTACGGATTGGCGATCGCCACGGTCAACCGCTCATCACTCCGGCACAACGGCACCGTCTTTTCTTTCCGCAACGCATCCATGTCGAAGGCGTCCAGCAGATCCGGATCGACCAGCCCGTCGAGATTGTGCAAGACGGGAATTCGTCTAAGCGCTCCAAGCGCGCCGAGGGCGTCGGCCGGTTCGACGCGGCGAACAATCTCCTCGTTCGAGTACTCGCTGAGCGCCGGGATCTTTTCCCGTAATGTCGCGACGAGCTGTTCCTCGACCGGTTTGGAAAGGGCAATACCGAGTTCAAAGGCCATAATCAGTCCCGAAATGTGTCCGAATCATGGAGTCCCAGTGCCGCGCCGGAACCAGTACGTGAAAAAAGAAACGCGGCCGGGTCTCCTCAGCCTCCAGCGCCGATTGAATCCAGTGCGCTAAAAAGTCGCCGGCAAGCGGATTAATGCTCCCGGTCGTCAACGTTGAGGGAGTTCCTGCATCAAGGACAACCGCTCCACAGAGTTTGCACGCCTCGAGAATTTCCGGATGCGCTTTGTAAAAGGACTTCGGAGGAGCAATCCGATGGGCCATCTCCCAGACGTGAAGTTGGGCATGGCTGTTCAGCCTGCAGGCCGCTGTCGCCAGTTTCCCTTCATCCGGGAGCAGGAATTGGAGGGTACAGTGGCCAGAGGGCGGTTCCTGGCCAAGGTTGTTGTTGTAAACTTGCAGCTTTTCTGTTGCGGACTCCGGATCCAGCATTTCAGCCTGCGCAAGCGCGTTGACCGTGTGAGCTGCAATCGCTGTCGCCAATGCTCGCGGCCCAACTTTCCCGACCGGCCATGCCCCGGCTCCATGCTCGGTCGCAAGCTGCGAGTCTGCTGGTTCATTTAACCTGAACTCCGAAGCGCGGTGATCCGCCGCGGGGTTTAACTTCAGGCAAAGCGCTCCAACTTTGGTTTTCATGGTCATGGCTGTGGGTCAGCGACTACTGTTCAATGCGTTTGCTTGTATCAAACTTCGGTAGGGGGCGCGTTTCCAACGCGCCCGCGCCTCCGGGAATTCGCTCTGTCTCATCCGCGAAATTGGTCGGTTCGGAAAACCGACCCTAGCGAAATCCGTCAGTTTGCCTTTACCGCGCATCCTCCTTTAGAAAGCTTCGAACATCCAGCTGCGCTGCCGCCAAATTACCGGGCAATTCATCTGGCCCGAAGCGGAATGGCTTCAGTTTGTGGCGCTGCAGCGTGACGTCGCAAAACTGCACTCCGCGGCGGTCAACGCTTTGGATCCACACCACAAATTGCTGGCCGCTCAGCTCCAGGATCAGGAGGTCCCCTTCATGGACGGACCGCGGCCCGATGAGCACTTCGCGGCTAGCAATGTTTACTCCACCGATAGGCAACTGCTCGATGGCCTGTTCCAGTGTCGGCCCTGTGGGTACGACCGTGGCCTGAACGGGTTGATTCGGCTGGCTGGGCGCAGCCGGATGCTCCGCGATGCGAGGAAGGTTCTTAAATTTCCCGTCACTCGCGACCCCAAAAGGATCGACCCCACGCCGATGAGCCAGCAATTTACCGTCCTTTAAGCTGATCTGCTCATCTGCCTCACCAATTTGATCGATAATTGTGTAGGAGCTCTGCCCACCGCCGGCTGTAATCGCCTTCTTACTATCATTCGGTCCAGTCTCCCCCAGTGCAGCAACCGCAGGCCAGAGCATCGCCAATATGCTCATCAGCCCCAAAGAAATTCTGTGAAAACCTCGTTCCATTTTTTTTTATTGTTAGTTCAGCTCACACATCCAGGAAGCGCCGCGAGCGCCCTGAACGGTTTTTGTCATTCCGCAATCCGCATTCTCTGCTTCCCATTCCGCAATCCGCATTTGTTTTAATTCTCCGTAACGACGAAGTACGACAATGTCGACTCCAGGTAGGGCGCGGAAAGTTGTGAGCCGGCAGCTCGCTGGATCGATAGAGTCTCCAGCAACAGATTTGGACAACGTGTCTCCCATTCCAACGCCGCGACGTTCAGCGGCTCCCAGCGCGAAGAAAATTTTAGCGATAACCGGTGACCTTCACTGAAAGCAGGACCAATCGGTGAGGCGCCGCTTTTCGAGTCGTCCAGCGTCCGTTCGATTTCGTCCGGCGAAAACTTTCCCAGAGCGGCGAGAATGCTGCGATCTACTCTCGCCTCGATATCATTATCAGAAAGCAGCGCCTGCAGCAGCGGCACCTTGGCCTGCACCGGCTGAAGTTCGCGATTCAACACTTCGACCTGCCTGATCCTGTCTTTGTGCGCGCTGAACTCCGCTACCCTTATCTTGGTAAAGTTTTGAAAACTGATCAACGCCCAAAGAAGGACAAAACCGGGAAGCCCGAGAACAAACGCGGGCAGCAGCAAATCAAACAACAGAATTGCGGAAAGATATTTCTTCATGACTAAATCGCGGTTTTCTTTGGCTTGGGCAAGGTTGGCAAAGCTAATGGATCGTTGGCGGGGAAATTTTCCGTTACAACGAGCCGGAATTTGTATGGTAAAATGGCGCCCTGGCCTGGCGTGCCGGCCTGAGAATTAGCCTCTTCCCGCAGATCCGCCTTTACAGTCCGATTGCCCGAGACGGCGAAGCCGGGATCCTTCAGCCGATCGGCAGTTGAGGCAAACAGTTTTTTGAGGGTTGCAGTCTCCTTGAGTCGCTCCAGTTCGCCGCGTCCCTGATCGCTGCAGACCCCGTCGATGATCCATTGCCGGTAAAAGCCTCCGGGCTGAGCAGTCGCACTTGCGCCGACGGGTTTCGAGTCCGCCTGTTTGATCGAGTACTCAAGTTTTTCCCAGACGATGTCTTTTGCCTCGGGAAGGAGGCCGAGCAGAAAATCCATCGTCGACCATGCCTGGCTGCGGGGCGTGAGAATTCTGTTCCATTTCACCAGATATTGTTTCGTACCGGCCAGCCGTTGAAACTCAGCCTGTTTTCCCGCCATGATATCCGGCAGTGTTTGGAGAGCTTCACTGCGAAAGGCGGTCGTGACAACAACGCCAAAACAGGTAATTAGCCCAACCAGACACAGTGCCGCACAGAGCCGGCCGATCCGCAGCCCAATCATCAGGGTCGCCAGGCCTCGCGACAGTTGCTTATCCCGGGACTCCTGGTTATCCGGCCAGAACGTTTCGCGACTGAGAATCCAGAATCGCTGGAGATCACCTTGGATACCCAGGGAGAGTGGAAACTCTTTAGAGGACCATTCGCGATACTCCAACAGGAATTCGGGACGTTGAACAGTGGACTCTTTGAGCTGCCCGTGCGCGAACTCGTTCACTACGCCCCAGAGAGTTTCCTGGTCCGGGATCTGAATCTCGATGCCGTCGGCGTTCTTCTGGTTTCGCCGGGCGTAAACATCCAGTTCATGAAATAACAGGGTCGGCTCCTGCGTGCCGCAAGGGACCAGGAGCAATACGCAGGAATCGGCAAAGCCAAGTTTTTCAAGCAGGGAAAAAAGGTCGTCGCCAAACGCGGCGGGCACCTTCTGCTGACGATGCGGCAAAACTTTGAAATCGAGGACGCCATGATGGACAGACACGAGAACAGTGAAGCGGTCGTAGAAGAAAACGAAGCAGTGCGGCTTCTCTTCGCTAGCCTGCTCGTAAAGCTTCAAGTAAAGGGCGAGCATTTCGACCGGAGCCGAATGGACGGCAACTTTGATGCCGGAATCCGCCAGCGCTTCGAAAGCCGCCAGAAACTCTAACTGGTGCCGCAATACCACCGCCCGCTGCCCGCTCATGAGCGGGTAGTAACGCCATTGGGCGGCTGCATCCGGATCGCTGGAGTGATCGGTCACGACCCCGGACGGATTTTCCCGTACCAGAGCGCTCGCGTGTTCGAAGAGTCCGGGATTTTCGAACTCTTCCTGTACGATTCCCTGATCGAGCTGGTCGGCAAGGTGCAGCACGACGCCAAGACCGGCGTGTTTGCCCTGTTGCACTAACTCCTTCACCCGTGCCTGCAGGACTTCCGGTTGCCCGATGTCCGCAACGCTAACAATGGGACCCGCGGACCAGGAGCGTGTTTTGTCAGTCCCGGAACAGGCCGTCGAGACGACCTGCTTTCCGTCGTAGTACAGGTGCCAGCGGATCGACTGGTCCAACGCTCCCGCAAAGGCGTATGGGGAGAAAACCCGTCCTAGCTTCGCCTGCCTTCGCGCTTGGCGATGGGCTGCTCGTAGATCAGAAAATTTCAAGTTGGCCTGCTGAGACATAGAGATTTAGGAATGTCCACCGGCTCGCATTAGCGAGCCGGTAAAGACTCATGATAATGTGCGCGTGAGGACGATGGTCGTTTCATGCGTTTTTGCTGTAAACGTTCTGAGATTACCAGTTCGCTGTTTGCGCTGCTGTCAGCGTATGAGGACCCGGAGCGGCGGACACGCAGGTCGCATACTGAGCGCCCAGCGCAGGGACCGTGCCGGTAACGTTATAAGCCGTGTTCCCTATCGGGCATGTTGGCACAGCTCCGAAATAGCCGTCACCCGTCAAATTAGCGGCGGTGACCGCATCACCGACATTCAAAAGATGGAGGTTTTGATATCCGCGGACCGCCTTCTGAATACTGGCCATGTTGACGAGGCACGCTGATCTGTTCGCGCCGTCTCTCCACGCCGTCACGCCGATAAACAGCACTCCGACGAGCAGCAGGATGACTGCGATCACAACGGATAACTCGATGAGAGTGGTACCGCGCTGGCGGGCCCACTTATTGTTAGGTTCAAGGTAGTTCATTTTGGGTAGTGTTTTCGATTCTTGTCAATTGGAAGAGCGGTTGTGTCGTTACGTTAACGGCATTACCAGTTCGCCGTTTGTGCTGCTGTCAGCGTATGAGGACCCGGAGCGGCGGACACGCAGGTCGCATACTGAGCGCCCAGCGCAGGGACTGTGCCGGTAACGTTATAAGCCGTGTTCCCTATTGGGCATGTTGGCATAGCTCCGAAATATCCGTCACCCGTCAAATTAGCGCCGGTGACCGCATCACCGACATTCAAAAGATGGAGGTTTTGATACCCGCGGACCGCCTTCTGAATACTGGCCATGTTGACGAGGCAGGCTGCCTTATTCGCGCCGTTTCTCCACGCGGTGACGCCGATAAACAGCACTCCGACGAGCAGCAGGATGACTGCGATCACGACGGATAACTCGATGAGAGTGGTACCGCGTTGGCGGGCCCACTTATTGTTGGTTTTGATATAGTTCATTTTAATAGTGGCTAGTAACCAGTGGTTAGTGATTGGTGACTAGAAGTATTGGTGTTAGTTTTACTTTGTGGTTTCTTTGGTTTTGATCGGCCGATTAAAACAGAGTTTTTAGCGACCTATTTGTTCTCCAGGCCGGTGACCTGGTAGAATTGTTCGTACACCTCCGGTGTAATTCTTCTGGCGTTCAGTAACGCTTTGAGTTCGGCGTTCCATTTGCGATTGTAGGGCTTGTTCAGCCGTTCCTCGACATCCTGGAAGCCCCCCTCGGCGTATTTGCGGATCGCGTTGCGATCTTCGATCTCCTGGATCGCGAAATATTCGCAGCAGACTACGTAACGCCCCGTCACGTCCGGCATCAGACCTTGCGACAGGATAAACGAACCGACATCGGCGAACTGCTGCAGGATCCCACGCGCCTGTTCGAGGCTGAACATCTGGCGCATGCGCCCCAGCGTTTTGCCGGCGCCGCGCGTGTGGAGCGTCGAAAGAATAAAGTGTCCGGTCTCCGCGGCTTCCAGCGCGATCCGCAAGGTCTCGGCTGTGCGGATCTCGCCGACCAGAATGATGTCGGGTTTTTTGCGCAGCGCGTCGACCAGGCCCTGCTCAAAGCTGCGTACGTGGGCTCCGACCTCCTGCTGGGTCACCAGCGCCGGAGCTGGTAAAGGGGGCGCCGAAGGTCCGGCTACTTCCACCGTGTCGGAATAGACATACTCGATCGGATCTTCGATCGTCACGATGTGTTTATTCTGGCTCCGGCGAACCCAATCGAGCAGTGCCGCCAGCGTAGTCGTCTTGCCGCTACCAGTAGGACCGACTATCAACCCGATCCCCTGGGTTTTGCCGACGCGCTGCCGGAGCGATTCGATTACCTCCGCCGGCATCCCGAGTTGTTCGAGCGATGCAATCTTGTCGCGCAGGACGCGAACGCTCACTCCAATACCACGATTGGAAAAGTGAGCCTGCACACGATACCGGCCGTTCTTCAGTGGGCTGCCCTGGCCGCCCCCTTCGCTGGCAAAATCCAGTTTGCGTTCCGCCAGGAATCGTTCCTCCAGATCGGCTTCCGCTTCCTCCGAGCCGATCCCGAGAAAGACTCGGCGGCTATTATAGAAGCTCTGGAGAATTTCGAAGGCGACCGCTGAACTGAGCCTCCCCCATTTCGTGATTGGCCTGGTGCTGCCGGCCCCGTTCGCGTAGATCATCCGGTCGGTTTGGATCTGCAGATCGGAGAAACCTTCGGTTTCAGCTATATCCATCAACTCCGCCAGAATCTTAGCGCCGGCACCAGTCGCCTGGGAGAGCGATCCAGTGTTGTCGCTTGCGACCTCCATTTCCGAGTCTCGCTCTTCGTAATCGACATTGACGTTCATAGTCGGCGCCAAAGGCGCAGCGGTCGAGCTCTCGGAGTTCCCTCCGCCGAACTTCAGGGTAACAGCTTTCAAAGATGGTGTAGTACCGCTCGCAGACATAACTGGGTCGTTCAGTAGCTCAATTTCAGTAGCTCAATTCGACGACGATTCGAAAAAGTTTAGTATTTTCTGTAAAAACCATGTAACTAGCCAGGACACGATCCTTGCCGAGAATGTCGGTAGGGGCGTTTCCAACACGCCTGCGCTTCACGGAACCAACCTGTCTCACCCGCGGAACCCGTCGGTTCGGCCTGCCGCGCCTTCGGCGGGAAAACCGACCCTGCTAAAGGAAAAGATTCGCGCGATCTTTGACCCGAACTTCCAACAGGCCGCAGAATGAGGCAGCCAAAGAAAAATTCAATTAATCTCTAAAGTTTTGTCCCGCTTTGCCGAATCACTGAGCAACAGCCATGTCCGGTATACAGAACCAGATATGGTATACATGATGCTTAAAGACCTCGCTTCAATTGAGGTCACCGCTCAGATCGGCGATTCGCTCTACGCGTTGATCCCACCGGATGCAAACAACCAGGCGATCGCACTGGTCATGTATCAGCCTGTCAACTCGCCGGATCCTTCGACCAGCGACGAATCAACAAAGCTGTCTAGGATGTGCTGGAACATAATAACTGGTTCACCGCGACGTACGTCATTCGGCATATGAGCGCCAGCGATCAGCCGCTGCCGGCGGCAACGCAGTTCTGGGTTTGCTCTTCCGCCGGACTTGTGACTCTGACAGATAATAAAAGCATTTCCGCGGCCGGTCCAACACGCCAGGCTCCCGGGAGGATCAAAGTTCATGAGTGGTCCGCGTGGAACTATGGGTCCCCAGGGGATTGCACCTGGGGGGTGTTGCTCTTCGTGGGATTATGCTTTTTGCGTGCCGTTTGTTTAGACGCCCTGACCGGGTTCTTCTCCGATTCTTGATCCTGGGCAGTCCCAGGCGCGTTGCGAAGCTCCATCGCGTTCGCATTGGCGCGACCTACCAGGGCAGGATCGGCGAGGTCACGTTCCGGACCAGTCATTGTCGCCTGGTTGTATTCGCTGACCGCTACCGCCCGATCTGGCCGTTCGGCTTGGAATGCGACAGGAGTAATGATGAAAGCCAGGTTCGTCCGCGAACGCGAAGTAGATTTAAAGCGAAAAGCATTTCCGACCAGCGGAATACTGCCCAGGACTGGCACTTTGTTGTTCGAGACGGAGTTGTTAATGGTCACAAATCCACCCAGGATCAAACTGTAGCCGGTGGGAACCCGCGACAGGTTGACCAGGTGCGCTTCGTTGACGACAGGAAAATTGTTAGTCACCGTGGTTCCGCCAACGCCAGTCGTCGCCGGAACCTCGCTGATTATCGTCGATACCGTGCCATCAATCTGGAGCCGAATGGTCTTATCCGGCAGGATGCTTGGCGTCACCAGCAGAGCGGTACCAATCTCGCGGTTTCTAGCCGTGTCGGACGGATCAAGATAGTACCGGACATCGGTGGAAGTTTGCGGACCGGCTACAGTCGAGATGACTGTTGAAACGACAATGGGTTGGCGAGTCACCACCCTGATGGTTGTCGGCTGGTTATCCTCGGTGATGACCAGCGGCGCGTTCTCGGTGTGCGCCCAGGTGTTTTCCAACAGGGCGTGGAGCACGGCAGTTACAGTCACCGGCCCGAGTATCACGTTCGTTCCTTCGTTCCCTAAATTGGCAAGCTGATTGGCTGGGTGAGTCACGCCCAGGCTCGGAAACGGCTTGAAGCCGAACGCGGCATCCAGATTGGTTTGCAGGGTGCCGGAAATGGCCAGCCCTTGTTTGCCGAAGCTCCGCGACCAATCCACTCCAATATTTTTGTCGCCGGTCGTAGTGATGCTGATGACACGCACCTGGATGGAAATCTGACGCCTCGGCACATCAATGGATCTGAGGTATTGCTCGATCTTCGGGATCACGGTCTCATTATCGCTCACCACGATGGTGTTGATCTGCGGCTCAAGCGTTGCGGTGCCGTGATCCGGTGTTAAAAAATGGCCGAGCATGCGCTGGATGTCATCCTGCCTAGGGTGAAGGTACTTCAGCTCGTATCGAAACTCTCTCTGCGGCAGCGTGGCGATCTGGCTCTGGGTGAGCGCGTACAAGGTGGAGCCTCTCCGATAGAGCACCAGATTATATTGCAAGGCCAGCTCGCGCATGTTTTCCATTGGATCGCGTCCTTTGAATAGTTCGCCGCTCACTTTGTACTCACCGATGTACGAATTCTGGAAATATTGAAGACCCGCCTGATGCGCCAGGTATTGGAACAGGTCGTTCAGAGGATAATTATCGAGCCAGAAACTGTTGCTGGTATTGCGCGTCGGGTCCCCCGGTTCGGTGTTCGGGCCGAACCTGGGCGTCGCAGTTGGGGCAACCTCCTCGGGCGGTGTCGGCATCGGCACCTCGGATTGCGGTGAAGCTTGCACCCCTGTTTCCGGGGTGGGGCTCGGTGATGCAGCGGGAGCTTGTGCGTAAAGTGGCCAGGCCGAAATCGAGGCCAGGCATCCGAGGGCTAAGAAAATAAACTTGGTAATAGGCATCCTTGTTCCATCATTGTAGTTGCCGGAGCGTTTCCGGCGCTTCTTGGAGAAAGGGCATAGTTGCGCGATGACGAGCACACAGCTTCCCAACCTGCAGCGCGGTTTCTCGCCCGACATCCGTAGGCTGGTTCACAATGGCGAACCGTGTCGGAAGGATCATGAGCTGTCATGAGCTGTCCGAACTTGAGGGATCCAGATTTCGTCATCTCTCCGTGAATTATGAATCCGACCTTTTGCGCGCTTTTATGGCAGTCTTGGATAATTTTTTCAATAGTTTTTCTATTTTTTTCAATAGTTTTCTATGTCTAGGAAGGGGCGGTTTTCACGCCGAAGGCGCGGCAGGCCGAACCGACCGGTTTCCCGGTGAGAGACAATTCGGCACGCAGGGGGCGTCGGCTTGGCTCGCCCTTGGCGGGAAACGCGCCCCGGGTTTGGAGATTTTTTGTGGCTGGTCGGCTCGCTATTTACCGTAAGAGCTCAGGCGATTGGGATTGCAGTCCCGGGCAGCAGCTGCAGAGACACATCGGAGTACCCTCCGCTAGTTTTCGGGAAGGAGATAAAAGTAGCATAGGCTCGCCCATGCTACTTTTTCTAGCTGATCCCTTTCGAGGGCGGTAGGTCGCCTCGCCGAGGCGACGGTGGAATTTAGTATTTTCGAT